>WNGH01004710.1_pt1 | contig 14485 bp, 12 predicted proteins | sample 5400631 | NCBI WGS metagenome assembly WNGH01 (sample SAMN13153373, study PRJNA577476) | soil metagenome | isolation source: 115 cm soil or saprolite under Garry oak tree replicate 1 | place: USA:California | collected 2016-06-15
TGCCGGACGTCATGATGAGCTCCGTACTCCTGGCGTGTTACCCCGGCTGGGCTTGATTCGTCATTGCTAGACGGGTGATGACGGAGGAAGGTAACAGTGGCGAGCGGTTCATGAGATCCGCCAATTCGCCAAGAGGAGCAAGCATGTCCCCAAGCGCTGTTCCGGATTTCCGCGCGGCCGCCCCCGCGCTTACCCTCCACCAGGAGCTCGGACCTCTCGGCGACCTTCCGGGAACCTGGTCGGGTCACGGATTCAACCTGATCGCACGCCCGAACTTCGAAGGCAACAACGACATCTTCCTCGAACTAAACCCCACCGACGAGCGGCTGCGATTCAGCGCGATCGGCGGGCCCATCCCCAACCGTGGCTCGGCGATGGATGACATCGAGATCTTCGGCGTGCACTACCTGCAGCAGATCAGCGATTCCGGCACCGGGGGCGCGATCCACATCGAGCCAGGCATCTGGCTGAATGTCCCGCTCACCAGCAAGCCCGCCGAGCCGCCGACCGTCGTGCGGCTGGCGACCATCCCGCACGGCAACTCCGTTCTGGTGCAGGGCACCTCGTCTCAGCTGAACGGGCCGCCCGCCGTCGGTCACGCCAACACCGTGCCGTTTCCGGTCGGCGGCGTCGAACCGCCGCCGGGCACCGCAAACGGCTTCGGTGAGTACGACCTTGGCACTCCCAGCCCGTTCCGGACCACGCCCACGCCGGCCCAGGTCAAGCAGGCAGCCGTGACGAACCCGAACTCGGTGCTCGCGGCCGCTATGGCCGGCCAGACAATCACCGCGACAACGGCCCTGCACGTCTCGACCGTCAACAACGCCGCGAAGCACACGCTCGGCCATGCGGTTAACATCCCGTTCCTGCGGACCAACGCGGAAGTCGGGCACGTCAGCGCGACCTTCTGGATCGAGACGGAAACTGCCATGACATACATCGCCGACCCGCGCGTTGACGCCTACATCGACGCCCTGCCCGGCTGGCAGCAGGCCATCTGCCGCGAGGTCCGCGACCTGGTGCACGGCGCCGACCCGGAGGTGACGGAAACCATCAAGCGCACGCGTCAGCCGTACTTCGTGCTGCACGGCAACATCTGCGCGCTGCTGGCGGCGAAGGACCACGTCAACGTATTCCTCTACGACGGCGCCATCGTGGCTGATCCGGACCGGATTATCACTGCCGGCCACCACAACAAGACCGCCCGCACGATGGCCGTCCGCCAGGGCGAGGCCATCAACGCGCCTGCGCTCACCGCCATGCTCAGGCAGATAATCGCCAACAACCGGGCCGGCGGCTGGCGCAAGCTGAAGCGGACGAGCTAAGCGGCCCCGGCCGCTAACGCACTGTTGCCGGGCAGGCCGACAGGGCGTCCGCTCACGAGGGCCGGGGCACGCGAATCACCCCGCCCGATCAGAGCTTGCCGCAGGCCGGGCACAGGCCGAACAGCTCGACCGTGTGCCCGACGTCGGTGAAGCCGGCCTCGGCGGCCACCTGGTCGGCCCACAGTTCCACCGCGAGTCCCTCCACCTCGACGCTAGTGCCGCAGCTACGGCAGGTCAGGTGATGATGGTGGGCGCCGCTGCGGCCTGCAGGTGCCGGTACACCGTGGTCAGGCCGACCTGCTCACCCTGACTGCGCAGCTCGGCGTGGATCTGCTGCGCGCTGCAGAACCCTGGCATACTCGCCAGCGCGACCGCGAGCGCCTCCGCCTGCCGGGTGCCGCGCACGCGGGTGCCGCGGCCCTGCGGGGGCTTCACCGGCCGGATTGTGGTCACCCTCGCACGTTAGCAGCCCAGGCGGCATGAACCGGCGCGCGCAGCCGCGGCCCGGGCGGCGTTGTGCGGTGTCCGGGCGGCGCCTGGCGGGCGGTGTCGCCGCCGGTCCCCGGCACCAGCGAGGATAGGGAGATGGCAGACCGGCTCAGGCAGGCGACCAGCCCCTATCTCCTCCAGCATGCTGACAACCCGGTTGACTGGTGGCCCTGGTCCGATGAGGCATTTGCCGAGGCGCGCCGCCGCGGCGTGCCGGTCCTGCTTTCGGTCGGCTACTCCGCCTGCCACTGGTGCCATGTCATGGCGCACGAGTCGTTCGAGGACGAGCCCACCGCCGCCCTGATGAACGAGCACCTGGTCTCGATCAAGGTCGACCGCGAGGAGCGGCCCGACGTGGACGCCGTCTACATGACTGCGACCCAGGCGATGACCGGCCAGGGCGGCTGGCCGATGACGGTGTTCATGACGCCAGAGCGCGAGCCGTTCTACTGCGGCACCTATTTCCCACCGGAGCAATTCCGGCGGCTGGTGACCGGCGTGGCCAACGCCTGGCGCGAGGACCCAGGCAGCGTCACCGGGCAGGCCAGCAAGATAGCCGCCGAGCTGGCCGCGCGGGCCGGCGCGGGGCCGTCTGGCTGGCCGGCGGGCGAGCGCCCGGACCGCGCCGGGCCTGGCGCGCGGCAGCTTGACGCCGTCTGCGCCGAGGCCGTCACCGGGCTGGCGGCCGGCTACGACGCACGGCGCGGCGGGTTCGGCGGCGCGCCGAAGTTCCCGCCGTCCATGGTGATCGAGTTCCTGCTACGCCATCACGAGCGGACCGAGCCGTCGCCCGCCGAGCCCCCCGCGAGGCCCGCCGGGCCGCCGTCCACCGAGCCGTTCGCGAATCCCGCCGGTGACACGCGGTCGGCCGGCGACCAGGCGGCGGGCCAGGGTTCCAGCGGCGGGCTCGCCGCGGCGATGGCCATCGGCACCGCGGAAGCGATGGCCCGCGGCGGCATGTACGACCAGCTTGGCGGCGGCTTCGCCCGGTACTCGGTGGACGCCGACTGGATCGTCCCGCATTTCGAGAAGATGCTGTACGACAATGCCCTGCTGGCCAGGGCCTACCTGCACCTGTGGCGCCGGACGGGCTCCGCCCTGGCCCGCCGGGTGGCGGACGAGACCTGCGGCTGGATGATCAGGGAGCTCGGCACCGCGCAGGGTGGCCTCGCCGCCGCGCTCGACGCCGACAGCGACGGCGAAGAGGGCAAGTTCTACGTCTGGACCCCGGATCAGCTGCGGGCTGTGCTCGGGCCGGGCGACGGGCAGTACGCGGCTGAGACATTCGGCGTGACGACGGCAGGCACGTTCGAGTCTGGCAGCTCGGTGCTGCAGCTGCGCGCCGACCCGGCAGACGGCGACCGCCTCGCCAGGATCAAGGCGGCGCTGCTCACGGCCCGGGCCGAGCGGGTCAGGCCGGCCAGGGACGACAAGGTCGTGGCCGCCTGGAACGGCCTCGCGATCGCGGCACTCGCCGAGGCCGGCCTGCTGCTCGGCCGGCCGGAGTTCATCGCCGCCGCCCGCGCCGCGGCCGAGCTGCTGGCCGGCTCCCACCTCACCGCCGGGCGGCTGGCCAGGACCTCCAGGGGCGGCGTGGCCGGCCCCAGCGCGGGCGTGCTGGAGGACTACGCCTGCGTGGCGGACGGCTTCCTCGCACTATCCGGCGTGACCGGCGAATCCCGCTGGGCCGAGCTCGCCGGGCAGCTGCTCGCGACGGCCCTTGACCGGTTCGGCGACGGTTCCGGCGGCTTCTATGACACGGCAGACGATGGTGAGCAGCTGCTGTACCGCCCGGCTGACCCCGCGGACGGCCCGAGCCCGTCCGGCACCTTCGCGGTCGCCGGCGCGCTGCTGAGCTATGCCGCCCTTACTGGTTCGGCGCGGCACCGGGAGGCCGCGGCCGCCGCGCTCGGCGCGCTCCGGCTGCTCGCCACGCGATACCCGCGGGCGGCGGGCTCGGGATTGGCCGTGGCCGAGGCGCTGCTTTCCGGCCCGGTCGAGATCGCCATTATCGGGCAGCCGGGCGACGAGCGGACCGCTGACCTGCACCGGGCCGCCATGCTGGCCGCGCCGCCGGGAGCCGTTGTCGCGGTAGGCCCGCCCGCTGTGGCCGGGCCGGCCGGCCGGCCCGGCCCGCAGCCGATTCCGCTGCTGGCGCACCGCGGCCTGGTCGACGGCATGCCCGCCGCCTACGTGTGCCGGGACTTCGCCTGCCGGGCGCCGGTGACCGACCCGGGCGGGCTGCGCGCCGTGCTGGCGGCCGGAGTGCCGCCATTTCCGGCGACCGGGTAACCTTGATCGTGTTGACCTGCGAAGACGCGGCGGCCGGGGGAATGGCCGCCTGATTCGCGGCATCCGGGGGTCCTGATTTGCGGCATCCGGGGTATGGACCTGCGCGGGGCTTTCGTGCATGGTGGATCGAGTAGCCGTCAGGGAGCGGGAGATGCCGAGGCCGAGGGGAGCGGGTGTGCGCGAGTGGACGCGACGCTTGCGGCCCCTGCTGGCCGCCGGGCTGGCAATGCTGGCGACCGCCGCCGGCTGGCCGTCGGCCTCGGATGGCCCCGCGCACGCCGTGCTGGCCGCTCATTTCGTTCGCCCCGCACCAGGTGCCAGCGATGCTGTGCTGCAGTTGCCGGGATCCCCCCGTTCCAAATCCTTGGCAGTTTCCGTCGCACGCCTGTCGCCCGTATCCCGGGCTGACGTCGTCAGGCCGCTGCGCCGGCTCTTGCCGGCCGATGTGCTGGTGGTCGCGCCGACCTCGCTGCCGCGCGGGACCGCGGCGCAGATCAGGAGGCTGCCGGGGGTGATCGCGGCGCAGTCGGTCGACGCCGCGACAATCAAAGTGAACGGCAAGTTCGTAGCGATGCTCGGGGTGAATCCGTCGGCGTTCCGCGGCTTCGCCGCGAAGCCGACCGCGGTCTCCAGCCGGCTATGGCAGAGCGTGGCCGACGGCCGGGTCGCGGTTTCCTACACGATGGGCCGGCTGGACAAACTGCCGCTCGGCGGTGTGGTGAAGGTGGCCGGCCGGCGTACCGAGAAGCTGCGGGTAGGCGGGTTCGGCACGGTGGGGATCCGGGGAATCGACGCGGTCGTCTCCGACTCCGTGGCCCGGTCGCTCGGCCTGCCGGCCGGCAACGCCATCGTGGTCAGCGCGCCGCACGCGCGGCTGGACGCGCTGACCGCCCAGATCAAGAAGCTGATCCCGCGCCAGCAGCACGCGGTGACCGACGCGCTGGTGAGCCCGGCCGCCGGGTCCGGCGCCGCGGCCAGCACGGGAGCGGCGGGCGCGCCGGGATCGGTGACGGCCGACGGGCCAGGACTGTCCCGGGCCGAGCTCGTCAGGTTCCTGACGGCCGCCGAGAGCAGGATCGGCCTGCCGTACGTGTGGGGCGCGGCCGGCCCGCGGTCGTTCGACTGCTCCGGGCTCGTGCAGTGGTCGCTCGCACAGGCCGGCGTGGTGATGCCGCGGGTGGCGGTCGACCAGGCGCGCACCGGGCCGATGGTGCCCGCTGCTCAGCTGCAGGCGGGTGACTTGCTCTTCTACCACACTGACCCCACGGCACCCACGTACATCTCGCACGTCGCCATCTACCTGGGCAATAACCTGATGCTCCAGGCGCCGCGTCCTGGCCTGGACGTTGAGGTCGTGCCGCTGGACACCGGCGCCGGTTTCGCCGGCGCGGTGCGGGTCTACCCGAGGGTCGCAGCCGCCGTAGCGGGCAGTCCGGCCGGCTGACCGCCTGCCCTCCCAGCGGGGGATGCGCCGAGATGCCGGATCCGCTGAGCGGGCGGACCCGCTGAGGCCGGACCCCGCTGGGTAGGGATTCCATGATCACGGGGATTTTTCAGCCGTGGTGACTGAGAAATCCCCGGGCTAATTATGAAGGCGACAGCACACCCGGGGTCGGCAGGCGGCGGGCTGGCCGGTTGGCTGAGCTGTCCTGGACCTATCCGCTGCGGGGGCGCCTGGAAGGCTTGCGCGTGACCAGATGGCGTGTAATCATAATTACATGAGTACAGAGAAAGAAGGCGCGAGCGCGTCACCGGCGGAGCGGCTTCGCGGGTGGTTCACCGGCCGCCTGCCCAGCGACTGGTTCACCGGCACCCCGGATATCGGGATCGACCGTGAGGAGATCACGGTGACCGGGAACCTGCCCGATCCAGAGATCGCGCCGGACTCGCCGGCCGCCGAGCGGGCGGCCGCCGCGGACGGGCGCAGCCGCAGATTCCGCGAGGAGACCCGACAGCACCGGATGGAGATCGCCCGCGAGGCTGAGCACAGCTTCGGCCGCAAGGTCTCCTGGGGCGTGACCTGTGCCGGCACGACTGTGATGTTCACCACGTTCTCGGTGCCGGTGATGACCCGGCTTCGCCAGGCCGAGCGGCTCGTTCTCGACACGCTCGTCGAGGCCGGCGTGGCACGCAGTCGCAGCGACGCGCTGGCCTGGTGCGTTCGCCTGGTCGGCGAGCACGAGGACACCTGGCTGACCGACCTCAGGGAGGCGCTGCGCAAGGTCGAGCAGGTGCGGTCGGGGGGACCGGGATCCTGACATAGCGCGCTGGCTAGGGGCGCTGAGCTGAAAGGCCGCCCGGAGCCGAAGCGACGAGAGCGGTCGAGATTCAGAGGCCCCGGCGGTAGGACTGCCGGGGTCGCGGGCCCCCGCATCCCGGCTGGCGGTGTTGCCGTCGTCGCGAGTAGCTCCGCTACGCGCTCCTCCGCCGCCTTGCCAGCCGGGCGCGGATGACCCGCTCCCTGATCCAGCGCCCCATTGCGGGGCCTCTGAGCCGGGTGTCGCCGGGCAAGTCTCGACCGCTCTCGCGCCGTGCCGGATCGGCCGGGGCGAAGTGGCATGGGTGGCCGGGCTCGCCGCAGTGGCGGCAACGGGGGACTGGGCTGGCCCGGCCAGCGGCGGCCTGGCGGCCACGCGTAGCTGCCGGCTGGCCGCTTACCGGTAGCGCGCCGCGTGCGCCGGAGGCCACGCCGTGGCGGGCCGCCTAGCACAGTGCGGGGCCGATCCGCAGGTCCTGCGTACATTTGAGCCCTCCATGTCGGGGTACACTCCCCAGATCCCGCGAGACAGGACGCCTTTGCCTGCACGTCGCCGCCGGGGCCCGGACGGAGCGACCGCGCAAGCGCCTGGAGGAGGAGAAGTCGTGGTGTACGAGGTGAGTGCCGCGTCGGTTGAGTGGAATCCGACGACGGAGCGGCTCCGTGAACTGACCGAGAAAATGCCGAACAGCCAGCTCACGGAGTTCGGCAACGTCGTGGTGAAGGCGAGGGTGGACTCCCGCAGTACGCGGTCGACCTTCGTGGTCGACGACTCGACCAATGCCGCCAAGCAAACGATCACCCGCGCGGAATACGACCGCATTGCCGCGGACCAGGACGCCTACATAGCCGGCTCGGACATGGTGGTGGTAGACGGCTACATCGGGTCGGACCCGGAGTTCCGTACCAGGGCGCGCCTGATCATGGAGGCCGCGAACGCCAACGTGGCCGGCATGCAGAAGCAGCTCTATTACCCGGCCGGCGGCGACTACGACCCGGCCGCGTGGACGCCGGACACCACCGTCATTTACACGCCGAACCTGCCAGCCCCCGGATACCCGGACGACCGGGTCATCGCCGTCGACCTCGGCGAGAACATCACCCGCGTGCTCAACTCGGACTACTTCGGTGAGTCCAAGAAGGGCGGCCTGCGGATGTGGAACAACATCGTCTACAACCGCGGCGGCCTCGCCCTGCACGCTGGCTGCAAGGTCATCCCGGTGCACGGCCGCCCCACCGCTGTTCTCATCGTCGGCCTGTCCGGCACCGGCAAGACCACCACGACCTTCACCACGCAACTCGGCAGCAAGCCCGCCCAGGACGACTTCATCGCGCTGATGCCCGGCGGCCGGGTCTACACGACCGAGAACGGCTGCTTCGCGAAGACCTTCGGGCTTAACCCTGACTACGAGCCGCAGATCTACTACGCCACCATCAAGCCGGACGCCTACCTGGAGAACGTCTCCGTCGACGCGGATGGCAAGGTCGACTTCTTCGACACCTCCTACACCAAGAACGGCCGGACCACCTGGCCGTTCTCCTACGTCGACCCGTGGCCGGGCAACGAACTGCCGCCCGCGGAGTTCCTGCTGATCCTGAACAAGAACGAGAACATCGTTCCCGCGGTGGCTCGCCTTGACCGGACCCAGGCCGCCGCCTACTTCATGCTCGGCGAGACGACCGGCACCTCGGCGGGCGGCAAGGACGAGGAGGGCAAGTTCCTCCGCGTCCCCGGCACCAACCCGTTCTTCCCGCGGGACATGGCCGACATGGGCAACCGGATTCTCGAGCTGCTCGACAGCCACGAGCTGAAGGTCTTCGTGCTCAACACCGGCCGGGTCGGCGGCACGGACGAGGACGTGTCGAAGAAGGTGACGATCCCCTACTCCTCCGCGATCGTCCAGGCCATCGTCGAGGGCACCATCGAATGGGTGACCGACCCCGACTTCGGCTACGAGATCGCGGCGTCCGTGCCGGGGGTGGATGACATCGAGATCCTCCAGCCGCGCAGGCTCTACCAGCGCCAGGGCCGGGTCGGGGAGTACGACGCGATGGTCGGCAGGCTGAAGCGGGAGCGCAGGGAGTACCTCGGCTCCTTCGCCGGCCTGGATGAGGCGATCACCAAGTCGATCCGCTGACCGGTGCTGCTCCAGGCGCACCTTCCGCCACCGGAGTTGATGGCACCTCCCGTGTCGCCGCTGCGGCGTGGGGGGTGCCATTTCCGCTCGCACCGAGTTAACGTTCCGTTATGGGGGCACTGCGTTGCGTTGATGGCTCAATTCTCACGGTTGCCGCCGTGGCGTGCCGCGACCGGCTCGGGAAGCCATACGAGATCACCCTGACGCTCGCCAGGGACGAGCGGCAGTTCGCTGCGATCGGCGAGCGCTGCGGCTTCCGGCTGGCTCGTCTCGCCGCGCTGGTCAGCGCCGCCCGCGAGGATCCGGCACAGGCTGCCGCGTGGCCCGATCCCGACGACCGCTTTCCGGAGCCAGAATGCGAGCAGGGCCGGCCGCCTGGCCGGGCGCCGGGCCGGGCGCCGGGGATGCGCGGCCCGGCGGTGGCCTGTATGCCCGGGGACCGGGAGTACTTCTCGCTCCGCGCCAGGGAGCGGACCGACCTGCCCGGCGCCGGTGAGCTGCGCTGCTGGCTGCGGTCATCGGCGGACTGGCTGGCCGAGGCCGGCTCCGCCGGGCAGCCGGGCAAGGCCGGCTCTGCCGGGCAGCCGGGCAAGGCCGGCTCGGCCAGGAAGCAGACTGGCGGCTCCGCCGGGCAGGCGGGCGGGCCGGCCGGCTGGCGGCTGAGCCGCCGCGCCGTGCTCGAGGCATGGGGCGGTCCGGGAATCGGCCTGCGAGCCGTGCTGACCTCAGCCGAACTGGTGACATTCTTGGATACGGTGCTTGCAGAACCGGGCGGCATCTCGTTGGCCGGCCCGGCGCCTGGCAGCGCGGGCGCTGCCAGGACGCAGCCGGGTGCAAGCCGCCGGTCGGCCCGGCGAGAGCGAGGAAGGGTGCCGGATGGGACTGCGCGGACTCGTCTACCGGCTGTACGAGCGTCGGCTTGAGGCATCCCTGTCGCCGCAGGCGATCCCCCGGCACGTGGGTGTGCTGGTCGACGGTAACCGCCGGTGGGCGCGCTCAGCGGGCCTGTCCGATGTCAGCGGCGGTCATCAGAAGGGCGCCGACAAGATTTTCGAGCTGCTCCAGTGGTGCCAGGAAAGCGGCGTCGAGGTCGTCACCCTCTGGCTGCTGTCCACCGACAACCTGACCCGGCCGGCCGGCGAGCTTGACCCGCTGCTGCGGATCATCGAGGACACCGTCCGCGAGCTTGCCACCCAGAACTGGCACGTGAACCCGATGGGCGCGCTCGACCTGCTGCCCGCCGAGACCGCCCAGGTCCTCAAGGACGCGGGCGAGGCGACCGCGCTGAACTCCGGCCTGCTCGTCAACGTGGCGGTCGGATACGGCGGGCGGCGCGAAATAGCTGACGCCGTGCGCTCGCTACTGCAGGAGCATGCGACCAGGGGAACGACCATCGAGGAACTCGCCGAGGTGCTCAATGTCGAGCACATCGCGCAGCACCTCTACACGGCGGGGCAGCCCGACCCTGACCTGGTGATCCGGACGTCGGGCGAGCAGCGGCTCGGCGGGTTCCTGCTCTGGCAGAGCGCCTACTCGGAATTCTATTTCTGCGACGCGTACTGGCCGGCTTTTCGCCGGGTCGACTTTCTCCGCGCGCTGCGTTCTTATGCGGCCAGGCACCGCCGCTTCGGCTCCTGACGCAAATCGCCAGGATATGCCGCCCGCGTCCGGGTTTCCGCCTCCGCGAATCGGTGACTTACCGCATTGCCGAGAGCAGATTGGCGGGTCCCGGACGTTAACAGAGGAGTTGCGGTACTTCCGGGCGGCGCCCGGCCGGGGGTAACGTCAGGAGTGACGGGCGGTGCGTAGCCGCCCGACGGGAAGGCCCTCGAGATCCTCGAGCTTCGCGTCCTGGCACGCAGGCGAGATGAGCGAAGGGCCGGCGTCCGGCCCATCGCTGGCCGGTCCCGGTCCCGCCGACACGTCTGTGTCCGAACGCGGCGCCGCCCTTGGCGCCCAGGGGAGAGCGAGTGGCCAGTACCCGAGCGCGCCGCGATCAGCGGCCGACCAGCAACCGCACCGACACCGGCGGCCGCAGCAGCGGCCGTGCGGGCGACGGCCAGGCCCGCGAGCCAGCGGGCCCTGGCCAACCGCCCGCAGCGTCAGCGTCCCGCGCGTACGCAGCATCCGCAGCGTCCCGCGAGCCAGCAGCGTCCGGACGGCGCACGTATGTCCTCGACACCAGCGTCCTGCTGGCAGACCCGGCCGCGATCGGCAGATTCGCCGAGCACCGGGTCGTGCTCCCGATCGTCGTCATCACCGAGCTCGAGGCCAAGCGTCATCATCCGGAGCTCGGCTACTTTGCCCGGCAGGCACTCCGGTACCTGGACGACCTGCGGGTGGAGTTCGGCCGGCTGGACGCCGAGCTGCCGATCGGGGACCAGGGCGGGACGGTCCGCGTCGAGTTGAACCACGCCGATCCCGCGGTGCTGCCGCCCGGGTTCCGGCTCGGTGACAACGACACCAGGATTCTGTCGGTAGCGCGCAGCCTGGCCGCGGAGGGCGCGGCGGTAGTGCTGGTCAGCAAGGACCTGCCGCTCCGGGTAAAGGCGGCCGCCATCGGCCTGACCGCCCAGGAGTACCGCGCCGAGCTGCCGGCCGACTCGGGCTGGACCGGCATGCGCGAGCTTGACGTGACCGCCGCGGAGATCAGCGAGCTGTACGAGTCCGGCAGGCTGGACTCGGCGGCGGCCAGGGAACTGCCCTGCCACACCGGGCTGGTGCTGCTGTCCGGGGTCTCCGGGGCGGGCAGCGCGCTCGGCCGGGTGCTGCCGGACAAGTCGGTGCAGCTAGTCCGCGGCGACCGCGAGGCGTTCGGGTTGCACGGCCGGAGCGCCGAGCAGCGGGTCGCGCTCGACCTGCTGCTCGACTCCGATGTCGGGATCGTCTCGCTCGGCGGCCGGGCGGGCACCGGCAAGTCCGCGCTCGCGCTCTGTGCCGGGCTGGAGGCGGTGATGGAGCGGAATCAGCACCGCAAGCTGGTGGTGTTCCGCCCGCTGTACGCGGTCGGCGGCCAGGAACTCGGCTACCTGCCGGGCTCGGAGTCGGACAAGATGGGCCCGTGGGCACAGGCCGTCTACGACACCCTCGGCGCGGTCACCACGCAGAACGTCATCGACGGCGTGCTGGACCGGGGGATGCTTGAGGTGCTGCCGCTGACCCATATCCGGGGCCGGTCGCTGCACGATTCCTTCGTGATCGTGGATGAGGCCCAGTCGCTGGAACGCGGCGTCCTGCTCACCGTGCTGTCCAGGATCGGCGCGGGATCGCGGGTGGTGCTTACGCACGACATCGCGCAGCGCGACAACCTGCGAGTCGGCAGGCACGATGGCGTCGTCGCCGTGATCGAGAAGCTCAAGGGGCACCCGCTGTTCGCGCACGTGACGCTGGTCCGCTCGGAACGCTCCCCGATCGCCGCCCTGGTCACCGAGATGCTGGAGGACACCACGCTGTAGAGCCTGCGCGGCACGCTGCCGCCTCCGGATGACGCATGGCTCCGGGGGCGGTACCGTGACCAGCGTCATGAGCGACTCAACCACCCCCCAGGCCGGCCGCCGCGCCGCTGCCCGGCGCCCGCTCGCGCCGCCCGGTGCCGCCCCGGCCGTCTCCCTGGTGATGCCGGTCAGGAACGAGGAAAGGCACCTGGCGGAGGCTGTCCGCGCGGTGCTCAGCCAGGACTATCCCGGCGACCTGGAGCTGGTACTCGCGGTAGGCCCGTCACACGACCAGACCGACGAGATTTCGAAACGGCTTGCCGCCGCTGACTCCCGCATCACGGTGGTACCGAATCCCAGCGGGCTGATACCGAGCGCCGTCAACGCGGCGGTCAAGGCATCGAGATACTCGGTCGTGGCACGAGTAGACGGGCACTGCCTGCTGCCGCCCGGTTACCTGCGCACCGCCGTGCGGGCACTCGACGAGACCGGGGCCGACAACGTCGGCGGCATCATGGCCGCGGTCGGCGTGACCCCGTTTGAGCAGGCGGTCGCCTGGGCGATGACCTCACCGGCCGGCGTGGGCGCCTCGCGGTTCCACACCGGCGGCCAGCCGGGCCCGGCCGACACGGTGTACCTGGGCGTCTACCGGCGTGCCGCGATCGAGCAGGTCGGCGGCTACGACGAGGCATATCAGCGGGCCGAGGACTGGGAGATGAACCACCGGATCCGGCTGGCCGGCGGGCTCATCTGGTTCCTGCCGGACCTGCGGGTCACCTACCGGCCGCGGGCCAGCGTCCGGGCGCTCGCCCTGCAGTATTTCCATTACGGCCGGTGGCGCCGGGTAGTGGCCAGGCAGCACGCGGGCACGATCAACCGGCGTTACCTGGCCCCGCCGGCCGCGGCGCTGGCGGTGGCGGCAGGAACGCTGGCGGGCGCGGTCGGGCTGGCCGGCCTGGCCGCCGGCAGCGGTGGCGGCTGGCCGCTGATCGCGACGGCCGGATTCGCCGTGCCGCTGCTGTACCTGGCGGGCATCCTCGCCGTAACCGGCCGGGCCGCGGGCGGCCTGCCGGCCCGGGTGGCCGTTCGGCTGCCCGTGGTGCTTGCCGTCATGCACATGTGCTGGGGGGCTGGCTTCCTCACCAGCCCGGCGAGCCTCGTTCCCGGAAACGGCCGCGGCAGCGGCTAGCCGTCACGAAATCCGGCATTAACGGGCCTTCGGGCCCACCCGCCCCGGCATCGGAGCGCCGCAGCCGCTGAACGCGCCAGGAACGTACTCGTTAGCGAATCCCGCTCAACGTGCAGCTGAACTCGCCCCGGGGAACCCGCGGCCGGGCGGGGGGCGGTCGGGCGTAGGGGCGAAGCGGCGGACCGGCGGGCGGAGCGAGGCGGCGGGCTGGCGGGCGGAGCGGGTCAGCGGGTGAGCAGTAGTTCGGCCACGTCGAGATCGGCTGGGTAGGTGATCTTGATGTTCCGCTCGCTGCCTGGCACGGCGCGGATCGGGACCTGCGGCAGGTAGCGGAGCACGACCCCGCAGTCGTCTGTCGCCGCCGTCCCGGCGAAACCCGGATCGGCGGCGGCCAGCTGGTAGGCCGCGGCGATCACCGACAGCCGGAAGCCCTGCGGCGTCTGGCAGCGCAGTAGCTGGTCGCGGCGCGGCATCCCGCTGATCACACCGTCGGCGGCCGTCACGATGGTGTCAGACGACGGCACGGTAACGCCGATGGCACGGTCCGTGGCCAGCGCGCGCACGCAGGCCGCGATGGTCTGCTGATCTATCAGCGGCCGGGCGGCGTCGTGGAAGAGCACGTCGCATTCGTCCCCGCCGAGCGCGCTGATCGCGCACCTGGTCGAGTCCGCCCGGGTCACGCCGCCCTCGATCACGCCGGTCACCTTGGGGTAGCGGCCGGCCGCCAGCAGGGCACCGACCCGTGCGGTGAGTCCGGGGTTCGTCACAACCAGGATGGCGTCGATGCCGGGCGCGTCCTGGAAGGCCGCCACCGAGTGCTCGATGAGCGTCCGGCCCGCGAGCACGCGCAATTGCTTGGGCAGGCCGCCGCCGAATCGCTGGCCGGATCCGGCGGCCAGCACCACGGCGACCGTCCGCATGAGCGGACTTTACCTGGCTTGCCGCCTCAACAGCAGCGCCCGTCACGCAAGAGCCGTGAGTCACCGTCCGGATGCGTATTGTTCAATCTGTCGATGACGGCGGTCGCCGATGGCACGTTCCGGCCCCCGGATGGTCAGCTACGGCACGCGGCCCAGCCCCGCGTCGCCCGCTCGGCGCTGGATCTGTATGGCTCGGCGCTGGACCTGGATGGCTCGGCGCTGGACCTGCCAGCTCGGCGCTGGACCGGCCAGCTCGGGCGGGCGGGGGAATGGGCCCGGTTGTGCTGGGGTACCGCTCGCTCTGGTGGCGTGGGGTGGCGCGGCGGCAGGGCGGTGGGCGCGGGCAACCCGGTGGATATGGCTTAGGGCGGGTTGGGTGCCGCTGAATTCCATATCCACCGGGTTGAGACCGGGCGCAAGCCGGGGGTGGGGCGGCAGGCG
>WNGH01004652.1_pt1 | contig 14480 bp, 15 predicted proteins | sample 5400631 | NCBI WGS metagenome assembly WNGH01 (sample SAMN13153373, study PRJNA577476) | soil metagenome | isolation source: 115 cm soil or saprolite under Garry oak tree replicate 1 | place: USA:California | collected 2016-06-15
TAGATGAAGTCGCAGCGGGCGGGCCGGTCCACCGCGTTGACGAGCGCACCGTGGCGACGCGCCGCCTCGGCGACGGCGTCGTCCACAGCGGCGACGCCGGTGGCCGCGATGACCAGCACGCAGCCGCGTGCGTCGACCTTGCGAAACGCGCGCGCGCGGTGCTCGATGCGGCCGGAGGCGACGAGTCGGGCCAGCGCGGGGACGAGGGCCGGGCTCACCACGCCGACGCGCGCGCCGCACTCGAGCAGGCCGTGCACCTTGCGCTCGGCGATGGCGCCGCCGCCGACGACCAGGCAGCGCCGGCCGCGCAGATCGAGGAACGCGGGAAAATAGTCGGGCATCGCTCAGGCCTGCGCGGCGGTGAGATGGCGCACGGCGAGCGGAACCGACGCGGCGTCCACCGTGGGCCCGACGAGCAGGAGCGCCGGGGCGCCGACGCAGGCCTCGCGGCAGCGCGCGGCGATGTCGCCGAGCCGGCCCGCGACGACGCGCTCGTCCGGCGTGCCGGCGCGCTCGACGACCAGCGCGGGCTCGCGGTGATCGCGGCCCATGGCCGTGAGCGCCGTGGTGATCGAGTCGAGCCCCTGCATCGGCATGTAGAAGACCAGCGTCGCCTCCGCGCGCGCCAGCAGCTCCCAGTCGAGCGCCGCCACGCCGCGCCCCGCGTGGTCGCTGCCGGTCGCGAGCACGAGCATCGAGGCGTGGCCGCGGGCGGTGAGCGAGATGCCGCCGCGCGCGGCGGCCGCGGTGGCCGCCGTGACGCCGGGCACGACCTCGAAGTCGACACCGCCCGCGCGCACGGCGTCGATCTCCTCGGCGAGCCGGCCGAAGATCGCGGGGTCGCCGCCCTTGAGCCGGACGACGCGCCCGCGGCGGCGCGCACGATCGACGAGGAGCCAGTTGATCTGCGCCTGGCCCATGCAGTGGCGGCCGGGCGCCTTGCCGGCGTCGATGATCTCGGCGTCCGCCGGCGCCTCGGCGAGCAGCGCGGCGGGGATGAGGCGATCGTGGATCACGACGTCGGCCTCGCGCAGGCGCCGGAGCGCCTTCAGCGTGACGAGCTCCGGGTCGCCGGGGCCGGCGCCGACGAACGAGACGAACGGGCGTCCATTCATGGCTCGGCCTCCGGCTTGCGCTCGGCGCGCGGGAAGAAGCGCACGAGCCGCTCGAGCACCTCCGGCAGCTGGTCGCACGGCAGATCCTCGAGGATGCGCAAACCCGCGCGCGCGTCGGCGCCGCCGCGGCCGCCGACGAAGACGTGCACGCCATCCACGATCTTGCCGTTGACCTTCACCTTGCAGCCCTGCAGCCCGATGTCCGCCGTGTGGTGATTGCCGCATCCCGCCGGGCAGCCCGACCAGCGCACGGCGATCGGCCGCGTGGAGCCGAAGCGTGCCTCGAACTCCTTCGCGAGCGCCAGGGCGCGCGTCTTGGTGTCGATGAGCGCGAGGTTGCAGAAGTCGGTGCCCGTGCACGCGACGAGGCCGCGCGCGACCTCGGAGGGGTTGTAGGGCAGCGCCCTCAGCAGCGGCTCCTGGGTGAGGTCGCCCAGTCGGGCGTCGGGCACGTGCGGCAGCAGCACGTTCTGCAGCGGCGTGAAGCGCAGCTCGCCGCGGCCGTACTGCTCGCAGGAACGCCAGGCGCGCCTTGCTGCGCGACTCGCGCGGGCCGTGGTCGCGGAAGACCAGCGCGATCGCTGCGCACACGTCCGCCGCCTCGTCCGGTCGCACGAACGCGTCGAGCGGCGTGGCGAAGACGGGCCCGCCCGAGCCCTGCTTGCCGCCGACGGCGAGGTTGAAGCCGGGCTCGTGACCCGTCACCGCCGGCGTGAGCGAGATGTCCTGCGTCTCGCCGCCCGTGCAGTGCTCCAGGCAGCCGGTGATGGTGACGTTGAACTTGCGCGGCAGGTTCGTGAACTCCTTGTTGCCGAGGAAGATCTTCTGGAAGGCGGTGGCGATCGGCGCGGTGTCGAGCAGCTCACCCGGTGTCAGCCCCGTGGCCGGGCAGCCGATGATGCCGCGGATGTTGTCCATCCCCGTCTGGAGGCTCGAGAGGCCCGCCGCTTCCAGCCGTGCGATGACCTCCGGCACGTTCTCGAGCGTCACCCAGCGCAGCTGGATCTGCTGGCGCGTGGTGACGTCGGCGATCGGGCGGCCCGACGCGCGGCCCGCCTCCCGGGTGATCTCGCCGAGCAGCCGCGCCTGCGCCGCGCTCACGATGCCGTTGGGCATGCGCACGCGCATCATGAAATGCCCCGGCGTGGGCCGGCGATGGAAGACGCCCACCCACTTGAGCCGCTCCTTGTCGTCGTCGCCGAGCGTCTTCCAGCCCTCGCGCGCGAAACGGGCGAGGTCCTCCTGCACGTCGAGGCCGTCCTTCTCCGCCTTCATCGCCTCGATGCGGTTCATGGTGACTCCACGCGGCGCAAGCGCACCGCGCATGCCTTGAGCTCCGGCTGACGCGACAGCGGATCGCGCGCGCTCAGCGTGAGGTTGTTGGCGCTCTTGTAGAAGCCGAGGCGGCGCCCCCAGTGGAACGGGGCGAAGCAGACGCCTTCGCGGATGGCCGAGGTCACGCGGCACTGGGCGATCAGCTTGCCGCGGCGCGAGGCGACCTCCACGAAGTCCCCGTCCTGGATCCCCGCGCGCTGCGCGTCGGCCACGTTGACCTCGACGATCGGCTCGGGCGTGCGCGCGCGCAGCGCGGGGGCTTGCCCGGTGCGCGTCAGCGTGTGCCAGTGATCGCGCACGCGGCCTGTCGTGAGGGTCAGCGGAAACACGCGGTCGGGGAGCTCGGCGGGCTCGGCGTGGGCGACGGGCACGAAGCGCGCGCGGCCGTCGGCCGTCGGAAAGACGCCGTCGCCGTAGAGCCGGGCGGTGCCGGGATGCTCGGGCGTGGGCGCCGGCCACTGCACGGGGCGCGCGCGCAGCCGCGCGTGGCTCAACCCCGAGTAGTCGCAGGGCCGCCCGGCCGTCAGCGCCGCGAACTCGTCGAAGATCTCCGCCGCGCTCTCGTACGCGAACCAGGCCTTGAAGCCCATCGCGGCCGCGACGCGCGTGACGATCTCGGCGTCGGGCAGCGCCTCGCCCGGCGGTGGGACGAGCCTCGGCAGGTACGTCAGCCGGCGCTCGGAGCTCGTCATGACGCCGTCCTTCTCGGGCCACTGGGCGGCCGGCAGCAGCACGTCGGCGAACCGCGTCGTCTCCGTCGGGTGATACGCGTCCTGCACGATCACGAGGTCCGCCTGGCGCAGCGCGCGCTCGACGAGATCGGTGTCGGGCAGCGACGCCGCCGGGTTCGTGCAGAGGATCCACACCGCGCGCACCTCGCCGGTGGTCAGGCCCTCGAAGATCTCGAGGGCCGCGCGCCCGGGCTCGGGCTGGATCGTCCCCGGCTCCACTCCCCAGTGCCGTTCGACCACCGCGCGCGCAGCGGCGTCGCCGATCGAGCGATAGCCGGGCAGCAGATGTGCGAGCCCGCCCGTCTCGCGGCCGCCCATCGCGTTCGGCTGGCCGGTCAGCGAGAACGGTCCGGCGCCCGCTCGCCCGATCTGCCCCGTGGCCAGGTGCAGGTTGAGGATCGCCGCCGTCTTGTCGGTGCCGATGCGGCTCTGGTTCACGCCCATGCTCCAGAGCGTCAGCGCGCGGCGCGCGCGGCCGAACGCGAGCGCGGCGGCGACGATCGCCTCCGCCGAGAGCCCCGTGAGGATGGCCGCCCGCTCCGGCGGGTAGGCGGCGATCTCGCGCTCGACGGCGCCCCAGCCCGTCGTGTGCGCGGTGATGAAGTCACGCTCGAGCAGGCCCTCGCGTGCGAGCACATGCAGCATCCCGTTGAGCAGGGCGACGTCCGAGCCGGGGCGCAGCGCCAGGTGCAGGTCCGCGAGGTCCGCGGTTTCGGTCCAGCGGGGATCGGCGACGATGACGCCGACGTCGTCCGGCGCGGCGGCCTTGCGGCGGCGCAGGCGCTTGAAGAGCACGGGGTGGCAGTCGGCGGTGTTGGTGCCGATCAACAAGAAGACGTCGGCGGCGTCGACGTCCTCGTAGGAGCACGGCGGGCCGTCGGCGCCAAACGTCCGCGTGTAGCCGACGGCGGCCGAGGCCATGCACAGGCGCGAGTTGGTGTCGAAGTTGTTCGACCTCAAGAAACCTTTCGCCAGCTTTCCGGCGACGTAGTACTCCTCGGTGGTGAGCTGACCGGACGCGTAGAACGCGATCGCCTTCGGCCCGTGAGCGGCGACGATCTCGCCGAGGCGGTCGGCCACGGTGCGAATCGCCAGGTCCCACGGCACGCGCGACAGCGCGGCGTCGCGGCGCGAGCGCAGGTGCGGGTACAGCAGCCGGTCGTCGGTCCGCAGCGTCGGCGGCAGGTGGACCGCCTTGGCGCAGAGATCGCCGAGGCTGGACGGGTGCGCGGGATCGCCGCGCACGCGCGCGACCCGGCCCTCGCGCACCTCCACGAGCAGGCCGCAGCCCACGCCGCAGTACGGGCACAGCGTCGCCGTCTCAGGCATGGACGGGCTGCGCCTCGAGAAAGCCGAGCACCTGGTCGCGCAGCCAGAAATAATCCGGCCGCGACAGGATCTCCTCGCGCACGCGGGGGCGCGGGAACTCCACCCGGAGAATCTCGCCGATCGTCGCCGCCGGTCCGCTCGTCATCAGCACGATGCGGTCGGCGAGCAGCAAGGCCTCGTCCACGTCGTGCGTGACCATGAGGACCGTGCGCCGCGTGCGCTCCCAGAGCGCCATCAGCAAATCTTGACAATCCATGCGCGTGAGCGCGTCGAGCAGCGAGAAGGGCTCGTCGAGCAGCAGCAGGCGCGGCTCCAGCGAGAACGCCCGCGCGATGCCCACACGCTGCTGCATGCCGGCGGACAATTCGCGCGGCAGGCGATCGCCGAGGCCGTCGAGGCCCACCGCCTCGAGGTAGGCCTCGGCGTCGCCGGCGCCGGGGGCACGGCGCACCTGGTCGACGGCCAGCCGCACGTTGGCGCGCACCGACATCCACGGCAGCAGCGTGGCCGACTGGAAGACGACGCCGCGATCGGTGCCCGGGCCGTCGATCTCGCGGCCGCCGATCACGACACCGCCCGTGGTCGCCTGGTTCAGCCCCATGAGGATGGAGAGCACCGTGGACTTGCCGCAGCCCGAGTGGCCGAGCAGGCAGACGAACTCGCCCTCGTCGACGTAGAGGCTGAAGTCGCGCACGATCTCCGCCGGGCCGGCCGGCGTCGCGTACGTCTTGCCGAGCGCAGCGATTTCGACGAACGCCCTCACGGCCGCCTCGACCAGGCCACCTGCGGCTCGAGCCGAGCTGGCGCCGTCGCTACAAAGGGCCGCACGTCAGGCCACCCGCCGGCACGCGCGCAGGAATTCGACAATGCCCTGGCGCACCTTCTGATAGGCCGGCGCCAGGCTCATGTGCCGGCGCTCGCGCGGGCGCGGCAGGCCGACCTCGATCGGCGGGCCGAGCACGGCGCCGGGCCCCGGCGTCATCGGGTAGATGCGATCGGCGAGCAGGATCGCCTCGTCGACGTCGTTGGTGACGAGCACGACAGTCGTGCGCCGCTCGTTCCAGATGGCGAGCAGCTCGTCCTGGAGCCGCGCGCGAGTGAGCGCGTCGAGCGCGCTGAACGGCTCGTCCATCAAGAGGATCTTCGGCCGCATGGCCAGGCCGCGCGCGACGGCCACGCGCTGGCGCATGCCGCCCGACAGCTCGCGCGGGCGCTTGCCGGCGGCGGCGGCCAGGCCGACCAGCGCCACGAGCTCGTCGGTGCGCCGCCGGCGTTCCGCGGCGGGCGAGGCTCCGTCCACAGCGTCCACCGCCAGGGCGACGTTCTGGGACACGGTCATCCACGGCAGCAGCGAGTAGTGCTGGAACACGATGCCGCGCTCGGGGCCCGGCTCCGTCACCGGCGCGCCGTCGAGCACGATCTCGCCGGCGTCCGCGGCGAGCAGGCCGGCGATGAGCGAGATCAGCGTGGTCTTGCCCGAGCCCGAGTAGCCGACGATGGCGACGAACTCGCCCTCGTCGAGCGACAGGCTTGCGCCGCCCAGCACGCGCGTCACCCCGCGCGGCGTGACGAACGACTTCTCGACCGCGCGCACGTCGAGGTACGCCATCAGACCGCCTTCAGCCGCGCCTCGAGCAGCCCCATCAGGCGGTCGAGCAGGAAGCCGATGGCGCCGATCGTGATGACGCTCAGGATGATGTGCGAGTAGACGAGGCTGTTGTACTCCTGCCACAGGAAGCCGCCGACGCCCGGCGTGCCGGTCAGCATCTCGGAGGCGACGATCACGAGCCACGCGAGGCCGAGCGAGAGCCGGTAGCCGGTGAACACGTACGGCAGCGACGCCGGCACGATGATCTTGCTCAGCATGCGGAAGCGCGAGAGCTTCAGCACGCGGCCGACGTTGAGGTAGTCCGGGCTGATCGAGCGCACGCCGACCGCGGTGTTGATGACGGTCGGCCACATCGCGCAGAGGGCGATCGTGAAGACGGCGGCGGGCTCGGACTGGCGAAAGATCACGAGCCCGAGCGGCAGCCACGCCAGCGGTGAGATCGGGCGCAGGAACTGGATGATCGGGTCGAACGTCTCGTAGAACTTCCGCGAGAGCCCGAGCATGAAGCCGATCGGCGTGCCGATCAGGAGCGCGAGCAGGTAGCCTTTGCCCACGCGCACGAGCGAATAGAAGGCCAGGCGCCCGATCCCCTGGTTCATCTCGCCGTCTTTGAAGAACGGCTCCAGCACGTAGCGGCGCGACTCGGTCCACGTCCTCGCGGGCGACGGCAGGTCCGTGGCCACGGTCTGGCTGAGGGCCGTCCACACCATCAGCACGAGGCCCAGCCCGAGCAACGGCAGCACGAAGCGCGACACGCGCGAGGGACTCATCACGCCCCCATGGTGTGGACGGCGAAGCTCTTGACGTACTTCTCCGGGTCCGCCGGGTCGAAGACGCCGCCGTCGAAGAACGTCTCCTTCTGCGAGTCGCCGCGCGGGGTCTCGATGCCCATCTCTTTGGCCGCCTCGCGATAGATGTCGGGCCGGTGCACGCGGTCGACGAGGCCCTTGTAGTCCGGCGGCTCCTTCACCATTCCCCAGCGCCGGAACTGTGTGAGCCACCACGTGCCGTGCGACTTCATCGGGAAGTTCGTCTGACGGTCGAAGAAGGTCATGTAGTACTTGTCCTTCTCCCTGCGCCCGTCGCCGTAGTCGTACTCGCCGAGCATGCGGCCGAGGATGACCTCCTTCGCGGCGTTGACGTACTGCGGCTGGCCGACGACCTCCGCCATCTTCGGACGGTTCTCGAGCTTGTCGTTCCACTGGCTCGCCTCGAGGATCGCGCGCATCACCGCCTTGACCGTCTTGGGGTTTTTCGTCGCGAACTCCTCGGTGAACCCGAGCACCTTCTCGGGGTGATCCTTCCAGATCTGCTGCGTGGTGATCGCCGTGAAGCCGATGCCGTCGGCGATGGCGCGCGCGCCCCACGGCTCGCCGACGCAGTAGCCGTCCATCTTGCCGACCTTCATGTTGGCGACCATCTGGGCGGGCGGAATCGTGATGAGCGAGACGTCGCGGTCGGGATTGATGCCGCCGGCGGCGAGCCAGTAGCGCGTCCACATCGCGTGCGTGCCCGGCGGGTACGTCATCGCGAACGTCATCGGGCTGCCCTTGGCCTTCGCCTCCAGCGCCAGCGGCTTGAGCTGCTGCGGTGTCTTGACGCCCTTGTCGAGCAGCGCCTTGGTGAGCGTGATCGCCTGCCCGTTCCGGTTGAGGTACATGGGGATGATCATCGGTTTCACGGGCGAGCCCTGGAGCCCCATGGTCGCCGCGTACGGGATGCCGAGCAGCAAGTGGGTCGCCTGGTTCTCACCGAGCGTGAGGCGGTCGCGGATGACCGCCCACGACGCCTCCTTCGAGATCGTCGATTCGATGCCCTGCTTCTTGAACAGGCCCAGCTCGTGGGCCATCACGATCGACGAACAGTCGGTGAGCGCGATGATGCCGATGCGGACCTTCGGCGTCTCCGGCGCGTCCGACGCGTACGCCGTTCCGCGCCAGCCGAGCGGCACGCCGGCCAGCAGCGCGGCCGCGGCGGTGGTCTTCACGAAGTCGCGACGAGTCACGCATTCCCCCTTCTTGGCGCTCCTCGATGACGCGCGCCAAAAAAATGGCGCCGTGCCTGCGAACGCGGCAACGGCGCCGTGAGCGTCCATCCGCGCCGTCGTCGGCGCGAACTCGGAGGGGGAGGAATGCAGCGGGCATGCCACGCGAGCGCGTCCGTCCGCTCGCCGGCAGCAAGATCGCTGTGACGCGGAGTTACGCGCTCATTGCGCGTGACACGGGCACGCTCGCGCTGCCGGATTCGTTTGCAGCGCGGCGCTCGCTGCTACTTCGCGTGGCAGGGAGACTATTTCGTTATTGCACAGGACACGCGCATCCGATTGCGCGCGATCCACGCATAGACGACGCGCCCGAGCGGACGCATGCCCGGCAGCGCGAAGAGCGACGCGACCCGGCGCCAGCGCGGGATCCGGCGCAGCAGCTCGGGCATGGCGTCGGCGCCGGCGAGCACGCGGCCGTCGGGAAGGACGAGCTGCATGGCGGTCATGCACTGCGCGTCGGTGATGTGGGGAAAGCGCGCCCGGCGGGGCGCCGAGCGGCACGGCAGGATCTCGAGGGCGCCGCCGTCCATCGCCCGCCGCATGATCCACAGCGCGCTGGCGCGGCACATCGCGCACTCACCGTCGTAGATGAGCGTCGCGACCGGCGAGGCGCCCGCGGCTACCGGCCCCACCGCTTGGCCAGCGAGCGGTAGTAGAGCCAGAAGCCGACGGAGATCAGCGGGGAGACGAGCGCCTGCGCGAGCGCGGCCCCGGAGCCCGTGCGGACCCAGGCGCGCGCCTCGATGAGGGCGTAGAGCAGGAAGAAGGCGATGCCCGCGACGATCAGGATCCGGTGGGCCGTGATCAGTCGCATCGCGGGCCGCCGCCTCAGACGCCCAGCACTGACTTCACCGCGTCGCGCGTGACCGACACGAGGCGATCGACCTCGGCCTCCGTGATCACCAGCGCCGGGGCGAACATGATGATGTCGGCCGTCGCCGGGTGCGCCCCGCTCGTGGGCCGCACGCGGGTGATGACGCCGCGCTTGGTCATCTCCTGCTGGATGCGCGGCCCGATCTTCTTGTCGGCGGCGAAGCTGCGCTTGGAGGCCTTGTCCTCCACCAGCTCGACGGCGGCGAGCAGCCCCTTGCCGCCGCGGATGTCGCCGGCGTTGGGATGGTCCTTGAACGCCTGCTGCAGCCCCGTGAACAGCCGCGTGCCCATCCTGGCCGCCTTCTCCCAGAGCCGCTCGCGCTCCATGATCTCGATGTTCTTCAGCCCCACCGCGCAGCACGTCGGGTGGCCGGAGTAGGTGTACGCGTGCATCCAGCGATCCTCGGGCTTGACCGAGTCCATCGTGTCCTTGATCTCGCGGCTCACCATGATGCCGCCCAGCGGCAGGTAGCCGGAGGTCACGCCCTTGGCGAACGACATGATGTCGGGCTTGACGTTCCAGTGCGAGAGCGCGAACCAGCGCCCGGTGCGGCAGAAGCCCGTGATCACCTCGTCGGAGATGAAGAGCACCTCGCGCTTCGTGCACACCTCGCGCACGAGCCGGAAGTAGTCGTCGTCGGGATAGAGGACGCCGCCGCCGCCATGGATCGGCTCGGCGATGAAGGCGGCCACCGTCTCCTGCCCCTCGCGCGAGATCGCCTCGTCGAGCAGGCGCGCCGCCGTCTGCCCCGCCGTCTCGCCGGGCTTGGAATCTTGTTGACGGTACGGATAGCAGGTCGGGATGTGCACGAAGCCGGGCACGCGCGGCTCGAACATCTTCCAGTAGGCGGCCATGCCCGTCGCGCTCATCGCCTGCTGGGTCACGCCGTGGTAGGCGTTCTGGCGCGCGATGACCTTGAACTTGTCGGGCTTGCCCCTGGCCTTCCAGTAGAAGCGCGCGGTCTTGAACGCCGACTCGTTGGACTCGGCGCCGCCGCACGTGAAGAAGACGGCCTGCATGTTGTCGTAGGCGAGCCCCACGAGCTTCTCGGCGAGCTGCACGGCCGGCAGGTTGGACGAGCCGGCGTACGCGGAGAAGTAGGCCATATCCTTCATCTGCGCGGCCGCCGCCTCGGCCAGCTCGGCGCGGCCGTGGCCGACGTTGACGTTCCAGAGGCCGGCGAGCCCGTCGATGTAGCGCTCCCCGCCCAGCGTCTCGATCGTCGCGCCCTTGCCGCGCACATAGATCATCGGCTCGGCGTGATCGATCGGATGGTGCAGCGGGTGGATCAGGTGCTCCTGGTCGGCCTTGATGATCTCGGCGGCAGTGGCTGCCATTCAAATCCTCCGGTAGTCGCCGTGAGGGACCGGCACCGCGCGCTCGCGCGGGCCGCAGTAACGATAGACCCACGCCCGCGCGCGCCGGCCGCCCGCGAGCGTCACGATCGTGATCGAGCGCTGGAAATTGTACCCCTCCTCCCGATCGAGGACCGGGAGAAGTTCGGGGTCGTCCAGGCGGTAGAGCTCACCCGTCACCCGCCCGGCGCCGGCGACCAGCCCGGGATAGCGGCCCAGGTTCAGGAGCCGGCCGGCGACGCTGCCCTTGCCCAGGAACGTCGCGCCGCGCGCCAGCAGGCGTTGCCGCCCGTAGCCGCGCATCAGGGTGCCGTAGGCGAAGAGCCGCTTACTGGTCGCCGGCAGGGTCGGTGGCGCCGCGCAGCACCGCCTCGAGGAACTGCGGCTCCGGGTAGGCGCCGAGCAGCTCGACGCGGTCGTTGATCACGATCTTCGGCACGCCGCTCACCTGATAGGCGCGCGCGAGCTCCGGAAACTCGGTCGCGTCGATCGCGGTCGCCGTCACGCGGTCGGACGCGATCGCCATGTGCTGTGCCAGGCGCACGGCCCGGGGACAGTGCGGTCAGGTGGGGGTCGAGAAGACCTTGATGTCGACGTCGCCGGCGAGCGCGGCCAGCGACGCCTTCGTGTCGTCGGTCAGCGCGGCCTCGCCGCTGGAGACGGCGATGATCGAGTCGATCAGGTTGCTGAACTCGTAGCCCGCCGGGATGCCGAGAAAGCGCACGCCGTAGTCGCGCGCGCCCTCCACGACGGTGGCCGGCACCTCCTCGATGCCATAGGCCTGCGCGCGCTCCTTGTCGATCGCCGGGTTGAGCACCTCGACGCTGATCTGGTCCGAGAGCGCGGCGACTTCCTTGATGAGCTGCTCGTTCTGGCGGCAGAGGTCGCCCGCCACCAGCTCTTGCGAAAACACCACCAGCTTGACGGGCCCGGCGATGCGCTGGAACTCCTTGCGGACGGCGTCTTCGTCGCGGGACTGGAGAATGGCCATGCCTCATTATATAGTCGCCGTCGAGGAGCCCCCGCGATGAAGCCTTTCGTGATCAATCGCTACGGTCGGATGGTCTTCCCCTCCAACTTTTTCCCGAACCTCGACTTCTCCGTCTTCGAGACGCTCGATCAGTTCGCGGCGGTGATCCGACGCGACTTCGAGGAGAAGGCGCCGACGGAGACCGACATCGTCACGCGCCTGGAGTCGGGCGCGTACCGCGGCCGCTACGACCTGCTGCGCGATCTCGCGCTGGACCTCTTCTGGGTCAACCGCTACGCGCTGACGATGTACGAGAAGCGCCCGACGCGCTGGCGCGACGTGCCGCGCATGCGCGACGACATCTTCCTGCCGATCTTCAAGCCGTGGGAGAGCGGCGAGCTCACCGCAGCCATCGAGCGTGGGTATCGCGCACTCAAGCCGACGTGGGACGAGGGCACCGAGGACAAGATCTTCCGCGTGCTCATCGACGTGTTCCGGCACAAGGCGGGCGCCGGCGCGGACCTGGAACCGATCAAGCCGACCGTCGCCGAGATCCTCACCAGCCCGCGCAACCTGACCTATCACCTGTCGGTGCACAACCCCGACTTCCCGGGCTACGGCCACGACGACATCATCGAGTGCAGCCACGCGGTGCCGGAGCTCGAGGCGCTGCTGCGCCAGATGATGGTGCTCCACAACCAGTTCCGCTGGAACCGCGACCGCATGCGCGTGGTCGAGGTGGGCAAGCTGGCCGACGACGACTTCGTGGTCGTCTACCATCCGCGCAACGACGAGGTGCGCGACTTCATCCGCCGCGTCAAGCGCGGCCAGCGCAGCCGGCCGCCCAAGCCGCCCGCCCTCGCCTCGCGGCAGCCCACGACGCCCTACCCGCCCGTCGACGTGCGCCGGCAGTTCCGCGTGATGCCGCGGCTGGAGTCGCTGGCCGTGTACCAGGGCGAGCGGCCGTGCACCAACGACGACCTCATTCGTAACGCGGCCTACTCCTGGTCGCCGATGACGGCCGACGAGATCGAGGAGAAGACGGGCATTCGCCAGCGGCTCTACACCGACCTCGACCTCGACCACATCGCGCTGCTCGCCGCCCAGGGCGCGCTCGACAAGGCTCGCCGCAAGCCCGAGGAGATCGGCGCCGTGCTCTTCTGCTCGTGCACGAGCGCGAAGATGATGCCGTCCCTCGCCACCTGGCTGTCGGGCCGGCTCGGCATGTTCCAGACCCACGCATCGTGCGACATCGTGGCCGCCTGCGCGGGGCTGCCCTACGGGCTCTCGGAGGCGGTGCGCCTGCTCCAGGAGGTCGAGCGGCCGGTGCTCGTCGTGTGCGGCGAGAAGTTCTCCGACAAGATCGGCACCGTGCGCACCTCGCGCATGATCTTCGGCGACGGCGCCGCCGCCGTCGTGGTCGGCCCCGCCCCCGCCGGCGCCGCGCCCGACATCGAGTACTGCCAGACCTACGCCAGCGGGCCCATGAGCGAAGTGGACTCGATCGTCTGGCCGAACCCGGACTTCGACAACAACATCACCGTCTACGGGCCCGAGGTGAAGGCGCTCGTGAAGCGCTATCTCACGCAGATGATCCGCGAGCTGGACGCCTTGCCGGGTCCCGACGGCGGCGGGCGCAGCCTGCTCCAGGCCATCGACCTCATCGTGCCGCACCAGGCGAACAAGACGATGGTCGTTCATTACGCCAAGGCGGCGGGCCTGGCGCCCGAGCAGCTCTATTTCAACATCGAGCGCGTCGGCAACACGTCGTCGGCGTCGATCCCGTTGGCCATTTACGACGCCGTGCAGGACGGCAAGATCGACCGGCCCATGCGGCTCTTCGCGCCGGGCTTCGGCGCGGGCGCCGTCGGCGGCTACGTCGTGATGCGCCTCGACCCGGCGATCGTTGCGAAGTGACGACCCGGCGCGTCGCGATCAGAGCGGGCTGGATCATCGCCTTCGACGGCGGCGGTCACCGCCTGCTGCGCGATGGCGTGGTCGTCGTGGAGGGCGCCCGCATCGTTCACGTCGGCCGCGGCGGCGAGGGGCAGGTCGACGAGACGCTGGACGCGCGCGACCGCGTGCTGACCCCGGGACTCATCACCACCCACGCGCACATCGCCGGCTCGCCCCTCGATCGCTCGTTCATCGAGGACCGCGGCAGCCCGCAGTTCTGGTACTCGGGGCTGTTCGAGATGCTGCCCGTCCGCGGCGAGGCGCAAGACGAGGAGGCCGGGCGCGCCTGCGTCGATTTCTCCATGGCCGAGCTGCTGCGGGGCGGCGTCACCACGTGCCTGGAGATCGGCGGCCTGGGCGCCTACGTCGTCGAGCGCGCCGCGCACTACGGGCTGCGGGTGTACATGGGCCTGGGCTTCCGCTCGGGGCGCTGGCTCACGCGCGACGGGCGGCGGGTCGTGTGGGAGTGGGACGAGGAGGCCGGGCGGCAGGGGCTGAGGCGCGCCGTGGAGTTCTTCGAGAAGCACGACGGAGCCCACGGAGGCCTCGTGCGCTGCGCGTTCTCGCCGATGCAAGTCGACACGTGCACGCCCGAGCTGCTGCGCGAGGCCAAGGACCGCGCCGACGACGCCGGGCGCCCGTATACCGTGCACGCCTCGCAGTCGGTCGTCGAGTTCAACGAGATGCTCCAGCGCCACGGGATGTCGCCGATCGCCTGGCTCGACGATCTCGGCGTGCTCGGCGAGAACACCATCCTCGGCCACGCCATCATCGTCGGCGGCTCGTCGTGGACCAACTACCCGTCGGGCGACGTCGCCATCATGGCCGAGACCGGCTGCTCCGTCGCCCACGCGCCGTGGGTCTTCATGCGGCGCGGTATGCTCATGGAGTCCTTCGCGCTCTACCGCAAGGCCGGCATCAACGTCGCGCTCGGCACCGACACCAATCCGCAGTCCGTCATCGAGGCCATGCGCTGGGCCGCCATCGGCAGCAAGATCGTCGAGCGCAACACGGCGGCCACGACCGCCGCCGACGTGTTCGACGCCGCCACGCTCGGCGGCGCCCGCGCGCTGGGCCGCGACGACCTCGGCCGCATCGCCGCCGGCGCCACCGCAGATCTCGTCCTGTGGAAGGCGTCGTGGTGGGGCATGACGCCCCTGCG
>WNGH01003804.1_pt1 | contig 14468 bp, 8 predicted proteins | sample 5400631 | NCBI WGS metagenome assembly WNGH01 (sample SAMN13153373, study PRJNA577476) | soil metagenome | isolation source: 115 cm soil or saprolite under Garry oak tree replicate 1 | place: USA:California | collected 2016-06-15
TACAAGGATGTGATTTACTAGCTTTTTGCATCACAAAGTTGTGATGTTTCTTGTTCTTACTCACCGCCTGCGGCGGCAGAAAAAGAGTAAAAAGGATTTCGGGGACACCCCGAACCCCGTCAGGGGGCGAAGCCCCCTGCACCCCCAATATTTAATACTCTGTGAGTATGATCTCTTCTTCTGCGGGTTTGTCGTTAAGCGAGACGGCATATTCGTCGACGCCTTCGACTTCCCAGCGTTCCTGGACGTCAACCCAGGTGTCAGCTTCGGTTTCGTAGGAACCGCTCATGCGACGTATGATACTGCGGCGCAGACGTGTACGCAAGTTCTCTAAAGGAATGCGTTGTAGCACTGGCTCGAAGAAGCCTTGCACGATGATACGTTCTGCTTCTTCGCGCGGTATTCCACGCACCATGAGGTAGAATAGTTGTTCTTCATCGATTTGTCCGGTCGTGGCGCCATGACTGGCGCTGACTTCGTTGGCCCCAATCTCTAGACTGGGTATAGATTCTGCACGACACTTCTTACTGAGGAGTAACGTGTGGTCTGAGAGGAATGAAGCCGTTTGCTGCGCTTTTGGCTGTACACGAATCATGCCTATAAACTCTACGCGAGACTCGCCGGTGAGTACACCTTTCACCAGGGTCTCAGCATTGGTTGCTATAGCGGCATGGTTCGAGAGGGTGTTGATTGAATAGCGCTGATCATGGTCGGTGAAGAAGACACCCACCAGTTCGCCTGCGCTTCCATTGCCACTCAGGCCAATACCGATGTCGGAGAGCATTACTTTGCTGCCAAGGTCAGCCAGGACCCAGGTGGTGCTGCCATCCTTTTCATGTACGGCGTTCTTATTTGTGATGGTCCAGACGTTCTGGCCGAGGTCTTGCATATTGCTGAACTCAACATGGGCTGCATTCTTCACATATACTTCCACCACACCATTCAGCAACGAGGGTTGATCGCCATCAAAAGCCGAGTTGTGCTCCTCTACGTAGCGCACGCTGCTTTGCTCGTCGGCGATAATGAGTGTATGCGCAAAAGTGGCTGATGCAGGAGCATCGATCCAGATTTGAGTTAGAATGGGATCTTCAATTTCTACCCCCTTAGGAATGTAGAGGAAGACGCCTCCGCTCCAGAAGGCGGCATGCAGGGCCGTGTATTTTGTGCTGTTTACCGGTACGCAGGTGGTCATGAAGTGCTGCTGAACGAGTTCGGGATAGTCTCGCACGGCTGTATCCAGATCGGTCAGTATCACTCCCTGGCGTTTCAGTTCATCTTCGAGTTCAATGCTCACGACAGATGCATTGCGTTGCACGAGAAGACCGGAACGTTGATCGACCAATGCTGCTTGCAAGGACTGCTCAATGAGAGCAGGCAAAATTCCATTACTGTTAGAGGAAACATAGGGATTGAGTTGCTGGAACTTGAAATTGGAGAACATGCGCAAGGTACCCAGATCTCCACGACGACCAAGGGGAGTTGGCATGCTTTCGTAGATATCCCAGGCTTGCAGGCGCTTTTGTAGCATCCATTCAGGCTCTGCCTTGTGGCGCGAAAGTTCCTCTACCGCGCTCCGAGAAAGTCCAGCTAATAGAGCATCAGGCATTGACTGTCACCCCATTCTCTTCGTCAGAGGGTTTGAGCCATTCATAACCCTTGTCTTCGAGTTCTAAAGCTAGCTCCTTGTCACCTGACATGACGATGCGACCATCAAACATGACATGCACATAGTCAGGGGTAATGTAGTCCAGAATGCGCTGGTAGTGGGTGATGAGCAGAATACCAAGGTTAGGGCCACGCAAGGCATTCACGCTTTCGGATACTATCTTGAGTGCGTCGATATCCAGACCCGAGTCTGTCTCGTCCATGAGAGAGATTTCTGGCTCAAGTAGGGCCATCTGGAGAATCTCGGCGCGTTTCTTCTCACCACCTGAGAAGCCATCATTGATCGAACGATTGATGAAGCTGTTATCTACTTTGAGCAGGCGCATCTTCTCCTGTAGCAGTTTACGGAACTCGCCGGGCGGTATGCCTTTGCGTTTGCCCATTTTACCAGTCGGATTCTCCCCTTCTTCCAGAGGTTTATTGCCTTCGCGAACCGCTTCGAGCGAGCGGCGCAGGAAATTTGCTACGCTTACGCCTGGAATAGACATGGGGTACTGGAATGCAAGGAAGAGGCGCATACGGGCGCGTCGATCAGGAGAATATTCCAGAATATTCTCTCCCTTGAACCAGATCTCGCCCTCAGTTACTTCGTATTTGGGATTGCCCATGATGACATTGGCGAGTGTGCTTTTACCGGAGCCGTTGGGGCCCATGAGAGCGTGGACTTCGCCCTGTTTGACGATGAGGTCGACGCCGCGTAGGATGGGTTTGCCTTCAATGTTTGCGTGAAGGTTTTTGATGATCAGTTCTGATTCCATTTACTATTAGATGTCCTACCTTTTTATGTTACTTTCTAACTTGTCTTCTCCCGACTGAGGAGAAAAGGGGATTGTGGGGACACCCCACACCCCGCCTAGGGACTGCCGTCCCTTGGAACCCTGCTTTGTCTTCTCCCGACTGAGGGGAAAGTGGTGGAAACACCCCACACCCCGCCTAGGGACTGCCGTCCCTTGAAACCTGCTATAGATTAGTTTGTGGCAGAGTTGGCTACACGAATGTCTGAGAGAGCGATGAATGTAGATGGGGTATCTTTCACCGGGTCAGGCGTGCCAACGAGTTCTGCCAATGTGATTGTGTCGATTGTACGAGCCACGGCGTCCCGCACCTTTGCCCATAGGGTTTGGATTTTGCACGAATCCAGGAAGCCGCAGATTTCTGTCATCTCGCCTTCTCTCGCACAGATCATGGGAGCAATTGGGCCTTCGAGTACTCGCAGAACCTCGCCCATGGTGATTTCTGTTGGATGACGACTCAGACGGTAGCCACCGTGCGCACCACGTGTGCTAGTTAGCAAAGGTGGATCGGCTTCTCTTAGCAGTTTTGCAAGTTGCTCGAGGTATGCCAATGGCAACAATTCTGTCTGTGCGATGTCGGTGAGCGAGCGGGGACGTTCACCGTAATGACGAGCAAGATCGACCATTATGCGCACGCCATATTCGCCTTTTGTAGATACCTGTAACCACATGGTCGTCTCCTTCTCGTCTATAGTGCAGGCTGGTCGTTTTTTTAGTGTGCAGCTCTAAATTAATCCGACCTATTCACTAGGATATATTTTAGCACTATGGAGGGATGGGCGTCAATGGGGTGGAGAAAGATCACTCTTTTATGTAGAACCAGCTCTCAAAGTCACTGGCTGGCCTCCCAGCGCCGGAAGGGAACTGTAGATCAATATGTGGTCCTGGCTCTTTCTTAGTTGTGGGTATGTGACCAGAAGGCATTGTACCAGGCATGCCGAATGTCTGCCCGTCCAGGTAGATGCGACGGCCATTAAAGGTGCGCCAGATGTAATGCCCTTTAAGAGTGATTCGGACACGCTGGTAATGGCCATGCGTATCAAACAAGTCGCTGCGAAAATCATCAAATCGGGCGAAGAATTTAGCTAACAGCCCCTCCTTCTCTTCCCGATGCCAGTGCCACCTGATAATATTTGCATTGATTTCAAAGTGGCCGCTGATACGGAAGATGCCTGCGCCTCCCCCGGGCAGAGCTGTTTCGACGCTCACGATCATCGCGGCTTGCATAGCTCTGGCGTACTCTTGATCCGGTTCGCCATCAAGAAACATTGACAATCCCTCCCTTAGGAGGCTGCTTGGGTTCAAAATATCGTTCTGCCAGTTGATGTCGAGGATGTGCAGCGCATCAGCTGCCAGGGGGAAGAAGCGCCTACGGCAATCTTGCTGTAACCATAACGTCTGTGAGTGAAGCAGGCAGGCCAGGCGAGCATAGTGATGCTGAATGCCTGGCGGTGGTTGCGGAATAGTATGCGGCCAATTGATCTCACCCGTTGCGGTACGCGCCGGAATCAGCCAGTAGTCCCCGGTTCTATACTCACCAGGCGTGAACTGTATTTCAATACCTCCCTCCAGGGGAATCCAATTACTACTAGAGACAGCCTGGTTCTGACCAGCATTAAAGGAATCTGTAGCATCCCAAAGCCTCAGCCGTGTACCCTGTGAGTTGTCAGTCGGTGGGGGTTCGAGCGTCAGTTGACCGGTGATGTCATCCACCTTTTTTATTTGCGCTAAATTCCCTGATAGACCGAGGAGTTCAGTCTGCTCATCGAGCAATTCCACAAACTGGCCTACTTTCAGGCCGAGTAGACTACCCTGTCCACTTCCCTGTATCGTCACTACGCCGTTCTCAATTTTTGCTGCTACGAGCGAGGAAGCATTATTGCGCGCCCATTTATATATTGGCGTAGAGCCGTCTACGTTGCCTTGATGAATTTCTACGTGGTAGAGCTGATTCTCTATCCCTCGATAGTTTGGGGTATCAGAGCCGTTGATAGAAGTGATATGTACACCGAGCTTACCGGTGTCTGGGTGCTCTGGAGCTTTCCACTTACTGAGTTCAGGTCCAAAAGTGGAGATGCGCAACAATCTATTCATCCAACGCTCAAGCTGGTTACGTTGCTCACCTGGCAGTTTTCCAGTGTCCTGTTTGATCGCTTCTAAGAGTTCTTTGTATGTAATCTCCACGGGTTCAATTTTTACCTGCCAGAGCGTCTGGCTTCGATGCGAGGTATCTGCGCCCCCTAATGCAACTTCGCGGATATCGGGATCATCGAACGGAGTAATTTGACGTTGCCATACGTCAAGGTAGGCCAGGAAAACATGTGTGGCATCCGGGGACTCTATCCATGCAGTTCGTTCGGCTGGTTGGGGATAGTTGAGTTGGGTCAGGTAGGTCATAACGGGCCGCACTTTTAACATACGCGCATTCTTATCAGAGAGGTTGAAGTCTGACTGGTCGGTAGAAAGCGTCATTATCTGCTTATCCCGGTCTACTTTCATATCAGTGATCTTGAGGAGACGTGATCGTTGTTCATTTTCATCGAGTAGTTCCACCCATCGACCTTTTTGGAAAAGGGGATTATCTGCCTCCTCGAGCTTTGCCTGTGGAGAAGGTGGATTATCGATCTCCGCGAGGCTTATCTGTATGCGACCAGCTTTTATCGATTGAACAGCAACTGCCATCTCCTGTTCTAGCTCGCACAGGATGCCATCCACATACAAATATCCAGGCGAGATGAGCAGGTCGGTACGGTCAGGTGTATATGTCAGCTCAAAACCGTTGCTGTCTGCTGATACACCGCTCGGAGCAATCATATCGCTGGTCTGGGTTTCGAAGCGATGGAGGAGGATGTCTTGCTGTTCATTCCAATCGGCATCTAGCTGTACGCGCCCCTGTTGCATAAGCACGCGGCTGTAATGCTTGCGCGAATCGAACGTCTGACGGCTGATATCACTCTTCATATGTCATCTCCTATATGATATGCATGTATCCTACTATGTCATATAAATAATGCCTGTCTCAAAACCAAAGCGTAGATATTCCTGCAGACGTAAACTTAGATTGCTTGCACGCTGCGGTTGAAAGAGATCGTGAAATGCGCCCATCTCGGCTTTATCATCTGCCCCGTGTAGAATGGCATTGCTAGTGCGATGGCTCAATTGACAATAGCCAGCATCTCCATAGCGTAGCGACGTGAAATGTAATTCAATAGTGCCAGATTCTCCGCCTTTTTCTGGTCGACAGTGATATCGACGTAAAGGAACTCGTGATCGCATGGGCAGATACGAGAAGCGCACACAACCCTCCTGTCGTCTATCGACGTGGATGGGAACTAAGCCTTCTTCGTCGGAGGGGGCATAAAAGATCGTATTCGATGCCAGTTCCAACACGGTGGTATGCACCCTTCCAATGATCGTGCTATTTTCTATAGAAAGTGTATCAAGTTGGGCCTGGTCGGACACGAAAGCAGAAGGGCCACTGTAGGCCAGACTATCTTCCCTGGTGGCATCAACAATACTGTTGCTGATGCGTACCTTTGCACTATTCTTGACCTCCACCCTGCCAACGATAGAATGGTCTATCTCGATTAACGTATCCATAGATTCACAAATGATTCCAGGGCGCGAGTGTTCAAGCAGTTTGCCATCTTTATCAGTTTCTTTTGCAGGCACAATGGTGCAATGCCGAAGCGCCAGGCGGCGTAAATTGCCTTTGATATGCAGAGGTCCTCCAGTGATGATAAGGCCATTAATGATCACCTCAGCTCCCTCATCGCCAGTGATAACCATCGCTGGTTTTTCCTTCTTATCAACGAGAACGAGGAGAGGGCGTTTGAAATTTTCAGCGCGAAGTTCGATACGTTGATTCGCATGCGCAGTGATTGTGAGTATTCCGTCCATACGCCCGCTATCCGAGATCTCTACGACTCCATCAGTCGCCAGTGTATCCAGGGATTTCTGAATGATTTCTAGTTGTGAAGGGTTCTGTTGGAACGCCTGCAATCCCTGGGCGAATGAATCCGCCCTATGATATTCTCCACCGCTCATATCCGCACTGAAGCCGTAATAGAAGGTGGCCCGCAGATTTTTAGGAGCCTGGATCATTTTTTTGTGTCCTGGCCTTTCTCTAGGAAAGGCCAGGCGCCCTAACTCCGGATCAATTGTAATGGTATCATTTTGTGAAGCTTTCCAGGCGCTCTTGCCTATCTCGTCACTCAAGTCACTGACAGTAAAGGTATAGGAAGATTCTGCGGTCTTCTCGCTTAATGCGTGTAATGTATTGGATATTTCTTCACTCTTACTGATGAGACCGGCGAGCGTCTGGAAATCCAACTTCTCTACGGAAACGAGAGCTTTATAGAGCATATCGCTCTTATTAATGAGTTCCGCAAGTTGCTGGTAGGCTATATTCTGTAGCGCAGTCAGGCCTTTATAAAGACTCTCACTCAACTGCGCGAGTTTCGGGAAATCCAGGCGGCCTGCGGTTAGACCTTTATAGAGAGCTTCACTGACTTTTGCCAGTTCTACTATAGGATCAGGCAGAAGATCTCTGTCAACCTCTTTTCCATTTACAGTGTCGGTAACTGTGAGCCAGAGGCTTTTGTTGGGGCCATAGTAGTCGGAGAAGGCGCGCCTAAGCATGATACGGCTGATAGGGGCGGCAACGGCAAGCGGTCCTGCAAGCTCGGTTGACTCCTCGGCATTGTGTGGATGTGTGAAGAGTTGCAGTTCTATTCCCAACGGATTAAAGAAGTAGAGATAGCGGTTTTTGTCATTGATAGGCGCTTCCATAAGGGGTACATCGCTCAGGCGATAGGCTTTTAGACGCCAAATGAAGATGCCGATGTTGGGGATGTTATAGCGTCCCTGGATTGTGGAGACGGTGCGCACGTCTATAGTGTGCGCCAGCTTTTCAAACGGCGAAGGGGGGTATACATCTTCGGAATACGTAATCTGCCTTACATCGATCAGGCGATTATCCGGCCGAAAACGCTGCATATGTTGTGTTGTGGCGAGTAATTGAAAGAATTCGACGATATGGGTGTCCCAACCGGTTACGTCTCGCACAAGTTGCTCCAGTAGCAGAACAGTACCTTTACGCTTGCGATAGCGGATAGTGTTTGCTACTTCACAGCGCAAGCTTTGTGACGAGGTATCATGTGGGAGCTGATAGCCCACAAGGTCCCCGATATAGGGAATAGCCCATTCCGCGCAAGTTTCAATGAACTGGTCATCGTAGAGTTGCGCAAGATTTTCCTCAAGCACCCCTACCTGCTCGGCAAGAACTTTCATCAGAGCCAGTAGGGGCATCGCCGGACTTTTTTCGTCGATGGGCTGATCCTGGCCAAGCAGTGAAGTGTCGCCGCTTAACTGCCCGATGTCTCGAATGCGATACACGGCTGGCAAGAGATTGTAGAGCGTTTCCAGGTCGAAACTCACGGCATCACCTCCAGTGTGTCAAAGGGCTGGCTTGGGTCGATGATGAGCAACTCAGCGAGAGAGACGGTTCCATCCGGTTGCGGACGCGGTGGCGCAGCTGAAAGAAAGAGATTGTCATCAAGGCGGTTGTCTGGATCAGGAGTTTTATCGGGTGGGTCATCTGCACGATAAAATGCATAATAGTGTACTGTCACCACTCCTGGCACTTTCTGCGTCGCCGCAATAACTTCTTTCAAAAGCACTCTTTGACTAAAATTGCGCGCATCAAAAGAGAAGCTGGTAGCTACGGACTGCATAACTGCCTTCAACACATCTTCTGGAGCATCATCTGGATGCACCTTAATGCGGGCCGCCACACGAAAAACTGGTGCAGAATATGACAGCAAATAAAACGGAATGGTGAGATCACTTGCCCTGCGCATACCAGCATAGATTTTGTTGTAAAGCCCGCTGCCCTGAACGATCTCTGTGCCTGCCGGTTTCTCTGGAGTGGCAGGACCAGCAATGGTAACATATACCCCCCTTGTTTGATTATTCCAGATAATGGTGGCGCTGGCTTTATTAACAGCAGCGTAAGAACGAGCAAAGTCCTCATAATCTACGCCTGAGACGATGCGGCCAAGGGTACGCACGGTATTATCTGCATTGCGACGGGCGTCGTCAATGGTATCGGGATCAATTGCGCCAGTAGGAGCTAGTGGATTGCTAACCCCTTTGACACCGAGCGGACGGGTCTTGAGCAGACTGATTTGCCCTGGCTGCACCAATCCCTGCGTGCCAGTGCCAGTGCGATAGGACGCTACGACGTTATCTTCACCTGTAGGGAGACGTGTGCCTGTGCGTCCATCGCCAAACTGGATAGTCACTTTACCATCGTTTTCAATATGAGTCACAAAGATGTGTTCGCGCGGGCCACGCCCGTAAAAGGTGTCTACCTCTTTCCACTGAATACCGTTGACAAAGATCTGGAGTGTGGAGGCTCTCCCTTCCTGGTTAGAAGCCTGGACATAGGTAAGTGGAGATTGACGTAACATGAAGCGCTGGAAAGGTTGGCTGGCATCACCACTGCCCAGTATCTCGTTTTGCACACTTTCGCCCTGAGTAGCAGGAACCACATTCGCATTGATCGTAACCGAAGCAGGTTTATAGTAGTTGACCAGACCCATTTCTTTGAGATGCAGCGTAGTGGTATTGCCAGTTCCAGGCATGGCATAGTCAAAAATAGGATACTCGGTGGCGCTTACATTCGTTAAGATATCCAGTTCTCCATTGGCATTCATTACGCCAGCAAGTTCACCAGTAACCACTAAGCGACGCCCGCTGCTTAACCCATCGAAGACTCCGTTGGCGGTGATGGTTTTACCGTGAACAGGTAAAGTTTCGGCTACCTCAACCAGTTTAAGCAGTTCGCTCTGGGCATAAACGGTCACTTGTCGCAGAGCGCTGAAGCTTCCCGGCGCATCGATCTCCCCCTTTAATTCCAGGTGGGTGATCTTTGAGCTTAACGCATAATTTGAGGCTCCTTTTTCCTGAGCTTGCGCAACCTGCACAACCTGCTGAACAGTTTGCTGTGTATCGGGGCGTTCAACCACGATCCAACTGTCAGGGATAATTTGGCTGTACACGCGATCAAGATCAAGTTGTTTTTTTCCAGGTACAACATAAGGCCAGTCATTATTTTTAAGAGCTGCAGGGTCGGCGTGATTATTATAATTATCCATAATCACCTGAGGCATTAAATTCCAGTCGGGTGCGTTATGACCAAAAAGCGACGCGCGTTGTCGTAATACAAACACCTGGGGAAGTGTGAAAGGCTTCTCACCTGTTAGGAGCGACTGAGTTTTAGTGTTTCCAGGTGCCATCCTTGCGGACTGGGCGGCTACATTAGCAAAGAGGTCTTTGGTAGACCAACCCTGGAAAATCGCGAGCGCCTCCAGCTTACTCTGACTTATGCCGCTCTGAATGAGCTGGCGCACCAGGTCATCGGTGAGTGGCTGGCGTCTTTTGAAGGCATCCGCGATAATGCCAGGCGACACTGCAACCGGTGGCGTTGGTTGAGGTTGCTGATAATTGTCGAAGAAAACATGTGTCTGTTGCGCTGCGGTATCAACCTGCATTGACTGTACAAGGTGAACTACCTGCTGGTTTGTGGAATCTTTCTGCGAAGGATCATCTACGAGTAGGATGACATCGCCGCGTTTAAGATTAGTGTTGGTACCCGAAAACCAGATATCCGACGTGGACGGAAAGATATCCTGGGTCCTCAAAGTGACAGGCTTCATGGCATTCCATCTGGCCTGTGCCACAATACTCTCGACGGTCTCAAATACCTGGGGCTGCTCGCCTGGCCCTGGCAGGCTCTGTACTTTAGTGCCGATGTTAATAATAGACTCACCAGGAGAACCAGGAGTCACGTCCAGGGTAAAGGCCACAATTGTATTGGCTGCCACACCGGGTTGTAAATTGTATCTTACGAGCCGTGCCAGTTCCAGCAGCGAGGCCCGTTCCGTAGCGGTGCGTTTGTAGGACTCGTTAGCGATGCGTTCCTGATAAAAGGTCAAAACGTCGCATACCATTGCCCAGGAATCGAGTAAGGCAATGCTGAAATCATCATTCTGCCGTGATTTGAGAGGATTCACGCCGGGCAGTTCGGAATCGGCCAGACGTGTCTGCATGCTGTGCTTGAACTGTGTATAGGTCCCAACGCGATAGGCGATAGCAGGCAGCCCCGGCAGGTTACTGATCTGTACCGGAGTTGATACGTCAATACCGGTACAACAGCCACAGCCGCTCAGATCAACCTCATACATGCTGTGCCTCCTTTGCATCAATATTCAAGCGAAAGATACCTCGTTCAGGGTAATACGGATTGTTTTCGAGAATAGGTAGTTCTAACCAGTCGAGAGGGAGCATACCGTTCTCGACTCCCATGCCTGGAATACCCTGACGCTGAAACCTGGTAACAGCGACAGTATCGACACCTGGCACAGCACTGGCTGCTACCAAAAGCGGGTTGAGGTAGATCGATTGTCCAAATGTATAGTTATCAGGATAGAAGATGCCTCGTTCTCCATCGGGCCATTGATGATTGCTGAAGACTTTCATGAAAGGGATTTTGACATTGTTCTGTAAAGAGCCGGATTTGAGCGTGACATTCATGGTGATTTCCAGGGGGACATAGATCGGGCTGACAAGAACCAATTCAGTACCAGCCATGCGAAATTGTTCTATACGCTGTCGAAGTGCGCGCTTAAAGGCATCATCCACAGGTAGACCTCCCACTCGTTCAACCACCAGGAAAATCGTGTACCAACTCCCTGTCCAACGCAGGATAGCATTTGCTCGATGTACCTGGGGGTCTTGTTCAGCCAATGCCTTGTAATCCTGTGGAGTGACACCACGTTCTTGCTGGAGAAATGCGCCTTCGGCATTCTTGCGTGTATCCTCGATACTCTCAGGGTCAATCCCGCCCAGAGCTGGTAAGGGATTGCCGATAGCGGCGATGGCCCCCTGAATTCGAGTGTCTTCAGTTACAATGTGATAAAGCGAATCTCTCCCGATGTTGCCGGAGACTCCATTGCCAACACGATAGGCAGCCAGAAATTTGGTAGACGGGTCGGGGCGCATACCGTGCTGGTCGTCACCGAAACGCAGGAATGCGTTTCCATCTGTCTCGACCTCTACAACGAAGTGTGTATCAGTTGCCTCGCTCTGTAACAGATCACGCCGGGGTTGCCAGATGATTGGGAGCTGGTTGGTGCTATTGGTTGCCGGTTTCGCGCTATTGTTCTGTGATGGATTCCCTGTATTGCTTGTCCGAAATGCACGCAGTGTAATCGAAGCGACAGCATCGTGGGCGTTGAATTGCATAACCGCTGATGCTGAGAGGTTGGAATCCTGCTCATCATAAGGCGCTGCAAACGTGACTGGTGTATACCTGAGGCGTGGATAGAAATGTGGCGCTATCTGTGCCGGTTGGGCGGATTGATTCTCCTGGCAATACTGGCTATTTGTTGTAGTCGCCCAATATAGAGTACCCGCCGGCGCACTATTTGGGATAAGCGCGAAATCCTTCTGCTTATCGTCAGATTCCAGGTAGGTTAAACCGTGATCAGCAAGCACGATATTACCAAGCGCGACGCTTACATTCTCGATATAGCGGTGTCCATGTTCATAGCTTGTAGTAGCGGAGATGCAGAGTGGAAAAGGCAGCGAGTCTTCGTAGTCCCACTCAATTTCCGTCACATCTACAGAGTAATCAGGCTCACGCACAATACGATAGGTATGCACAATGCGGGTACGCTTGCGCTCTTCTTCCCAGCTTGTATCTTCGTCTTCCCAATGCTCTTCTTCAGCGAATTGTTCTTGCGTGGTTTCTGATTCATCCTTTTCTTCTTCTATTAAAGTGTCCTGGTCAGTCGAATATTCGATCGTGTCTTCGTCGGCTATATCACCTGGGCTCTTGTATTTTCTGGTAGATTCCTTTGCCAGTTTGTCTGTGGGACGCCTCATTAGTTCATCCAGATCTTCCTCCATTTCCTGGTCCGCGTTCCTGGTCTGATCTCCTTTTAGCACTCTCTCAGTTGTTCCCCGTGTGCGAGACTTTTCGTCACGGTCTGCCTCTATAAAGTATTCCTCCGGTACATGCTCTTCCGTCAAGACGTGACCGGTTGCTAAAAGATCGAGACGCACTTCACGCTCATCTTCACGCATACGCACTTCTACTGTGACCGTGCTTTTATCAGGTTTTTCGATGAGGTAGCGATGCACGATCGTATGTGTCTCCTCCTCATAATGCTCTTCCAGTTTCTCGACGCGATGTCCCGCTTCTGAAGTGGTCATGCGAGCTTCTTCCACGAGCAGGCGGTCCTCCTCGATGATCCTGAATTCTGCCACGACTTTACCCAGATTTGTGGGATCGTCCTTGATACCGGACTTGTCATCGGGCCATGTTCCCAGTGGATCTAAGCCAGGTAGGACTTTGGTCAGACGAACAGCGTGGCGATGGGAGGGTTCAGCATCCTCTTCTACGCCTGTGCGAGGATCAACCAGTTCCTTGAAGACCAATACATCACCTGGCTCTAGTTTTGGGAATGCGCCTCGTAAGGTTCCGTGAGTGCTGCCTTTGGGCAAGCAACATTCGCGCTCGCCCCAGGTGTAGAAGAACATCTCGTTATGATTGACAAATAGACCCCTGATCGGCGCCATCGTTTCAAATACGGCCGGTTGTGTACTCAAAGCCTGGTAGTACGTCGGCGTATCTGGTACCAACACCACTTTATTTTGTCCAGAGACCTGGGTGAGCAGCTTCGTTCTTTGAGGTAGGACTGGCGTATTACCAGTATCGGATGTGAGATTCTGGTTGACCTGGATCCGCACCCAGACACGGGCATTGCATCCTTCGCTGATGAAGTAGTCGAGCAGTCGCACATGGCGACGTACTGAAATGCGCCGGCGAGCAGTACTCAGATAGGACTCTGTGGCGACGACATCCTGCTGGTAGCTCAGGTGATCAGCGACATAGGCCAGCAGTTCAACCAGCATCACGCCCATGTCGGCTGCGCTGCGTTCCTTCCACTGAGGCATGAGCATGGTCAAACGGTCAAGCATCAACTGGCGGAAGCTTGTAAAGTCCTTAGTGATGTAATCAATTTCTGGCGCAGGTTGCGTTTCTGGAAGACACACTGCCGCTGTCTGACAGTCAATGTCGTCGGAGGGAAGCTTAAAGGTAAAATCTATACTAGATAACTGTGGGTCAAGCACAAGCTGAGCAGAATCGGCTGACAGCAGCAAGGTATAGGTCGAATAATCACCTTGTTTATTCACCTTCACCTGAAGTAATTTCGACTGGTGTCCCTCGCCTTCATTGATAGCCTCGGCGCTCAGAACAGCGACATCGGAAATACGCTCTCCGCCCAGGATGCGCACATTTTCCTTTTCTAGCACGCCTGGTTTGAGCGCATGGATGAAGTGTACCAGTAGAGTAAGCGTATCCGACACTTCCAGATAGTCGATGCCGTTGTAATCAACGCCCTTGATAGTATGTTGAGACAGCACTGCATCACGCCGGCGTTCATCACAACAGACGTAAACCTTCATACCTGCTCTCCCTGTACAAATTGATCTACACGCGTTTGCTGGGTGAGCCGCACAGTATACTGCACCAGGACGACCAGCGACGAATCGATGTTCTGCACATCCACACCCTCAACATCGATCAAATCGCCCATCCATTGTTGCAGCGCACCCTGCACCATCAGTTGTGTAGCAGCGGTCAACGCGTCACTATTGGGCGAAAAGACCAGTTGTTGGATACCGCAGCCAAAGTCCGGGCGGTTGACGCGCTCACCGGGCGAAGTGAAGAGGATTTGCTCGATCATATCGCGAATATGATCGCTGCCAGTAGTCTGGGCTGTATGCCCACGATTATCAAAGTGAAATGGGTAGTCGATTTGAATGTCTGTCATGTTCCGCTCACTCGTGTTTGTGTGACTGTAATCAGCAATCCAGTGCCAGGAAGAACGCATGTCGCCTGGCTATCTTGAAGCAGCACCGGTATGCCGCTCGCTG
>WNGH01033700.1_pt1 | contig 14467 bp, 9 predicted proteins | sample 5400631 | NCBI WGS metagenome assembly WNGH01 (sample SAMN13153373, study PRJNA577476) | soil metagenome | isolation source: 115 cm soil or saprolite under Garry oak tree replicate 1 | place: USA:California | collected 2016-06-15
GGCGCGCAACGGGGGCTTTGAAGAGCGGCTGCGAATCTTCGGCAACAGTCTGCGGCAGGAGGAAGCCCAGCGCAACCAGCGGTTTGAAGAGGAACTGGTGGCGCTGCGGCAGACGCGGGGCGACCTGAGCGGCAAGCTGACCGCCGAGCAACAGGAGACGGCCGAGTCCCGGCGGCGCACCGAGGAGCTGGAGCAGCGGCTGGGCCAGAACGCTGGCGAGCTGGAACGCGTCAAAGCCGAGCTGCACAGTAACTTCGACGCGGAACTGGCCGCCCTTCGGCAGGCGCGCGACGAACTCAGCGGCAAGCTGACGGTCGAGCAACAGGCGGCGGCGGAGTCCCGGCGGCGGAGCGAGGAACTGGAGCAGCGGCTGCGCGAGAACGCCGGCGAGTTGGAACGCGTCAAGGCCGAACTGCACGAGCAAGCCGGGGAACGATCGGGCCTGGAATCCCAACTGCGCGCGCAACTCGACGCGGCCAAAGCAGGAGCCGCGGAGGCGAAAGCCGCCATCAAGGAGGCAATTGCCCAATCGAAACGGTCCGCGAAGCGTTTCGAAAACGAGCTGGCGAACCTCCGGCAGGAGCGCCATCAAGTTTACGACAAGTTCATTGCCGAACAGCAGGCGGGCGCAAAATCCAAGCGCCGCGTCAAGGAACTCGAGAAAAGCCTGCGCGAAACCGCGGCCTCTTTTGCGACCTTCAAAACGGAGCTGGACTCGCGCGTCGCGGAGCGCGCTCGGCTCGAATCCGAATCGGGCGCCGAGCTGGAGGCGGCGAAGGGGGCGGCGCAACGGGCGGACGCGGCTCACAAGGAGGAAACCGCGCGATGCAGCCGGCTGGAACAGGAATTGGCCGATCTCCGCCGGAAGCGCGAGGAACTGTGCGCGCGGTTGGCGGCGGAGCAGAAAATGGTCGCCGAATCCAGGCATCGCGTCGAGGAGCTCGAAAGCCGCTTGCGCGAGAGCGCCGCGGAATTGGAGCGCGCCAAAGCTGACTTGGAAAGCGAGGCGGCGGACCCCGGCGAGGTGGCCGAGTTGAAAGCTCGCGTCCACGACGGCGTCGCGTCCCAGGCCCGGCTGACCGCCGAACTGGAGAAGCAACGGGGTGAGCGGCGCCGCACTGAGCGCCGCGCTGGCTCCCTCTCGGCGAAGTTGGAGAAACTGCACGCGGACCTCAGCCAGCACCTCGAATCGGAGCGGGCCGCCCACACCCGGATCAGCGAGCTCGAACAACAACTGCGCGACAAAGAGGAGGCGGTGGTTCGGGCGAGCGCCCAGTTGCAGCAAGAAACCGCCGACCGGCAATTGGCCGAAGAACAGTTGCGCGCCGTGGGCGACATGAGCGCCCAGTGGCGTCAATATCTCTCGCTGTTCGACGAGTCCAAGCAGGCCTTTAAACGCGCCCAAGCGGACCTGGAAGCGCGGCTGCAGACCAATCTGGACAGCTTGAGCGAGTGCGAATCGAAGTTGCAACAGGAGGCCGGCGAACGCCAGCGCCTGGAGGAAACTTTGGCCGCCGCCAAACGCCACGCCCACGACCAATCCCAAAGGAGCGCGGTTGAACTGTCCAAGCTTCAATCGGCGTTGCTGGTGGAGCAGTTTGAACGGAAACGGCTGGAGGGCGAGGCCATCCAATCCCGCTATTGCTCGCTCGATTCGGCCCGTGTTGGCCGCACGACGGTGAACCGGCTCCGCAGGCAAATCCGGCAGCCCCTCGATAGCCTGGTGCAGTCCACCCGTCGCCTGTTGGAAGTCCAACTGGATGAGGAGCAAACCAAGCTGGTGGAAGCGGTGCTCGAAAACGCCCTCGTGCTGCAGAGCAGCCTCCAGGAAGCGGGAACCGCGAATGGTAATTCGCCTCGCGCCGAAGGCGAAGGCCAACTCGACAAATAACCGAAACCGCCTGAGGCGCGGATCGTAGCAAGGAGTCGGCCAACGACAAGGCCGATGCCACCGAGCTTGGCGCGCGGTGTTCCAGCATCCAGCTAATCAAAACCGCTCCCATTATTTGTCCCGTGAAACCTCCTCAAGCCCGCGGCGGGCGAGACGGCCGTGGGGGTTCGGCGGCCAGCGATAATTTCTTAAAAAGATTCCGCAAAGGGCTTGTCCCATGCGTCTAGTCTAAGTCTATGACTTTGAAAATGGCCGCGCTGCTGGCTTTATTGCCGCTGGGTTTCGATCAAACCCGCGCCTCCGCGCGTCCCGGCGAACCGGCGCGGGAAGGCGGCAAGGCGGCCGGCGCCGCGCAGCGGATTTCGTTTGCGCAGACCGTCACGCCCGTGTTGCAGGAGTATTGCTACCCCTGCCACGGCAACGGCAAGAAAAAGGGGGGCCTGGCGCTCGATGCGTATAAGGACGAAGGGTCCGCCTTCAAAGACCGCCAGGTGTGGGAAAAGGTGCTGGAGACAAGCGCCAGCCGTCCCAAGCCGAACGGGACTTGATCGCCCAATGGATCGAGAGCGAGATTCTGCACTGCGATTGCCAGCATCCCGACCCGGGCCGCGTCACCTTGCGGCGGCTCAATCGCGCCGAATACAACAACACCATTCGCGATCTGGTGGGCGTGGATTTCCATCCGGCGGATGATTTTCCGGCCGACGACGTGGGGTATGGCTTCGACAACATCGGCGACGTGCTTTCGCTGCCCCCGATCCTGATTGAGAAATACCTGGGCGCCGCGGAAAAGATTCTGAGCCAGGCCATCGTGACCGATTTGCGAACCACCGCCTGGACGAACCGTTTCTACGCCGCCGCGCTGGAGGGCACCGCGCCGGGCGATGCGAACGCCCAAGGGATGCGCGCCCTGGTTCGCGAAGGGGATATTCACCTGCAATTCGAGTTTGCCCGCGATGGCGAGTATGTCTTGCGGGCCCGGGCGTACGGCGAACAAGCCGGGCCGGAACCGGCGCGCATGGCCTTTCTACTTGACGACAAGGAAGTTCAGCGGTTCGAGGTCACCGCCGAACTGCCCGCGCCGCGGATTTACGAAATGCGCCTGTCCCTGGCGCCCGGCAAAAGGAAATTCGCCGCCGCTTACCTGAATAATTATTTTAACGCCCAGGAGCCGGACCCGAAGAAGCGCGACCGCAATCTTATCATCGACTACCTCGAGATCGTGGTCCCGGCGGCGGCGGGTCCGGTCCCGCTGCCGGAATCGCACCAGCGGATCTTTATCTGCCAGCCGACGCCGGAAACGAAAACGGAATGCGCCCGCCAGATCCTTCAACATTTTGCCCAACGCGCCTACCGCCGGCCAGTCAGCCCGGAAGAAGTGAATCGCCTCGCCGGTTTCGTCGCGCTGGCCGAGCAGGAAAAAGACAGCTTCGAAGCGGGAATCAAGCTGGCGCTGCAGGCGGTGTTGGTTTCGCCCCATTTTCTCTTTCGCGGCGAGTTGCAGCCGGATCCGATCGACCCGGCTGCCATTCATCCGATCGATGAATATGCGCTGGCCTCGCGACTCTCCTATTTCCTGTGGAGCAGCATGCCCGACGACGAACTGTTCGCGGAGGCCGGGCGTGGAAGCTTGCGCAAGAATCTGGAGGCGCAAGTCAGGCGGATGTTGAAAAGCCCGAAGAGCCGGGCCTTGGTGGAAAACTTCGCGGACCAGTGGCTGCAAATCCGCAATTTGAGCCTGGTGTCGCCGGCCAGGGAAGTCTTTCCCAGCTTCGACGAAGAGTTGCGCGCGGCAATGCAGAAGGAGACGGAACTATTCTTCGGCACGATTATGCGGGAAGACCGCAGCGTCCTGGAGTTTCTCGACGCGCGTTACACCTTCTTGAACGAGCGTCTGGCGCGCCATTACGGCATTAGCGGCGTCAAAGGCGAAGCCTTTCAGCGCGTCGCTTTCAAGCACGGTCAACGTGGCGGGTTGTTGACGCAGGCCAGCATCCTGACCATCACTTCCAACCCGACGCGCACTTCGCCGGTCAAGCGCGGCAAATGGGTCCTGGAAAACATCCTGGGTAGTCCCCCGCCGCCGCCGCCGCCGGGGGTGCCGGAGTTAAAAGAGGGCCAGGCCGCGGCGCTGACCGGCACCTTACGCCAGCGGATGGAGCAGCATCGCGCCAACGCGCTCTGCGCCTCCTGTCACGCGCGGATGGACCCGATCGGGTTCGGCTTTGAAAACTTCGACGGCCTCGGCGCCTGGCGCGAGAAAGATGGAAACTTTCCCATCGATCCTGCCGGTCAATTGGTCAGCGGCGAAACCTTCAAAGGACCGGCGGACCTCAAGGCCATTCTGCTGAAACGAAAGAAAGACGTTTTCGTCCGTTGCCTGTCCGAGAAAATGCTGACCTACGCCCTGGGCCGTGGATTGGATTATTATGACAAGTGCGCGCTCGATGGGATTTGCAAGGAAGTGGCCAAGCGCAAATACAAATTCACGAGTCTCGTCCTGGGCGTCGTCAAGAGCACGCCCTTTGAGAAGCGGCGCGGTGAAACGGAGCGGCTGGCGCAAACGGCGCCGTGATGGGAATCAGTAGGAGAAGCGAAAGAAAACCGCGTGGTTACAATTCGTTCCAGGAGTTGATAATGAAGCCGCGGATCGGCGGTATGCTGGCCAAGGACTCATCGTAGTGGACCGCCGCGTTTCCTCTCATGGTTGCGTCGTGGGCCATCACAGCGCCAAAAATCACCGCGCTCCCGGTCACCGCGATGGACGCTTCGGGCGCATAAATTGCGCCGGTCAAATCCGACGTCCCAGACAGCGCGATCGAGGTATTACTTGGCAATCCAAAATATAGAAAGCTCGCCGCGCCGTTATTCGGATTGAAGATGGCTTGAAAGCTGGCGCTGGCGCCCCCCATATAGAGCCTCAAGCTGGCGCCGGGCGCGATTAGAAGAAAGTCGCCAAGGTCGAAGAGAATATTGCCGGTCACGTAAAGCGTCGCGTTGCCAGTAACGAGCACCTTGCCGCCAAGGGTGGAGGAGAGATAATTTCCATTGCCAAGGACGTACGCATAATTGGTGCCTCCGTAGCTCCCGGAGGCGGGAGCCGCGGCGGCAGCGAAGGGCGCCTGCACATCGGGGAAACTCACGTTGAAATCATTTTGCACCCAGCCAGGCTGAATCCCGGACATGCCGGCTTGGTTCCAGGCGACGCTGCCAATCGCTCCGTTGGGTCCGGTGCTAGGCGTGACGCCTGGCCCCGTCAATGCGTGGCCCCAAATATTCGCGTTACCGACGTTGAACATGCCATTGGCGCAGGTTACGTCTCCCTTGTCGCCCGCCTTGGCCGGATCGTACGCGCCGTTGGTGCTCTTTTTAGGGTCCCGCGGATCATAGCTATCGGTGGTCACGTTGTTGCCGTTCTGGTTGACGGTGCCTTGAAGGATCAGGGCGCCGGTGAACGCGTTTTGGTTTTGCGTCGTCACCTGCACCGAACGGGAAACATAGGTCGAACTTCCCGGCATCGGAGCGTAACCGGTGGAAACGATTGTATAGGGGAGCGATTGCGAAATCGTGACCTGATAATTGCCATCGCCGATCGAATTGCTTTTCACATATTGGCCGCCGGAGAGCACCCAGCCCGAAGACTCCATGTTAGTGATATAATTCCGGCTAAGATGCGTCAAGGCTTCCTCGATGCCGGCCTCGGCGACCGGCATGGCGGAGTTCCAAACCTGGGAGTGCATGGTCAGTTGGTTCTGGTTGCTGGCCAGCGTGAGGTAACCGGCTAGCGCCAGACCGATGATCGCGGTGATGCAAATCGTCACGATCAGAACGTTGCCTCGTGGGCGGAGATGGCGGGCCGAATGGAGAATCATGGTTCTAATGTTTGCGGATGACGATTTTGGCCTCCTGGATGTCCTCCGAATTGACTTTGGCGCCGAGGATGGTGCGGGAGCAAACCCACTTGACCGCGACCACTTTGCAGGTGGTGACGGCGGCAACGGGATATTGGTCGTAACTGCCGGGCAGGGGCGTCCGCTGGTAGATGGCGAAGCGCAGGTCGTCGCACTGGGTCAGCAATACTTTCGCCTGGCCGCCGCTTTGGCGGGTCAGCGTGCGGGCAGTCGGATCGTACGAATAAATGAGGGGGGATAGGGTACCGTCGTCGAACGTGACTTGGGTGGAGGAATAGCCGGTCAGAGCGACGCACTGGCGAATGTCCTTGCTCATCTGGTCCAGGGCGTTAACGCTGGAGGCGTTCAGGTCCACATAATTGGCCAGGCCGGCGAAACTCTTGCCGCTGTAGAGCGAGAGGGATAGAATGGTGAGCAGTACCAGGCTGCCAATGCCGATGCCGATCACATATTCAACCAAAGTGAACGCGCCACGGACCCGGCCCAATGGCGGCTTAGAGCCTGTTTGGAAACTACGAGGGGCGCTGTTTTCGGGGAAAAGGCCGGATGGCGAGGCGCGACGAAGGAGAATATCCCTGGTGGATCTTCGACTGAGGAGCAACGAAGCCAGACGGCCTTTTCCCCGAAAACCGAGTCGTCCAGGAAAGGGTGACGGTGATTTTGCGCAGGTCGTCGTTATAATCGCCATTCAATTCCAGGGCGGTTACCGGAGTGATGGAAATGGCGCCGGTGTAAGTCAACCCCTCGCCGAGCGTGCTCATGTAGGAGTTGGTGGTGAAATCCTGGGGGAAATAGGGGGCGGTGAAAGTGGTGGGAATGAACCCGTTGGAATTGATCTGGTCCCAGGTGCAGAGGCGGATCACCTCCATCTTTTCAACCATGATCTGCGTCGCGCGCAGGTTCTCCCGCGCGAAGCGGACGCTGAAAAAGCCGGAGGTAATGCCGCTGTAGAGCGCGACGACCATAAAGCCCACGATCGCCATGGCCACGATCGCCTCAATGATCGTGAAGGCGGAACGAACGGCGTAGAAACGATGGTTCCGATTCAGCTTGATTTGCATAACGCACACGGACTCTGAGGTTCAAGCAAGCTGCCTGCCATGCTGCCCGGCTCGCAGAGCCGTTTAAGCTGCTCATCGCCGAAGGTGCCTCCTGACAGGGGATTCCGCATGAAAATGTCAGACAAATTCCGACAACCGCAGGCTGAAACTGTAACAGAATCCAACAAAATATCCCATTAATGGACAGCGCGCCTCATTTCTAGACACTGTCTGACCTGTATTCCAGCACTGAGGCCATTAGGTTGAAGGGATCTGGACGCGTTGCCCCAGCGGGGTGCGCCAGGAAGGTATCCGCACCCGCCGAATGCCGCTCCTCAGCGATGTTTGGCAGGGCGCTGCATCCCGAAACGGGCGCTTGAAGGCATGGCCAGCCCAACGCAACGCGGCCGAGCGGTCAAAAACTGCCGGGCAGCCTTGTTACTCGATGCGAACGCGGTAAAACCGAGTCGCGGCAGTGGCTGTCATATCGTTTACGGTCATCGGACTGCCAGTCCCTGAGACGGAAGGCAGGATGGCCGTCCAGACACTGTCATCCAGGTGGTTCTTGAACTGCACGGTGTAGGTGAGTCCGCTCACCGTCGTGAAAGTAATGCTGGCCGTTGTTCCCGTTTCACTGACACGGGTGATGATCGAACTGGCCAAAACTTTCAGGTTCGCCGGATTGCTGGTGATGGCGCCAGCCTGATTGCTGACCATCACCGTGTAACTGCCGGCGTTGGCTGCCTGGACATTGGGAATGGTCAGCATCGCGTTCGTCTGACCGGACAGTACGGCTCCCTTGAAAAACCATTGATAGCTCAGGGGAAGAGTGCCCGTGGCCATGACCGTGAAAGTAACGTTGGTGCCCTCCGGGACGGTTTGGCTTTGGGGTTGTTGGGTGATGGACGGCGGCACCAGAACGGTCAGTGTCGCGACGGCGCTGGTCACCGAACCAAACAGGTTGGTGACGATGACCCGGTAATTGCCCGCATTGGTTGGCTGGGCGTTGGTCACGTTGAGAATGGGGCTGGTGGCGCCGGCGAGGTTTGCTCCGCCATTGCCCGGAATGCCGAATCGCCATTGGTAACTTAATGGCGCCGTGCCGGTGGCCGTCACGCTGAAGGTGGCAGTGTTGCCCTGCGTCACGACCAAACTCACCGGCTGCTGGGGGATCGCTGGCGGCGTGTTGCTGCTGACGCCAACCAGCGTCGCGGCCTGTAGCGTGACGTTGCCGAAGTCCAGATCATACAGGACCAAAGACCGGTATTGAACAATGAGCTTCTGGCCCGCGGATGCCGCCGCGTAGTCCAGCGTATAGACCGCGTAGCTGTTCCCAAAAACATCGTTCAGCGAGGTGTCGGTGTAGGCCGGCGCGCTAAAATCGCTCAGGAACGCCTGAAAATTTCCCTGCGCCCCGTAAAGCCCCACAAAGACCTTCAATCGTCTCGGCGTAGTGTCCGCCGACGCCTGGATCTCAAAACCATTGGTTGTCCCGGTGATGAATACGCCGGTCGTGCTGTTGGTCGCGCTGGGCGTGGGGGTGCCGTCGGTCCAGGAGTAGGCGGTGAGATTGTCGGCATATTGCTGCGGGGCCTGCGTGCCGAGCACTGTAATGTCGCTGATTTGCCGGGTCACTCCGCTCTTGTGGTCGAAACTGTTGGCGGAAACCAGGCCCCAGTGCGCCCAGTCGGCCGTTCCTTCCACTGTTAAATTAATCATTGAAGGCGGGACGGCGTTGCTGCCGGACAAGCTGCCGCCCGAGTCGTTCACGAAGATTTCCACGGGCATGGACGTGGAGAAGTCGGCGCTGTTGTCGGTGGCGACAGCGGTGAGCACGTGATAGCCGGCGGGCACGCTGTTCCAAGTGAAGCTGTAGGGGCTGGTCGTGTCCGCGCCCAACCTGGTCGCTCCGTCGTAAAACTCCACTTTCGTCACCGTCCCATCCAAATCCATCGCATCGGCCATGATAGTGAGATTTGCCGGGGTCGTGTAAGTCGCATTATTGATGGGACTGGTGATGGAAACAATCGGCGGATTGTTGGCTCCATTGGCGGTGAGGGCCGCGGCTTGCAAGGTGACGTTGCCCGCAGGTCCAAAGATCTGCTCGACGGTAATGCGGATCCGGAGCGTTTGGCCCGCCGAATTGGCAGCATATTGGAGGGCGTAAACGGCGCTCGGTCCGTTGCGGATATTGCTCAGTGAACTGTCGAGGTAGTCGGCGGCGCTCAGATCGCTGAGGCTGGCCTCAAACCTGCCCCTGGCGGCGAACGCGCCCACGTAAACTTTCAAGGTCCGCGTGGTCGTATCCGCCGGCACGCTCAGCTCAAATCCCGTGCCGATGTTCGGTACGCCGTAGGCCCAAACGCCAGTGGTCGTGTTGGTGACGCTGGCCGTGGGCGTGCCATCGCTCCAACTATAGCCGTTGGCATTGTCGCTGAACTGATAAGCGGCGGTGAAGGCATTGCTCGGGCCGACCACGGTCCAGTCGCCGATTTGGGGAGTAACGCCCGATTTCCGATCCAGGCTGGTGGGTGTGTAGAGGCCCCAATGCACCCAATCCAGCGGCCCCGCCGCCGTCAGGTTGATGTCCGCGCCGGTGTGGATCGAAGTGTTGGTGCCGCTAAGAAGGCCGGCCCGCGCCGTCGGAAGTGGCCAGACCGCTGAGCAGACGAGAGCGACCCCAACCCAGACGGTGTTGCAGACACGACGCATCATCCGACAGTTTGATCCAGGCCTTTGGCGCTTTCTGACTTCTTTATTCAGTTCTCTCCGCTGAGGGGGAGACAGCCGCGGACTGTTTACCAGGCCTTTTGGGGTTCGACGTGCCAGTCGAAGAACAGGGCGTTACGCACCGAGCCATGAACCGGCCGGTAAGGGAGATCGCTCCACCAACTGACCCCCGGATTGGGAACATTGCCCTTATCGACATCGGGGTTGGATCGCAGGCACGCTGCCATCGTCAGGATAACCGAAGGGGGGAACTTTCCCGGGTCCGGCGCTCACGTTGTCGTTGAGCAAATAACACTTGCGGCCCACCATCGAAGTCAGGTCCGGGGCCTGGCGCCGGTAACCCGGGCAAACAAAGACGTCGGCAACCTTCGTGGTGGGACCCGGCGGCGAGCCGAGATTATTGGCAATGTACCAGATCAGTTCGGTGCTGGAATTCTGGTCGTAGCTGGCCCGCGCACCGGTGTAGCACGGCCCGGGCAACGAGTCCTCATTGTCCTCCGCGTACATTTCGAGCGCGTGGGCGACTTGTTTGAGGTTGGACATGCAACCGGCCTGCGTCGCCTTCATTTTGGCCCGCGCCAGGGCGGGCAGCACCAGTCCGGCGAGAATGGCAATGACGGCAACCACGACGAGGAGTTCAATGAGGGTGAACCCCGCCGCGCTTCGGTTGCTCATCTGAGTTTCCTTCTGAGAAATGGTTTTCATACGTCTAAAACCGGATGAACGCCCCGTATCCTAGCGCATCGACCGGACTGTGGCAAGACAAATTTCAATCGAATTTCAGTCGCTTTCCAGACTCCGTGGTCGCGATTTAGTTGCTGGACCGAAATCTACGGACAGGCCGAAATTGTCGAGGCCTCGTTCCCCGCGTTGCTTCGGCGCCAAAAGGCTGTTCCAGGAACTGCGACGCGGTTAAAATCCGCGCGTGATCCTGACCATCATTTTCGCCAGCCTGGCGGTACTGAGTTTGGCGATCACACTCTGGCAGCTCGTCGTAGCCAGCCGCTTCCCCTTGCACAGGCGCGTTGCCGATTCAAACTTCTTCCCCGCCGTCACCCTGCTCAAACCGCTCAAAGGCGGCGACGCGGAGACGGCCGAGTGTCTGCGAAGCTGGCTTACGCAGGAGTATCCCAGCCCGGTCCAGATCCTGTTCGGCGTCGCTTCCGGGCACGATCCGGTCTGCGGCGTGGTCCGTCGATTGATCGCGGAGCATCCCAACGCGCAAGCCGAACTGGTAATTTGCGGCGAATCGCTCGGGCCGAACGCCAAAGTCTCCACGCTGATTCAACTGCAACGTTTGGCCCGACACGGCATCAGCGTGGTGAGCGACGCCGACGTGCGCGCGCCGCGGGATTTATTGATCAATGTCGTCGCGCCGTTTCCGGAATCGGACGTGGGGCTGGTGAACTGCTTCTATCAACTGGCCAATCCGGCCACGCTCGCGATGCAGTGGGAAGCCATCGCGACGAACGCCGATTTTTGGAGCCAGGTGCTGCAGTCGCGGAGCCTCAAGCCGCTCGACTTCGCCTTGGGCGCGGTGATGGCCATCCGCCGCGAACCCTTGCAACAGATCGGCGGATTCGCCGCGCTCGTCGATTTTCTGGCGGACGATTATCAGTTGGGAAACTTGATCGCGCGAAACGGCGGCCGGATTGTGCTCTGTCCGGTGACCGTGGAATGTCGGGAAGGACCGATGGGCTGGCGGCGCGTCTGGCAACACCAACTGCGGTGGGCGCGCACGATTCGCTTCTGCCAGCCGCTCCCATTTTTCTTCAGTCTGCTGGGCAACGCGACGCTCTGGCCGTTGCTCCTATGGTTCTTCGGCGCTGCGCCAGACCGCTCGCTCGCCGCGCTCTTAAACGCACAGACGCTCGCCCGCTACCCTTTGGCGGCCGAGCGCATCTGGCGGTGGGAGTCCATTTTCTTGATCACCTGCGCGCTGGTCCGGATCATGACGGCCTTGTTTCTTCAAAAGCGGTTGACCCGAGCAACTGGACACTTCGCCTATTGGTGGTTGGTCCCGATTAGAGACTTGCTCCAGGCGCTTATCTGGGGGCTGGCGTTTGTCGGCAACCGAGTGACCTGGCGCGGAGAGCGCTTCCGCGTATTGCCCGGTGGCAAATTGACAAGAATTTGACGGCCCAAAATCGTCCCCATCGTTGACCGTTCTTCTCCGCCATGAGCTGTGCCATCATGCGAAAGAACCTGACCATCCCGCCCGTGGAAGCGCTTAAGCGCGCCTTCCGCTCCGTGAAATGCCTGACCGAATATGACGCGGTGATCCTGGCCAATGACGCGTCTGGCATCCTGGTGAATCCAGTACCTCGGCGATCGCAAAGCCGCGGTCGAATCGGCCAACTTCGCGCTGCTGGCGCGGGACCTGGCGAACTTCGCGCCGCACGCCGTTCTCGTCACTGGCCAGTTCACGTCCTTGATCCGCAGGTTGAGCGGCTCGCTCACGCGCAGGCCGCAACCGTGGAGCAACCTGACGGCCGGGCTGGTGGCAAAATCAGCGTGGGACTGGATCGTTTTGTTCAACTGCCAGGTGTCCGCCGGAGTCGGGGCGCGGCAAATCTGGGCTGGTCGTCCGGCTCGCAAGGCCTGGACGTTTTTCAGATCCGCGTGCAAGGCCTCTTGGTAGAAAAACAGGGTAGGATTAAAGGCTTGATTTTGCGTGCTGGCGGCGATATCCTTTTTGGCCTGATGAATCAGAACCCGTTCCAGCTTTTGTTCGCTCGACAAATGAGAAGGAAGCCCTTTGAGGTACTCGCAATATCGCCTGAGCCAGGCGCAGTAAGTCCGCTCAGTGGCGAGCGCCAGATGCTTCCGCCGAAGCACTTCCGCGAGTCGGCGCACTGCTTCATCGGTATTCATACGGCCATTTTCATACACGAACCGCCAGTTGTATTTAAGGGCTGCCATACCACGCATCACAATAACCTTGCGATCGGCAGAGACAGGCAAAACACCGGCACCAATAGATCCGCCCGAATGGCGCTTTGCTCTATGAAAACCACGACTCTAATCACCGTCTTTTGCGCGGTTGTCCTTTCCCCAGCTCAAGCCGGCACTATTGGCGTGGACCCAACAAGCGGAGGTGCTGCGTTGGTTTCGGGGTTTGGAGGACTTACTCTGGGCTGGGAGTTTCAGGTGTCAGACACTAATGGGATCGTCGTTGATGGGTTGGGATTCTGGGACCAACAATCAGATGGCTTTTTATTCGGTCAAACTTTTCAGGTTGGTTTGTGGGATGCATCTACCGGGACCTTGCTGCGAGATTCAGTCATCACATCCGCTTCAACATTGAAACCTTCTCTTGATCCGGATGGGGGTTGGAGAGTTAACTCCGTTTCGCCATTATATTTGGCGCCAGGCTTGTACCGGATTGGAGGGCTGATGCCTGTAAGCGGCGCCAACCAAATTATTGATTTCGGGGCCACGGTTCAGTCCGGGACTGGAGTCAGCCTGGTGGGCTTTCTTCGTCAAATTGGTAGTTCAACGCTGGCGATGCCGGATATTCCACCGCCAACTCTTGACTCTGCTTACTTTGGACCAACATTCACGTTCACACGCGGACCTGCGGCGCAGCCAGGTGTGGTCGTCGCCCCCGGTGCTTACACGGCAACAAGCGGCACAACGGGATTGAATACACTCCTGCGCAACAACGGTTTTCCCCGCACATATCAGATGCAGTTCTCGCCCGCCGCCCTGGGGGGCCTGCCGGTCGGCACGAGGATCACCGAATTGCGATTCCGGTTGATCACGAATGCCGTTGCCTTTCCCACCAATACTGTCACTTGGTCTGATTACCAAGTGACGCTGGCTCAAGCGGCCAAACCAATATCAGGCATGAGCACGAATTTTGCCTCGAATATGCTCTCGCCGGTGCTGGTAAAGAGCGGAGCGCTTTCCATCGGCGCCAATTCATTCACCAGGAGTGCCAGCCTCAACTCATTCGGTTCGCTAGTAGTCTTTGACACTCCCTATGTTTATCAAGGCGGCGACCTCGTGATGCTCTTCCGTCACACCGGCAGCGATTCGGGGAACACCGCATTTCTTGATGCCGTGAACTCGTCCACTCCCGGCTATGGAACTGATTTTCGCGCGTTTAGCACAAACAGCTTTAACGCGACCGGTGGAAGTCAGGCATCAGTGACAATCGCGCAAATGGTATTTACTTACTCACTTGGCGAAATCATTTTCCGCGACGGAACCAATGTGGTCATTGTCGGCACGGGCGCATTGCCCGGAGCGACTGGGCACATCATGGCGTCCACAAACATTGCTTTGCCAAGTTCCCAGTGGACTCCAGTAGCGACCAAACTGTTTGATGGTAGCGGCAGTTTCCGCTACACCAACGCCATCAATGCGGATTTGCCAGCGCGGTACTTTCGCATCGAACTACCTTGAACACCTTTCTTGGAGTCTCGTAAACCGGATGCAGCGAACCCCGCGATTGCGTCTCCGATCCATGTCGAGCGTCGCGGGCGCGAGGTCGTTGATCCGGGGCGTTAGGCCGTCCACACGAGAAACACTACTTGCGATTTGGGGAGCGGCCGGAAAGCTTTCGGGCTTCCGGTCGCATCGCTTGGGCGTCCCGCCGAATGGCTCGGACCCGGGAACGGCCTCCCAATGCTAGTGTTCGATTGGCTCATCATTCCAGAAACTTGGGGCAGGATGCCCGAAGAACCGGCAGGCTGGAAGCATGCCCTACATCCCGCGCCGACCTTCGCTTTTATCTCGCGCTAAATGTCCCGCGCCGATGAGGATAGGAGGAGCGCGATGCGCTCCCCCTCCCTCCCAAACCGGACGGGCGGATCTCCCGCATCCGGCTTTCCAGTCAGTGGGTGCTCTTCCGAGGAGGAGCACGCTTTTCGCGCGGTCCCCAAGGACGC
>WNGH01005474.1_pt1 | contig 14464 bp, 11 predicted proteins | sample 5400631 | NCBI WGS metagenome assembly WNGH01 (sample SAMN13153373, study PRJNA577476) | soil metagenome | isolation source: 115 cm soil or saprolite under Garry oak tree replicate 1 | place: USA:California | collected 2016-06-15
TTGGCGGTCGCTCCTGACCCCAGTACGTTACACGACGGCGGCTGCTACGTGTCCGGCAAATCGGTTCTGGTTCCTCCCAAGGCCGGGACCTTTGGCACGATGGGCCGGAACATCTTCCGCGATTCAGCCTTCAGGAACGTGGATTTCTCCGTATTCAAGAACTTCGCGTTCAAGGAGCGATACAACGCCCAGTTCCGGGTCGAGCTCTTTAATTTGTTCAATCACCCCATCATTACCAATCCGTACGGTGCATCGAATGGATATGGGGGCGCTTCTGGTGGGACCAATGACATGGGAACCTCCAGCACGTTCGGCTGTGGGTGCGCCACACCCGACGTCGCCGCCGGCAATCCGCTCGTCGGTTCGGGAAGCAGCCGCGTTATGCAGCTCGGATTGAAGCTGACGTTCTAATGACTCCGGCAAGTTCGAGGGGGTTGAATCCCCCTCGAACCCCTGGTCAGGATACGTCCGATCTACGCATGGAGGAGAGAATGAGAAAGCTATGCGGCATCGGTTCCCTGCTGGCGCTTGCTGTTTCATTCACGGCGTGTCAGAGCAAACAAACGAGCGCTCCCCAGGATGCGCCACCTGCAGCCGCTACTGCCCCTCCGATCGTGTGGACAGGAGCCATACCTCTGGAGGGCGTGAAGGGCCGTTTCGATCATTTTGCTTCCGGCAAAGGCAAGGTGTTCGTTTCGGGGCTTGGCAACAATTCGGTCGAAGTGATCGAGCTTTTCGCGGGAACTCGCGTCCATGAGATCACCGGGGTCCCCGGACCCCAAGGCGTTGCCTTTTCTCCGGAGGCCAACAAACTGTTTGTAGCCAGCCAGAAGGGCAAGCTTTACATCTATGACGGCGATTCGTTCAAGCTCGTCGACACTTTGGATTTTGAGGGAGGCGCGGATAACCTGCGCTACGACGCGGCAAACAAACGCGTCTACGTCGGCTGCGGGGACGACGAAAAGACCTCTGCGATCGCGGCAGTGGATGCGGTGACGAATAAGCGCCTCGATGAAGTGTACAAAATCGGAGGCGAGCCGGAATCGTTCCAACTAGAAAAATCCGGACCCAACATTTACGTGAATATTCCGGAGATGAAGCAGATTGCGGTCATCAACCGCAACACCAAGGAAATTTCGCGGTGGCCCTTGAGCGTGTATCAAAACTTTCCTATGGCCCTTGACGAGGCCGATCACAGGCTCTTCGTGGGAACGCGGGAACCAGCGACGCTCTCGGTCTTTGACACGAACACCGGGCACATGGTTGCCTCGCTACCGAGCGTGCAGGACACGGACGATCTGTACTACAGCGCCGAGCACAAGCGCATTTACGTGCCGGGAGGCGAGGGCTTCATTTACGTGTTTCAACAGAATGATCCGGACCACTATTCGTTGGTTTCCAAGGTTCCCACCGCCGTGGGCGCGCGCACGGCGGGTTACTTTGGAAGGCAAGGGAAGGGCTTTGATCGTTTCTACCTGGCCATCCCGGCCAGCATCAGCGCAGGCGCCGAGGTCAGGGTCTACACCGTCCAGGATTGACGGTTGTCTAGGCAGCTTCACCGGTGGCAGGCGGCAGATTGACTCAATTGGGACTGAAGGTGATGTTCTGAAATAGGCAGCCACGGGATGGCGTTGGATTTTGTCAGCCCGTCGTTGCCGCGTGCCAAACCATAAAAGATCGGGAATCGCAAAAGTCGGTGATTGGATGATCTGAACAGGTGTCCTCCAACTCGAAAGAGATTCTGGATGACGCGGGTCTGGAGGTGGTCCATCCACATGCCGCGGGAATCGATGTGGGCAATGGCGCGCATTACGTTGCCGTACGGCCGGACCGCTATCAGGAACCGGTGCGCCGCTTTGAGTGTTTCACGGCAGACCCGCACCGTTTGGCGGACTGGTTAGGTAGTTGCAAAGTGAAGACGGTGGCGATGCAGTCGACTGGCATCGGCGGCTGCAACGGCTCGATCGAAGAATGTCCAGCCATGTTCGCTGATCGCAAACCGCGATCGCTTGCCATTAGCCTTTCAATTCGCGATAATGCCGCCAACTCTTACACGCAATGATGGGAGTGGCTCGTGCCTCTCGTATCGGGTACGGAACTGGGGCCGTATGAAATCCTCGCGGCAATCGGCGCCGGAGGAACGGGAGAAGCCTACAGAGCGCGCGATAGAAAACTGAAGCGCGATCTGGCGGCCATGGTTCTGCCGGACGAGTTCTCACTTGATCCTGAGCGCGTCCCCAGATTTCAGCGTGAAGCCCAGGCTCCTGCCCCACTAAACCACTCCCAAATCGCCTTCATTTACGAAATCGAAGAAACCAGCAGTTCACGTTTTCCCGTTTCCAGCTCGCAATGGTCTTCAGGAGGGCACGCCCATGCTACGCAGAGTTTCTTTGAAAAGGATGACTACTACTTTCCCGGTGTTCATTATTTTGGCCATCACTGTTCTTTCGCCGAATCAGGCCTGTGGGCAGGTGGCCGGAGCAACGCTTTCCGGGACCATTAGCGATCCATCGGGCGCCGTCATCCCGTTCGTCCTGGTCTCGATTCGAGATGAGGACACCGGCATTGTTCGGACTGTCACTGCGGATTCGGCCGCCTTGTACACGGCGCCGAATCTCAGACCTTCCACCTATGACGTCACCGTTTCGTTTCCCGGATTCAGCACTCAGGTGCAGTCCGGCATCACGCTGACGGTGGGCGCCCAGCAAGTCTTGAATTTCACCATGCAGGTCGGACAGACGGCGCAAGCGGTGCAGGTCACAGCCGAAGCGCCTGTCGTGCAATTGGCCACGTCGACCCTGAGCGCCACCGTGGGCTCGACGACGGTTCGCGAACTGCCTCTGAATGGCCGGGACTGGACGGCCCTGGCCACTCTTCAACCCGGCGTCGCGTCGGTCCGAAGTCAACAAACGCCCCAATTTTTCCAGGGTTCGCAAGGGGCGCGCGGCCTGGGAATGCAACTGACGATCGGCGGGAACCGGCCTACGCAGAACAGCTATCGTCTCGACGGCGGACTCGTGAACGACTTTTCCAACGCGGGACCGGGCAGTGTGCTCGGCGCGAACCTGGGCGTGGACGCGATTCAGGAGTTCACCGTGCTGACGAGCAATTATTCGGCGGAGTACGGCTTCACATCGGGCGGAGTGATCAACGCGGTCACGCGCTCCGGCACCAACAGCATTCACGGAACTGCCTTTGATTTCCTGCGCAACGATAAACTCGATGCAGCCAATTTCTTTGACAATGCCAACGGGACCCGCAAATCCGTCTTGCGGCAAAATCAATTTGGATTCTCCGCAGGCGGGCCCGTCGTAAAGAACAAAGTCTTTGTCTTTGCGGACTATGAGGGCGTGCGTTATGTCAAAGGGATATCCACCAGCAACACGACGCTTTCCAGTGCCGCTCACAGCAGCCCGTGCACCAGCGGCCTCACCGCCCCTTGTGCCTCCATTTCCCGTTACGTCGGCACTCCGCCGGCGCCGGTCACCACGACGGTCTCGATAGACCCCATCATCCAGAAGTTTTTAACTTTTTACCCCTTGCCCACGCCGGGCGCGGCCCCTGTTCTGAACAGTGACGGCACAGTGAACCTCAACGTTGGGCTGTTCAACTATCAAGGGGTCAATCGCTCCCAGGAAAATTTTTACACCACAAGGGGGGACTGGAAGATTGCGAGTAATGACAGCCTCTTCACAACTTTCGTCCATGACAGCTCGAATCTGACCTTTCCCCTGGGGTTCAATAACACACTCGCACAAAACTTTTCGTACCGGCAGTCCGTCATCGTGGAAGAGACCCACACGTTCGGCCCGGGCATTGTGAATTCGTTGCGGGTGGGCGAGACCCGCACGCGCAGCGATGGCAACAACACTCCCACGGCCCTGAACCCGGTGGCCGGCGACACGACGCTCGCTCAGGCGCAGGCTTCGGGCGTGGGCCCGCCTACTATCACTCTTTCGGGCACGGGAGTGAATGCCACCTTCTCGCTACACTCCCCGACGCACCAGGATTACGGTTTGCAAAGCGGCCAGCTTTACGACGATGCCTTTTCCACGCGCGGGAACCACAACTTGAAGTATGGTTTCAGCTTCGTCCGGCTGTGGAATTTTGCATACAGCTCGCGAGGAGGGAACGGCACTGGCGTCTTTTCAGGTTCTTTCACTTCCCCTGGAGGAGGGGCCGCAATATCAGGCGCAGCCGGGGCGCTCCTGAGATTTCTGACGAACCATCCCCTCAGGGCCACTCGGTACGCCGATTATCCGAATATCAATAAGCGCTACGTTCGCGACAACGTTATCGGCGGATACTTCCAGGACGATTGGCGCTTCCGTCCGAATCTGACTCTGAACCTGGGACTCCGCTACGAGATGGCGACTCTCCCGACGGAGAAATACGGCAGAGTGGCGTACTTGAACACGATCTCGAGCACGCCCACGGACCTGACCAACCAGATTCTGCCCCGCAACGTCACGACTAAAAACTTCGACCCGCGAATTGGTTTTGCCTGGGATCCGTTCCGCAACGGCAAGACGGCCGTCCGCGGCGGTTTTGGATTGTTTGACGTCCTGCCCCTTGCTTACGAAGTGAATATCAGCTTGATTGGAAACGCTCCACTGCAGCCCTTCTTTCCTGTGGTCGGTCAAAACCAGAACTACGGCGGGCAGAATTTCGACGTTCCTACCGGCACCTGGCCGTATTCGGTTCCGAACCTGGTGGCGCGGGCGGTTGCGACGCCTCAAGGTACTCAAGGCAGGCAGTACGGCTACAGGGATACCAATATCAAGCGCAATTACGTCTATCAATATAATCTGAACATCCAGCGCCAACTCACACCTTCCACAACGCTCACAGTTGCCTATGCAGGCTCGCGCGGGCTCCATAATCCCATCCAGCTTGACGCCACCAACGGCGTCGTTGGAAGAAAGACCGCTGTGGGTTACGTGTGGCCTGTTCCCTGGACTTATTGCAGTGGTCCAGACGCTGCGTCGGGATGCACTGCGGCCGGCGCAGGGTTGTCCGCAGCCCCCAACCCGAACGTGGGGCCGATTCAGGCTGTGATATGGGCAAGCAGCTCCTATTACAACAGTCTTCAGTTGAGAGTCGACAAGAGAATAAGCCGAGGCTTTCAGATGCAAGGTTCCTTCACCTGGGGCAAGGGCCTGGATAATTCGTCGGCTAGCTTCGCCGGCGACACGTTTCAGAACTCCCTGGCCACGATTCCGTCTTACGACATGGCTTTGAGCAAGGGGTTGTCGGACTTCGACATCAAACGGGTCCTTGTGATCAACGCTCTGTGGAATGCTCCTGCGCCGAAATCGCTTGGCGCGTTGGGGAACCACCTGCTCGGGGGCTGGCAGTTTGGGACCATCAGTACGTTGAGCGACGGTGTTCCGTTTTCCATCGTCGCCGGCTCGGATGGGACGGATATTTTAGGTGAGCAGCAACCGAGTTTCAATCCGCCGAATGTTGTTCCAGGCTGCTCAAAGTCTATCAACCCCGGAAACCCGGATCACTATATCAACCTCGATTGTTTTGGCTTTCCACAGCAGAGCGCTGCGACGATCGCGGCGGGATGCGACACCGTGCGCGCGGCCGCCATGGCAGCTGCCGCAGGCTCTTCAGCCATCCCGGGCCTGGCTACCTCCTGTCCCAACATTCGCGGCAACCTGGGTCGCAATGCGCTGATTGGTCCCGGGCTCGTGAATTTCGATTTCTCTGTCTTCAAGAACAACTACATTCCCAAAATCTCGGAAAGCTTCAACGCGCAGTTCCGCGCCGAGTTCTTCAACCTCTTTAATCGCGCGAATTTTGCACCGCCTCCTGTGATTCAGGCGGCGCCTACGAACCTGGAGGTGATCAACTCGGCGGGATCGTACGTTCCCCTTGCCGGCAAGATCCTTGCCACGCAAACTCCGGGGCGGGTGATTCAGTTTGCGCTAAAGGTAATCTGGTAAGTATCTTTATGATTCACGTATCACCATGCTAAAGATGGAGGGCCTTGTGAGAAACAAAATTGCGGGCGTCTTCGTCGCGGCTTTCGGCCTTCTGGTGTATTCAGTTCCCCTGCTTGCACACCACGGGGCGGCGAGCTTCGAAGACAGAATTCTTACGATGAAGGGGACGGTGACCGAATGGGTCTGGTCCAATCCCCACTGTTTCCTGAAGTTCGATGTCAAGGACGAGAGCGGCACCGTGAAAAACTGGGCTCTCGAAACCCAAAATCCGACGACGATGAGCGGGCTCGGCTGGACCCGGACCTCATTCAAGGCCGGAGACATGGTTACGGTGACCCTGCAGGGCGTCAAGAACGGCGCGCCAATCGGGCGCCTCAGAACCGTCACGTTTGCCGATGGCAAATTGTTACTAGCGACCGGCGTAACCGGTCCTGATCCGCCACCGGAGAAGTGACCCTGGATCCGAGGATTTCGACATGCCAAGATATTTGATCGTCTCGATCGCCGCCTTCGTGGCCGTAGTGATGTGTTGGCCCGCCCTGATGTTCGCGCAGACCTGGAATAGCTCTGGGTTGCCTCGAAGCACCTTTCAGCAGCCGCAGGCGACACAAGCCCCAGCTCCCCGGCGCGATCTGACAGGCACCTGGGACGCCGGCCCTGAGGGAGTCTCGGGACCAGGGCACCAGTCGGCTCCGTTCACGCCCTGGGCGCAGGAGAGGCTTAAGGACATCAAGCCGGGAAATGGACCTCGAGCGGTGACCGAAGAATTCATCAACGACCCGCTGTCGATCATGTGTGATCCGGCGGGCTTTCCCCGGCTCCTCCTGTACGAGCTCCGGCCCGTGCAGATCGTGCAGACGTCAAATCAGATCCTGATGCTCTATATGTTCGAGAAGAGGTGGCGCGTCATCTGGACCGACGGACGAGCGCTTCCCAAGAATCCGGATCCGCGCTGGTACGGATACTCGGTTGGCCAGTGGGAGGATGACTACACCTTCGTGGTGCAGACGATCGGGATGGACGACAGGACCTGGCTCGACAATGCGGGCAATCCGCACAGCACCAATATGCGCGTCGAGGAACGGTACCACCGCCGTGACCGCGACACGCTGGAGCTCACCGTCACGATCGACGATCCGACGGCGTATACCCAACTCTGGACGCCGCGCAATAAGCTCCCGCTGAAATTGATGCCACCCGACGCGGACCTGATGGAGATGATCTGCTCACCGACGGAAGCGGCCGCCTACAAAAAGCTCGTCGACACGCAGAAAAAGTAGCAGAAGTGGGTAGTGGACTACTTTGGAGTTGAGTGTCCAATTAGCGATGATCTGGTGCGGGCATATTCCCCTCCTTGGCAAAGGAGGGGAGGCTGCGCGACCAAGAAAATTTCGCGAAGCCACCTTAGCTCGCGCAGACGGGGTGGTTCGTTCAAGCCACCGATCAATCGGTAGTTGCCCGCGTTTCAAAATAGCCCACTACCCAGAAGTGGAAAAAGTTGGAGTCCATGCTGGTGGGTGTTGTAAAAATAGAAGATCTCAGCGGCGCCAAACCCCATGGAAAGTGATCGCTGCCCAAAAAGTTTGTTTTTGAGCAGTGGATACTGCTGCTCCGGCGCGGCAGACTGACTCTTATCACTAACAGGAGGATTCGATGCGTATCACTCTTTCCACATTCGCTGTCATGGTCGGACTGGGACTTCTACCAGCGCCTGCCTTGCTCCAAGAGAAAGGCGGCGACGATGTGACGGGGCCGTACAACGTGGCCCAGAAATGGCCGCTACCCTTGTCGGTGGCCAAAGCGGGATACATCTGGGGTTCGACCGGCGGCATCTTCGCGGAGACGCCTAACCGAATCTTCATCGCGAACCGGGGCGAGCTGAAGCTTCCGGAAAAACTGCCCAACAATTTTACAGGCTTCTGGGGCTCGTCCGGCCAGCAGGCGACCGCGCCAACGCCCGAGTTTCGCAACTGCATCGTCATCGTCGACGCGACCGGCAAGGTGACCGAGTCGTGGACACAGTGGGACAAGCTCTTCGAGGATGGCCGCGGGCCGCACTCGGTTTCGATCAGTCCGTATGATCCCGAGCACAACGTCTGGGTCACCGACGACATCCATCACCAGGTTTTCAAATTCTCGAACGATGGCAAAAAGCTGCTGATGACGCTCGGCGAACGGGACGAACCCGGCAACGATGACAAGCATTTCAAACGCCCGACCGACGTGGCCTGGTTACCCGACGGCACGTTCTTTGTCAGCGACGGCTACGGCAACACGCGCGTCGTGAAGTTCGACAAGAACGGGAAGTTCCTGATGGCGTGGGGAACCCCTGGAACCGGGCCCGGCCAGTTCAACACCCCGCACTCGGTCACGACCGATCGCAACCGCCGCGTCTACGTCTCCGATCGAGCGAACAACCGCATTCAGGTCTTCGACGAGAACGGGAAGTTTCTCGACATGTGGCCGAACATCCGGCAGGCGTACACGATCCGCGTGAGCGCCGACAACTTTCTGTGGGCGTTCTCCGGGCCGCTCGACAAGTTGCTCAAGTACGACTTGAACGGAAAGTTGCTCTATGCCTGGGGAACGCACGGTACGGCCCCAGGCCTCTTTTGGGCGGTGCATGAATTCTCGGCCGACTCGGAGGGAAACCTGTACACCGCGGAGGTCTTCGGAGGGCGTCCGCAGAAATTCACGCCGAGGCCTGGAGCGGATCCGTCGCATATCTTCAGGCCCCAGCCGCTCATGCCGAAAACCGCGGCCAACTGAGGATATGAAGATGAAGCGAATCGTACTATTGGCGATGGCGTCCGCCGTGGCTCTGCCCGGGATCGTGAGAGCCCAGGCGAACGCGAACTTCTCGGGAACCTGGATGCTAAGCAAGATCGAGCCACCGCCGCCCCCTGGCGGAGGGGGTATCGGCGGTGGCGGAGACGAGGCTTTTGGCGCCATCGCGCAGACCGTTGTCATCGCACAGACCGGGAGGGATCTGACCTTTCAGAGCGGTTCGATGAAAGCCGTCTACACGCTGGATGGCAACACAACTGTGACGCCGCCCGATGATGTCAGCGGCTTGAAGACCAGAGCGCATTGGGAAGGATCGAAGCTGCACCTGCACTACAAAAGAGGCCAGAACTGGTGCAGGGACGTCTTGAGCGTGAATGGCAACACGCTGACGATCTTGCGCGATCTCGAATCGGGTGGCGGATCGACTACTCGAACGATTACGTACACCAAAACGTCGTAGAACTGGTCCGAATCGCAATATTCAACTCGCGCGGCTTGCGGCACGTCGCTATAATCAGGCTTTCAATAAAGGAGGGCCTCGTGCGTGTCGCAACCGCGTTGCTGGTCTGCCTCGGACTGACCCCGTCCGGTCTATTCACTTTCGCTCAGACTTCCCGCGCGCCGACTACGGCCGTTCCGAGCGTCCAGAAGGTCACCGCGCCTCCGCGCGCCCCCGCGTTCGAATACCTCGGCACGCTGCACGCCGAAACCGGCACCCGCACCGTTGTCGAAAACGGCCCGCAGGGGACGCGCACGATCGTGCAGGTTGTCGGCGGCCGCTTCGAAGGCCCGCGTCTCAAGGCGTCCGTGCAGACGCCGGCCGGCGACTGGATCACCAACCGGGCCGACGGCAGCTACCGGCTCGACGTTCGGCTCACTCTGAAAACAGACGATGGGGCGCTGATTCTGGTGACGTACAACGGCATCGGCCAGACGACGGACGCTGGCGCATCGCTGCGGATTGCACCACTCTTCGAGACCGGCGATTCGCGCTACGTCTGGCTTACGCGACTGCAGGCGGTCGGCGTCGGCGAGCGTGTCGGCACCACGGTCACATACGACATCTACGCACTAAAGTAGCGCCCGACGCGGGTTGGACGACCGATCATGTTGACTGGCATTATTTCGCGAAGATGCGCGTTAATGCAGGAGTACACGAATGAAACCTTTTGAGCCGATTCCTACACCTGCTATCCAATACACTCTTGATCAGTCTCCAGGGCGTATCACGCAGCAAACGTCTGATATGGCTCGATCATTGATCTCACTGATCGGTTTCAGGGATCAATACACCAGCAGCCACAGCGCACGGGTAGCAAATTACGTGCGTGCGATTGCGACCCAGCTTGGCTTGTCCGATGAGGAAACCGAGACAGCGGTGTTCGCCGCATCGGTGCACGATATCGGAAAGATCGGGGTTCCCGATCACATTTTGTTGAAGCCAGGTAAGCTCAGTGAGGAAGAATTTGCGTGGATTCAGAAATATCCCGAATGGGGATGGATGACGCTGCGTCACCTCGACGGGTTTCAACAAGCGGCGCTACTTGTGCTCCACCAACATGAACGCGTAGACGGTTCCGGCTATCCCAATAAGCTGAGAGGAGAAGAAATTCCCCTCGGCTCCCGCATTATTACTGTCGCTGATTCGTTTGACGCACTCACAACGGATCGCCCCTACCACCGTGCCTTTAGTCACGCGGAGGCTTTGGCCGAGCTTATCCGCTGTTCCGGGTCGCAGTTCGATCCAGAAGTGGTCAACGCCTTTCGCCTGTCTCTCGAACGTCAGATGGCTGGGAATGAACTGTCTTAACCTGCCACGACGCCCAGCGTCGAGACTGTGGCTCAGTTGGTTCCCGATCCCGTGCGGTACGTCTTACTGAAGCCGTTCCGTGTATTGGTCACCGTGAACGTGCCATCCTGCTGCGCCGATACTTTGAAATAGTACGCATTGCCATTGTGCTCTGGTGCAGGAGGGGCTTGTTGGCCCTGCGGAGGCGGTATAAAAGGCGCCACGGGCAACAGAGCGAGCTGGTCATCATATGTGTTTGCGATAAACATTCCAGGAACGGCGTACTCCTGGCCGCCGAGAAGTGAGAAATGAATCTGCCACAGGTCCTCGAGACGCGGCGAACTGAAAAAGATCTTCATGGCTTCGGGTTGTCCGCCTTTTCGGGTGCCGTTGTTCGTGATGATGACCCGCGGCTGAAGGGCATGAGTGAGGAATTCCGCATTCACATTGCCATGACGCGCAGCGATCTGTAGATCCACTGTTCCGAGACGGTTGTTCGGGCACATCAGGTCGAATTGCCTGTTCAGCGTTAGATCACCCAGGTGAATGGTTCGAAATTTTCCGTAAGTAATGAAGCTCCCGACAGACTGGTCATCCTCGGTCCTGGGAACATCCGTAGGCTTGAAATCGGCGCAAGCCGGATTCGGCCTCGTGGAGCCCGAAAGTGGCGACTTGAGAACATTCCCGGCCGCGGCAACGATACGCCAGTCCAAACCCGAAACCGGCACTTTGTCGCCGGGCTTAACGACGGTATGTTTTGCCTTGGTGTAAAGTTCCTTATACCCGGTCTGGAGATATTGGTCCGTCGCGGGGTTGGGCTGGGTGTTGGGTCCGTGATCGATGAAATCCTGGATGGGAATGCGCGGGCCGAGTTCGGAAAGACCGCCGATATGATCGCCGTGGTAGTGGGTAATGATCAGGTGATCGATCTGCTTGAGGCCAGCGTCATGGACTGCGCCCATAATGCGTCCCGCATCACGTGCAGCGCCCGCACCGGCGTTTCCAGTATCGATGAGCACAGACTCCCCGGATGGCGCGACAAAAAGAACAGCATTACCGCCCTCGACGTCGACTACGTAAATGTCCAATGTCTTCGCCGTTCGGGTTTGCGCCATAACTGGCGGAGCACAAAGGACGAGAGCCAACAGAAACACGATTGGTGTACGCATCAGAATTTTCTCCTTGTGTCGAATTGTGTCCTTCTCCCGCCGGGAGAAGGTTCCCTCTCCGAGTGCACTGTGGTCCAAATTCGCTGCTGGACACGGGGGCATTGAAAACAACTGAAGGGAAAGCCGAAGTCCCCTCCTTGGACAAGGAGGGGTGGCTGCGCCCATTAAGAAAATGCCGCGAAGCCTCCTTAGCGGGCGCAGACGGGGTGGTTGGTTCAGGCCACCGATTATCGGAAGTTGAACGAACGGGGTGGTTCGTGCAAACTCCTAAACAATTTTTTTGGAACCAGCTATCCCCCTTCGCCAAGCTGAGCATGTTTAACATTCGTTCCACACCCGAGTATCCAGCACAATCAATCACACGCATCGGTCACGCAAATGGATTCCAGCGTGCGACCCCCGTCATCAATTTACGAAGGAGGAGCCCGGTCTCGGGGTGCGCGATCGCCGATTGCACGCCAACCCGGACAAGACCATCGGCGTAATCCACCGGTTGCCAGGTGTGAACGGCCAGCTTGCCACCCCGGTTGTCGGTGTTCCCGTAATCCCTGACATCGAGCCTGGCGCCGTGGTCCACCAGGAGCTGCACGACAGCCGGCCGTCCCTTGTGGGCGGCGCCGTGCAGTGCGGTACGCCCGGTGTCGGCCTGCGCGTTCGGGTCGAGACCCAGTTCCAGCAGCAACCTCACAGCTTCGAGCGTGTCGTGATCCGACCACTCATAGGTGATGCCCTCCACCCAGCCGATTCCAGCAGCCACCTGCAACGCCGTTACTTTCAACGTCGTCGCAATCTGCGGATCGGCGCCGTGGGCCAGCAGAAGTTTCATCAGAGTGAGGTCGCCGGACTGGGATGCCCGCAGGAAGGCCGTCGCGCCGTTCTCATCCAGCCACTGGTTCGTGAAGACCGTTCGGGTCTCCGTGCTGTCTTTCATTCGGGCGTTCACATTGGCGCCTCTGTCCAGAAGAAGCTTGATGAAATCCAGATGGTCCATGTCGCCCTTGCGGACCGGATAATCCCCGGATTCGATATTGCGGTTATCGGTCGCAAGATATAGCGGCGTCCACCCGCCGCGGTTGGCAAGGTTAGGGTCGGCGCCGCGGTCCAGCAGAAACGCTCCGAGCTTGTAGTACCGATTTTGCGTGGCGACAAGCAAGGGGCTCCAGCCGTATCCCGTGACCTGGTTCACATCCGCTCCCGCTGCCAGCAGAGTCCTGACCGACTCGAGATCGTTTGAGCGGACGGCATATACCAGCGGCGTCAGACCTCCGCCATCCTTCGGTTGTTGTCCGCGCGGCGGGGCGTCGTCGTCCCCTTGATCACCGTCCGCTGCAGCCGCTGCAGCGCCAGCCTGGCCTCGAGCGCCGCGCCCATTCAGAGCATTCAGAACGGCCAGATCCGGTGAAGCTTCTCTGGCGGCGAGCGCTGCCCCTTGCGCCGCGACTGCCTTCCTCGGATCGTTCGCTTTGCCGAGAGCCGGCCCTCTTCCACGCTCGGCCGGACTCGAGCGGGCCTGGATGTCCGCTCCGCGCTGGATCAGTAACTGAATCGCAGCCGCATGGCCTTCGTCCGCGGCCCACATCAACGCGGTCGTTCCGCGTAAGGTTTCCTTTGCATTCACGTCGGCGCCGTGGTCGAGCAGCACGCTCATCGCCTCCACATTGCCTGTGCGTGACGCCATCATGAGAGGAGTCTTTTCCAGCGGAAGATGCTCGTTGGGATCGGCGCCGGCGTTCACCAGCGCCGCAATGATAGCCGCATCTCCGTTAGTGCTCGCCAACGAGAGCGGCGTGGCACCCTCGCGGTTCCCGGCTTTGACATTCGCGCCGGCGCGAATCAGGATGTCCACCATCTCCTTATCGCCTCGGAACACGGCCCAATGCAGCGCCGTCGCGCCATCGGCTTGAGGCGCATTCACATCGGCGTGTTGCTCGAGCAGCGTGCGCACGGCCGCCTTGTCGCCTTTCATGGCTGCGTCTACAAGGTCGCTGCGCCCGGCAGCGACGCCGCCGGCTGAAAGCAACATCAGTACGGCACAGCCTCCGATTATGCGCGTAATAGACATGAACATTACCTCCACGACTGCAGGGGCCGTCGGTTGCGTCATAGTGTCAGTTGGTCGTTGGGTTATTTGACAAGTACATGGGACATCGTACATGGGACATCCCAACATTTGACATTGTTCGCTGCCCCTCGAGCTTCCCCAAAATGTCAAATGTTGGGATGTCCCATGTACGATCTCAAATGCACTTGTCCAACAACCAAATCACGCATTGACGAACTGACCAAATGGTCGTTCTGCTTTCGCCAATTCAATCACAGCTTCATATAGAGCGCCGCTACAGTTACAGACTCTCCAGCCGGCCCGTGCTATCGCCAATGCTTTCCCGGTGAATGCCGAACTTGTCCAGCACGCTCAATAGCAGATTGCCGGTCGGCACGGTCTTGGTCGGATAAGCCAGATGACGCCCGCCTTTGAGCTTCCCGTTGGCTCCGCCGACCAGTACATGAGGCACATCGTAGTGAAGGTGCTGATTGGAGTTCCCCATGTTGGTGCCATAAAGAACGAGCGAATGATCCAGCAAGGTACCGTCGCCGTCCCCGGTTTTCGCCAGTCTGGCGACGAGGTACGCCAGCATCTTGATGTGATACTGGTTGAGCTTCGCGTACTCGGCGATTCGCCTCGGATCTTCGCCATGATGCGACCCGCCGTGGAAGCCCAGGGTGGGCGCGTCGCTCTCGGGGTAAATCCGGCCGGTGAGGTCGCG
>WNGH01003808.1_pt1 | contig 14463 bp, 16 predicted proteins | sample 5400631 | NCBI WGS metagenome assembly WNGH01 (sample SAMN13153373, study PRJNA577476) | soil metagenome | isolation source: 115 cm soil or saprolite under Garry oak tree replicate 1 | place: USA:California | collected 2016-06-15
GCGTCAATGCGGCACCGGTAGCACCGACATCAAGCTTAACACACGACTCTCGTTGCGAGCACCGACGGTCAAGATAACTTCATCACACCGGAGATTTTCCCGGACCCACCGTCGCAAAGTCGTCGGTCAAAACATTTTCCGACCGACGGTCGTGTTTGAAGCAGGGTATCGGTCTCATGATTAGATATTCATCTTACGGTGGCACGAATTATCGCACGAGCCCAAGCGCGCCGACCAAGTTGCACTGCTCGCTTGAGATAGAATATCGCGCGCTGCAGGACCTGCGAGAGCGGGTTAGAAAGGCTGAGGCCGCAGCCCGCAACGCGCCTGCGCGATCAAAAAAATCGGCCTTGCCGCTCATTGAGCAGTGATCGCGCGTGATGAAATGAAGCATAGATTATTTATGGCGGTTCTGGTCATTGCTATCGTGTTAGCAATGTTGGGATGGGTCTATGCTTTAGGATGGGTCGCGCTCAAGCTCTTCTAGTGGAGCCTCGCGAAGCAACAATGCCGCCAACACGACGAGCGATGGTGTCCACGAAAGCATCGCTCCCAAACAGATTGCTTGTAAGGTCGTCATCACGTCACCTTGGGTTTCCCAGCCCTTGAGCAACGCATTCAACTGGCAAATGGAACTTTTGTTCCAAATGCCGGAACTGAAGGCGCCACCTTCATGCTGCAGCGCCGTTGAACGCTCCTCGTCTGGATGCACCCAGGCGTAAGGCGCGATCTCGCGCGTTTCGGTTGGTACGCGTCGAGCGGCAACCACCTAAAAGCCCGCTTAGTGGTCTGTTTTGACCAGAGTCTAAGCGCGAGCCACAGCCGCCGAAGTAAAGCCGGAACATTTTTCCCGGTTCGTCCGTGAGGGTGGATCATGGACCGGCCACATCGCGGGATCGTGATCTTGGAGCGCGGCAACCGGTGGTAGCGTACCTCTGCGGCGCTTGCGCATGAGCGTCTCCACGGGCTCCTCCCCCGGGAACTTGCCCCCGTTCGAAATCAGCCCCTTCGGACGGGGGTTTTCTTTGGCCCTCAAGCTTTCAGATGTCCTGGTCTTGCGCCTGATGGAGCGCACTTGATCGACGGTACTCACCGTCTCAGGCGCCGCATGCAGGACGGTTGCACAGAGGCACGGGCGTTTCTGATGGCGCCCGGGATACTAAGGGCGATGCGGGCGAGATTTCTGCGCCAGCAGGCTGACGGCGGTTGGGAGCAGCAAGGCGGCATTAGCGACGAGGCGCTTGAGCGCGAGATTCTGGCCGGAGAGGAAATGGCCAAGCACGTCGTTAGACCCCGCAGCTAATCTTACGCCGCCTTCAAATCCAGACCTGAAAGTCGGCACAGGTTGACGAGGTCTTTCAACAGCCGCCTCCGCACAAACTTCGCTTTGCGGCTGTCTAATTCGACAATCCAATCGCTGTCGGCTTCGCGAAAATCAGTGTGGTAGCGGAGACAAATGGCAACCATCTCTTCAACCGTTATGCCGTCCTGGTCATAAACTTCCTGCGCAAAACCAACATAATTCGGCGAGCTTCTTTCGCTCTTTTTCCGAATGGATGTGGGTGTCCGAGTATCGCAGCATGGCAGTTGAGCCGAGATGGGGCCGCAAACCGATCCCGCGCGCCCGTCTCCACCCGCAAGCCGTGCAACCTTTGACGCCGAGACTCGCCCCGCGCGAGTACCGCGATCGGAGCGGACCGGAAACACAAAAGAGCCGTGACGACGGACCATTTTTCTTCTTTTGCCCCGGACCCAAGCCGCACGAGCGCTGCGAGCGGGGCCCATTCTACTTTGCATGGGGTTGTTTTCGCGATTTTGTGTCTGGGCTCCGCGGTGTACCGCCGAAGAGGCGCTGCGCTGCGTCCGGGACGCGCGATCGTTAGTGCTTCGCGCTCACGGCGAATCGATCCAACTCCAATGCATCATTCGCTAGTGCACGCTCATGTCGGCCTGCTTCAGCCGATCTACAAGCGCTTTCTTCTCGGCAGTGATCTTTGAGGCAAGCGTTGCAGCGAGCCGTTCGTGGAGCATCAACAGCTCGTCGATAGACATTGAATCAAGGTCGCTTTGCTTCATGACGGTTTCCAACCATGGACTCCGCTATCGTGAGTAGAACACGCCGATGATCAAAAATAGGAACGCTTCCGGATCACGGTGTTCCGCTGATGGAACACACCAGTATTTTTACCGTGTTTCAAAGGCAACATGTGCACGTTAGGGTGCTCACGGTGAGTCACGCCTAGGACGACGTGGGCCCTACCAAGGGAGAGTCAACGTCAGTTAGCGAGTGTATAAAATGCGTTCTTTTCAAGAGAATCTTTCAATTTTCACCAATAATTCGACCAATCTCCTTATTCAAATCTCCGAATTAAACGAACTCCGTGAGCGGCTCAGGGAAGCACAACAATCTGCTCGGAGAGTGCGGCAATCGAATCGGCGGAAAAGAACGCCAATTGAGCTCGCAGCACATCCCTGAAGGCAGATAGCTGATCGCACGATCCGAGCCCGCTGCCACCTGGGACCGCCCCTTGACGATCTTATCCTGCCGCCGGGTGGGCGCGAGCAGGTGACTCTGCGCGATGCCGGCGTCCGCATCACAAGCCTGCCGATGGCTGAGCAGGATATCGAGGAATGGCAGATGGCGATCGGTTGGCTGATCGGCGCCGCCGAAGGCCGCGACATTGCACGCGCGTCGGCGTGATGAGGGCTATCAATCGGCACGTTGAGCGGGTGTTCGCTGCACCGCGAAAGCATACGCATTGGGGACGCCGGAGTGCCAGCATTAACCGGCGGCGCGGACATCAAGCTTAACACTCGACTCTCGTTGCGAGCACCGACGGAAAAGATAGCATCTCGCACCGGATATTCCCTGACCCACGGTCGCAAAGCCGTCGGTCAAAACATTTTCCGGCCGACGGTCTTGCTTGAAACAGGGTATCGGTCTCATGATTAGATATTCATCTTACGCTGGCACTAATTATCGCACGAACCAAAGTGCGCCGACCAAGTTGCTTTGCTCGCTTGCGATCGAATATCGCGAGCTACAGGACCTGCGAGAGCGGGTTAGAATAGCTGAGGCCGCCGCCCGCAACGCACCGCGCGATCAAAAAAATCGGCCTTATCGCTCATTGTGAAGTGAAAAGCCCGCCGGTCGTGAACCGGCGCGCTGGAAACCCTCCTTCGCGTCCGGTCGCCAGCCGTCCTGCAAAGGCAGTTTCCGCTTTGGGAAGATTGTCGGCGAAGCCGCTTTATCGCCCCGCAAAGTGCTATATCTACGATCAGGCCGTGGAAAAATTCCGCGTCCAGAATGCACGCTCAAAACGGGGAGGAGAAGTATGCCCTTGTTCATCACGTATGCATCGTATTCCCATTCCGGCGTGAAGGGACTCGTCAACAAACCGTCGGATCGATCTGCAGCGGTTAAGGCATTGATCGAAAAAGCCGGCGGTAAACTCGTCGCGCTGTACAATACAACGGGCTCAAACGACGTTGTGCTCGTTTCCGAGCTCGCTGATGGATCGGATGCAGTCGCCATAGGCATGGCTGTTGCGGCAACTGGCGCGCTGTCCAAAATCGAAACCGTTCGCGCTTGGACGCCGAGCGAATTCAAAGGTATCGCGGAAAAGGCCGCCCAGGTTGCTGGCGCCTACACTCCGCCCGGCTAATAGCGCCATCAACGGCGCTACGTAGCGCCGGTACAGCAGACCTTGCTTAGCTCGGCCCACGCGCGCGTGGGCCGTTTCTTGGGTGCCTCGCCTCTCATGCCGATGGCCCGCGCGCAGGGTGAAAAAAGGCAACTAATCAGAAGGTTGCTCCGGCTTCCGCGATGGGGCGGATATCAGCCGGTACCGTGGAGCCTCTACGCCGCTGAATGTCTCCAGGGTGTGCCCGCAGGACGGGCAGACAAAACTGTCCGCCTCGCGCGGGGCGGAATGGAACTCGGTCCGCTCGTAAAGCGCGCCGCACGCGCAGGTGACTTGCGAGGTTGTCATTCGGGATTAGGCCGCCCACCGAACAAAGGTTCCGGGAACGATTCTCGGCCGTGTGGCTTGAAGCTGTCTGCGCTTGGCGGTGTCGAGCGCGCGGAACACCCCGACGAGGAAACCAGCCCCCCTCTGTCGGGGGTTCTGCCCGGTGGCCCCAATGTCCTCCGCCGGCAACGGTGCTAAACTACTGTTTTTAGTAAAAACAACGGTTTAATACCGGTTGTTCATCAACCGTCCCAGCATGGCCGCTCCGCTAGCGCTTACAGCAGTCCTGACGCTTATGTCGCCATTTGCTTTGATGGGGTCGCAGACGGCTGCGCGTCGGATTGTGACACCCGCTGCCTGAATTCCTGAAACCGCCGCTGATGGCCCGGGGAGATTATATTTGCGGCACCCCCGCCGCGTGCGAACATGGGTTCGCTTGAAACCACGAATACGATCGTCGCCGCGGCCACTGTTAAGAACAATTTCAGGGATTTCTTCATGACTAGGCCCCAACAGAGCTGAAGGTGGCGGTTCCCGACCTGAAACCCCGCGGACCGTTTCGCGCTAATGTTTTGTTTGGCCGAGGACGCCATGAATTCAAGTCATTGTTCCATTGCGGCTTTATGGCTTGTCGCTCTGAAGTTTGCCCGGCACATTGCGAGACGCGCGTTGATTTTTTTAGACATACTGGGTGAGATTGGTGAAGCGACTGACGTTATTCGTCAAAGGCAATGTAGACGTCCGGGATTCGCTGCATTTCTGTCGGATCGGGGGTGAATTGGTGTGGAACGGCATCAATGAGGTGCTGCGTGAGCATCGCGTCAAGAGCCTGGTGCGCATCAAGCATGAGACCTGGACCCGTTCGGACGCATTGCTCGAATCTGCCGGAACTGTGCCGGAAGCGTTCACCGGCCACGATCTGCCCCTCGGCCCCTACTCGCTCGCCAGTCAGTTCAGCAACGCCATTTTCACGGCGCCCTGCGACGCCGTCATCCTGTCAATTCAGCCCGACGTAACCATGAGCCTGATGCGGCACAGGCGCGACGGCTTTCTGTTTTACCCGATTGGTGCCGAAGCGTGGCCCGCAGGTGATCGGGCCTGGCTCCAATCGAACTACGAAGCCAGCGGGCTTCTTGGCGTCGACGCCGCCATGAAGAACCTGGCCGCGATCGTCGCGAAAATTCGCGAACACGGCGAGGTCCCGATTCTGATCTACAACCTCTCGCCGATTATCCCCGGCGACCAGATCCACTGCTATGCGGGTCTTGGCGAGACATTTGCGTCCCGCATCCGCAAGTTCAACCTGGCGCTCGAGGAGCTTTCCGAAAACAGCGGAATTTCGATCGTCGATGTCGACACGATCGTGGCGCGGCATGGCGCCGACGCGCTGAAGCTCGACGCCGTTCATTTGAAGCCGCAAGGCTACTCGCTGGTAGCCAGGGAAGTGGTGCGCGTGCTCGACGACCTCGGCGTTTTGGAAACGGCGATACAATGAGCGTGCGCGCCAGTGTGATCATTCGCTCGAAAGACGAAGCCGACCGGCTGCGACTGACCCTCACGTCGCTGGCCTGCCAAAGCGAACCGCCCGAAGTGGTGGTGGTCAATGATGGTTCGTCAGATCACACCAGGGACGTCATCGCCAAGGCAGAGGGTGTGAACATTGTCGCCCTCCATAACGCCATGCCCGCCGGGCGATCTGCCGCCTCCAATGCCGGAGCCGCGGCGGCCAGCGGCGACGTCGTGCTGTTCCTCGACGGTGACACGCTTGCCGCGCCAGATCTGGTTTCCGAACATCTGAGGCGCCATGGCGAACGGGCGAATAGCATCGTCCGCGGCTCGACCCACAATTTGCGATGCACGCGGCCTTTCCTCGATCCCGAGATGGGCACGCCGCAACCGGGCGAAGAGACGCGGGTCGAACGTATGTCGCCCACCGAACGCACGCGCGCGATGGTGACGCGTCAGCAGATCCGTAGCTGTTTCCATGAGATCGATCGCCGCAGCCAGCCAGGGGTCTATCCCGGGTTCGGGCCGCGCAAGCTGTTCGAACTCGAAATGGAGGCCCTGACGACCGCGACGGATTGTCCGGCATTGTGGGCCGCGGCGTCAGGCGCCAACATGTCGGTTAACCGAGCGGCCTTCCTGGACAACGGCGGATTCAAGCCTGAGCTCGACAATAATGAGCATCGCGAACTGGCCCTGCGGCTGTGTCAGCGCGGCATGTCGATGGCCGGAACCAAGGCGCGGACCTACCACATGACTCACCGAAGCGGCTGGCGCGACCCGCTCAAGGAAACCGATTGGGAAGACGTCTTCTTTGCCGCTCACCCCACCGCCGAGGTCGCGCTGCTGCCGATGCTTTGGGCGAGCCTCGCCGACGGGTCAGACTTGCCGGAGGCGGCGCGCCTCCACTCTTTGCCGGAGCTTGCCGCCGCCGCAGAGCGCTGCAAGGCGTTTGAGGGACGCGAAGCGGTGCGAGAGGCGCATCTGCGTTGGGCCAGGACCGGAGCGGTCGCATGAATGCGACGCCGCCCATTCCCATCGTAGCGATGGTGTCTATGGCCGAACGGGCGGCTGTCGACGGCGCGTGCGGAAATATCGTTCGCGCACTTGGCGAGGCCGGGGGAACACCATGGAAGTGCGATTGCCGGTTCGTTCCAGGCCATGCGGATCTGCAAGACGCTCACGCCGGGTCGATCCTTGTCAGTTCCCTGGTTCTGGACGTTGATACGCCCGAGCCGTGGACAGATGTCGAGCAACGCTTGCGCGGGATCTACGCCGGGCTCTGCGCTCGCGGAGATCCCGTATTTATCTGCACCGTGTTGCGCCATACCGGTGCCGGTGAACCAGACGCCTCACGCCGCCGAATTCGCATCCGGCGGCTCAACTTGTTGGCGGCAAAAATTTCGCGCGAGCACGGCGCGTTTGTCATCGACATCGACCGCCAGCTTGCCGATGTCGGGGCGCGGCGGCTTGGGACCGACTACAGGCTGCAGGGTGCGGCGGCGGCCGATCTGGCGGGCAACGCCATCGCCATGGAAATTATCCTCAACGGATTAGATACCCTTGCCAGCGTCGACGTGCAGGATCGCGCCCGGGCCATGCTGGCGGAATACAAATCCGCCGTCGCCCTGCCAGAGATCAGGCCTAGCAACCTGATGTCGATGGGCCAAGGCCGGCGCAAGCAAATCGTGACCGCCATCATCGACACCGATCAGGAAGCGCATGTCGGCTGGCTGATCCAGCAGGTGCTAAGGCGCCAGATTACCCCCTTGGAGGCGTCCAACAAGCTCCTGCAGGCGGCGCGGCGGCGTGGCGCCAAGGAAAGCCTCGCCGTGCTGGCGTCAGGTGTCGTCCGGCTGATCGGCAAGCGAACATGAAGCAGCGATAAGATGAACGCAATCGAATCTCTGCGACGCATGATGCTGATCCGCGCGTTTGAAACGGCGCTGGCAAAACGTCCCGACCATGGTTTTCAGCTGCTGTCGTCCGGTGAGGAAGCGGTCGCGGTTGGCTTGAGCACAGCGTTGACCAGCAAGGACCAGTTGCTGACCGGCGGGCGCTCGATCGGCCCGGCGCTGGCGCGCGGCGCTGAGCCTGGCGCCGTGATGGCCGAACTGCTCGGCAGGGTTGCCGGACTCAATCGCGGACGTGGCGGGCGCGGCCACATGGCCGACCCGGAGGCGGGCTTTTTCGGCTCGCATGCCGTGGTCGGCGGCAATATCAGCATAGCGGCCGGGGTGGCGCTCGCAAAGCAGATGGCCGGCGATGGTGGCATTGTCGCTGTCCTGTTCGGCGACGGGGCCTGCGGCGCCGGCGTGCTGCACGAGACGCTGAATATTTCGGCATGTTGGCGACTTCCGCTCCTCTTCATTTGCAACAACAACCAGCTATCGGTTTCGACGGCGCGCACGGCAGCGCTGGCACCGGCCAAATTATCGGACATTGGTGCGGCCTTCGGGATGTGGGCGCGCACCATCGACGGGTTGGATGTGTCCTCCGTCGCGGCTGCCGCAACAGAGGCCGCCCAGCACGTACGTGAAGGCCGTGGCCCGGCCTTTCTCGAATGTGTTTCGCTGCGACTGCTGTCGCATTCGACGACGGCGCGCGAGACGCGCAGCCGCGCGAATTTGGCTGAGTTACGTATCCAGTGCCCGATCCGCCGTCAGGTCGCATACTTGCAGAATTCGGGCTCCCTCGAAACGGCGCAGGCGGAGGCCATGGAACGTGAAGCCGCCGATCGCGTCGCGGAGGCGATGGCATTTGCCGACGCCTCGCCCTATCCCGACGCGTCCGAGGTGCTCGACCATGTCGGCTGAGCCCGCGGCCACCAGCACCAAGATCTATTTTCGTGAAGCCAATATCCGCGCCTTGCGCGAAGAGATGCGCCAAAACCCACGCGTGCTGATCCTGGGTCAGGACGTCGGCGCGTTCGGCGGCTCCTATCGCGAATTCGACGGTCTTTATCAGGAATTCGGCGCTGAGCGTGTACGTGATACGCCTGTCGCCGAAGCGGCAAGCGTGGGCATCGGCGTCGGCGTGGCCGCGGCCGGCTTTCGCCCGCTGGTCAGCATCACCTATATGGATTTCCTGATGCTGGGCTTCGATCCCCTCATCAATTACGCCGCCAAACTGCGCTACAAAACCGGCGGGCTGCTGACGGCCCCTGTGGTGGTCAAGACGACAGCGGGCGCGTTGGGCCAAGGCGTTGCGCATTCGCAGTGCCTCGAGGCCTGGCTGATGAGCGTGCCGGGACTAAGCATTGTGGCGCCGTCGACACCCGCCGATGCCTATGGCCTGATGAAAACCGCTTTGCGTAGCGATGGGCCGGTCGTCTTTATCGATCACAAGCGGCTGTTTCCCATTCCGGGCGAAGTGCCCAATGCCGAAACCTTCATTCCGTTCGGTCAGGCGATGGTGCGGAAAACAGGGTCCGACGTGACGCTCGCGACGCACGGCTTCATGGTTCGGATTGCACTCGAAGCGGCTCAGATACTGGAGAGCGAAGGCGTTTCCACCGAGGTCATCGACCTGCGCAGCCTGGCGCCGCTCGATATGAATACGGTGGTGCAATCGGTCAGCAAGACCGGCGCCTTGGTGACCCTGGAAGAGGGCCAGACGACATGCGGCGTCGGCGCCGAGGTGGCGGCGCGCCTTTATGAACGCATCGGGATGCGGCCGTGGGCGCGCATCGGCGCCCTGCCCGCCCCGGTGTCGTCAAACCCGGTGTTCGAGGCGGCCTGCATTCCAAACGCGAGTCGTATAGTCAGTGCCATACATCTTCTTTTACGCCAGTAATGGCGTGCTTTTTTTTGTTTACCGATCCAGCTGGAGTGCTTTTCCGTGATTTACCAACTTTCCGTTCCCGCCGCCGTACCAGGAGTAGACGAAATCCGAATCCTCGAATGGCAGGGAGCACCGGGCACCGTTTTTGAAACTGGCGATCTGATCGTCGAACTGGAGACGCACAAGGCCGTCGTGGAAGTGCGTGCGGGTCAATCGGGAGTCTTGCGCCAGCTACTGGCCGAGCCGGGCGATTGGCGCGGCATCGGTCTGGCGCTGGCGGTGTTCAGCGATCTGGCGGATGAGCTTATCTCGGCGGGTGATGGTGCGCCCGATCTAAAAGTGGAATTCGAGATCACTTGATCTGCATCTGTGCCTCGGGTCGCAGATCCTCCAGGGCATGCAGAATCTCGACGCGCAATGCTGCTTGAATCGGCCCGCTCTGGTGAATGCCATCAGGCAGATGTTCGGCGCCACCCAGATCGGCCGCTATCGCATCGACATCAATGATCACCAGATCGCGATGCCCGGCGATGTCGTGAAGCATGAGATTGAGTTCCTTGGCGGCGACGCTCGACAGCGTGGCGCTCATCGGGGCGTCAAACGACGAGTAATTTGAAATGTCTTCATAGCCCGAACTCGACATGCGATTGATCACGAGCGCCCGCGCGCCCGTCGCCGTTTGCATGGCATCGAGCAGCCGCTCATAATCGCTGCGAATGTCATCGATCGAGCGCTTCACCGTCTCGAAGGCACTTCCCAGCCACGCGCGCAATACGGGGCCGGCGGCCGCCTGATGATGCCGCATGATCTGCACGTGGTAACCAAGCGACTTATGCCGCAAGATCGATTGCGGCTCGGAACTCAGCGAGAGCAACACAGCATCGGCGGGCTCCGTCCGCACCGTCCCCGAAGGGGTCAGCAGGCTATAAGCATCCTGAATCGGCGAGCGTTGCAGAACTGACAGCAGGGCGCCCGAGAACATCCAATCGTCGGCGGTTGGAGCCAGCGTCGAATCCGAAAGGAATCGATGCATATCGGCCGCGATGGCCTGGAACTGAGCAGGCTTGCGCTCGAGTTGATCGAGCAGAACCGGTGCCGCCGGCGCCAACGGGTGATCGGGCACAAATACCATTTGCGTCGGCGCGGTCGCGGCTTCAAACATCTCCGCAAAGGCGCATTGCTCACCAATGACCACGCCGGTGGCGTCACAAATGCCGAGGCTGAGCAGCGACACCGGCATCTCACCTTCGTCGCACCACCAGCCGCGAGTGCGGCCATGCCACCCTGGCAGCAGGCCGGTGTGGACGTCGGCCAGGCCGGTCATGCGCCGCCCTGCCAGCATCAAGAGACGCAATCTTTCAACGTCAACATCCGGCTCCGCCTCGGCTTCAATATGCGCGATGACCGCGCCGGCGTCCCAGACATCGACGCCGCGAATACTGAGGTAGCCACCAGGTTCCGCACCGGCGCCGCCTGATATCCTGCCGGCGGCCCGCGGCGCAAAGGCGACCTGCAGCTCCATTTCTTCGGCGAACGGCGGCGCACCGCTCATGCGTATGCCAGTGGCCTCCAGGCTGATATTGCAATACGCGAAGATCTGGTTGGCGCGGCAATATTGCCCCGGCTGGATCAGCCAACGTATGCCGGAACGGGCGACGCTATAACCGTCCGCACATAACGGCCCGAGACGCAAAGGAAGCTCGATCAAGCTACGTTCCCCGTCCACAAGCCGTCATGGTGGAGGATGCCCGCCACCGCGAAGCGGATATCGCGAACCGGCGCAGCGCTAAGGGGCTCGTCGGCTTGGTTGCTGAACAGCGCAACCAGTTCGCCAAGTTCGCAAAGTTGACCGCGGTCCACGTCGAGCTTCCGCAAAAAAACCGGCTCGCGCAGCACAACGCGAAAAAACGAAACCGGCGGGCACTCCTGGGCGAAGGCACTGCTCAGATCGACACCGAGGTCGAAAAGCTTAGACCCGTTTTTCAGGGCGCTCCCTGGTTCGGCATACACGCATTCAATGCGAGCACCAGACATATGCGGATTGATCGTGGGTAGTCTGAAAGCGTAAATCATTCCAAATCCCGATTTTCATAGGCAATCTAGCAATAATTAAGCTGCTGCTGCTGCATCATTTTATTGCATTATGAACGAACGACGATTGTATTTTTTTTAGCGACGCAAGACCCTTTCTAACCGACGACCGCAACGAAATCGCGATACACAGGTTTTCCCTCGACATCGAACAAGCCGACGGCCACGCCAACTGGTTGTGCCGATTGCTGGATGTGCCACGCTGCCGGAATCTTCACTCCGACCGCACCGGTGAAATCGAGCGGCAGACACTGGTTGGTCAAGCGGCAGTCGATGCGCCCGAAGAAGTAATCGCGCCATGCCGGATCCTGGCCGCCGCGCGACAATTCCCAACAGGAAAAATCGAACGGCATCCAACCCTGACCGTCGATCCACGCTTCGGCCCAATAATGATTGGTGGAAAACTTCCGATAGAGATAAAAACCGCCCAGAATCCGGGCCGGAATGCCGCGCGCGCGACACATCGATGCGAATAGCGCGCTAACGAGCTGACAGTCGCCCCAACCGGAATCGAGCAGCCAATCGCCGGGCGCTTCCGTGTCGACTTGATCATAGTGCACGGCGCCCTGTGAAAAGTGGTCGAGACAATAATTCCAGAAAGCGCGCACGGCCATCAGTGGATCGGCATCGGCACCGACCAGAGAACTGGCGAGCGCGGCCACACGATCCGAAACGACGATCAGGCCTTCGCGCGGTCGCAGGTATCGCAAGTCGGGGGCGCCGAGATCCGGTTGAGACCGCTCTCTATTCAGTTCCCTTGGACAGGCCGTGAAGGTCGTTGTCGCGCCGATGGTTACCTCACCCGAATCGGACGCCTGGGTGCGGACTTCGAGGCGCCCGCGGCTCACGGCTACATGCGCCCCGGGGGCAACGGCATGCGGATGGACCGCGAGGTCGCCGAGATGGTCTGATGTCAGCGGCAAGGGCATGCGCAGCCGCAAAGCGGCACCGGCCGGCCGGGACTGCGTATTGAAAGTGCGCCGCAGTTCGACGGTGAATTTGCGCGGATCATCGTTGTGCATGTCGACCACGAGCCGCCGGGCGGTGCCGACCACCCGCTCGCTCCAAAACGCATCGCGGCCGTCCAATCCGGCTTGCTTGAGAAAATTGAGCACTTCGCACGGATCAAAGTACCGTTCGCCGGCGGCGCCTCGCCGGACCCCCAAGCCCAATGCGATCCAGTGCTCCAGCGCCTCGCGCGTCCGCGCTATTCCCGGCGATCCCTCGCCGCTCTCGCAGGCCCAGCCTGCGAGATGGCACATGTCGAGAATGCTGGCCTCCGAAACCGTCCGATAACGGTCGCCTGCATGCATGCCCAGTTTGAGGTCCTGCTTCACGCTCGCCGTTCGCTCATGGTCGCATTACACGCCCTGTCCGCCGGGAGCGCCTTGAAGACCCTGTGGACCTTGCGCACTGCCTGCCCTTGCGCACCTTCCATCGCGCGGACGATACGCAAGGCTTTGGGTTTACGAAAGGCCGGATTCAGCTCACAGCCACGGCGCGGAATACTTCTATTCGCCTCAAAATCATGTCTCCCGAATCTGGATTTGGCGAGGTTTCGAATGACCAATTCAAACCTGCGTGAAATGCCGACTTGAATCCGTGCGCATCATGTGTCGCGCATCAGCCATTTTCGCAATGGAGCAATATTGGTCGTCTACCTTTGTTTGAAACATATCAGGATTGCACATGCCCAGTAGCCGACTGAAACCCGCCGAACGAGCGATCCAGGCAATCCGAGATCAGGCCGAGTTGCCGCCGGAAGCAGCGGATGCCCTGCAGGAGCTTGTCTACGTCATCAGGACCATCGAGGGTCGGGTGTCCTGCTGGAAGGCAAAGGACATCCGCACCCGACCCAATAAATGGAACTGCCGAACCGGCAAGTGAGATCGGCACAGTGACGGCCCCAGCGCGGGGGCAAACTGAGGCCGTCGGGGCTTGGGTGTCGCGACGGGCGCGACATCCAGTGAACTATCAAGGCTGGTGACCGTTCCGAGGCCAGCTCATTATTTTACACTTCGAAATCGTTACGTTAGCTTGGCGGGGCCCAGGCCCGGGCAAAAAGGGGATGGCTATGATTTCACTTCTGATCGGTATTCTGATTATTTGCGTCGTCGGTGCGATTTGCTTCTGGGCCATCGACAAGTTTGTCCGCGACGGACGACTTGCAAATCTTCTCAAGCTGCTCGTGGTGCTGATCTGTCTCGCGTCTATCCTTCAGCGGGTTTTGCCACTGGCGGGAATTGGCGGACTGTAGCCGCCAAATCCATGGTCGATATCGCTTGGCCCGTCGTCAGCGATTGATCGGTGGATAGCGCACCGGGCAAACCTGAATCGTATTGCGCGGCCGCTGGCGTTCCGAAACAGTCCGTTTGGGGAATGCAAGTGCGGGGCGCGGCTATGGATTCGGGATTCGATTACCCGCGTTATCGAAAACTGCTCGCCGAAGCGGTCGACGAACCGAAGCGGCTGACGCTCATCAAATTGCTGATCGCCGAGCGTGCCAGGGAGAAGCTGGCGGCACAGGAGACGCAGCGCAGAAGCGACATCATCCACAGTCTCATCGCGCCGCGACCTCCGTCACGTTCAAGCGCAGCATGAGCATATCGCGCGTCCGGCTGCCATCTTCGTGGAGCGGCGTCGGCAGAATGCCAACATAGACAATTCGCTGTCGTCGAGTGTCCGGCGGACCGCTGCGGCTCCCATATTGCTCCCGTCATTCCGTCCGATGTTAGCCATAACCGAAGAAGCGTTCAGCGTGCCGATAATGCGCGCGCATCGCCTTCCTCCGCGTCGCGAAGCAGCGGCAGCAAATCGACGAGATCGCAAGATGGATGGGGCTGAATTGGGGGTATAAACCGCATTTTTCTTGTTTCGGATGGGGGTCGTTAACCTATTAATTGTTGGCTTCCCGGCCCGGGCGGCTGTACACCGCTCCAGATCAAGGAGGCGCCTTGGTTCGGCGCTGATGCGACCATTCGTCCCACACCAAACGCCCCACACCAAACCATGAAAGCGACAAGGCCCGTTCAATGAGTGGATTCAAGGAACCCAGCTTCGCAGACCGGCAGAAGGCGGCGCAGGAAGCCAGGCAGAACATCCTGAACAAGTTTCG
>WNGH01003926.1_pt1 | contig 14461 bp, 12 predicted proteins | sample 5400631 | NCBI WGS metagenome assembly WNGH01 (sample SAMN13153373, study PRJNA577476) | soil metagenome | isolation source: 115 cm soil or saprolite under Garry oak tree replicate 1 | place: USA:California | collected 2016-06-15
AGGGCAGCCTGTACGCTCGCGCGGGCCTGGCGGACTATTGGGTGCTCAACCTGGTCGACCGTGTTCTCGAGGTATACCGAGAGCCGATCGCTGATTCCGCCGCGCCGTTCGGCTGGCGCTACGGCCGCTCCGAGGTGTTCAATGCCGACGCGCGGGTGACCCCGCTCGCCGCGCCCGCCTCGATCATCCCGGTTGCGCGTCTTCTTCCCTGACGGCTCGCGCGGCGAGCGGTCGCGGCTCCACGCGAACTCCGCGCTCGACCGACAGCTCGACCCGGAGGACGGCGCCCTCCGGATCACCGGGTCCCCACTCGATCATCGGCGCGCCCGCAAAGTGGGCGGCCACGCCGCCCTGGCTGACGTCGGTCCGCGCGTGGTGGTGGCCGAGCGCGAGATAGTCCCAGCCGGCGTCGCGGATCTCGTCGGAGCGGCTGGAACTCGGGCGTGTGCTCTTCCATCGCTCGGCCCCAGACGACCGCGTCGAGCTCCGGAAATTCGATGGTCTGGCCGTGCAGCCGGCGGATCACGTGAACGTGACTCGCGTCCGCCGAGAAATCGTGCCGGTCGTAGATGGCGTTCGCGCGCAGCGCGTCGTGGTTTCCCGGCAGGATGACGACCGGCTGGCGCAGCCGATCGAGCTCCCGCCGAACGAACGCGATCGTCTCGTCGGAGGCGCGGTTGTGATCGAAGAGGTCGCCGGCGATCAGCACCAGATCGACCTGGTCGGCCAGCGCGCGATCGACGATGCGCCGGAAGCCGCGCCGGCCGCGCTCGTTGTGGGCCGCCTGCTGGGCCGGACCGCCGCCGTCGCTGTCCAGGTGCACGTCGGCGGTGTGAAGGACGCGGAGGGGTCGTCGTGATGGGCTCACGACCAGCAGCATGCCACATTCCGAGTCCGCGCGGCTCCGATTGACAGGCGTTGCCGCCGCCGCATAATGCCGCCATGGTGACTCCCGCCGCGACACCGGAGCAGTGGCTGCAGACGTTCGAGGCCGCCGTGCGGGCCCGCGACTTCGCGGGCGGCCGCACCCTCTTCGCCACCGACGCGGTGGCCTTCGGCACCTGGGCCCGCGCCGTGGCCGGTCTCGACAACATCGTGCGCGAGCAGTGGGAGAACGTGTGGCCGCGCATCCGGGGCTTTCACTTCGAGCCGGGTGCTCACGTCCACGCGGCCGGCGACAGCGCGTGGATCGCGGGCGGATGGCTGACCGAGGTGACCGGCCCGGATGGCCGGCCGTTCACGCGGCCGGGCCGGGGAACCTTCGTGCTGGAGCGTCGCGGCGGGAAATGGCTCGCGGTGCACAGCCACTTCTCGCTCTTGCCCGCACAGTCCGATTCGGCCCACGGGCGGTTGCCGAGCAACGCCGCCCGCTCGTGAGCGCTGCCGGGGTGCGCCCCGCGCGCCCGCCGACGCCGCCCTCACCCCGCTGGTCGCGAAGCTGAACGCCACCTCGTCGTAGTCCGAGGTTCCCGCCGCCAGGCCCGCCTCCGACCGGCAGGGCGAGCGGCTCCGCCGTGTCGTTTTGCCGAGTTCCCGTCCAAGGATCGCCCATTTGTCGCCGAATGCGCGCGGGAGGGAGCGATTCTCCGCGAGTTCAGCGGCGAATCGGCGGCGGGAGTCGTGGCAGATTTGTTGCAGCCGGGCGCGGAGTATGGAGTCGGCGCGAGGGGTTCGGTGAGCCAACATCCCATCGCTTGTGTGCTCTCGCCCGGAGGGCACAAGCCTTCGACACGCCGGCGAAGTTCTTATCGTGCTCGTGATCTCCGGACCAAAAGCCATACTTGAAACAGCGGCATCGCATCTCTTCTCGGGGGAGACGGGGAAGGTATGAACACGAAAATCCGCTTCATGGTCGGCGCAATGGCGCTGGCGGCATTGCTCCCGGCGTGCTCGGCCAAGATCCACGGGACAGTCCAGCTCGTCGACGGCAAACGACAGCCGACTAGCAAGGACGGGCTTCAGGGCACGGTGGTCAACATGATCAACACGACGGTGGCTCTCGAGCAGGCGTCGCATTCCGTGACGACCAATGCGGATGGGAGGTTCGAGTCGATGAAAGATCGGCTCAAGCCCGGGACCTATAGAGTGGAAGCGAGCCGCATCGGTTACGAGACCGACACGCAAACCGTGGAGATCAAGGAGCACACGCGCAAGAAGATCGAGTTCAAGCTCCGCCAGATCCAGGAAGGAACGCGCAAGACCATCCAGGGTTCGAAATCCGACGAGGACAAGATCATCAATCCCGGGGAAGTGAACATCCAGGCCCCGACCCTGTAGGCCGATCGCGCGCTTCACCATGAGGGGACAGCACATGCTCAAGCCTACGATTCGGTCGGGCGTCATCGCGCTCGTGGCCTTCCTGCTCGCTGCCTGCAGCGGTGGCTCTCGCGTGGATCTCGAGGTGAAGGCCCGTGTCGACGGGCAGCCGGCGGCCGAGGCGCAGGTCGCGGTGGACGGACAGCGGCTGGGCGTCACCGACAGCCAGGGCGTCTTCACCAAGGTCATTCATCGACCGGCCGGGACCGAGGTGGCGCTTGTCGTTACCAAGGAACAACCCGGCCATCGCATCGAACCCTGGAAGACCAGCTTCGTGGTGAGGCTCCCCAGGAACCTGGCCGAGGCGAAGTACACCTTCGACGCCGACCTCCGCGACGCGCGCTTCGTGAGTCTGGTCGTCACCGACAACGGCGCTCCCGTCGCCGATGCCACCGTCAAGGTCAACGACCGGGAAGTGGGCAAGACGGACGCGCGAGGCGAGCTTATATACGAGTACAAGGGCACGCCGAAGGCAGGCCTCGCCCTGACCGTCAGCAAGACCGGGTACTCGACCTGGCGCAAGACGGGCGAGATCGAGCCGGGCAGCCGCCTCGAAGCTGCGCTAACCCGGCGGACGATCGTCAACGTCACCGCCCTGACCGAGCAGTACGGCCTCGCCAGCGGCGTGGCCGGTGTGGCGGTGACGATCGACGACCGATCGGTCGGTCAGACCGACGAGCGCGGCGTCTTCACGTTCAGCCATGACGGCGTCCCCGGCAAGAAGGTGCGGCTGGCGCTCTCCGCGCCCGGCTACGTCCCCGCCGAGTGGAAGACCGTCGTCACCCTCGAAGGGCAAGTCGGCATCGATCGCTACTTCGCTCCGACCACACCGCGGCAGATCCGCGTCGGCGTTCACCGGGTCTCCGGTAACACCCTGGGCGCGGACCTCCGGGATGTCGCCGCCCAGACCGAGACCGCGATCTCGGAGCAGCTCTTCAAGTACCCGGTCTTCCGCGAGGTGCCGCGGGCGGAGCTCGAGGCCGAAGTCAAGCGCGCCAAGCTGGGGATCGACCGGATCACGACCAAGGGCTGGCAGGACACCCCGCTCCGAAAGACGGTGGACATGATCGTCGTCGGGAGCGTCGCCAAGGACGACAAGGGCCTCGTCATCGAGACGAAGCTCTACACCGCGAACGGACGGCTGGTCCTGAGCCAGGTCACCCGCGCGCGGGACACCGGCGGAATCGCCGGCGCCGCTCGAGAGATGGCCGCAAACGTCATGGAGCGGTTCCCCTTCGAAGGGACGGTCGTCGCGGTCGAGGGCGGCAGTTACCGCGTCAACATCGGCAAGCCCTATCGGATCAGTCGCGGCACCGAGCTCATTCTGACTGCCGCCACCCGCGGAGAGGCCGGCAAGACGACCGGATATCGCGAGACCGGCCGGCTGAAGGTGAAACGGTCCGAGGATGCCGGGGCCTTGGCGGAGGCCGAGGACGTCAAGAAGGGCGAAGGGGTCAAGGTCGGCGACCGGGTCGTCCGCCGCGTGTATCGCGAGGGCGAAGAGGAACGGGGCCGGAGCCACGTGCTGCTGTCGGCGAAGGGCGGCCTCGCCCCGGACGTCGCGCCGCTGCCCCGCGTCAACATCTATCTCAACAACGAATGGGTCGGCTCGACCGGCAACGACGGCAAGGCCGAAGTGCCGCTACGCCTGGGCAAGAGCTACGCTCTCCTGCTCTACCGTCACGGGTACCAGGCGGTGAACGAGAAGATCAAGGTCGAGAAGAGCGGCGACCAGCGCGAGTTCGTGCTGGCAGTCAACAACGCCTCGTTCCGGGTGGACTCCGATCCGTCCAGCGCGGCCGTCTTCGTCGACGGTGATCAGCTCGGCAAGACCCCCATCCTGGAAGGCAAGCCGGTCGGCCTCGGGTTCCATACCGTGAAGCTCGCGGTCGGCGAGGACTATCGCGACTGGGAGGAGGTCGTCGAGTTCGACAAGAAGGTCGAGGACCGCACGGGCGACCGAAAGATCGCGCTGCACAAGGACTATCTCAAGCTCGGGGAGCGCGCGGCCCAGAAGGGCGACATCAACGGCGCCATCCAGGCCTACGGCAGCACGGATCCGAAGCACCCGGACTACTCGGAAGCCCACCACCGGCTCGCCCAGATCTATCTGGACGAGAAGAACGACTACGATGCGGCGATCCGGGAGTTCGAGAGTGTCCTGTCGTTGCCCCAGAACCAGCAGCTCACCTCCAAGCGCTTCGCGGTGGCCTTCACCAATCTCGGGCATGCCTACTACGAGAAGGGGAACACCCTGATCGAGAAGGATCGTGAGGCCGCCGCGCGCCTGTTCGCCAAGGCCATCCAGAATCTGCAAACGGCGAAGCAGAACACCCGCTTCTTTCCGAGCGCGCACTACGACGCGGCCCTGCACAATACGTACTTCTATCTGGCGCTGTCGTATCACAAGCTCTACCTGGTCACCCGCAAGGACACCATCGCGCATAACGCGAACCTGGCGTGGCGCGAGTACTTCGACTTCTTTCCGAAGTCGCTCGAGGGTGACCCCGCCTTCGTGCAGAGTCGGGAGGCCGCGCAGAAGTACTGGGCCCAGATCAAGGACCAGTCGTAGGGACGCATGGGCTTCGACCCGAGGAAGAATCGCGCCGTCTCCGCGGTCTTGTGCGCGCTGGTCGTGGCGGCGACGCTCGCCGCCGCGGGCAGAGCCGGCAGGTCACTGGCCGGGCTCGAGACCGAGGACCTGTCGCCGGGGGAGGAGAGGGCGCCGGCCATCGAGCTCGCCTATGTTCGGCCGCTGATGCCCGTCGAGTCCGGGCGCAACGACTCGAACCCGGTGTGGTCCCCCTCGGGCGCGCTGATCGCGTTCGAGCGAAGCCGCGGCGACAAGAAGGAAATCGTGATCGCGCGCCCGGACGGCTCGGTGGTTCACACCATCTACTACCAGCTCTCCGAGGGTGGCACGGCGCCGAAGTTCTCGTTTCCCGGGATCGTCGAGGACATCAGCTACAACGCCGGGATCGCCTGGGCGCCCGGCAGTGACCGGCTGGTCTTCATGAGCAACGGCGGAGGCGGCAACTACGATCTCTATTTGCGTGCCCTCGATGGCAAGACGACGCGGCTGACCGCTCACAAGGAGAAGGACGGTCACGCGCACTGGTCACCGAAGGCCGATCAGCTGGTGTTCGTCTCGGGCCGGACCGGCGAAGGGGATGTCTACCTCCTCGACGTGGCGACCCGCGCCGTGACACGCCTGACCTGGGGGGCGAAGCCGCATCTGTATCCGCAGTGGTCGCCCGACGGCCGCAAGATCGTGATGATCCACGGCCGCAACGAGAACCACGACGTCTATCTGATCGAGGATGTTCGCAGGCCCCTCGAGACGCTCAAGGCGTTGACCACGTGGACGTACGACGACCTTCGGCCGGTCTGGTCGCCGGACGGGAAGAAGATCGCCTTCTACTCCAACTACAACCCGGCGGGCGACCCCAAGGTGTGGGCCATCCTGGTGATCGCCGCCGACGGCTCCGACCCGACTCAGGGCGATGGGCTGGCCGCCAGGGTCGTGGCCACGGACGTGGTCGCGGACGTCGAGCGGGGCCCGGCGTGGATGCCGGACAGCAACGGCATCGTGTACGTCCGGAACGATCGCGAGGAGTACAACCCCGTCTACGTCGCGGACCTGGTGCGGAAGACCAACCTGGCGCTCAAGACCGATACGAAGATGAATCACGATATCGCCAGCTCCGTCAGCGGCGTGATCGCGTTCCGGGCTCAGGTCGATCAGTGGGACCAGATCTTTCTGACGAAGATGAAGGAGTAGCCCGTGGCGCGTCCGGGAGTGACCCTGGTGGCGGCATCGATCGTCCTGGCAGCCGGCGCGGTCTCGGCGGCGGACGATGTCGTCGCGCGAGCCATGCGGCTGTACGAGCAGCATCACTACGAGGAAGCCGCGCAGACGCTGCAGGCAGGCCTGCCGGCGCTGAATCCGGCCGGCCGCGCCAGCGCGTACCTGACGCTCGGAATGATCTATCTCGGCAACGCCGAGCTCCATCGCGAGCTGTACGAGACGGCGATCACGGTCCAGCTCGACTACCTCAAAAAGCTCGCCGCCGTCCGCGGTGCCGAGGGCAGCCGCTTCGCGAATCTGTATCTCGGCAAGGCGCTGCTCGAGAGCGGTGAGGCCCGTGAAGCAGCGAAATATCTCGAGCGGTTCAGCGCGCAACCAGGGATCCCCTCTCGTTACCGGGCCATCGCCGGGGCCAGTCTCGGCTTGAGCCATTTCGTCGGCAACAACGCGCAGGCGGCTCGCGCCCAGTGGGCCAGCGTCGATACCGCGGATCCGGAGGTCCAGATGGCGCTGGCGGCGGCCTACAGCCGCGCCGGGCTCAAGGACCGGGATCCCGTGGCCGTGGGGGAGGCGGCGCTGAGGAAGGCGGGCGCCAGTCCGTCGCCGCGCCTGCTGGAGGGTCTGCTCACCGTCTATGCCCGCGCCGGGCTGACCGACAAGGGTCTGGAGCTGGTCAGGCAGGCGGACCTGAAGGAGGCCTCTTACACCGAGGCGCTCGGTCAGACCAAGGCGATCAGCTTCTATGACGTGGCCGCCCTCGGTGATCTGGCGGCGCTGTACCGTCGCGCGAGCGTGCAGTATCTGGAGAGAGCGACGACCGACGCGCAGCTCAAGCCGGCCGCCGACTACTACCTCGGCGTGGCCTACGCCGAGGCCGGCGAGGTGGAGCGGTCGCAGCGGGCGTTCAGCACCTTCCTCACCCTCCCTACGGCGGCGCCGCCGCCGCAGCGGAATCGGGCACGGGTTCGGTATGCGACCGGCCAGTACCTGCAGGGACAGCGCGGTGAGGCGATGGCGGTCTGGGACGGACTGGCCCAGGAGCAGTCCGCCGATCCCGAGCTGCTCGCCGAGATTCTCTCTGCCTGCGCGCGGGTGCGGGCCGGCTGCGCCGGCGTCGAGTCCCGGGCCGCGCGCGCGAGCGAGGCCGGAGAGGGACGGAAGACGCGCGCGCTGAATATCGCCCTGGGCCGGCTCTACCTGCGCCGGGGAGACTACGGCCAGGCGATCACCTATCTGGAGGCGGGACGGGACAAGAGCCGGAAGAACCGGATCGAGTCGAATGATCCCCTGATGCTCGTCAACCTGGCCGCCGCGTACTACCGCGGCCGACAGTTCTCCGAAGGCCTGGAGATCTACTTCGAAATGAGCAAGCACTATCCGGTGGTCCGCCGCATCCAGGACGCCATGCAGGGGATGTACGCCGTGGAGCAGAAGAGCGCCGGGGACGTGAGGATCTTTTAATCACGTGTCACCACGAGGCGGAAAGACCATGAAAAAGCACCTTGTCGTCGGGCTGTCGCTCCTCTCAGTCGTCGTCGTGACACCGCCGGTGTCCCCGGCCGGGCCCAAGAACGACGGGCGGCCGGACGGAGGCACCCTGGGGTACGGCGAGTACGGCCGCCCCTCGACGCTCGATCCGATCACCAGCAACGAGATGGTCTCGCTGCGCATCACCGAGCTGGTCTTCAACGGCCTGGTCGGCATCGACGCGAAGCAGGACATCGTCCCCGAGCTGGCGGAGCGCTGGGAGGCGAGCAAGGACGGTCGCAGCTACACCTTCTACCTGCGCAAGGACGTGGTGTGGCACGCCCGGGACGGCGAGGAGGCGAGGCCATTCACGGCCGACGACGTCGTGTTCACCTACAAGATCATGATGCATCCCAAGACGACCACGCCGCTCAAGGTGCGCTACGAGTTCATCGAGAGCGTCGAGAAGCTCACCGATCACGCCGTGCAGTTCACGCTCAAGCGACCCATCCTGAACGCGCTGGCCAAGTTCAGCTTCAAGGTGATCCCGAAGCACGGTCCGGCCAACCCCATCTATCTCACGCGCGAGGATCCGTTCGTGCGGCAGCCGATCGGCACCGGGCCGTTCGTCGTCAAGACGATCACCTCGGACCGGGAAGTCGTCCTGGTGGCCAACGAGAACTACTTCAAGGGCCGTCCGCACATCAACCGGTTCATCTCCAAGCCGTTCGCGGACCAGAACATCATGACGCAGGCGTTGATGTTCAACGCGATCGACATGGTCGTGCTGGTCAACCCGCGGGATCTCCCGGAGCTCCAGGGCGACAAGCGCTTCGTCCTGCAGCCGTACAACGCCCTGTCGTACGCGTTCTTCGGCTACAACCTCCGCAATTCCCTCCTGGCCGACAAGCGGGTGCGCCAGGCGCTCGCATACGCCGTGAACCGGCAGGAGGTGCTGGATTCGTTCTTCAACGGCCAGGGGACGCTCGTCTCCGGTCCGTTCGCGCCCGGCAGCTGGGCGTACAACCTGGACGTCCGGCCGCTGGCGTTCGATCCCCAGCAGGCGACCGCGCTGCTCCGGCAGGCGGGCTTCGCCCCGGGCCCGGACGGCACGCTGCAGAAGGATGGCAAGAAGCTCGCCCTGTCGCTCAAGGTACCGATCGAGAAGGAGAGCGAGGCGGTGAAGCGGGTCGTCCTCGCCTTCCAGAACTACCTCAAGAACATCGGGGTGGCGATCAAGGTGGAGTTCAAGGAGTGGCAGGCGTGGAAGGAGAGCGTGTTCCTCGAGCACGACTTCGACATCATCTTCGCCTCCTGGGTGTTCGACGATTCGGCCGACATCTCGTCCCTGTTCCACTCGGCCGAGATCGGCGCGTGGAAGAACAACTTCGGCGCCTACTCCAATCCGGAGGTGGACGGGCTGATCGTCGAGAGCAAGCTGACGCTCGACCACGAGAAGCGCCGGACGATCAATCGAAAGCTCCACGCCATCCTCGCCGAGGAGGCGCCCTACACCTTCCTGTGGACGCTGACGAACTACAGCGGCTACCACAAGAAGGTGCGCCGCGTGGCCATTCATCCCTACAAATTCTTCTCGTTCGCGGATGAGTGGTTCATCCCGGTCGCCGATCAGAAGTAGGGCCGCCGCCGCGAGCGTGACGGGCGCCGGCCGAGGGCGGCCGGGCCGCGCCGGCCGGGCGTCGTCGCCGGCGCCGTGAAGCTCTCCGCGCTCAAGCCCGTCGCCCTGGTTCTGTCCAGGGAGCTGGCGCTCACCGCCCTGTTGCTCCTGGGCGTGAGCCTCGTCGTGTTCGTGATCCTCTTCCTCGCCCCGGGCGACCCGTTCAGCGTCCTGCTCGAGGGCCAGATGCCGAGCCACGAGGCCCGGGCCGGCGTCCGTGAGGCGCTCGGAATCCCGACCACGTGGTACGGCCAGTACTTCGCGTGGCTCGGCAACCTGCTCCGCGGGAACTTCGGCACGTCGATTCGCACGGGCCTGCCGGTGTTCGGCGAGATCGTCCGGGTGGGCGCGAGCACGCTCTACCTCACGCTCGGCTCGATGCTGGTCACGCTGCTCATCGCGGTGCCGATCGCCCTGCACGCCTCGGTGCGCGGCGCGACCCCGTTCAATCGGCCGTTCACCCTGCTGGCCTACGTGGTGTCGGCGTTGCCCGTGTTCTGGCTCGGCTACGTCGCCATCTATCTCGTCAGTCGCCTGCTCGGTGTGTTTCCGCTCGTCTCCCAGGCCTCGGCGCCGACGGAGCGGGCCTGGCTCTATTCGTTGCTGCCCATCTGCGTGCTCGGCCTCGGCAACGGCACCGTGAGCGAGGTCGTGCGCTACCTGCGCGAGGAGCTGAGCCGGGTCATGACGGAGGATTACATCCGCACGGCCCGCGCCAAGGGCGCGTCCGTGTGGCGGCACGCCTTCCGCGAGGGGCTCCTGATCCCGATGACCGAGATCGTCGCGTCGAAGATCCCGTTCATCCTGGGTGGCGCGGTCATTGTCGAGCAGGTGTTCAACTGGCCGGGCATGGGGCGGATGGCTTGGCAGGCCGCTCAGGATCGAGACTTTCCCGCGATCATGGGCATCGCCATGGTCGCCGCGACGCTGGTGCGGACGGGGAGCCTGCTGCAGCGCGTGGTGTACGTCTCGGTCAATCCCCGCGCCTCGCAGCGGCGGCGCGGCGGCGGCTGGGCCGAATGAAGCGCTACACCCAGATCGAAGACGGAAGCCGCCCGGCCTCGGATGTGTCGCCGTGGAAGAGCGCCGGCACCCTCGATCTCGCCTGCGTCGGCTACGGCCTGATCGTCGTCGCCGCGGTGCTGGTGTCGTACGTCCTGGGCGTCTTCGAGTGGCTGCCGTACGATCCGGAGCAGATCAGCTTCGGGCTTCTGAATGCCCCGCCTGGAAGCGCTGGCCATCTGCTGGGAACCGATTTCCTCGGCCGGGACATCCTCTCGCGGCTGATCGTGGCGACGCAGGCGTACTTCCTGCCCGGGCTCGTCGCGATCGCCATCTCGCTCGTGGCCGGCACCGCGCTCGGCGCGCTGGCCGGCTATCGCGGCGGCGGCGTCGAGGTGCTCGTCACCTACTTCAACAACCTGGTGGATTCGTTTCCGCGGCTGGTCCTGATCCTGCTCGTGATCGCCGTGTTCCGGGTGGACATCTACTACATCATGATCATCGTGGGCGTGACCGGCGTGCCCGTCGTCGCGTCGCTGGTCGCGGGGAAGATCGCGTTCCTCCGCCAGAAGCACTTCATCGAGGCCGCTCATGTCCTGGGCCTGCCGGCGCACGTCATCGTGCTCAAGCACATCCTGTGGTATCACTGCGCGCCGTTGCTCGTCATCCGGGCGACCATCGGCATGGCCGAGGTGATTCTCATCGAGACGAGCCTCAGCTACCTCGGGTTCGGCGTCCAGGAGCCCACCCCCTCGTGGGGCAACATGGTCCAGGCCGGCGCCAACTATTTCTTCCAGGGCAAGTTCTGGCCCTCGACCGCGCCCGCACTGGCCATCCTGTTCACCATTCTCGGCTTCCATCTGCTGGGCGACGGGCTGAACGGCATCCTCGAGGACCGGAGCGGGAAGTGATGGGCGCGCCCTTGCTGGAGATCGAGAGCCTCCGCACCTACTTCTATTCGCGAAGCAAACGGGCGTTCATTCGCGCGGTGGACGGCGTGACGCTGGCGCTGGCCCGCGGTGAGACCCTCGGCGTGGTGGGGGAGAGCGGGAGCGGCAAGAGCGTCACCGCGCTCTCGATCACAGGCCTGATCGGCGCCGGACCCGGCGTGATCGGCGGCACGATTGCGTTCCACGCCGACGGCGGCGAGCAGAACCTCCTCGCGGACCTCGAGCGGTATGTCGACCGCAAGGAGGTCGACGGCCGGATCGTCGAGGTGTCCAAAGACGAGGCCGGCTGGCGGCGGAAGGTCGAGCGCATCATGGCGCCGCTGCGGGGGAAGGCCATCTCGGTGATCTTCCAGAACCCCAAGTCGGCGCTCAATCCCTTCGTGCGCGTCGGCGAGCAGATCACCGAGGTGATCCGGCTGCACACGCCGACGAAGGGCGCCCGCGAAGCCAGGGAGCAGGCCCTCGACTGGCTCGAGCGGGTCAAGATCGATTCCCCGCGTCTGAGGTTCGACAACTATCCGTACGGCCTGTCGGGCGGTATGTGTCAGCGGGCGGTGATCGCGATGGCGCTCGCCTCCGAGCCGGCCCTCCTCATCGCCGACGAGCCCACCACCGGGCTGGACGCCACGATCCAGTCCGAGATCGTGGGTCTCCTGGCCGAGCTCAAGGCGGAGATCGGGATCGCGACCCTGTTGATCAGCCACGATATCCGCGTGATCTCGCGGCTCGCTGACAATGTCGCGGTGATGTACGGCGGGAGCGTCATGGAGCACGGGCCCGCGGCCGACGTCCTGGCGGTGAGGTTCGCGCCCAAGCATCCGTATACGACGGCACTGCTCGCGTCCATACCCAGCGAGCAGAACGTACGGGACAAGGGGTATCTCACCGTCATCGAGGGCGAGGTGCCGGACGCCGTCGATCTCCCACGGGGCTGCCGGTTCTACGCCCGCTGCAACCGGGTGACGGACGGCGTCCGGGATCGATGCGCGCAGCGCGAGCCGGCGTTGCAGGAGATCGCGCCGGGACATCGCATACGCTGCTGGCTGTACGCCGAGTAGGCGCGGGCCGAGGACCGCCGTGACGAGAACGATCCTGGAAGTCGTGAACCTGAAAAAATACTACCGCCAGCGCGCCGGCATCCTCTCCGCGCTCCGGTGGCGGGAGCGGTTCATTCCGGCGGTGGACGGTGTCAGCTTCTACCTCAAGGAGCACGAGACCCTGGGGCTCGTGGGGGAATCCGGCTGCGGCAAGACGACCATCGGGAGGACCATCCTGCGGCTCACCCCGGCGACGTCGGGCCGCATCGTCTTCGAGGGCCACGACATCACGGCGATGCCGGCGGGCGAGCTACGGCCGCTGCGCAGCCGGATGCAGATGATCTTTCAGGATCTCGACGCGGCGCTGAATCCCAGGATGCGCGTGCGCGATCTCCTCAAGGAGGCGATCACGACGCATCACCGGCTGGGGGACGCCGAGGTGGCGCGCCGGATGGGGGAGCTACTCGAGCAGGTCAACTTGAAGAAGAGCAAGCTCTCGAGTCTTCCCGGGGAGCTCTCGGGTGGCGAAAAGCGTCGCGTCGGCATCGCCCGCACGCTCGCGGTTGGCGCGCGTTTCATCGTGGCCGACGAGCCGACGAGCGCGCTGGACGTCTCGATCCAGGCCCAGGTGGTGAACCTGCTTCGCGATCTTCAGCGGCAGCTCGGGCTCTCCTATCTGTTCATCTCACACGACCTGGAAGTGGTGCAGCTCGTCAGTCACAAGGTGGCGGTGATGTACCTGGGCAAGATCGTTGAGGTCGGGCTCGCCGACCGCATCGCCGGCGCCGGACGCCACCCCTACACCCGGATCCTGTGGTCGGCGCTGGTAGAAAAGAAGGGCGCGGAGCCCTCGCGCAGGCGGCCGGCCATGTCCAGGGGAGCCTGGGGTGTGTTCGATTTCGAGCAGCCGGTGCACGGGTGCCGCTTCGCGCCGCGCTGTCCGGTGTACGAGGCACAGGGCCGGCCGGCGGTGTGTACGGACGCGGCGACCGAGCCGGAGCTGCGCGACCTCGGCGGCGGCCACCACGTCGCCTGTCACTTTCCGCTCGGCTGACCGGGCGCGGCGCCGCCCAAGACAGTGGGCGCGGCTCTTGCGCCGCCGGGCGTCAGGTCTGCAGGTCGCCCACCGCCGCGGCCAGGGCCTCGAGCTCGGCACGCCAGGACGGGGGCGGAACGATCGGGCGCACCACGAACTTCGAGAAGCCGACCGCGATGAAGCGCTCGATGGTCTCACGCAGCGCCGGCAGCCCGACCGGCGTGAGCTCGACCGAGCGCGGACGGCGGGCGGCCATGGTGCGCGCCATGGCCGGATCGATCGGCGCGCGGGCGTAGCCGATGCTCATGCCGAAGTGCTCGCTGCTGATCGATCGCCCGGCCCGCGCCGCCACCTCTTCGATGACGACCCGGCCGGCCGCCGCCTCTTCGGGAGTGCACTGCGAGGGCAGCCACCCGTCCGACAACCGACCGCAGCGCTCGAGCGCGGCCGGCGCCGTGCCGCCGAGCCATACCTCGAGCGGCTGTTGCACCGGGAGCGGCGAGAGCTTGACGTCGCGGAAAGTGCCGGCCGCGCCATCGTGGCTGACCGTTTCGCCTGCCCACAGCCGCCGGAGCAGGGGAAGCGCCTCGTCGATGACGGCGCCGCGGCGCTTGGGCTCGACGCCGATGGCGTCGCGCTCCGGCGCATAGGTGAGCCCGGGAACGAGCGTCACCAGGAGCCGTCCGCGGCAGAGCACGTCGAGGCTCGCGAGCTGCTTGGCGAGGCGGACCACGTTACGCCCGGGCAACAGCATGGTGGTCCCGACCTTCAGCCGCGGATTGCTCGCAGCCGCCCAGGCGAGGCCCACCACGGGATCGATCACCGGGCCGGTGAGCACTTCCGAGAGCCAGAGGGAATCGAACCCCAGGTCGTCGAGGCCCCTGACGAGCTCGGCCAGCGCGTCCGGACTCGACGCGGCGCCGGCGGCTCCCACGCCGATGCGGATCTTCATGTCAGCTCCTTTCGCCTTCCTCGTCGGAGGCGGTGGTCATCGCCACGACGATTCTACTGCGTCCCGTGATCCCGCGGGGCCTGTCAACGGGATTTCCGGTATGATCCCGTCGCGACCTGATCGACGGTGGCAAGCGATGAAAGGAGCGGCACCATGCGGATGAGACGGGCACTGTGGATGTGCGCATCGGTCATCGCGCTCGTCGTGGCCGGGGC
>WNGH01003812.1_pt1 | contig 14452 bp, 8 predicted proteins | sample 5400631 | NCBI WGS metagenome assembly WNGH01 (sample SAMN13153373, study PRJNA577476) | soil metagenome | isolation source: 115 cm soil or saprolite under Garry oak tree replicate 1 | place: USA:California | collected 2016-06-15
GTTCAGTTACTCACTATTGCGCCACCCCTTTCTCCAGCCGGCGGCGAAACGAGTCCTGACTTTCGCCTGAAGCTTTGCCGAGGAGTATTGGACGAAGATCAGCGTCGCAGATCGGGCCAATGAAATTCCTTCCCGGATCGCCTCAGCCTGTCCAGTTTTTCACCTAAGGCGGGCACATCGAACGCTAGTATGACGAGAGCGCCAACGACTGTGTTGTCATTCCTGCTATTGAAGTATCTCTTCCACCAACGCCGCCAGACGCCAACCTCCTTTGTGAATCTCAGTCTTCACGGTAGCGGCGGCCCAGTTAGCATAAAACATTCCGCCCGACTGTTTTTTCTCCGACACGCGACCGCTCTTGATATCGTCCTTACCCGGTATCGAACCTGGAGCGATCTTAATGTTCGTGAATTCCAGCCTCGTATGCGCCTCGCGCGCAATCGGAATGATCTCGTTGGCCAACTGTTCGGCCCACGTATCGACTGCGCCGGTTAATTTCCAATTAGTAGGCTCCTTGCGTGCTAACCCTCTCGCGATCGTCAAGTCATTGGCGGTTCCAAATGCATTTTGAACTGTCTGGCCATCCCAATAAGAGTGAAAGCCACCGGCCGATTTCAGCTTGCCGCTGACAAATGTAAACAGAGTTAGTTTGTTTCCCCCTTGATCGGCAAAACCAGGATTCGCGGTCGAGGGATCGAACGGATTTCCTTGAGCGTCAAAATACTCCGCGCCGACGTGCAGCGGCTGATGAATGTCACCGAGGTAATGAACGAGCAGAATCAACGCCACAGACTTCGTTATTGCGCGAGGATTGTTCTCAGGCTCGTCGCCCCTCAGCACGCGAATACAGAATGGAACCATCTGGACAATATCGAAATGCGATCTCCCCACATCTCCAGGGGAGTACTGTTCGTTTCCGAATACGGGAACATCTGTAAAGTGAAACTCATGGTGCGACGGTACGCCCGGCGGATTAGATTGGCCCGGCTTCGGATTTGGATTCGCAGCCACAAATGCGCGCAGCTGATCCTCAAGCCCTTGATGACCGGTGAGATGAAAACCGTTGGGATTGCTGTCCCAGGTTTTGATCTCGTCCGGGAGCGTCGCGACTCTCTGCAACGTCAGCCCATCAAGAAGTTGATTGACCTTGGCTTTGACCGATGTGTTCTTCGCAACACGCCGGTCCGCGATTGCGCCTACCAAACCGTGACCGCGCGGTCCATAAGATAGTACGCTCCCCGCAAACAGGGTCAGCGCCATGACAATTCCGAGAGTTTTCTTCATGTAAGGTTCCTCCGCGTAAGTGAAAATTATTGGTTCGGGAAGTCTCCTTGTTCGGGAATGTAGAAAGTTACGACAGTCAGAGCCGTTTTGGGCAATCTCCGCAGGATTAAACCGCAAAGAACGCCGCTAACCTTGGAACGTTCCGCAGAGCTTATACTTATAACGTAGTTACGTCAATCGTTTTACGAGCGGCCGGTGGCTAAACTATCAAAAGGAATATCCCCTTGGCACCGATAAGGATTCCAGGGTTAACGTATTGAATCATTCGAAAAACTTCAGGGTTCGCTGGCTTGACGGGTCAGAGGTGGGACTCGTATCATGTACCGTTTCGTCTATACGACTAACTGACAACAATATTAAGGTGAGAGACAAAATGAAACCCGGAATTCATCCTGAATATCAAGAAATCACTGTCACTTGCGCTTGTGGCGAGACTTTTAAGACGCGCTCGACGCGCAAAGGGGATTTGCACGTTGAGATTTGTTCGGCTTGCCATCCTTTTTTTACGGGCAAGCAAAAATTAGTTGACACGGCGGGACGCGTGGATCGTTTCAATCGGCGTTATGGTAAGAAGGCGGCTACTGAAGCGGTGTCCACGCCGTGACTCTGCATCGAAGCTCAGACGCAATGCGAAGACATTAGCAATCTTTGAGATGAACGATGCCGGCGTCATTCGACGCTGTCCGCTCTATGCATCGGAAAAAGAGCGGCCAGAATCAAATCGCCGGCATTATTGTGAGAACTATTGATTGCAAGTGTGTGGATCTTCACGATTGAAGGAGCAGCGGGACTCGTTTCGATGAATCGGAGAGAGCGAGAATGAGCACGAACGAAAGAGATTTGATAGTAGGCGGCCAGGCGGTAATCGAAGGCGTCATGATGCGTACGCCGAACGCTTACGCGATCGCGGTGCGTAAAGCTGACGGGACTATCGTTAACACGGCGGCAGTTCTTCCTAAATGGAGCGATAAGTATCCAATCCTGAAGCTGCCCGTACTGCGCGGCAGCGCCGTGCTAATTCAATCGATGGGTCTCGGCATCAAGGCTCTTAACTACTCCGCGAGCGAAGCATTCGCGGAAGCTGAAGAAGCGAAGGCCGCAGAAATCGAAGTTGCTCTGACGCCGGCGGTGATAGAGGGCGAAGGCGACTTCGCCGGTTTGACTGGCGCCCTGCCCGGTCTGTTCCCCATTCCGACCAGAAAGCGTCCGAAAGATGAATTGAAAAAAGGGGGCACTGCTGCTGCGGCCAGCTCGATCGCCTTTGCTCTGATTTTCAACGTGCTCCTGTTCGTTGCCGCACCACTGCTGTTGACGAACGCTCTCTTCGTGGCGGCGGGATGGACGCCGCAAGCAGCAGTCAGTACCGGGAGCGGTAGCGACCGGGTAAGTAATACGGGCAATGATACCAACGCACAGCAGGCGGGGACGCCTGCGCACCCGGAACAGCCGTGGTATGCGCGCACGTGGGACTCCGTTCGTGGCTACCTTCATCCGGTGCGACCGTCGGTTGGATTCAATTTGATCGACGGAATGATTCGTATGACGTTTTTTCTGATCATGATTTTCAGCTTTTCTTTGCTGAAAGACATTCGACGCGTCTTCGAGTATCACGGCGCCGAACATAAGACCGTGTTCACGTGGGAGAAAGGGCTCGAACTCACTGTCGATAATGCGCGTCCGCAACCGCGGCAACATCCGCGCTGTGGCACCAGCTTTCTGATGGTGGTAATGCTGGTTTCGATTTTGCTCTTTTCAGTAATCAAGTTCGATTCTTTGCTTTTCAATTTTCTGGTGCGCATCGCTTTGATACCCGTAGTCGCGGGCATCTCGTACGAGATCATTCGCCTGTCGGCCAGGAAGGAGAGTGGCGCGTTCTTTAAATTAATTACGCGGCCCGGAGTCTGGCTCCAAAACATCACGACGAAAGAGCCTGATGATTCGCAATTGGAAGTGGCACTCCAAGCACTGAAGGAGAGTTTGAAATTGGAGCCAAAGCCAACGGAAGCGCAATTGGCACCGTTATCGTGAGTGTTCGATAAGCTTCAGCTTGTCGTTCCTTTCGATTGTGGCTCTTAATCAGCAAAAATCAAGAAAATCGACAAGCTGAAGCTTATCGGACATAAACCATGCTCGACAAACTCGCACAAATCGAAACGCGTTACGAAGAATTGACGCAGGAACTCTCTTCGCCGGAGCTGCTGTCGAATCCTTCTGCGTATGGAAAGGCTGCAAAGCAACATCGCAGCCTGGGCCAGATTGTCGAAAAGTATCGAGAGCTCATTTCGATCAAGGATCAAATATCCGGCGCGTTCGAGCTGCAGCAATCCGCAGAAGACGAAGAGATGCGCGAACTTGCGCGGGTAGAAATTGAAGCGTTGCAGGCACGGCGTGAACAAACCGAAAGCGATCTCAAGCTGTTGCTGGTTCCCAGCGACCCGAATGATGAAAAGAACGTGATTCTGGAAATTCGCGCCGGCACCGGCGGTGATGAAGCATCGCTGTTCGCTGCTGATATTCTGCGCATGTACGCGCGTTACGCCGAGCGTCAGCGCTGGAAGATGGAAATTCTCGACGCCTCAGAAACGGGAATTGGCGGCATCAAGGAAGCGGTCGCGCTGATCGAAGGCGACAAAGTTTATTCTAAACTGAAACACGAATCCGGTGTGCATCGCGTCCAGCGCGTTCCGCAAACCGAAGCCAGCGGACGCATTCATACTTCAGCGATTACCGTCGCGATCCTACCGGAAGCTGAAGACGTCGACGTCAAGATCGATCCAAAAGACTTGCGTATTGATACGTTCTGCTCTTCCGGCCCCGGAGGACAGTCTGTGAACACGACCTATTCAGCAGTCCGCATCACACACCTTCCCACCAACGTCGTCGTTTCGATGCAGGACGAAAAATCACAAATCAAGAACCGCGAAAAAGCCATGCGCGTCCTGCGTGCTCGACTACAAGAGATCGAAGAACAAAAGCAGCACGAGGCTATCGCGAGCGACCGGCGTTCGATGGTGGGCACCGGCGATCGCTCAGAAAAGATTCGCACCTATAACTTCAAGGAAAACCGTGTCACCGATCACCGCATCGGCCTTACCATTCATCAGCTCGATCAGGTAATGGATGGATCGCTTGATCCATTCATCAACGCACTGACGACTCATTACCAGGCTGAGAAGCTGAGAGAAGAAACCGAGTCTACCTTGGTGACTGTCTAAAGGGTATTGTCTCCGAAGCAAGCGCTCCCTCAGGGTCGGCCTTTTGACACACAGTCAACGCTGCTCGCCCAAGCTTTCAAATCAATTGCATCTTCGTTATTGCTAACCACGGCACCGTTTATGTGCCGGACGGCCTCTCAACAAAGGTGGCGGCCTCGGAAGCGAGTTCGCCACCTTTTCTTTCATCGCTTACTACTGATTTCAGACCAATAAGTTTCGCAACTGCAAACTCAATTTGCTGCGTGTACGATGAAGACTTCGACCTTTCAAATCGATTGCATTTCTATTACCTCGTCTTCTTAAGTCTCTTCTCAACCCTTGCTCAAGTATTCCTCAAGGCAGCTTCCCTAACCTGCTCACAGTTCCAATGCAGATTCCAGTTTTCTTTGAAACACCCGAGGAGGTTCACCATGTTTCGATTTCTGCGATTTTTCGCCGGCGCCGCAATCGCCACGACTCTGCTCACTGTGCCCTTCATGATTTCAAGCGCGGGCACCAGCACCAACACAGTTTCAGTCATCGTCGAGTTTCGCGACGATCCTGGGGCGGTCTATGCCGCGAAGCTTAAGCGGAGCGGGGCCTTGCCATCGAACGATCAGGTGCAGACGTATCGCAACAGTCTGACTGCAGCGCAGGATCAGTTTCTGAATGCGTTGAACAGCAGCGGGATAAATTTTCAGTTGCAGACGGTCGCCGTGAAGGACGCTGCCGGGAACGTCGCCGGAAATGTGGCGTTGCGCTACACGCTGGTTTACAACGGCGTGACCCTGACGGTTCCTGAAGCCGCGGTGCCGACGATCGCTAACATGAGTGGCGTTAAGAAGGTTCATGCGAATGGGGTTCTTCATCCCGAGCTATTCAAGAGCGTACCCTACATTGGCGCGGCGAAACTCTACGGAAAAAATCCAAACGACATGACACCGTTTGCGAACTTCCCCGATGGAAATGAAGGTCAGGGAATCTATGTAGCAGTCATCGATACGGGCATAGATTGGACACACCCGATGTTTGGTGGGGATGCGACTCCGCCGCGACTCGGGATATCGCCGAACTCTGCTTCGGTTCCAGCCAATCAAAAAGTCGTGTACCAGTTGCCGCTGGCCGACATCATTACTGACGGTTTCGGCCATGGCACGCACGTATCTTCGACGATCGCTGGTTACCTTGCCTCGGCGCCGGGCCCGGATGGTATTCCCGGAACGGTGGATGACATTCCTTTGCACGGCGTTGCGCCCCAAGCAAAGTTGATGTCTTACAAAGTGTGCAGCGATTCGCTCTCGACAGTTGGTTCCGCAACCGGCGCGATCGGCGGATGTTTTACTTCGAACATTGTGATGGCGATCGAAGACGCGGTGTCGCCAACCACAGTCGATTTACAGCCGAAGCCAATAGCGAATGTGATCAGCATGAGCCTCGGTGGAGGTGGCGGCCCGGACGAAGCAACTGCGGTCGCTTCCGACAATGCGACCTTGCTCGGCTGCTCGGTGGTAGCGGCAGCCGGCAACTCTGGACCGAACGAAGGCACGCTGGGCTCTCCGGCGGCCGGCCGGCGCGTAATTGCAGTTGCCGCCTCGAATGATCCGGGCACGGGCAACAACACAATCGATGTGACGGACGGCAGCGCTGCGGGCATGAATGCTTTCCCACTTGGAGGATCAGCCGCAGTCACCACCAACATCACAAAGAATTATGTGTTCTGCGGCCTTGGTGAGAAGCCGACCGACTTTCCTGCGGCTGTCTCAGGCAACATCGCGCTGATTCAACGCGGCAGCACCGTTTCAACGCCGGCTGGTTTTCCGATTAGCGCCGGAACAGGTTTGTTCGTGCTCAAGGCAAGCAACGCGGCGGCTGCCGGTGCCGTTGCAGCCGTCATTTACAACAACGTCGACGGCGAGATTACCGCCGTAACCGCTTATAAAACCGTCATACCAGCTCTCGGCTTCTCGAAAGCGAATGGCGAATTGTTAATGTCGATCATTGGTTCAAACCCCACGGGCCTTTCGGCGAAGCAAATTCGCATCAACAAAGCGACGATATTCACTCCCGCGATGGCTAGCTTCAGCTCGCGCGGGCCGGTGCAGGGATCGGGGCAGGTCAAGCCGGATGTTTCCGCTCCTGGCGTGAACATTTTGGCAGCCGCCCCGCCGGCGAGTGCGTTGGCAGCACTGGCAGCAGGCGCAAACGGCGTGAACTACATCGCCATCAGCGGCACCAGCATGGCGACGCCGCACACTTCAGGTGCGGTTGCGCTGATTCGCAACGCGCACCAGGATTGGACTCCTGACATGATTCGCACGGCGCTGATCAATGCGGCGACGAATCTGCGCAGCGAGTCGCAAGTCCCACAAACTGACGATCTCTATTCAATTCTTTCGCAAGGCGGCGGACTGATCGATGTTTACCACGCGGCGAATATCAAAGCTTTGATGGGCGAAGCCGGCGATGGCATCACTGCGCCGTCAATTCTTGGCAGTCACTCATACGGCGAAGTTGCGGTCGCGAATAATCGCGTGACGAGCACTCAAAGCGTTACCGTTACGATTCAGGATCTGTCCGGACAGGGTGGGACTTACAATTTAGGAGTCGCCAACAATCAGGATGTCGCGATCAACGGCATCGGAGTGACGACTTCGCCTTCGAGCGTAACCGTTCCCGCGGGCGGCTTAGCCACGTTTACTGTAAGCACGACATTTGACGGCAACCTAATTCGCGATCCGAATCTTCCGATCACGATCGTCAACGGCAATCAAGTTACCTTCTCAACCCGCCCGATTGAAACGCAGTGGTACGTGACGGCTCAACGCAGCGATGGCGGCGAGAGTTTGCGCATGCCGTTCTACTACAAACCGGTCTTCTCGGTTCCGGCCACTACCAGCACAGATACGACTCCGTTTAGCGGCTCGATAGCAACCGGCGATTTAGATCTTGAAGCGCAACCCGGTGTGGATTTCATGGACTTCCCGATTACGGTGGACTCTTCGACGGTCAAGATCGACGCTGAACTGAACTACTTTCCAGTCGTGACCAACGCCGCGGTAAGCAGCAATACCGAACTCGATCTCTATCTGTTGGATCCAAATGGCAACCGGATAGCCCAGTCCCTCAACGACGGGTTGCAGAGTATAAGCTTTATAACGATCAACCAGCCGGGCACATACATCTTGCGAGTCGACGGCAACGTGGCTGCGAACACGGGATTCACGCTGAATGCCACGCGCACACACGGAAATGCTTTACCGCCGGCGGTCGCGCCAATCACCGGCGACTTTGTCGATGCACAGGGAAACCAGGTCGATTTCGACGCCAACGTCCGAATTAATTGGACGCCGAATGGTGGCGAACAGGGCTTCGAGATCGAGCAGACCAGCGACGACAAAGACAGCCACGGGAATCCAATTCCGGACAATCAGAAGAATTGGCAGATAGTCGGTGACGTGAGCGGCAGCACGACGAGCTTCGGTGTCACAGGCCTGGCAGATGGGTTTTACTTCTTCCGCGTCCGAGCCATCTATCCGGGGCAGATTGGGATGTTTGTCACGGCCGGTAGCACCTCGGTGAAAGTATTGGTCAGCGCGCGAACAAAGGTTGATATCACCAGCCAGGTTAGCTACCCGGCAAGCAATCTCTCACTCCTTAACGGAGTCTTCCAGTTTGATGTCAACCTCGTTAACAACTCGACACAGACTTTTCTGCCGCTGGTGGACCTCAACGTCATCAGTTGCTCGCCATCAGGCGTTAAGGTCATGAATGCTGACAACCAAAAAGACGGGACTAGTCTGGCCAACGCGGCCTTGTTCGGGCTCTCGCAAAAGCTGGGCGCCGATCAGCAGTTTACTCCAGGCGAACCGACGGGCACGCGCACTATACAGCTCCAGGACAGTGCAATGGCCCTGGCATCGGTCGACGTTCTAGTCACCGCGTACGTTGGCACTGGGGGATCATCAAGCTCGAGTTCATCGTCTTCATCCGGCGGCTCGCAATCTTCTTCACCTTCAAGCGGAGGTGGTCTTTTGCCCTTAACCAAGATAACCGCCGTGATGCGCTTCACGGTCAACCCACTCACTAAAACAGTAACGTCACAACTCATCAAGTTGCAGTGAAGGTGCGCGTTTTCCGAGCCCGGCAGAAGCCGGGTTTCTGTCTGGCTTTACGCGCATGCCGAATTACGGGAAGCGGTAGTAACACGCGAGCAATCAACAGCGAAAAGAGGCAGATTGGGTGAAGCGTTCCAGCCTAAGAAGGAGATAAGCAAATGTTGAAGCCGGCATATACACGTTTGGTCTCGAAGATTGTCCGTTTCAGAGTGGCGGTGGTGATGTCTCTCTGTCTGCTGATGGTTGCGTTGGCCATCGCCGTTATTCCGATCACCCGCGGGCAAAAGATTGGGGCGGACGAAGCCAGTGGCCGCCCAGTTCCACCGAGGATTTCGAGCATCCTCGCGCCGGGCGTTTTGTCCCTGCCTGGAACTCTCAAACCGGTAGTTACGACTTCGGTCGGCAGCGGCGTTTCACAAGTGGTCCGAGGCCTGCCGCTCACGAAGCCTTTACAGGGTCCGCCATGGACCGGCGACGCGCCACTTCCGCTGCATCCACCGCACGGTCTTCCTAGCTTACCAGTCCAGGATCCGGTGCAGCAGACCAGCGCGGCGTCTTTGGCTATGCCTGCCGCGAATCAAACGTTTGACGGAATGAGCCAAGGCGACGCCTGCGGCAACTGCATCCCCCCAGATCCGAATGGCGCCGTCGGACCGAATCATTATGTCGAGATGGTAAATAGCTCCTTCGCCGTTTACAGCAAGACCGGTACGAAGCTTTCCGGCCCCACCGACATCAACAGCTTGTTTCAGGGTTTGCCCGCGACCGCTCCGTGCCGACTCTACAATGACGGCGACCCCGTGGTCGTTTACGACCATCTTGCGGATCGTTGGGTGCTGAGCCAGTTCGCCGTCAACGGCGGCAATGGTCCATACGACGAGTGCATCGCCGTCTCGTCAACCTCAGATCCGACCGGCTCATACTTCGTCTATGACTTTCACCGCAGCGACACCATCTTTCATGATTATCCCAAATTGGGTGTTTGGCCAGATGGCTACTATCTAACTACGAATGAGTTCGATCACACCAACAACGATCTTTTTGTCGGCGCCGGCGTGGCTGCCCTGGAGCGCGACAAAATGCTCGCCGGCGATCCGGGAGCACGGATGGTGTTCTTTGACTTGTCCACCGTCAACAGCGGCTTCGGCGGCATGTTGCCATCAACGGTCGATGGCGCCCCGCCTCCAACTGACGCCCCGAATTATTTCGCTGAAGTAGACTCCCGGATAAATACGCCGTCGCTGGGCGCGGATGCAATGCGCATCTGGAAATTTCACGTGGACTGGACCAACCCGGATAACTCGACGTTCGGAATCAATGGTCTGCCCGACTCGACTTTGCCCGTCGCCTCGTGGGTTCCCGCACAGTGCATTGAAGGTCAAGGGACTTGCGTTCCCCAGGAAGGGAGTCCGTACGGATTGGATGTGCTTGGCGACCGCATCATGTTTCGACTCACCTATAGAAATTTCGGCGATCATGAATCGCTCCTGGTGAATCATAGCGTGCTCGCGGATGCGCGCATCGGCGTGCGCTGGTATGAAGTGCGCGGACTCAGCAGCACGCCCACCATTTTCCAACAGAGCACCTTTGCGCCCACGGACGCGCTGTGGCGCTGGATGGGCAGCCTCGCGATGGACCATTCCGGCGACATCGCCGTAGGTTACAGCACATCGTCACCATCAAGCTTTCCGTCGATCGCATTTGCCGGCCGGCTCGCCAACGATCCAATCGGACAATTGTCGCAGGGTGAAGCGCAACTCTTCGCGGGCACTGGCCCTGAGAATGTGGCTTTTTACCTTCCGCCGGTCGGACGATGGGGTGATTACAGCGCTCTGACGGTTGATCCAACCGACGATTGCACCTTCTGGTATGTCAATGAATATTTCAATGATTTCCCGGTTGAGGATCCGGGCGCGCCCTGGCGCACGCGCATAGGCAGTTTTAGATTCCCTCAGTGTGTAGCTTCGTCTTCGACTCCAACGCCGACGGCAACGCCGACGCCTGCACCAACGCCGACGTCTACGCCGACACCAACACCGACGCCGAATCCGGGAGTGCTACCCGCACCTCAGGATCTCGGACCAAAGGTTGGATTCCAGAACTACGAAGCACCGGGAACTCTGATCAGCGTAACCTCCAGCAGTCAGGGACCATCGGCGAAGACCGTCGAGTATCTTGGGCACGACGCTGGTGAGCCTTCTGTTGGTAACAACTGGAAATCGAATGTGATGAGCTATCAGTCTGATCTTCAGACCCTATTCGTCAGCTTCAATGACAACTGCCCGGCAACCGGCCAACCGGTTACCTGGGTGAATCGGCCTGCGCCGACCTCGCAGTTCGTCGACTCCGATCCGATCGGGTTCACCGATCGCTACACAGGTCGCACGTTCGCCGGTGAACTAACGCTGACTTCGCCGACGTGCAAGACCTCATTCAGCGACGATGACGGTCAAACATGGATTCCCGCTCTTGGCTTCGGCCTGGGAGCAAGTGTTGATCACGAGACAATCGGCGGTGGGCCATTCCATGCGCCATTGACGCGACCAACGAACATGGCTGGACTTTATCCGGACGCGGTCTACTACTGCTCGCAATTGCCGGCGGCGTCTTGCTCCAGAAGCGACGACGGAGGGCTCACGTTCGGTCCATCGGTCGAAGTTGACCCCGTCGCCGACGCGCATTGCGGAGGATTGCACGGGCACATCAAAGTCGCGCCTGATGGGACTGTCTATCTGCCAATGAACGATTGCGATCACATCGGGTCAGTGATCGTCTCGGTGAACAACGGGATAACTTGGACCATTCAACACGTTCCTGGCACGGTCTCTGAATTCAATTCGGTGGACTCCTCCAAGAGCAATCTTCAAGATCCGGCTATTGGAATTGACAATAATGGCCGCGCCTATTTTGTGATGGCCAGCATGGGTAATAACGATCCGACATCAGGCGCGGCTTTGTCTTCGGCGGCGGTAGTTGCAACCTCCGACGATCAAGGTCAAACGTGGCAGAACGTTTATGACGTCGGTGCGATCTATGGCTTGAAGAATATCGCGTATCCAGCGGCAGTTGCTGCCGACGCAGGACGAGCGGCAGTCGCCTTCTATGGCACGACAGCAACGGGCGACGAATCCGCAAATGGTTTCACTGGCATCTGGCATCTATACGTGGCCGAGACGTTCGATGGCGGCGCGCATTGGACCACAACTGACGCAACGCCCAACATGCCAATTCAACGTGGCTGCATCTGGATGCACGGTGGCGCCAACATCTGCCGCAATCTGCTCGACTTCTTTGACATGACCGTCGATCGCGACGGCCGCGTCGAAGTTGGTTACGTCAACGGTTGCGCCGGCGGCAATTGTGCTCAGGCGGCTTCAAACGCAACCGGCAACGCTTACACGGCAACGGCAACGATCGCTCGTCAATCCAGCGGTCGTCGTTTGGTTGCGCTCAACGATCCAGCAAACGCCACCACGGTGCCCGGTATGGTATCGGTCACCACTCGGCGCGTCGGCAACGTGGTCCATCTCGGTTGGTCTGAAGCCGACACCGGCAACTCAGCGATCGTCAGCTACAAGATCATGAGAGGTATCGCGAGCGGTGGTGAGACTCTGTTAACAACGGCCGCTGGAAATCAAACCAGTTACGATGACACAACCGCGACGGACACAACCAAGACTTACTACTACAAGGTTCTGGCCGCGAACACTGTCGGCACCTCGTGCGGCGCGAACGAAGTTGCCGCGCCGTATGTGGGCGACACTTGCGGCGGACTGATTTTGCAACGCCTGGATCCGACGCATCCGGAAAGCATTCCGGCACAGCAGAATCCATCGCTGGCTATCGATTACATCGCCGCGGGTGAACCTCCCGGCACCCACAACCTGATGTTCAAGATGAAGGTGTCGAGTCTCGCCAGCGTGCCGGCTAACAGCAGATGGCGCATCGTGTGGAATTCCGAATCGGCCCCGGGCCAGCAATGGTTCGTCGGCATGCGCAGCGATGCGAATAGCAACGTGAGCTTTGAATACGGCAGCATCGCTACCGCGGTAGTCGGTTTGGTAATTGGCGTGCCCACGGAGACTGTGCGCGGCAACATCACGGGCGCCCTCAACACTGACGGTACGATTACGATGTTCGTTCCGAAGGCATCCGTCGGTAATCCGCAACCGGGCGACTTGCTCGGTGCGGTGGGCGGCCGAACATTCACCGGCGATACGTCACAAACGAACACACTCGAACGTTCGACACTGCTGATCGATCATACGTTCGTCAAAGCGCAGAGAGACAACGGCTCTCCGGCTGCGACTTATACCGTAGCCGGCAACACGGCATGCTCGCCGTTCATTGAACAGAACGTAAATTCGCTGGTCAGCATGCTCGTGAGCAATCCCAGCGCAGCCTCCAGTGTTAGCTCGTTCAACCTCAGTCTGAAGGACACCTCTTCTCAGACGATCTATGTTCCGCTGCGCGCCGAAGTCGCTCAAGTGACTTCTGCATCCGGCAGAGTCACGGTGAAAAATGCCGACAACGGACAGAACGGAGCTGGCGCCCTTTGGGATTACAGCAACTACGTGGGCGCCGACAACATGCTGTCGGTTGGAGAAACATCAGGTGCTCGCCTGCTGCAATTCAACAATCCAAATAACGAACTCTTCACCGTGACCTTCAACGTGATTGGTAGCCTGGCGCGGTCGACCTCGAGCTCGTCGAGTAATGAATCGCCAGGCGGCAGCGGCAGCCTTGACAGCATCTCCGGTTCGGGGACCAACCCGACTTCGGTAGTAGCTGATCTGGTTTTCAAGATTACTTACAACCCGTTGCTTAACAGCGTGACGGTGCAATTAATCACACCATGAATCTTGAGGCTTTTCACACCCCAACTCGAAACGCCTCTCCGAGGATGTGAGACTCGGAGAGGCGATTTTTTGAGGGCGCATTTCTTGGTGAATTCGGCAACGGAAGTTTTGTCATCACCAGGACGGGCCAGTAGCAACACCGTTAGCAAGGGCGTCGCCAGGTTCAATCCACGCCCTCAATCTCTACGAGATAGTCGGCTTCGGGATCGAACCATACTTTTACTCTTTCGGCCATGGAGGCGTGCGTGAGAAAATGTCTAACCGGATAGCCCCAGTTCCTCGATAACTTTTTCCAGCGCAATTCCGGGCGCGGCGTGTTCCTCTTTCTTCGCGGCTCGCAGCGCAGTCAGGTCGTCGGCATCAGCGAGTGCTTCCTGGATCGCGGCAAATTCTTCGTACGGCAAAATCGCGAATTGCTTCTTGCCGTCCTTTTCTAGTATCTCTGGGTGTAACTCAATCATTGCGCAAGCCCTCAGGAGTATGCATCCTTGCGATGTTTTATTCGCTTCGGGCGTCAGTTCCTAGAGTTCATAGACCAGATTATTGACCTGGCGGTTGAGCGTGGCGCACTTGTTTTAGTAGAAAGTTTGGTGCGCTAATGAGTCCGAGCAGCAAGTTAGACCGTTTGAAATTGCAGCTCTCGCGGGTTGAGAGTCGGCGCACGCTTGGAAATGCCGAGGATCTCTATGCCGACGACTTGGTTATGCTCGTTGTAGTCGAGCACCACGCCGGGAGAAACTTCCTCGGATTCGACAATCTTGGAATCGTCCAGCCGCAGATATAAGGCATCGGCTTCGGGGTCGACCTTTAATTTCATAGTTTGCCTTTCATTCTACGATCAAAATATACGCTGACTACGCGTTCGGGAACAACCTGCGTATTCACCACCACGCGGAGCACACGGTTACCGAACTCCGCGATCTTTGCGAATCGATTCTCCAACTCGGGCTGCGTCGCACTTCTTTCGATCAGCGCTGGATTCGCCAGGACTCGTTCCATC
>WNGH01004620.1_pt1 | contig 14451 bp, 15 predicted proteins | sample 5400631 | NCBI WGS metagenome assembly WNGH01 (sample SAMN13153373, study PRJNA577476) | soil metagenome | isolation source: 115 cm soil or saprolite under Garry oak tree replicate 1 | place: USA:California | collected 2016-06-15
CCATCAACCCGCCCGCCAACGCGGCCGACCCGAGCAAGATCATCCGGATCCAGCTGAAAGACCCGAATGAAATCCTGCTGCCCGACCCGGAAGACGTGATCGGGGGCAAGAACCCGCGCGGCATCGTCCTCAACTCCAAGGACACCCGCGCCTACGTGATGGACTTCGTCTCCCGCGACATCGCCGTGGTCGACATTTCAGGCGACGATCCGACCCAATACAAGACGATCGCCCGCATCCAGTCGGCGGCTCTCCCGGCAGCCGGCACCGTGGACGCGATCGTCCAGCGGGGGAAGCAGCTCTTCAACAGCGCCATCGGGCCGGAGGGCGCGGCGCCCAACTCAACGCGCCCGGCCGGGCGGATGTCGGACACTGGCTGGGGAAGCTGCTATAGCTGTCATGTGAACGGCTTGACCGACAGCGTCACCTGGATGTTTGCGGATGGACCGCGGCAAGCGATCTCGATGCAAAGCACCTTTACGTTCGGCGACGTGGTCATCATGAACGGCGCGCCCAAGCTCCCGGAATCGCATCAGCGGGCGCTCAACTGGTCGGCCGTCCGCGACGAGGTGCAGGACTTCACGCGTAACGTCCGGGCGGTGTCCGGTGGAGGAGGTCTCATCCGCGTGGACGCCAACGGTAATCCAGTTCCCGAGGGCGCGGCGGGACTCGCTCAACTCCCCGATCTTCGTCCGACGGCCAACACCGGCCTGAGCGCCGACCTGGACGCCATCGCGACGTATCTGGCCCTAGGGGTGCGTGCCCCGATCTCGCCGCTTCGCAGCAACAGCGACGGGGTCAAGAAGGGCCGCGAGCTCTTCGAGAGCGCGGGCTGCCAGAACTGTCACGGCGGTGCCGACTGGACAACCAGCATCATCGATTTCACCCCGCCGCCGGCGGCTACCGACATCGTCGACGCTCAGCTCGTCAGATTCCTCTGCCGGGTGGGTACTTTCGACCCGGCGCTGTTCGCGGACGGCGTGAGCAACGAGATTCGGGCAAACAATGCGGCCAACGTCCAGGCCCGGGGAATTCTCGGCTTCAACGTGCCTTCGCTGATCTCGGTCTTCGCCAGCGCGCCCTATCTGCACAGTGGCGCGGCCCCGACCCTCGACGCCGTCCTCGAGAACGTGACGCATCGAAGCGCCGGTAGTGGCGGCATGGACACGCTTGCCAACGAGAACGACCGGAAGGCAGTCGTGCGCTTCCTCAAATCGATCGATCGCAGCACCGAGCCGTTCTTGATCGTGAATCGGCCCGCGAACCTCTGCGGCACGTGACGGACGCCAAGATCAGGCCCATCGATCTGCGTGAACCGGCAACCACCGATCTTCAGCTTCGAAGTGGTCGGGTGATTTGCGCGCTGAGGCTTGCCGTCGCGGTTGAGGATGCGGTAGGAAGGAGCCGGGGGTGACGGCATGAAAAAGTTGGCGCTCGGATGTGCGCTGGTGTGCGTCCTGCTTGCGGATGGTCGCTTCCAGCCGGCGGCTCCCCAGCCGAAGCCGGAAGGCGAGATGCGCTGGGCACTGTACGTGACGCTGTCCCCCGTCTGGTTCGATCCAGGAGAGGTCGTGGGCGTCATCACGCCCTTCTGGGTGCTCTATGCCCTCCCGCGGAGGATGTGAGGTTCAGCTTCCAGCGTTCCAAGGGCGCCAAGATCCTCCGCGAAAAGGTCCGTGAGGTCGTGGCCGTCGGTCCTCATCGCGTGCGCTTTCAGCTCCACGAGCCGTGGCCCGACTTCATGACCTTCTACGGGACCCTTGCGACGGCGGCTGGCTGGATCGTGCCCAAGAAGTACGTCGAGCAGGTCGGCGACGACGGCTTCAAGAAGCACCCCGTCGGTCTCGGGCCTTACCGATTCGTGAGCCATACGCCCGGCATCGAGCTGGTCATGGAGGCCTTCGAGGACTACTGGCGCAAGGTGCCCCACGTGAAGCGGCTGGTGTACAAGAGCGTCCCCGAAGCCACCACGCGGCTCGCGATGCTGAAGAAGGGAGAAGTCGATCTCGCGTATCTGCTCGATGCTCCACAAGCTCAGGAGGTGAAGCGGGATCCGACGCTGACGCTGGCATTTTCGGGAGGGATCGGAACGTTCTTCCTGGATTTCTTCGACCAGTGGGATCCGAAATCGCCCTGGCACGACCGGCGGGTGCGGCAGGCCGCAAGCTATGCCATGGATCGGCGGTCACTGAGTGAGGCGGAAACGCTCGGCGCCTCCAAGCCGGCAGGGAACATCGTCCCGCGCAACTTCGAGTTCGCGCTGCCTGTCGAGCCTGATCCCTACGATCCCGTGAAGGCGAAGCAGCTGTTGGCCGAGGCCGGGTACCCTAACGGGTTCGACGCCGGAGATCTGCATGCCTATCCGCCCTATAACTCGACGACGGAGGCGGTTGGAGGGTACCTGGGGGCCGTGGGGATCAGGACGAAGGTCCGGACGATGGAGCGCGCGGCCTTCTTCTCGGCGTGGGCGACGAAGAAGCTGCGGGGGGTGTGTATGTGCGTCCTCGCTCTGTACGGCAATGCCGCTTCGCGGATGGCCGAGTGGGTGCCGAGCAGCGGAGTCTACGCCTACGGCGGGTATCCCGACGTCGACGCGCTGTACAAGCAGCAGGCGCTCGAGACCGACCGGCGCAAGAGGGAGGCGCTGCTCCACAAGATCCAGCAGCTCCTCCACGAGCGGGCGAGGTTCGCGCCCATCTGGGATTACACGTGGCCGAGCGGCGTGGGGCCGCGGGTGGCGGAGCCCGCGCTGATGCTGATCAACCCCTACCCCTGGTCGGCGCCGCTGGAAGAGGTGCGACTCAAGAAAAACTGACGAGCGCCGGAGCCATGCAGGACGCCGCCTACACCGCGATCCGTCGGAGGAAGTCGGCGCGCGCCTGACCGCCGGTCATAATAAAGGAGAGGTCGCTGCCGGAGAGAACGAACCGGGCGCCCATCTTGATGTACTTCTCCATGGTCGGGTGGTCGTAGATGCCGCCCATACCCGGGTACTTGCCGTGTCGCTTGCAGGCGGCGATGACCGTCTCGTAGGCGTGCACGACCCTCGGGTCGTCGTACTGGCCGGGAATGCCGATCTCGAGAGTCAGGTCGTTCGTGCCGATCAGCAACACGTCCACCCCCGGCACCGCCGCGAGGGCCTCGGCATTGTCGATCGCCTTCGGGGTCTCGAGCATCATCACCAGAAGCGTTTCCGTGTTGACCAGTGCGGTGGCCTCGGCCCGCGGGTAGGGGCGAAAGCCGAGCTGCGCCACTGGGCCGCCCAGCGAGCGGTGCCCCATGGGCGGATACTTGCAGTTGCTGACGAGCTGCTTCGCGTGCTCGGGGGTGTCCACGTGCGGGAAGACGATCCCCATCGCGCCCGCGTCGAGGAGCCGCGTCGCCAGGTGATGCTCGTAGCCCGGGACGCGCACGAGCGGCGTCACGCCGGCGTCGTGGCAGGCCACGGCGATTTGCGCCGCCGTGTCGATGCTCATCGTGTTGTGCTCCATGTCGACGAAAGCGAAATCGAATCCGCACGCGGCCAGCACGCGCCCGATCTCGACGGTGCGCGCCTGACGCAGCGCCATGCCCAGAGCGAGCTGGCCGGCCGCCAGACGCTCCCGCGCCTTGTTGGGGATGTGTGCCATGGTCGTCTCCTCACGCGGATTCTGCCACGTCGGTCATCGCGGTTTCTTGAGAAAGAGGTTGACATCATTCGGGGTGATCAGGTCGGGCACGGTCCAGCCGTCGAGGTCGTACTCGGCCATGCACTGCTCGGCGAAGCCTCTGAACTTCTGCGTCTGGCCGCTCGCCTGGGCCATCTCCAGGGTGATGACACGGATCGTCTCGGCGGCGCCCGCATAGTTGCGCTCGTACAGCTCATGCCGCCCGCCGAACTCGGTCCCCGTGGCGTCCCACAGGAGCTTCATCAGCTTGACGCGCTCGACGGCCCCGGTGCCGTCGGAGCCGCGTAGATACTTCTCGAGATAGGGGCGCAGCGCCGGCGTCCGGAAGTCGACGGCGTGCGAGTTCATGTAGATCAGGCCGCTCGCGAGAATGCCCTCGATGAGCTCCTTGACGCGGGGGTACGCAACGGTGGAGAACACACGGTAGGCCTGCGCGTATTCCGGATTGGGCAACACGGTGTCGCCGACCCAGCGGACGGGCGCGCGCGCCATCGCGTCACTCAGGCCCCAGAAGAGATTGCGCCAGGCGATGGCCTCGCCGACCGACGCCTGCACGTTGCGCGTTTCGCGCGAGCCGACGGCGTCCACGGCCTTCAGGACCAGGCCGGCGATGAAATCCAGCTTGACCGCCAGACGCGTGCACCCGTGGAGCATCGCGCGCGGCAGGAAGCCGGAGCCCGGGAAGAACATGTTCGACTTCTCCACGTCTTCGTACACGAAGACGTTCTCCCACGGCACCAGCGCGTGGTCGAGGACGAGGATGGCGTCGTTCTCGTCCATGCGGCTCGAGAGCGGATAGTCGAAGGGGCTGCCCATCACGTCGGCCGCCATGGCGTAGGACGGGCGGCAGATCAGCTTGACGCCCGGCGTGTCCATGGCGGCGATAAAGACCACCGCGAACTCCTTCGTCTTGATGGGCACCGTGGTCGGATGCGCGATGAAGTTGTGATGGGTGAGCGCCGAGCCGGTGGCGACGACTTTGGCGCCGCTCACGATCAATCCGGCGTCGGTCTCCTTCTCGACGTGCACATAGACGTCGGCGACCTCATCCGGCGGGCGGTGGCGGTCCACCGGCGGCTGAACGAGCGCGTGATTCATGAACAGGACGCGCTCCTGAGCCGCGCGGTACCAGCGCCGCGCGTTGTCCTGGTAGGGCGCATAGTAGTCGGCGTTGGCTCCGAGCGTGGCCAGGAAGGCCGCCTTGTAGTCGGGCGAGCGGCCCATCCACCCATAGGTCAGGCGCGCCCAGGCGGCGATCGCGTCACGTGCGGCGACCAGTTCGTCGGCGCTCCTCGGGGCGCGGAAGTACTTGTGCGTGTAGCCTCCCGAGCCGGTATCGGTCTCGCACGTCAGCACGGCACGCGTGGCCGGCTCGTGGAGCGCGTCGTAGAGTCGAGCCAGCATGCGTGCGGGATTGCGGAAGGCCGGGTGCGTCGTCACGTCCTTGACCCGTTCGCCGTAGACCCAGATCTCGCGCCCGCCACGCAGGCTGTCCAGGAACTCCTCGCCCGTCAACGGTCGAGTGGGAGCTGTGTGCATGAGGTCCCTCCCTCTGAGAACAGACGAGATGCTACCATCTGACCCCGTGACCGAGCGGACGATCCGCGTGGGATTCGTGGGCGCAGGCAAGAACACTCGGAGCCGGCACATCCCGGGCTTCCAGAACCTACCCGGCGTCGAGCTGGTGGCCGTGGCCAACCGGTCCAGGGAGTCGGGCGAGCGCGTCGCTCGCGAGTTCGGCATCGCCAGGGTCTACGCCCACTGGCGGGACCTCGTGCGGGCCGGCGACGTCGATGCGGTCTGCATCGGCACCTGGCCCTACATGCACTGCGAGATCACGCTGGCCGCGCTCGAGCACGGCAAGCATGTCCTCTGCGAGGCGCGCATGGCGATGAACGCGGCGGAAGGGCGGAGCATGCTCTACGCCGCGCGCCGGGCCAGGCACCTCGTCGCCCAGCTCGTCCCGGCGCCCCATACGCTGGAGGTCGATGCGACCCTCCAGGCGCTCGTGGCCGAGGGCTACGCGGGCGAAGTGCTCGCGGTCGAGCTCCAAGCGACCCAGGGGCGCTTCGTCGACCCCGACGAGCCGATGCACTGGCGCCACGATGCCTCGCTCAGCGGTCTCAACACCCTCAACATGGGGATCTGGTACGAGGCGATGATGCGCTGGCTCGGTCCCGCGCGCCGGGTGATGGCGACGACGAAGATCGCCGTGCCGCGACGTCGCGACGCCGGCGGCGTTTGGCGCGAAGTGACGGTGCCCGACCACGTCGACATCCTGGCCACGCTGCGGCGCGGCGCCGTCGCCCACCTCCGCTTCAGTGCAGTCACGGCGCTGGCGCCGGCCAGCGAGGTCTGGATCTTCGGGACCGACGGCACGCTCCGGCTCGAGGCCGACGCCAGGCGCCTCTGGGGCGGGCGGCGCGGCGATAGAGAGCTCCGCGAGATCGCGATCCCCGCCGAGCAGCGGATCGGCTGGCGGGTCGAAGAGGAGTTCGTCAACGCGATCCGTGGCCGCGAGAAGGTCCTGCGCACGACCTTCGAGGACGGTGCGCGCTACATGGAGTTCACCGAGGCGGTGGCCCGGAGCGCTGCTCTCGGCCAGGCCATCGACGTCGCCGACCTCTGAACGCTCATGACCAGCACGGAGCACGGCGTCTTCGCGAGGAGCTGGAAGGACATCGCCTCAGCGTTCCTCAGGTTGGGCGCCACGTCCTACGGTGGCCCCGCCATCATGGGCATCATGCAGGCCGAGCTGCAGGAGAAGCGGCAGTGGGTCTCCAAGGAACGGTTCGTCGAAGGCCTCTCGCTCGTGAACATGCTGCCAGGCGCGACGGCGACGCAACTCGGCATTTTCCTGGGCTATACCCGCGGGGGCTGGTGGGGTGGGTTGCTCGGGGGACTCTGCTTCGTGCTGCCCGCCTTCTTCGTCATGCTCGCGCTCACGATCGCCTACGCCAGTCTTGGGGTAACTCCGATCCTGCGGGGCGCGCTCTATGGCCTGGGGCCGGTGGTCCTCGGAGTCTTCGTGGTCGCTGTGTGTCGCCTCGGCCGCTCCGCGGTCAGCACCGTCTCGCAAGCGCTCATCGCTGTGGCCGCCGCCGCCGCCGCGATCGGGAGCCCTCTCGGGATCGCGGCTATCCTCGTGCTCAGTGGCGGCGCCGGGCTCCTCCTCTTTCATTCCAGAAGGCCGGGAGTGATCGTCGTCGTCGCGTCGGCAGCCGTCCTCGCCGTGCTGCCGGTGGTCTTGTGGTCGCGGTCGGCTCCCGTGTCGGCTATTCCGCGAGGAGTCGCGGATCCCGCAAGCCTGGCTGACATCGGGGCATACTTCTTCAAGGTCGGGGCGTTCACCGTCGGCGGTGGCTTGACGATGATCGCGTTCATCCAGCAACAGGTCGTCGAGCAGTTCCACTGGCTGACACCGCGGGAGTTCATCGACGGGCTCGCCCTCGGGCAGTTCACGCCGGGTCCGATTCTGATGGTTGCGGCGTACGTCGGCTATAAAGTGGCGGGTGTCGCCGGTGCCGCGGTGGCGGCCGCTGCCGCGTTCCTGCCTTCGTTCATCCTCATGCTCGCAGTCCTTCCCGTGCTTGAGCGCGTCAGGAAGCTCGCGTGGACGAGGGCGGTGATGAAGGGCATGGGGCCGGCTGTGATCGGAGTCCTCGGGGTGTCCCTGTTCGGGATCGCGCCGCATGCGCTTCCCGACCTGTTTGCCGTCGCCATGCTGGTCGCGACTGTCATCGTCCTGTCGGTCGCACGAATCGGCGCCGTCAGGCTCATGATCGCGGGTTCGGTCCTGGGGGTGCTGCGGAGCCGTGTCTGGGCCAGCGTCTGATGGCGACGCTCGTATAATGCCGGGACCGACCAAAAGGAGGAGCCATGCGCAACAGACCTACTCTCACCGCTTCGGATACAGAGAAGATGGTCGCCGCCAGCAGGGCCGAGGCAGCAAAAAACAAATGGAACGTCTCGATCGCGGTCGTGGATGATGCCGGCTATCTGTTGCATCTCGAGCGCCTGGATGGCGCCGGGCCCATGACGGCCGAGGTCGCCGCCGGGAAAGCGCGCACAGCCGCCGTCACGCGACGCCCGACCAAATTCTGGGAGGACAGGGTCAAGGAACGTCCCGTCTTCCTCAAATTCCCGGACAACCTGCCGATTCAAGGCGGGGTGCCGATCATGTACCAGGGCGAATGCGTGGGGGCGATCGGCGTGTCGGGGGTTCAATCCCACGAGGACGAGCAGATCGCCAACGCTGGCATCGGCGCGCTCGGCTAGGGGTCAATGGACATCCACGAGGCGATGCGGACCACCTTCGCGGCGCGGGAGTTCACCGACGAGCCGCTGCCCGACGACGTGCTGTTCGACATCCTCGATCGGGCGCGGTTCGCGCCGAGCGGCGGCAACCGGCAGGGCTGGCACGTCATCGTCGTCCGGGATCGCGCCACCCGCGAGGCGCTGGCCGCCCTGGCCACGCCAGCGGCGAAGCGCTACACCGCTCAGCGCGAGGCCGGCGAGAACCCGTGGAACCCCGTCGATCCAACCTCGGTCGACGCGGCTACTGCGGAGCGAACGCCACCGATGAGGCGGCTGATCGAGCCCGTCCTGAAGGCGGCGGTGGTCCTCGTCGTCTGCGTCGACCTCAAGGTCGTCGCCTGCCTGGACCAGTACCTCGACCGCGTGGGGCTCATCGGCGGTGCCTCGGTCTACCCGTTCGTCTGGAACATCCTGCTCGCGGCGCGCGCGCGGGGCTTTGGCGGGACCATCACGACTCTCGCGGTGGCCGAGGAGCCGAAGATTCAGGCGCTCCTGGGCGTCCCGCCGCACGTCGCGGTCTGCGCGGTGATGCCGCTCGGCCGCCCGCTGAAACAGCTCACGAAGCTCAGACGCAAGACGGTCCCCGAGTTCACGACGCGCGAGCGCTGGGACGGCGCGTCCCTCACCGCCCCCGGCGCCCGATGAGGCGTCGTCGCCCAGGGCTCCCGGGCGCGCCCTATGGTCGCTTGGCCGCTTCCTGCAGCTGCTGGGCGTGCTCGGTCCAGTGGCGGGCAAGCAGCTCGAGCCGCTGCCGTCCCGTCATGAGCTCGCCCGTCGCCCGCTGAAAGCAGGGCTTGTCGAGATCGGGCGCCCGGCCGGCGACGCGCACCAGCCGGGCGTGGGCCTGACGCACCTGGGCCAGCAGCTCGTCGAAGCTCTCGTGCTCATGGAGGCGGCGGCAGACCTCGTTCACGGTGTCGGAATCGGCTGGCACCGGCCACGGCGGTCCGCCGAGCGCGACCGACTGAATGCCCCACGCCGTAGCGTCGTGAAAGTAGATGAAGTGCATCAGCACATCTCGGGCCTGCCATCGATCGACTCGCGCGTTGGTCGCCCGGCCCGGCCCCTCGAAATAGGCCAGGGTCTCCTGCACCACTTTGTCCAGATTGGCGAGCGGCACTTCCGTCCGAGGCATCGTCGACATCGGCAACTCCTTCTGCACTGAGACGTCGGCGTAGTCTACCGCAGGTTCGCCGGCCCCGACCCTGTCATGTGATCAGGCAGTCGACGACCTCATATCTGTCCGTCGTCACCCTGGCGCCCGTGGCGGCTGAAGTCGCCGCTTGCCGTCGCGCGCGCGCTTGTTCGCTCGAGCGCATCGCTTCCTCACTCTCCCAGATCGTGACGATCAACCCCTTACCGCCCTGACGGTCGACGAGCCAGTAGGCGGCCTTGAGACCAGGATCCTGTTGGACGCTCGGCTTGACCTGTTCACGAGCGCGTGAAATCCAACGCTCCAACTCGGCCGGCGACCCCTGCCAGGTGCCGATTCGTGCGAACATGGTCGGCTCCTCCCCAGGAAGCTGCGGCCTAGAATACACGCGTCGGCCTGGCAGCCCCCGCGGATCTCCTTCAATATTCTGCGGGAGTATAATCTGCACGCGCGCCGCCCGAGCCCGAGGGGACGAAGATCAGAAACGTCGGCGCGGAGAGGAAGGGCCAAGATGAGAAGGCTGCGTCAGACCGTTCTCTGCACCGTGGCGGCACTCGCGGCGCTCGTCGCGAGCATCCCGGTACCGTCGCACGCCGACGGGGGTGGTGGGGGCGACGCCACCAGCAGCCGCGTTGTCCGCCTCAAACCCGTGGATCCCGACTACACCAAGGCGACCAAAGCGATCAAGGCCGGGGACTTCGCCGCGGCGATCCCGCTGCTTGAAAGGGTCGTGGCGCGTGACTCCACCGATGCCGACGCCTACAACTGGCTCGCGTACTCCATCCGCCGCAATGGTGACCCTGCCGGGTCGTTACCGATCTACCAGAAAGCCCTGGCCATCGATCCGAAGCACCGCGGCGCGCACGAGTACATCGGCGAGGCCTATCTGGTACTGGGCGACGTCTCGAAGGCCAAGGAGCATCTCGCCACGCTGGACCGACTCTGCTTCTTGCCGTGCTCGCAGTACCGCGATCTGAAGCGCGCGATCGAGGCGTACGAGAAGAGTGGCGGAAAAATCAAGCCGACGGCAGCCCGGTAAGCGCTCAGCCGACCTGGTAGCGCTTGAGCGCCGCCTGATCGAACGCGAGACCCAGGCCCGGCTTCCTCGGCACCACGAGTTCGCCGCCCTCGAGCGCCGGTGTCTCCTCGAAGAGCCGGAGCGTCCACGGCATGTACTCCACGGTGAGCCCGTTGGGAATCGCCGCCACGAGATGGACGTGGATCTCCGGGACGAGGTGACTCACCACGGGCAGGTTGAACGCCTCGGCCATGCCAGCGACTTTCATCCACTGTGTGATGCCGCCCACGCGCAGCAAATCGATCATCACGATATCGATCGAGCGCGCTTCCAGCAGGTGGCGGAAGGGCACGATACCGTAGTGGTACTCGCCGGCGGCGATCGGCGTGGTCAGCGCGTCAGCCACGCGGGCGAGCCCCGCGTAGTCGTCGTGGGCAACGGGGTCCTCCAGCCAATATAAATGATAGGGCTCGATCCGGCGCCCCACCCCGATGGCGTGGTTCACGCTCCAGAGCTGGTTGATGTCGCACATGAGGTCGACGTCGGGGCCGACGGCCTCACGCACGACGCGCACGCGCTCGACGGAGGCCGCCACCGTGGGCTCGCTCCCGCACTGCATCTTCATCTGGCGAAAGCCCATGTCGCGGAGGCGGGGCCCGGCCTTCGCGAGATAGTCAACCGGATGCGGGCGCATGAGGGCGCCGCTCGCGTAGGTCGGCACGCGGTCGCGCAGTCCGCCAAGGAGCGCGCACACGGACTGGCCCACGGCCTTGCCCCGGATGTCCCAGCACGCGATGTCGATCGCCGAGAGCGCCAGCGAGAAGATCCCGCCGGGGCCAGAGCTGGACGCAGCACGCCGCAGCTTGGCGCCGACGGCCTCCACCTGGGTGGGGTCGTCGCCGACGACGAGTCGGGCGAGCGCGTCCACCGCGGCCTTGAGCGCCGGCGTCAGCGCGCCGCCGAAGAAGGTCAGGCCCAGGCCGACGAGGCCCTGGTCGGTGCCCAGCTCGAGCGTGACGAACTCCCGCGTGTCCGTCGGCGCGGGAAGGCCGACGACGAGCGGGTTGTCGGCCGGGGTCCTCAGCACACGCGTGGTGACGTGGGTGATCTTCATCGCTGGCCCCGGGCGCGGTTGGCGAGCTCGACGGTCTTCTTCTCGACGTCGAAGCGGAGGGTTTCCTTGGTCTCGACGTCACCGCCCGTCACCCGGACGAAGAACGTGTCGTCGCCGTATTCGATGGAATGGATGTCGCCCGCGGCGAACGCCACCGCGCGGCCGGGCTCGTTCAAGAACTCGCGCTGCAGCGTGAGCTCCGCGTAGCCCGGCCGGCTGCCGTCGTCGAGCCGGCGCCACCGGCGCATCCGCGTGGGGTTCTTGTAGTTGCCGTAGACCACCCAGCACGGGCCATGGTCGTGCACCGAGGACTTCCCCGCCTTCTCTCGCCCGTGGACGAGCACGTGGACATCCGTCTCCGGATCGCGGCCGATCGTCGTGCGTTCGGTATACGGCACCGAATCCCCGAGGTGCTTCTTCAGGAGATCGGGGTTGCGGAGAAGCCTCTCCAGGTGGTCGCGGATCTCGGCGAGCCCAGCGGGGATCCCCCTCGTCTCGATGGTGGCCCGCGTGTCGGCGAGGAACTGGTCGAGCGTGTACGTCGTGACGGTCTCCATGCAGCCCCCCTTTCTCGGCGTCAGAGATAATAGCAGCGATGGAGCAGCGCCGGCTCGGCAAGACGGATATGGTCGCGAGCGTTCTCGGCTTCGGCGGCTCCGAGATCGGCTACCAGCGGGTGAGCGGCCGCACGGTCGCGCGACTCCTCGGGAGCGCGCTGGATGCCGGTCTGAACGTGATCGACACGGCCGAGTGCTACGAGGACAGCGAGGTCCTCATTGGGCGGGCGCTCGGCCCCCGGCGGCGGGAGTTCCACCTCTTCACCAAGTGCGGCCATGCTCGCGGCTGGGGGCGCGCGGACTGGCGCCCGGCGCCGCTGCTCGCCAGCATCGAGCGGAGCCTGCGTCGCCTCGAGACCGACTACCTCGACCTGATCCAGCTCCACAGCTGCTCGCTCAACGAGCTCCGGCGGGGCGACGCCATCGCCGCGCTCGAGCGGGCGCGCGATCGGGGCTGGGCGCGGTACATCGGCTACAGCGGCGACGGCGCGGCGGCGCGCTACGCGGTCGAGTGCGGCCGCTTCGACACGCTCCAGACCTCGGTCAGCATCGCGGACCAAGAGGCGCTCGAGCTCACGCTGCCGCCGGCGCGCGGTCGGCAGATGGGCGTCATCGCGAAGCGGCCACTGGCGAACGTCGCGTGGCGACACGCGCGCAAGCCGGCCGAGCCCTACGACCAGACCTACTGGTCCCGCCTGCGGACGCTGGACTATCCATTCCTGCGAGATACCCCGGACACGGGCGTGGCCACCGCGCTGCGCTTCACATTGAGCGTGCCGGGCGTCCACACTGCGATCGTCGGGACCACGAAGCCTGGGCGATGGCAGCAGAACGCGGCGCTGCTGCAGCCCGGCGCTCTGCCTCCGGGCGAGTTCGAGCGGATCCGCGCGCGCTGGCGCGAGGTCGCCGATGCGTCGTGGGAGGGACAGGTCTGACTCAGGTGGCGAGGCCGAAGAGCGAGGTCATCCGCGTCGAGTCGAGCATCGCCGCCATCTCGTCGTCCGAGGGACGGCGCTCGAAGCGGCTCGCGGCGTCCAACACCGTGGGAAGCAACGCCAGGTCTCCAGCCGTATTGAGGAAGACGCCGGGCAGACCGAGGGCCCAGTGAACGGCCCGGTCGATGTCGGCCCGCTCCTCGAGCGGCTGGTACCACGTCGTGTGCGTCCGCGCGGCCGTGGCCCAGGGCCCGCGAGCGATCGACTTGATGACCTGGACCGCGACGTTCCGCTCTCGGCAGAAACCCAGCACCTCCTCGAAGTCTCGCCGGTAGCGCTCCTGCTGGGCCATGAAAAAGTTGTACGGCAGCAGCACGGCGTCGAAGTCGAAGCGCGCGAGGCTGCGCCGGTGCATCGCGGCGATCGTCCAGCCGTGACCGGTCACCCCGATGAAGCGCGCGAGCCCCTGCTGGCGGGCCTCGATGAGAGCCTCGAGCGCGCCTCCCGGCCCCATGGCCTGATCCCAATCGTCGGGGTGGCCCAGGGAGTGGAGCTGGATCAGGTCGACGTGGTCGACGCGCAGCCGCTCGAGCGAGCGGTGGATGTCCTCGCGGGCCTCGCGGACAGTCCGCATGCCGGTCTTGGTCGCGAGGAAGAAGTCCTTCCGGTGGCGGGCCATCCACGGCCCGATTCGCAGCTCGGAGTCCCCGTACCGCGCGGCCGTGTCGATGTGATTGACCCCGTACCGGAGGAGCAAGTCGAGCGTGCGGTCCGCGTCCGCCTGGCTGGCCCGGGCCAGCGCGGCTCCGCCGAAGAGGGTCACCGTGCTGAGGTGACCGGTCCGTCCGAACGGTCGTCGCTCGATCATCGCGCCGGCGGCTCAGTGTAGGTGCTTCTCGAACCAGGCGAAGACCTTCTTCCAACCATCCAGAGCAGCATGCACGCGATACTGCGGGCGGTCGACGGCGAAGAACGCGTGCCCCGCGTTGTCGTAGGTGTGGAATTCGTAGGTCTTCCCCCCCTTCGTGAGCGCTTCCTCGGTCTTCGCCACGTCCTCCGGCGAGGGGCGCGAGTCCTCGACGCCGAACAATCCGAGCAGGGGGCACTGGAGGTCCTTGGTGAACTCGATCGGTGCGACGGGTTGGCGTGCGGTCAGCTCCTCGGGCCTGGCGACGACGCCACCCCCGTAGCAGTCGATGGCGGCGTCAATGCCCCGCAGCGTGCAGGCGGCCAGGTACGCCTGGCGGCCGCCGGAGCAATAGCCGGTGATCCCGACCTTGCCATTCACGTACGGCAAGGTGCGGAGGGCATCGATGGCACCCTGGACATCGCCCATCGTGCGATCGTCCGGCATGCCTCCGGCCGCACGCACACTGGCACTGTTCTCCTCCGGCGTTGCCTTCCCTTCACGGAAATGCAGATTTGGCGAGATGGCCACGTATCGGTGGTGGGCGAATCTCCTGGCGATCTCCTTGGTCGGCCCATCCCAGCCGGGCATGTGGTGGATGACGACCACGCCAGGATAGGGCCCGGTCCCCAACGAACGCGCCAGGTATGCGTCGATCTGATCGCCCCGGTGCCCGCGCATCAGGACCGTCTCTGCGAGCATTGCTTCGTACGCCATGGTGTCTCTCCCCCCTGCTGTCGGTTGACGACGATCGCTGAGGGTACACCAGGATCACCGCGACC
>WNGH01016100.1_pt1 | contig 14435 bp, 10 predicted proteins | sample 5400631 | NCBI WGS metagenome assembly WNGH01 (sample SAMN13153373, study PRJNA577476) | soil metagenome | isolation source: 115 cm soil or saprolite under Garry oak tree replicate 1 | place: USA:California | collected 2016-06-15
AATCAGGTGCTTGTCGCCCTCATCATCGAAGCTGTCTCTGAAGCCCTCGTGCTGGGAGCAAAGGCGGGCGTCGCACCTGACATTATCTTGAAAGTGTTGAGTGGCGGCCTGGCTCAGAACCGTTTCATGGACCTGCGGGGTTCGTCCATGATCCAGCATGCGTTCGAGCCTGGAGGCAAAGCGGCTTATCACCTCAAAGACCTCAAAATCGTGAACCAGATCGCGCAAGAGTACAGCGTCGTTTTGCCGATGGGGACATTGGTCGAGCAATTGTTTACCTCCCTCGTCGCTAATGGCAAGGGAAATCTGGATCATTCTGCCCTCTTGACGGTGATCGAGTCGTTGTCGAATTTCTCGCTCACATAGCAGCCCCTTCTCGTGAGAAGGATATCCATCAATATACCTTTCATAACCTCCTATTTTTCATGTCTGTATACTACAAATGGAATGCCTCTGCGGCCTGGGCTATAGCCGCTCAAGAAGAAATGTGAGCCTTTTCTGATGAAACAGGGTTACGTGAACCGATTGCACGTAAAGCTTTCTCACTGCTGAGAAGATTCGTGGGAGGCTCACCTTCTACCGCGATGTGTATGCGCCGCCAGCATCGATGGAGCAGATCAAGCGTTCATAGTGTAGAAAAAAGGAGGCAAGAGAATATGGCAGCCCAATCATCTCAGGTCAAAGGGAAAATTGGTGTGCTCATCGAAGCACACTTTGATGAAACCGAGTTTCGCAGGTTCAACGAGTTCTTTCCTGCTCATGGCTACGAGGTTGAATACATCACGCATCTATGGGGCCAGGACAAACTCACCTTCAAGGGGAATGATTTCACCCAGGAAGTCACCGTTACCAGGGAAGTCAGGGATGTTAAGCCGGCTGACTATAAAGCCATTATCCTCATCGGAGGCTATGCGATGGATCGTTTGCGCTACCAGGAGCATCCCGAGCCAGGCCGTCCCAACCGGGCCCCTGCCGTAGAGTTCCTGCGTAGAGCTGTGAAGGCGATGAACAATAGCCACTTGAAGATCGGTACCATCTGCCATTCGCTCTGGTTGTTCTGTGCAGCTCCGGAAACGCTTACAGGCCGTAAAGTCACCTGCGCGCACAACATTATGGGTGATGTGGAAAACGCCGGGGGGACCCTGGTTTTCTATGAGGACCAGCTTATTGACACCTATGTGGATGCCAATCTGATCACTGGAAGGCATCCAGGAGTAGTCGAATCGTTCATGAAGACTTTCCTGGAAGAGATCGAAAAACTGGCACCGCAGCCAGTCATGTAGAACATAAAATGCCCGGGATATGAAAGGAACAAAAAAACATGGCTATGAAGTTACGGGAGCAGCCCGGGGAGAAGATGCACGCCTCCAAACAGGAGAAAATGCACTTCACCTTCTCAGATACCATAGCGGGCTATGTCACATCTATTGACCAGGCCAGGAAAACCTTTACCCTGAAAACAGCCGGTGACAGGGAGTTTCAGGTCAAACTGACGAACACGACCTATGCGGAACTGGTGCGCAACCTCGGAGAACCCTTCCAGGACCCCGGAGTTCCGCTGGAGAGTCTGCTGGCACCTGGCAGGTATCTGTTCGCCTGCGGTATCTTCTACCCGGAAGCTGGTGATTTCGGCTTCGAGGCCAAGCACGTCATTCTGGCCGGGCGCAATAACGATGAATATCGCTTTGAAACGCCCGACTGGTGGGTGCAGCAGATTCGCGCACTGGCCGATTTCTATTTCAACGCGCAGTTCCCCGACGGCGTGATCGACTACCGCAACTATCGCACGCACCTGACGCTCGAGGGACAGAAGATCGAAAGCACGCGCCAGGAGACCGATACCATCTCGCGCATGATCTACGGCTTTGCCTCGGCTTACCTGCTCACAGGCGAAGATCGCTACCTGGAAGCCGCGGAAAAGGGCACGGAGTACCTGCGCGAGCACATGCGCGCCATTGACGCAGACGAAGAAGTCGTCTACTGGTATCACGCGATGGATGTACGCGGCAGTCGCGAGCGCAAAATTTTCGCTTCGCAGTTTGGCGATGATTACGATGCTATTCCCGCTTACGAGCAGATCTACGCCCTGGCGGGTCCGGTACAGACCTTTCGCGTGACCGGCGACCCCCGCATCCTGCGCGACGCTGAGATGACCATCAATCTGTTCGACAAGTTCTTCCGCGATCATGAGAAAGGCGGCTACTTCTCCCACATCGACCCACTGACGTTCAATCCGCGAGACGAGACACTGGGGCAGGACCAGGCGCGCAAGAACTGGAACTCCGTTGGCGATCATGCCCCGGCCTACTTGATTAACCTGTGGCTGGCAACGGGCGAGAAGAAATATGCCGATTTCCTGGCCTATACTGCCGATACGATTGTCGAGCGCTTCCAGGACTACGAGCACAGCCCATTTGTGCAGGAGCGCTTCCACGAGGACTGGAGCCACGACGAAGCCTGGAGCTGGCAGCAGAACCGCGCCGTCGTCGGGCACAATCTGAAGATCGCCTGGAACCTGATGCGCATCCATCACCTGCGTCCAGGCGAGCGCTATACGGCCCTGGCGAGAAAGATTGCCGAGGTCATGCCGGCGGTTGGCATGGACAGCCAGCGCGGAGGCTGGTATGACGTGATGGAGCGCGTGCGAGGTACCGGTGAGGAGTGGAACCGCTTTGTCTGGCACGACCGCAAGGCGTGCTGGCAGCAAGAGCAGGCCATCCTGGCCTATCTTATCCTGCATGGCTCGCTTAAAGAGCCCGGGTACCTGCGCCTGGCACGGGAGTCGGTGGCGTTTTATAACGCCTTCTTTCCTGATCACGACAACGGGGGAGTTTACTTCAACGTCCTGGCGAGCGGCGTTCCCTTCCTGGTTGGCACCGAGCGTCTCAAGGGCAGCCATTCTATGTCCGGCTATCACTCCTTCGAGTTGTGCTACCTGGCGTCGGTCTACACCAATCTGCTCATCAAGAAGCAGCCGATGGACTTCTACTTCAAGCCGGAGCCGGGCGCGTTCAAGGATAACATCCTGCGCGTGCAGCCCGACATCCTGCCACCCGGTAGTGTGCGCATCGAGGCGGTCTGGATCAACAGCGACCCCTATAGCGACTTTGACCCGGAAGCTTTAACGGTGAAGCTGCCTGCAATGCAGGAGCAGCATCCCCTCCAGCAGCGCCCTGAATGGACCGGCAATCCCGCGCTGAGTCCTGCCGCGGAACGCGAACTGAAAGTCCGCGTGCGCCTGGCCCCAACCGGAGCGCAGTTTGACGCAGTGCTGGAGATCAGTAAAGGCGTTGCTCAGTTGCTCCTGTACGGCAATCTCAACGACGAGGCCGAGCCAATCTTCAAAGCGCAGATGGACAAAATCGTCTCTGCACACCCGAAGAGAGTCATCCTGCGCGTGGAAAACTTGAAGGCGCTCTCGAAGACATCGGCCCGCGCGCTGGGCTTTGTATTTCAAAAGCTAGACCTCGACGAGGATATCTATCTTGTGGGCGCGAATGCAGGAGTGAAAGAGACTCTGCAGAGCGTCAAAATTCTGGAAGAGTTCACCGTCGTGGAGTCCTACAACGCTCTCCAGCAAGCGAAGTAATGAATTAATTAATGGTTGGCAAGCTGGCGTAAGCGGCCCCTACGGCCTGTCTGTTCCACTTTCGCCACCCGGTTGGTTGATTGCCAACAAACAATTCATAACCTGAGGGTGTTGGTAACAGAGTATAGGAGGGTCGCCAGCGGCGACCACACGTTGTAGTACAAGTTTGTGTGTGTTTTGCGTGCGCTGGCGCGCACGCAAAACACACACAAACTTGTATAAAAGGACTATTTGCGGCGCAGCCGCAATATGTATGTGAGTATTGCCCCCACTGGTCGTAGTATCATAGAGTAATAAGAAAGGGAAGCAGACAGCACACCCAGAGTGATAGTGAAAAGGGCATCCAATGACCACAAACGATTTACCTCAAGGAATGGTACAGAACACGATCTCCCTCCTGTTTGGCCATCCAGACCCGGAGACTCTCCTTCCACCTGAACTGCGCCATGCTATGCAGCGCATCATAAGCTCTCCTCAAGCCTATACGGCCCTCCAGTACGGTCCAGAGCAGGGGACGCAAGGCCTTATCAGTTTTCTCGTTGAAAGAATCAATCGAGTACAGGGCCTCTCACTTCAGCCTGGCAACCTGATGGTGGTGGCAGGCTCGACGCATGCCGTGGATATGCTGGCCCGGCTGTACGCCAGGCCCGGAGGAGTAGTGCTGGTTGAGGCGCCGACCTATGTGGATGCCATACACATTTTTCGGGATCAGCAGATCGAGTTGTGCTCTATTCCCACCGACGAAGCTGGCCTCATTCCCAGCGAATTAGAAAAACAGCTGGTACGGCTGCACGCAAGCGGCACCTTTCCCAGCATGCTCTATACCGTGGCGAACTTTCACAACCCGACGGGCTGCACGTTGCCCGAAGTGCGGCGTCTCGAGATGATCAAGCTGGCGCGCCACTATGGTTTCCTGATCGTGGAGGATGATGTCTATCGCGACCTCTCATTTGAGGGTGCAGTGCCTGCCAGCTTCTATGCCCTGACCAATGGTGACCAGGTGGTGAGCATTGGCAGTTTCTCGAAAACGCTTGCGCCTGGATTGCGATTGGGATGGTTGATCGGTTCCGAGGATGTAATCGGCCGCTGCATCAACTGCGGGACGATGCAAATGGGAGGTGGCGCCAACCCGTTTGTGGCCCACATGGTTGCCGAGTACTGCCGGAGCGGCCATTGGGAGAAGCACATTGAGCACTTGCAATCACTCTACAAAGGGCGCCGTGACCAAGCGCTCTCCGCTCTGAGCCGATACATGCCTTCTGATGTGAGGTGGACCCACCCTGCGGGCGGCTTTTTCATCTGGCTCAGTTTGCCAAAGCAGGTCTTTGCGCAAGACGGAAAGCGCCTGGCCCTCCAGGAAGGAGTTTCGCTGGCGGCGGGTGAGGGTTTTTTCGTGCATCCTGCCGATGGTGAACACCACCTGCGCCTTGCCTATAGCCGTGCCACTCCCAACGATATTGATACCGGGATACGCGTTCTGGCGCAGGTAATTCATAGATCAAGAATGGTTGAGTAGTATCAACAGGGTATTGTTTTGCTTCTCATCTGCTGATATACTCAAAGAAGCTTAAATTGTCTTAAAACGGCGTTGTTGATAGAAGGGTTTTATGGTATGGACCTTGCCCACGACGAGTCTCTACGGTCACCGGACCAGAACGATGGAGAAGAGCAAAAGAGTACATCTGAGCAAACGGTTCAGGGATCAGCCATCCCCTACACCACGATCTTTGAGCATATGCCGGATGCCTTACTGGCCCTGGACATGCAGGGGCGCATTACGTATCTCAACCACCAGACAGAATCGTTCTTACAGAAAACGAGAGCACAACTGCTTGGCAGCAGTATCTGGGAAGCCATTCCGAAAATACGAGACACCCCTCTCTTCCAGAATTGCCAGCAAGCGAAAACCACAGGCAAAACCGTGTCTTTTGAATATCTTTCTTCTGCCGTCAATAAATGGTTTCACGTCCATATCTATCCTTCTGAAGAAGGTGTTTGTGTCTATTTCCAGGATATTACTGAACGAAAACAAGCAGAAGAACGCCTGCACCAGAGTGAAAAGCATTTCCGCGCCCTGATTGAAAACAGCGCCGATGGGATTGCCCTGACGGATATGCACGGGGTCATTACCTATGCCAGCCCGTCGACGACACGCATGGTAGGCTATCTTCCCGAGGAGTTTGTCGGCGGTCGTATCTTTGGCAGGAAGGATTACCCTGATGGCGGTGAGGCAACGAGACGCCTTATGGCGCGCGTGCTGGAGGAACCACGGAAGAGCCAGCTGCTTGAATTCCGCACCGGGCATAAGAATGGCACCTTTATCTGGATGGAAGTCACCGGCATCAATTTGCTGGATGAGCCGGGTGTCGAGGCCATCGTCTGGAATTTCCGTGATGTGACAGAGCGCAAACAGTTGGAGCAGGAGGTCGCCAAAGCGAAAGAACAGCTTGAAGCCATCCTGAACAACGTGGCCGATGGCATTGTCGTAGCCGATGCCAACAACAGTTTAGTCTATGTCAATGATGTCGCAGCTCGCATGACCGGGTTTCCCTCGGCAGCAGCTATGCTGGCCGCGCCACAGTCTGCATTTGGCGAGAGACTCAGGAGGTTTGCGACATGGGATGAACAGGGCAGACCACTACCCTTTAAAGAGCGCCCAGGCTTTCAAGCGTCGCAAGGCAAAAAAGCGCATGCACTCGTCCTGTATCAAGATACCCTGGCCGACCAGGGGTATTGGACACTGATGAGAGCCCAGCCCATTTTTGACGCACAAGCACAGGTGCAATTCGTGGTCAGTGTGTTTACGGATATTACTGAGCAAAAAGAGTTTGAGCAGCGCAAAGATCACTTCATCAGTATGGCCAGTCACGAGTTAAAGACGCCGCTCGCTATTCTGAGTGCGTTTACCCAACTCCTGCGAGAGCGGTTTGAAGCAGAGGACAGGCAAGACGTGATGCTGCATCTTTCCAAAATGGATGACCAGATCACCAGGCTCACCAAACTGGTGGCTGATCTGCTAGATATCTCAAAGATGCAGGCAGGCAAACTCGAATTGGCGCAGGAAGCGGTTGACATGGACGAACTCTTGCGGGAAGTGGTCGATAACCTGCAACCGACAACCACCCATCGCCTGCTGGTCGAAGGAGCGGCACACCGCAGCATCACCGGGGATAGGGATCGCCTTGGGCAGGTCTTGATGAACCTGCTGACCAATGCCATCAAATACTCGCCACAAGCAGAAACGGTCGTGGTGAGAGTCGCGCAAACGCGTGATACGCTGACGGTGAGTGTGCAGGATTTTGGTATCGGCATCGCCCAGAGCCATCAGGAGAAGCTTTTCGAGCGCTTCTATCGTGTCTATAGTGAGAAAGATCAAACCTATCCGGGTTTAGGCATCGGCCTCTACATTGCCCATGAAATCATACGCCGTCACGGTGGGAAGATACTGGTAGTAGACGACAGCGAAGCCATTGTGGAAGTGGTGAAAATGACCCTGGAGATGGCAGGCTACGAGGTAGCCACGAGTCTAACCGGGGAGTGTTTCCGGCAGATGGAGAACGATCTGCCGGATCTGATCCTGCTGGATGTCTTGTTATCAGGAGAAGATGGCCGCGCGATTTGTGAGCGATTAAAGTGCGATGAGAAAACCAGGCACATTCCCGTGATCCTGCTCTCAGCCCACGTCGGTCTGCGGAAAGCAATCGGCGAGTGCGGTGCTAATGACTTTCTTGCCAAACCATTTCGTTTAACTGACCTCAGAAATATCGTCAAGAAGTATCTCTCGCTTTCTTCCACGATGCTGCTCTAGCCTTTTCATAATAAAGCACGGCTTTTCAAGCCTCCACTAAAGTGGTACTATGCTTCTAGTGGAGCTTGGCACCCACAAGGGGTGCCACTACATTTCTGTCTCACAACCTATCTGGACTGACTACTAGACCTTTCAGACCTAATTTTCGAGTTAATAGGTATTACTACACCTCAAGTGAGATCCTTCGCTGCGCTCAGGATGACACTCGAGGAAATGGAAGCTAGTTTATGGATACGCCGTAATCAAGGGGGCAAAGCAAAAATGGATTATGATACTCGAGGAAATGGAAGCTAGTTTATGAATACCCAGCCAACATCGCAGGCTATGAACAAACGAGAAATTCACTTTCCCAACGGGAACCTGGCACAGGCAATCCTTCCTCCTGCTGGCACGCGGGCAACTGATCTTCTGCATACATTGAATATACAGCAGCCCAATGCTGTGATTATCATCGCCGGTGGGGCCTCTAAGATGGATGCGCAGGTGCATCCTGACCTGGATCGATTATTTACTCGTGGTATTGCTCAGGTCGCTACCTCTGCCGGGGCGCTGATCATTGATGCCACTTGATCCAAACCATTCACATTTTGTTCTCGTGGAGACCGATAAGTGGGGAGGTGAGACAGAAACGATGTACGAGTTGGCGAAGACGCTGTCGGCGGGCCGTCCTTCAGTCGCTGTGCTTATCAACGGTGGTTCTATCGCCAAAAGCGAGGTATTGCATAATGTGCGCCAGAGGCGACCCATCATTGTTATCGAGGGCAGCGGACGGTTAGCCGATGAGATTGCCAGGTTATGGCAAGAGAAGCCATCCTCCATTTCTGACCCTCAATTGTCTGAGATTATTCTACATGGGCACATTCATGTATTTCCCCTCGCTGGCTCTGCAATGGAGTTGGTGCAGCTAACTCAACGCCTGTTAGGTAGATAATAGCTTTTATCAATCCGCGCCGTAAAACCCTGTGGCTTTAGCCCTAGTGCATTTTCAACGAACCTTTTGGGAAAAGGGGAAACCAAGGGGACACCCCTTGAACCCCGGCAGGGGGATTCCCCTGCACCCCTTTTCCGAACAGCTCTGGTGACTTTGCACTAGGGATAGAAGGCGCGTTCCTTTTAAGTGGCTTGGGAGAGGGGGTAATGTGAGGGATTGACACTATATGGCTTGATGCTGTAGAGTGTTCTCATGCGTGCAATAGCATACAAATCGAACCGGAACGTCTACTACTCGTGTAAGTATCACGTGGTCTGGTGCCCCAAGTATCGGCGCAAGGTGCTCCTGGAAGGCATAGCAGAACGTTTGAAGCAAATCATTGCTGAGGTATGCCAGGAGCATCAAGCAGAGATAGTGCAGTTGGAAGTCATGCCTGACCATGTGCGTTTGCTGGTCGAGTGCGATCCCCAGTTCGGTATTCATCGGCTGGTGCGTTTGCTCAAAGGCCGCTCATTGCGGTTGTTACGCTAGGAGTTTCCGGTATTGAAGCGCAAACTTCCCACGCTCTGGACCAACAGTTACTTCGCCAGCACGATTGGGGGAGCGCCACTCTCAGTCATTCAGCAATATATTGAGAACCAGAAGCATGTCTAACCTGAAAGCTTACAAGTACAGATTGTACCCCAATAAGAAGCAGGCAGAAAAGCTGCAATGGACCCTCGATCGGGCAAGGGAACTCTACAATGCCGCCATCCAGGAACGGCGTGCTGTCTATGAGATCAGGATCAAACGGCACCCGAACTATCATGATGAAGCGACTCGTAAGCAACTCACCCAAGAACACGCTCTCACCTACACCCGGCAGGCGACACAGCTTCCAGAAATCAAAGAGCTTAGGCCAGAGTACAACGACATTCACTCTCAGGTCTTACAAGATGTCTTACGGCGCGTGGACAAGGCATACCAGGCATTCTTCCGGCGGGTCAAAGAGGGGAAAACACCAGGCTATCCGCGTTTTCATGGATATGGGCGCTATGCATCCTTCACGTTTCCACAATCGGGCTGTTCTTTGACTGAGGATAACCGGGTCTGCCTCTCTAAGATTGGGACCATCAAAGTCAAATTCCCCACAGGCAAGAAAGCCCATCCGCCTGTAGGTGAGATGAAAACCTGTACGATCAAACGCGAAACCAATCACTGGTATGTCATTTTCACCTGTGAACGGGAGCAAGAGATGGTCTATCATCCATCAGCAGAATGCGCAGGCATTGACCTAGGATTGGTGCATTTTGCCACCCTCTCAGATGGAAGCACTATTGAGAATCCACGCCATGTGCGTCAAGCCGAGCAAAAGCTGAAGAAGTTACAAGAGGCGCTCTCCCGCAAAAAGCGCGGATCAAAGCGACGGAGAAAAGCCGCACAACGAGTTGCCAAGACACACCGACATCTTCGCAATCAGAGGAAAGATTTCCACCACAAAGAGGCTCGCAAGCTGGTTACACAGTACCGAACCATTGTATTTGAAAAGTTAGCTCCCTCGAATATGAGCAAGCGGCCAAAGCCCAAACAGGATGAGACAACCGGGCAGTACCTCCCAAACGGAGCCCGTGCGAAAGCTGGCCTGAACAAAAGTATCCTTGACGCTGGTTGGGGACAATTCCAACAGATCTGTGAGAGCAAGGCAGCGTGCACCGGTTCTCGCGTCCTGTTTGTTTCCCCCAAGTACACCAGCCAGAGGTGTAGCGGGTGTGGCGCAATTGTCCAGAAAGAGTTAAAGGAGCGTTGGCATTCTTGCTCCTGTGGTTGCTCTCTGGATCGGGACCACAACGCCGCGAAAAACATCCTCCAGCTTGGATTGCAAGCTCTCGAAACAGCATCCCGCGCTCGGACGGAGCGCTCAGGGGACGCGCCTCTGAGAAGCCCCCGGCTTTAGCCGTGGGGAGTCGTCACCTTTTTTCAATTGATTCGCTGATGTGGAAGCTATGCGTTATGCTGGCCGTCTTGCGCAGCATTGCGCTCGCGCCGCAGTAGCGTTCCTCGGTCAAGTCTATGGCACGTTTCACCGCTTCCGGGTTAATCCCGTGACCGGTGAAGATATGCTCGACAGCAATCTCAACAAACACCTTCGGATACTCCTCGGTGCGCCCACCCCGGATACGTACCTCGTACGCTGTGATGTCCTGGCGTTTTTTCCTCAAGATCGAAATGATGTCCATCGCAGCACAGCCCGCCAGGCCCACCAGGAGCATCTCCATCGGCTGAGGGGCGCTGTTCTGTCCACCGTTGTGTTCGGCTGCGTCAAGGGGGACGTGATGTCCTGAACCGGTTTCTACATCGAAGCGCATCCCTGCCTTTAAACTTCCCACTACTGTCATTTCATTTGCCATAATGTTTTCCTCTCCATATCCAAGATCCTTCGCTGCGCTCAGGATGACAATACGAGACCGTGGAGGCAATACCCCCGTACACGTTGCGGCGTAGCCGCAACTCGTCTTTTGTACACGTTTGTGTGTTTTGCGTGCGCTGAAGCGCACGCAAAACACACAAACGTGTATTACAACTTGCGGTCGCCAAAGGCGACCCACCTGCACGGGGCTATTGCCTCTACAGATACGAGATAGAACCTCTCCATTGAAAAAATGATTAACTAGCCTGGTGCCTTCTTTCTCTCTGCCAGTACTGCATGTCCGTCGGCGACAACTGCATCCTCTGGTCCGGCGAATACGGGATTCAGGTCGAGTTCGGCAATCTCGGGGAATGCCTCGAGCAGATGTGCCGTCACTTGCAATAGTTCAATGAGTTTTTCCACATTGGCAGCGGCATGCCCGCGAATACCAGCTAAGAGAGGATACCCCCGGACTTCGTGAATCATCGCACGCAGCTCGTTGGCGGAGGCCGGCACTAGCCTGTAAGCGACATCTCGTAGCGTTTCAACGAACACTCCGCCCAGGCCGAACATCAGCATTGCCCCGAACTCGGAATCACGCAGGCCGCCAATTATTACCTCTTGCCCATGTACAAGTTCCTGGACGCTTACCCCTAGAATCTGTGCCGTGGGTTGCCTGGTACGCACCTCTGCCAGCATCTCCTCAAATACTGTTCCAACCTCCGCTGGCAGGACACCGACGCGTACCCCACCGGTATCCGACTTGTGGCTGATGTCGGGTGAAACGATTTTCAGCACACACGCTTTGCCCAGTATCTGACCCGCAGCCAGAGCCTCCGCAGGGCTAGTGCACAAGGTCTCGCGTGGAATCCTTGCACCATAGGCTGCGAGTAAGGCCTTGACCTCACTCTCAAGCAGTGAGGTGCGATTCTCTGTCCGTGCTCTAGCAAGTATGCTGCCTGCTTGTTCGCGCGCCTCGGGTGGTAGGACTGGATCCTTCGCTGCGCTCAGGATGACATTGGCTGCGCTCAGAGCTTGCCCTGAGTGGAACGAAGGGTTGACATTGGCTGCTTCCGAGCGGGCGTGGTGATTCTCTGAATAAGCAGCAATGGCTGCTGCTGTACGTGCTGTTCGCTCCGGCCACTCGTAGACCGGTATACCAGCCTCCTGCAAGATAGCCTGGTTTTCATCGCCTTCCCTACCGACTACCCAGCAGACATAAGTTGGTTTAGCTAGACCTGGTTCGCGCTGGCAGCGTAGCACCGCCTCGCTGACAGCCTCGACGTTCTCGCGCATCAGGGCTGAACGCTGCAGCAGGATTGGTATGATGATATCCACCTCGTTGCATGCATATAGAGCTTCGATGCTGCCAGCGTACATCTCCGGGAAACGTGCCCAGGCAGGAGTCACATCAACCGGATTGCGTGGGCTGGCGTAGGTGGGGATCAATGGCGAAATGCGGGCTTGAGTATCCTCAGGCAGTTCGGGTACACTCAGTCCGAAGCGCTCGCACATATCCGCCAGTTCGACTCCCGTGCCTCCCGAATTAGTGATGATGGCTACGCGGCGACCTGATGGCAGTGGTTGGCGACTCAATGCCTCGGCGATGTCTACCATCTCCAGGCCACTTTCGGCCAGGATAGCGCCGGCCTGGCGTACAGCGGTGACAAATGCCGTCGCATCGCCGGTCAAGGCGGCTGTATGTGAAGCAGCAGCTCGCCGGCCTGCGCTCGAACGTCCAGTTTTGGCAATAACTACCGGTTTATGTTGTGCAACGCGTACCAGAGCCTCATAAAATGCACGGCCGTCACTTACAGATTCCAGAAATAGACACAGGACGCGCGTTTCGTCATCTTGCTCAAAGTAGTCCAATATCTCGTGATCGGTCAGATCAGCTTTGTTGCCGTGCGAGAGGATTTTAGCGAAGCGCAAATGACGCTGCTGGGCCAATCCAAAGATTGCCATACCGTAAGCGCCACTCTGAGTGACGAGGGAGATACTACCTCCCTTTGGCGGTAGACCAAGCCCCATTGAAGCGTTCAACCCCAGGTTGCAATTGTACAGCCCGAAGCAGTTTGGCCCAATCAGGCGCACTCCTCCTGCGCGTGCAGCCTCAATCAGAGCTTCCTGGCGAGCCTGGCCATCTGGCCCGACTTCAGCAAATCCACCGCTAAGCACTAACGCGGCCTTAGCGCCAATTTTAGCACAATCACGCATTGCCTCAACACAGGCCTCTGTAGGTAGAGCGATCACAGCCAGGTCTACTTGACCGGGTACATCTAGCAGACGTGGGTAGGCCTGGTGGCCCATTATCTCTGTTTCTCCAGGATTAATCGGATACAGCTTGCCGGGGTAGCCCTCGAGCAAGTTGCGCATAAGTATGTATCCCAGCTTGCTGCTCTTCGCTGAAGCGCCAACGAGCGCTATACTGCTCGGATTGAATGCAGCCTCGCCCCAGTCAGTCATTCAATCTCCTCCTTGTCATCCTGAGCACGGCCCTTGTCATCCTGAGCGCAGCGAAGGATCTGCGCAAGTTCTGCTAAGACCTGATCGACCATCGCGCCGCATTGGCCTGTATGCTGCCGGTAATCGAAGAGGGATTCAATTTCTGTTGTCGAGAGGTGTGCACTGATTTGCGGATTGTCCAGGATGGCCTCCTTGAGTCCACGGCCCGCGGCATGGGCATGCATCGCCGTTTCGTAGACCAATGTGTGCGCGCTCTGTTTGCCTATGCGCGCAGCCAGTTCCAGCATCACCGCTTCGGAGAGTACGAAGCCTCCCGTTGCCTCCAGGTTGGCACGCATGCGGTCTGCGTGGATCACGAGGTTCCCCGTCAATGTTCGCAATAGCGATAGCAGCTTGCCAACCGCCAGGCAAGTCTCAGCTAACACCGCCCATTCTGCTTTCCAGGAGCGACCATCGCGCTCGTGGTCGTGAACAAGGCTCTCAACTATAAGCGAGGCATTGTGCCGGATAACGCGGGCGAGCGTTCCCAGGTGCTCGGAGATCTCGGGATTGCGCTTATGTGGCATAGTAATGCTGCCGACCGTGCCGGTAACGAAACTCTCACTAACTTCGCCGATTTCTGAGCGCTGCAGGTTATAAACCTCGTGCCCGATCTTATCAGCAGTGGAGGCAATAAGTGCGAGCAGGTTGAACCATTCGGCCTGCCCATCACGGGCGGTCGTCCATGAAATCGCGGGAGTGCTCAGACCGAGTTTCTCCATGAAGCTCTTTTGGAGTTCCAGCGCGCGCGGTCCGAGTGAAGAGAGGCTGCCGACTCCACCTGCAAGTTGCCCAAAGTTCTGGCGAGGCGCAAGTTCTACCAGTCTTTGACGATGCCGGCGCACTTCCATCGCCCATATAGCTGCTTTGAAGCCGAAGGTGATGGGCAGGCCAATTTGCCCATGTGTGCGCCCTGCCATGACCGTGTCGCGATGTTCGGCTGCCAGTCGTGAGAGATTGGCCTCGATCTCCTTCAGCTCGTGACTGACCGCGGTCCAGGTATCAGTTATATCCTGTACGGTTGCGCCATAGTAGAGCCACTCTCCGCTGTCGCCAGGGCAACGTCTCTGGAGTGCGCGAATCAAACCAAGGGTAGAGTGATTGGTAGCCTCGAATCCTGCGCGCACTTCCTCAAAGAAGACGGTATCTAGTTCTACAGTGCGACAGGTTGTTGCGACGGCTTGTGCAGCATCTGGTGGAATCAAGCCGAATTGCG
>WNGH01003820.1_pt1 | contig 14432 bp, 15 predicted proteins | sample 5400631 | NCBI WGS metagenome assembly WNGH01 (sample SAMN13153373, study PRJNA577476) | soil metagenome | isolation source: 115 cm soil or saprolite under Garry oak tree replicate 1 | place: USA:California | collected 2016-06-15
TCGCCGACCCAGACAGCGTCGATCGCGCCGGTGTTCTCGGCTTGCACGGCCATGTCGATAAGCTCCTTTGGCCGCGTTCCCCGCGTAACCAGCGCCCGGTTGGACAACGTGAGACCGAAAGATGTTTTTTTCTGTGACATGCCAGCGAGCATAGGACGAGGCCGCGCCATCTTTCAAGCGCGATGTCTAAATCTTCGCAATCGGGTTGACATGACCGCGGCTGGTTGAATACTCTCTGCACAAAACGAGGGATAGCCAGTGGACACTGTGCGCGGACGATAGACCGGGAACGCTGAAGGTCGCTGAGTGAAAAGAGTATTGGCCATTATTTTGGGCGGAGGTGCCGGAACCCGGCTATATCCACTAACCAAACTCCGAGCGAAGCCGGCCGTTCCTTTGGCTGCCAAGTATCGCTTAATCGATATTCCCATCAGTAACTGCATCAACTCTGAGATCCAAAGGATTTACGTTTTGACGCAGTTTAACTCGGCCTCTCTCAACCGGCATATTACGCGCACTTACGGGATGGCAGGCTTCTCCCAGGGATTTGTCGAAGTGCTGGCGGCCCAGCAAACCTTGGAAAGCCCGAGTTGGTTCGAAGGAACTGCTGACGCCGTGCGTAAATATCTCTGGTTGTTCGAGGAATGGGATGTCGATCAGTACCTGATTCTCTCCGGCGATCACTTGTACCGGATGAATTACGCGGATTTTATTCAACGCCATCGTGAAACCAAGGCAGACATCACGCTGTCGGTGGTACCGGTTGATGAGAGTCGGGCGTCTGACTTCGGTTTGATGAAGATAGACAATAACGGGCTCGTAATGTCTTTCAGCGAAAAGCCCAAAGGGGATGCTCTCAAGGCGATGCAGGTAAATACAACCGTTCTCGGCCTGCCCGTGGAGAAAGCGAAAGAGTTTCCCTATATCGCGTCCATGGGAATCTATGTGTTTGAAAGGCAGGTTTTGCTCGATCTATTGAAAGCAGCCCCCGACCAAACGGATTTTGGTAAAGAAATTCTTCCCTCTTCGACAAGGGATTATAATGTTCACGCATATCTGTTCAAAGATTACTGGGAAGATATTGGGACGATCGAGGCGTTCTACAACGCTAATCTAGCGCTCACCTGTCAGCCCGGTCCGCCCTTCAGCTTCTACGATGAAAGGGCTCCCATCTACACCCGGCCTCGCTACTTGCCCCCCACGAAGTTGCTCGACTGCAACGTGATTGAGTCGATGGTCGGCGAGGGATGTATTCTTAGGGAATGTACGGTTAAGCGATCGGTGATAGGAATTCGATCTCGCATCGAAACCGGTTGTCTTATCGATAACGCGTTATTGATGGGATCAGACTACTACGAATCCCCTTCAGAACGTTTGCAAACCTTGGAGAGTGGGAAAGTTCCTTTGGGAATCGGTGCCAACACCACGATCCGACGAGCCATCGTCGACAAAAACGCACGCATCGGGCGCAATGTACAGATCGTGAATAAAGACCACGTGGAGGAGTCGAACCGGGAAAAGCTGGGCTTTGTCATCCGAAGCGGCATTGTCGTCGTAATCAAAAACGCAACCATTCCTGACGGGACCGTCATCTAACCGGGGGCTCTGGGATGTTGTTGACGAAGTCGAGTGGAGCATGGTAGATATACAATTAATATTGTATATCTTTTAGCCTGGAGGTAGTTATGCAGGTTTGTAAATGGGGAAATAGCCTGGCGGTCCGCTTGCCCGCCGCGGTAGTGGAAGCGCTCGACCTCAAGGAAGGGGACAACATCGAGATCGATGTTGCGGGGGCTCGCCTTTTCGCGATCAAGAAGGCGCCCGGCGCTCGCGAACTGCTTGCGCGTTTGAGAAAGTACCGCGGTCGCCTGCCCGCCGATTTCAAGTTTGACCGCGTCGAGGCCAATGCCCGCCGCTGAGACGTTTTTCGACACTAACGTCTTACTCTATTTGCTTTCGGAGGACACGACCAAGGCTGATCGGGCCGAGGAACTCGTCGCCAATGGCGGCGTCATCAGCGTTCAGGTTCTCAATGAATTTGCCGCGGTTGCCTCGGCCAAACTAGGTATGTCGTGGGGCGAAATCAGAGATGTACTTACTCCCATCCGCGCCCTATGTGAGATTGAGCCACTAACCATCGAGACTCACGACCGTGGTATCGAAATAGCCGAGCGCTATGGGTTGTCATTTTACGACGCGATGATTCTGGCCTCCGCGTTAAGCGCTGGATGCAAAATTCTGTATTCCGAAGACCTCCAGGATAGGCAGGTCATAGACCGTCAACTTAGGATCCGCAACCCGTTTGCTTCTCCGTGAGATTGGTAAGAGTGTTAGTTTATGGTGAAGCCAAGCTCGCGAAGGAGAACGGCGCGGTCGGTATTTTTCTCCGCGGATCGGAACGCGATCGCCTGCTGAGCGATTCCCACTTCTTTCCGCTCTACGATGCGGCAAGCCGATTGGACTTGCCGATCTGCATTCATTCCGCTACGGGAAGTCCGGTGTTATTCAACTACTGGCCGAAACAACGGAAGAAAGAGTAGATCATGTCGGTACAGTTTGAATCACGCGAGATAGCTGACAAGTACGATCAATTTGCCCGCTGGTACGATTGGGTCGAGGGCGTTCCTGATCTGTTGGGAGTGAGTAGACTTCGACATCAATTGTTGCGGCGAGCCTCAGGGAACGTCCTGGAGGTTGCGGTCGGAACAGGTAAAAACCTGCGCTATTATCCTCGAGAGTGTCGGATCGTCGCCGTGGATATCAGCGGTGAGATGCTGAACGTCGCTCGAAAACGAGCAGAGAAATTATCCATGAACGTTGACTTCTTGCTGACGGACGCTCAGGCTCTTCCTTTTTGTGGTAAGAGTTTTGACACGGTACTCTCTTCTCTTACGACGTGCACCTTCCCGAATCCGGTGCTTGCGCTACAAGAGATGGCGCGCGTTTGTAAGCCGACCGGTCGAGTTCTTTTGCTTGAGCACGGCCGGAGTAACCGTGAATGGCTGGGCCGTTGGCAAGACCGCCGGGAAGATAGCTTTGCAAATCTGCTCGGTTGTCATTGGAATAGGGAGCCGCTTGAAATCGCGCGGGAAGCCGGTTTAAACATCGTCACGGCGTGGCGTACTTTCTTTGGCGTTTTTAGTGTGATTGAAGCAAAAATCCGAGGGGTCGTTTTATAGAAGGGAAACAGATATGGATCAGCGGCCCTGCGACCAAGTGAAGGAGCTGGCCCGCGACCACTTGTGTGACATCGATGATAAGATCCGGGAGCTACAGTCGCTTCGAAATGAGTTGCGTACATTAGTGCGGCGTAAAGCTGGCAGGGATCACGGAAACAAGGTTTGTTCGCTTATTCAGGTTGACTAGCCGGTTGTTGTCATCAAGTGCTCAAAGAAGAGTTGACGAGGAAGTTGGGATATATAAGTTGGCTTCACACTCGGATCTGTCCAAAGAGCAAATTTTCTTTGAGTGTTCAAAGCGATTCCACGCATCACGTGGAAAGGTTTCCCCCGTATCCCTTTCTCATGGGTCTCTCGCCCCATTTGTTTCTGTCCGTTTTTAGAATCTAGCCTTCATTTCCTCTCCCGCTCCTCCGCCTGAACAAGGCGGAAGTTTGTTCAAATCAAAAATCAGTTTCCCAAGTTGGGAGGCGACACGCTTATGACTCGGAAGAGGCGTCGGCCGATATTCGCAATTGTTTCAATTGTCGTTACTTCAGCCGTGATGACGCCGGCGAAAGGCGTTCATCCAGGGGAAGTAGAGACGCATCATCCCGCGGGATGGCGATTTGGCATGCCGAAAGGGGATCCGGTTAAAGGTCGCGAGGTTTGGTAAAATATGAACGCTACTTCTGCCATGAAGTGCGCGGCGAAAACTTTGTCGGAATGGACTACGGCCCGGAGCTGAGGTCCGTTGCATCCGCTGGAATATTTCGCTGAGTCGGTGATTAATCCCAACGCGATAGCCGAAGAAGCCCGCTTGCGCTTTGGTGATTTTAGGAACGGGACTGCTTTGTTATCAACGACATGTCTATTATAGTGAGGCAACTCTAAGGAGGTAAACTTTATGAGGTGCAAATGGTTTTTGGTAGCGACAATTTGTCTCTATACCCCAGCCGCGTGGGCGGGTGAAGCGTTATCACCTTACTCTGGACAGGAGACGCGTGAGATCAAAGCGGTCTCAAAAGACGAAATCACTGGCTACCTTTCAGGAGACGGAATGGGATTCGCCAAAGCCGCAGAACTAAATCATTATCCCGGTCCCAAGCATGTCCTGGAGTTAGCGGATAAGTTGCAGCTTTCAGAGGAACAGCGTCGAAAAACGCAGGCAGTCTTTGAGGACATGAATTTGAAGGCAGTCAACCTCGGCAAACAGCTTGTCGAGAAGGAGCGGGTATTGGATTCGCGCTTTGCGGAAGCGAACATTTCGGACCTTGAGCTAGGCCAGCTTGTAATGGAAATTTCACTCCTTCACGGAAAAATTCGGGCGGTACATTTGCAGGCGCACCTTGCCGAAAGATTATTGCTAACAGCAAATCAGCTCAGTCTTTATGACGCGCTTAGAGGATACCAAGCGGCTGGAAATCAGGGTCACCACGATGGTCATTGAACCGCTAATGCCTATTTTGCTTCAGACGGTTGGTTAGCGACTACCGAGCTTCAGTATTGATTGAAAATTTCTCGACCTGGGATTTTAGGGTAGCTAAAAATATGATTGATCCTGTCTGCGGCATGAATGTCGAGCCGGACACGGCTGCGGGAAAGCACGAGTACAACGGCCAAACCTATTTTTTTTGCAGCCATCACTGCATGGCAAAGTTCAAGGAAGCCCCTGAGAATTTTCTAAAAGCCCAGATGCATGCTCATGCCGGCCACGTACACGCGGCCCCCGGGTCTCAGAAACCAGAGAATGGAATCTATGTCTGTCCTATGGATCCCGAGGTGCGCGAGTCCAAGCCGGGCGCTTGCCCCAAGTGCGGCATGGCTTTGGAGCCGGCAGCCCCAGCCGCGCCATCAGTCAAAACAGAGTACGTCTGTCCCATGCATCCCAACATCGTCCGCCAGGAGCCAGGATCGTGCCCAATATGCGGCATGGCGCTCGAGCCCAGAACCGTAACCTTGGAGGAAGAAGCCAATCCCGAGCTTGTCGATATGACGCGGCGCCTTTGGATCGGCGTCGGGTTGAGCGCGCCGATTGTTTTTCTCGCCATGTCCGATTTGATTCCGGGACAGCCGATTCAGCGCAGTTTTTCTCCTCACGCGCTGAACTGGCTCCAACTCGTTCTTGCCACCCCGGTGGTGCTCTGGTGTGGATGGCCGTTCTTCCAGCGCGGCTGGGCTTCCATCGTCAACCGCAGTCTCAATATGTTTACTCTCATCGCCATCGGTGTTGGCACTGCCTACGTCTATAGTCTCGCCGCAACGCTTTTCCCAAAAGCTTTCCCCCAATCGTTTCATGGTCACGGCGGCGAGGTGAGCGTTTACTTCGACGCCGCTGCGGTGATTACCACCTTGGTGCTGCTGGGCCAGGTGTTGGAGCTGCGCGCTCGCAGCAAGACCAGCCGAGCGATCAAAGCTTTGTTGGGGCTCGCACCCAAGACGGCACGTCTGGTGCGCGATGATGGCACGGAAGCGGACATACCTCTCGAACAGGTTAAACCCGGAGATCGCCTCCGGGTTCGGCCGGGAGAAAAGGTTCCCGTGGACGGAATAGTTCTGGAAGGCGCGACTTCGGTGGACGAGTCGATGATCACGGGCGAACCGATTCCCGTAGAAAAAACGGAGAATAGCCGCGTGACGGGGGGGACGGTGAACGGCACCGGAAGCTTTGTAATGCGGGCGGAGCGCGTCGGCAGCGACACGCTGCTGGCGCAAATTGTCCGCATGGTTGCGGAAGCGCAGCGCAGCCGCGCGCCGATCCAGAAGTTGGCAGACATCGTGGCCGGCTATTTCGTTCCAGCAGTAGTGCTAATCGCGGTGGTCACGTTCATCGTCTGGGCCTTGTTCGGACCGGAGCCTGCAATGGCTTACGGACTGCTCAATGCCGTAGCCGTATTGATCATCGCCTGTCCATGCGCGCTAGGCCTGGCTACGCCAATGTCGATCATGGTCGGTACAGGGCGCGGCGCCGCTGCCGGAGTGCTGATCAAGAATGCCGAAGCTTTGGAGGTTCTGGAAAAGATAGACACGTTGGTGGTCGACAAGACGGGAACCTTGACCGAGGGCAAACCTAGCGTGGTGTCCGTGCTTCCGGTGCCTGGACGAGACGAGCGCGAGATCCTGTGCCTTGCAGCCAGTATCGAGCGGGGCAGCGAACATCCGTTGGCCGCGGCGATTCTAAAAGGTGCGGAAGAAAGGGGCGTGGAGCTCGCCGCGGCTCGAGAGTTTCGCTCGATCACGGGGAAAGGTGTCGTGGGTGTGGTGGATGGCAAGCGCGTTGCGCTCGGCAATGCCAAACTATTGGAGGAGCTGAATATCGAAGCCGGCGAGTTGTGGGACCAGGCGGAAGCGCTCCGACAAGACGGACAAACGGTGATGTATGTAGTCGTTGACGGAGTCGTCGCCGGGTTACTGGGCGTCGCTGATCCAGTCAAGCCATCTGCACCCCAAGCGATCCGAATGCTCCAAGAGGAGGGAATAAGGATCGTCATGCTGACGGGGGACAATCGCACAACGGCTGAGGCGGTCGCGAAAAAGCTGGGTATTGATGAAATTCAGGCCGAGGTGTTGCCCGAGCAGAAGGGAGCGGTGATCAAGAGGCTGCAAGCGGAAGGGCGGATTGCAGCGATGGCAGGGGATGGTGTCAACGACGCGCCCGCATTGGCGCAAGCTCATGTGGGAATAGCAATGGGGACCGGCATCGATGTCGCGATGGAGAGCGCCGGGGTAACCTTGGTCAAAGGCGACCTGCGCGGCATCGTCAAAGCCCGCCGGCTTAGCCGCGGAACCATGCGGAATATACGCCAGAATCTTTTTTTTGCGTTCGTTTACAACGTGTTGGGAATCCCGATCGCAGCCGGCGTGCTCTATCCTGTCTTCGGTGTGCTGTTAAGTCCGGTGATCGCCAGCGTCGCCATGACCTTCAGCTCGGTTTCCGTGATCAGCAACGCGCTGAGACTGAATAGGTTGGAGCTCTGAGTTCCGGCGCGTTTTCCGGTCAGCTTCCATGAAATCGCTGTGATGGGGTTTTGAGTTTAATGAAGGTGATAAGACTGGCGAATTGTGGTAAATACTAACCACTGTGGGTTGCACGAGAAGTGGTTCTGCCGGACCCAAACTAGGCCCGAATATTCGAAAAGGATAAAACAATATGAAGAAGCTCGTTGTAATCAGCGCGCTATTTGTTCTCTCTGCTTGTGCATCGATGCATTCGCCATATGACCTGCATGACTGGTGCTTGCGTATGGGGAGCACGCGGCTAACATCGATAGGTTCAAAAGCTCAAGACCCGGCAACCTGTGGAAACGAATTAGAAGAAGATCTAGCGGATCCCACGCCCAGGATTTTGTACGCTCCCAGAGACGTAGCGATGTCTCCGGTCATTGCGGCCCGAGGTGTATGGGTTTTACTCGGTATGACGCGGCCGCCGTTTTAGACATTAGACACGAGACGGCGCGACGTCACCCGACCGCGCGCCGGAAGCAGAATCGCCAGTCTGAGACGAAAGCCTCGAAGAATCCGACAACTTTCCTGATTCCGAAGTTCTCGCGCAGAAAATCGTCGAAGACCTCGAAGCCGCCCTCGAACAATTCCGCGAAACCGCCGCCGACCTAGGCGCCGACGTGCTTAACCGAGAAATAGCAATAAATTGCTCCGGTGACCCTGTTAACCGTCGTGTAGGCTCTTCACGTTTGCCCTGATTGCACGGAAGCATCGGTCAATCGAATCCCGAGACAAAGATGAGTCTTATCACCACCCCCTAGGTCGTGTTGACACCATTGAATGGTATCAGATAATCTTTTGTGCGAGTTGAGGGATAGCTGGCCGGTTGGTCCCAGTGACTGCTGCTTGAGACTCTCGCAACTGGGCCGATCGGTGACTATTTGGGGATTTCTTAGCTTCGTATTGGCCATGCCTCAAAAGGAATTTCTTGCCATTTTGATCTTTCCGCCCACGAGGATGCTTTTTTGCCGATGAACTACAACGCGTGGTTTCAGTGCATCAACGGCTGTCCTGGACAGTTCAGCCTTCTCGAGGTGATCTACCGCTGCCCGTCGTGCGGTGACCTGCTCGAAGTTCGCCACGACATCGATGCCCTCAAAACAAGGGCCGCGGCGGCGTGGATCAAGCTCTTCGACGATCGCTGCCGCCAGAATGTCTACCCTTACGGCTCAGGCGTGTGGGCAAAGAAAGAATGGGTGGTTCCCTTTATCGACAACGAGAACATCGTCTCGACCTTCGAGGGCAACACCAACCTCTTCTGGGCTAATCGATACGGTAAGCAGCTCGACGTCGAGGATCTCTGGGTCAAGCAATGCGGTAACTCGCACACCGGCTCCTTCAAGGACCTCGGCATGACCGTGCTGGTCTCGGTAGTAAAGCAGATGATGGCCGACGGCCAGCCCATCGACGCCGTCGCCTGCGCCTCGACCGGCGACACTTCGGCGGCGCTCGCGGCCTACGGTGCGGCGGCGGGCATTCCAACAGTGGTATTCTTACCGCGCAACAAGGTGTCACCTGCACAGCTCGTCCAACCGCTCGCGAACGGGGCTTTGGTTCTTTCCCTGGACACCGACTTCGATGGCTGCATGGCCGCCGTCCAAGAAATCACGAAGCATAAGCACATCTACCTGGCGAATTCGATGAACAGCCTGCGAATTGAAGGGCAAAAGACCGTCGCAATCGAGATCGTGCAGCAATTCGAGTGGGAGGTGCCAGACTGGGTCGTCCTGCCCGGTGGTAACCTCGGCAACGTCAGCGCGCTCGGCAATGGCTTCCTGATGATGCGCGAGCTCGGCTTGATCTCGAAGCTGCCGCGCATTTGCGTAGCGCAAGCCGAGAACGCAAACCCGTTCTACCGCGCATACTTGAAAAACTTCGAGCACTTCGAGCCCGTCACGGCACGCGAGACGCTCGCGAGCGCGATTCAGATCGGCAATCCAGTCAGCATTCGGAAGGCCATAGCGACCTTGCAACGTTTCGACGGCGTGGTGGAGCAGGCTTCGGAGCTAGAGCTCATCGAAGAAACCGCCCGTGCCGACCGCACTGGAATGTTCAATTGCCCTCACACGGGCGTGGGACTGGCCGCGCTGCGTAAGCTCGTCAAGCGAAAGGTGATTCGGTCACACGAACGGATCGTGGTCATCTCAACGGCGAACGGCCTCAAGTTCACCGACCAGAAGATCGCCTATCACTCGGGCACGCTCGCAGGGATCCACCCGAGTCAACAGAACCGCCCAGTTGAGTTGAGCGCCGACACAAGGCAGATCACCGATGCGATCTCGCACCACGTCGAGCGCGTGCGGCTCCTAGATCAGTGATGGGGTGCTCGCGAGACCAAGAACAGCGGTGAGCCACGGCGTCACCCCCGAACGTTTTTATCGGGGGGTCCAGTCACAGTTTCGTCTGGATTCCTGATAGAAGAAGCATTGGGGAATGACAGCCTTAGAGGTCTGGGGTTAGCTCTTACGTAGCAAGCTGCGGGGAATTAAACCCGCATAGATTAAAAGGGTCGGGAGTTTTTTAGATCGCGTAGCACGATCTATCTCTGGCGCATTGGAGATCGATCATTAGCAGGATAGGACTTTTAACTCTGGATTCTCGTATGGCCGCAGGGGTAGCAAGGAGAATACAATCTATCCGAGGTTGTCATACGCTTCGGCGGCTCTGATTTGGTATTCTGACTGAGAAACACTGAGCGAGGTGAGCTAAATGGACAAGGAGGAAGAAAGCTGTTGTACGATCGACTATCAGCATCACAAGGAGATCTTTGAGCAGCGTCGGCAAGCTTTCCTGAAAGATCCGGGAAAAGGCGGTCACCACCCACCAGGCGAAGATCCGCTTGATCAAGGATCATTACAAAGAAGCGCAGGTACCCGGCGGTTACACGATCGCCTGCGACGAGCCGGCCGAGAGGGGAGGTTCGGGCAAGGGCCCGGCACCGTTGCAGTATCTGGTCGCCTCCGTGGGACTTTGACTGTTGAGCCAACTGACGCAGTGTGCGTCGTACCTGAATGTCCGGATCGAAAAGGCGGAGTTAACGGTAAAAGGGGAATTCGATCAGAGGGGCAAATTCGGCCTCGCCGACGTTCCTTCGGCCTGCAAACGATTCACCTATCAGCTCGATCTGCAAAGTCCAGAGAAAGAGGAGCGGGTGGTTAAGCTTCTGGCATTCATGGAGCGCTCCTGCTACGCGACTAACACTCTGCGGCAGCCTGTAGAGGTGGTGCCGCGCCTGCTTCTAAACGGGCGCGAAGTGGCGGTGAATCTGGGTCGCTAGGACGACACAGACTTGCGTCTGAAAGCCGAACTGCGCGCATCAATCGCGACAAAGCCGCTCGATGTTTTCTGGCGCAGAGAAGAAAGTTTGGAAGAATCCGACAACCTTCTCGATCCCAACGCGTTCGCGATGGGCTTAGTGGCATCGTGATGGACCCCAACGCAGTGCTCGGGCCTGAGGATCCGCAAATTGGGGAGTTGCCTTCGGCTTCTATTCTCTAACTAAATGCAATCTTATTAGGCTAAACCGCCCTATTACCGTCATCATACCTAGCCTCACGGCATTTACGCACCTAGGTACGTAGGACTTTCTTGGACTTTCGGGCCAATTCCTGCACTCTTAGCCCAGTTTCGGTTCGGCATTCGCGTTGCTTTATAGAACGAGCCACTAGGCAGAAGCCATGGCACCATCATAATTCCGATAAACGCGACTGGTAAGTTGTCGCTTGAAACACATCCAGTAATACTCAACACCCAAAGACTGGCCCATACTGATAAAAAGACTAATGAATTCTCTTATGAACAACTCATTGGTTTTTAGAGACCCTACGGACAGTGGACTTCTCGAGAGACTGCTTCGGAAAAACATCCAGGAGGGAGAGGAGGGGCTCATGCTGGCGGTCCTGGCAGATGCTGTCGAGTATTTCCAGAAGTATGTCCTTGCAGAGGATGAGAAGGGAAAAAAGCTATTTCAAGAGGAGGAAGAGTGGATTCTGGAGAAAAATAGCGATTGGTTATTTTCTTTTGAGAATATCTGTGAGGCCTTACGGCTAGACCCAAATTACATACGTCAGGGGCTGTTGTCCTGGAAGGAGGCGCAGCGAAAGTTTCATTCGAAAGCCGTTAACAATCATAATCGCCGAAGATGCTACGGTCGCAAGATTGCCTGAGTTTTTGTGAAGCGCTCTCTGTCGGACTTCCGTCGTTCACGCTTTCGCCCTCCATTTGCGTTCAAGAAAATAGCGTTCGCTTTAACCATAAGTGGCTCTTTACATGAAGCAAATCTTGTATCACGGCTATAAGGTCACAGGCACGGCGAAGAACGAGGAAGGAGTTTGGCGGCCCCATACTCATATTTCATGGGCAGGCGGGCGGCAGGAAGAAAAGCTACAAGATTCAAATGGCTTCACAACTCAACGTGACGCCGAAGAGTACGCGCTGCAGTCGGGAAAACAGTGGATAAGTAATCACCGTCAAGGCAGCCTTTTTTGAGAATTCGGCCGCACGCCGTCGGGCGAGGAGGCTAAGGGCTTCAAGGGAATCATCACCATGGTCACTGTCAAACAAGACGGAGAGTGGTTAATCCGCGCGGTACAGAACACTGTGAGCGGCATTCCCGCGATGACGAAGCCATCGGAAAAGAGTCACTGAGCCATCTAGCCTCAGGCTCAAAAGGAGCCGGTCCCGGTTAGCGTGAAGCGGTAGGCCTTCTAGAGTTACATAGGATAGAAAGATATAGTAAAAAAAGTAATGCGTAAGCAAATAATTAGTCAAGATCCTCAAAATATTCTACCCGCCGATCAAAGCTGGCTCGATTTGCAACACGTGGCGCGAGTGGAACTCACGTCTGAGGATGCGGCGCCGCGGTTGGAAAAGTGGGTGAAAGAATGGAAGCCCGACGCACTACCAAGAGAAAATCTTTGATACCGTGCCTTATTATTTTGATCTCGCTGTTTCCGCTTGATGCGCGGTCTGGGAGTATTGATGAGGTGACCTTTCTTAATAAGGTTGAGGTCTACGAGACGATAGTGGACACAAGCCTCATTACCCAGGAAGGAAAACGCTTCCCAATTGCCAAGGGAATGAGGCTAAATGTTGTGGGGTTCACCACGACAGAGGCCTTTGTTATCTCCCGCATGGATAAGCCCAACGGTTTTGTCAGAAAGACAGACATTTCTCCGATTAGAGGTGGGTCGGGAATTAGAGAAGAGATTATCAAGGAGGAAACTTTAAAGTGAAGGGCACCAACCCTTCGGCAATAACTCTCCATTATAGAAGCGTTCAATACGATTGTAACTGCCTTAGAAGAATGCTCCTGATCCTATCTACAGATCAAATCTGTTTTTCGCCCCAGAAACAGCATACTAGAGTATTGTCGTGGACTTCGTTCGCCGGGCATCCGCGAAGCTTGTGAAATAAGGTTTTCTCCCGGCTTGCTGGGGAGCGCGGCACTGTTCTATTTCGCCAAGCGAAATACCGGTTGCAAGGCAACAATGCCGCGAAGTCACAGTAGACTTATGTAGAGCGGAAACCGAAACTGAAAAGACCCGAGCGCCATGGCTAATCTGTATTACAACGACCGGCTCATTATCGCGTATGCATCTATACATCAAAGCGCCAAATTGTGGAGTCCGGGAGCTGAAATCACTTGGAAGCGCGATGGCCGGCGATACTCACATACCATTGGCGGCCTCGCGGATCGATTCAAAACTTGTGAGGAAGCGGAAAGCTTTGTGACAAATCTCGCCAAAGCATGGATTGACGCTAACTTGTAATTCGGAAACGGCCAAGATTCTGGGCCAGATTCTTAGTTGAGATCTTACGTGCCGAGAGGATCTGGCGAATTATCGCGCTACAAAGGCTGGCAGCGAAAATACTTTTTGCTCTTTTTGTTCTGTTTACCCGCGCGGCTGAGGCAGAGGCTAGGGAGGTGCCAGTGGCCGTCGTTGAGCCAGTCTGGCTGCCCTTAGTTGTGACTCAGCAGAGACCAGCTTACTTTTGCTTCCCTCTAGCTTTCCCACGAAGATAGAAACGCCAAATGAGTCTTTCGATCTTAGCGAGCAGCTCCAGTGATCGCTCTCGGGACTCCTTTTGGTCGCTAAACTGTGCTTCATTATCGGCTTTGTTGGACGCATTGTTTTGCGCCTTCCGTGGATCGACGGGATTTGAGTTCACGATACACGCTAAGTTAGCAAAGCATATGCCGACCGAAAGAAATGCTTCAATGGAGAGTGGACAGAGGGAGGGCGTAGAAAAAACCCAACAGTCCACACAGGGAACTTGTCAGTAAAAGAATACAACAGTTCGGCGACGCATGTCTCTAGTGTTCATCGGCTTCGGTATTGGCTTCTTTGTCTTCCCTTATGCCCAACAGTGGTTTGCTGGCGCAGTGCTGCTCGTCATAGTGGATAGTCTGCTCCTGGTCCCGAAGTGGTTGTGTTAAAACGGTTAGACTACTTTAACATTCTCGGCTGACCGCCCGCCGTGGGCATCAGTTAATTAATAGGAACCAGAAATATCTGCTTATCGTTTTTCTGCGCATATTGTCTTCCAGTTTTCGGGCATTGAACCCGCTTATCTTTTAATGTGGCCAGGTTTGCAGGGAGATCCTTTGCCTCGTACCTGTCGCCGATGCTTTGCTTCTCGACGGGACCGTCATCCAACGTAACGGAAATCTCCATTGGATGAAGATCGCCACATGCGTTGCACAAGGCATAAACATTGTACTTCGGCATGATGGTACCCTCCCACGAGGATAATCGAGCCACTTATATTTTAGTCACGAAGGGAGAGGAAAAGAAAGAGGGGCCAAGCCGAACTCAACCGTCTCCTCCTTGTCAACAAAAGAATTCTCTTGAACCTCTTGTCTTAAGCCGGCTCTGAGACCTCTCTTCAAAGACAATTTTTTTGCTGCTTTGAAAACTTACTGTACCTGCGTTTGCGCTATTTGAACTCGGAACACTTGGCCCCTAATATTTGTGCTCCTCGATGCGCTCACTCCATTAATTTGTTTTTTTCATCTCGATTCGTGAGCGGCAAATATGTCGCCGGAAAACCGGCAAACCGTCTCATGGCCCTGCTCTTGCTCTAAGAACCTCTCGCCGCATGGCGCGCCATGGGATAGCAGAGGGTTCTGCCAGCCGGTACTCTCCGCAACGGTTGGTGAGGAGGGGTAACGGCCTCCATACCTATCCCATAAGTGCTCAGCTAGAGCACTGGACTCCCTGAGGGAGATGGTGCCGCACTTAGGCAGCGGGCGGACCGGGATTGCCGTAT
>WNGH01003823.1_pt1 | contig 14424 bp, 2 predicted proteins | sample 5400631 | NCBI WGS metagenome assembly WNGH01 (sample SAMN13153373, study PRJNA577476) | soil metagenome | isolation source: 115 cm soil or saprolite under Garry oak tree replicate 1 | place: USA:California | collected 2016-06-15
GCAGCGGCTCACGTCGGTGTCGCGCCCGGGGCTGTCCCAGGTCACTCTCGAGTTCGGCTGGGGGCGCAACATGGACTTCGCCGCCCTCGATGTCCGCGAGAAGCTGGATCTCGTCCGCCTGCCACGCGAGGCGGAGAAGCCGGTCGTCCTCCGCCTGGACCCGAACAACGATCCGATCCTGCGCCTGTACTTGACCGGCGGATCGAACCTGTACCAGCTGCGCTACGTGGCCGACGAGGTGCTGAAGAAAGACCTGGAATCGACCGACGGGGTCGCGGCGATCAAGGTGAACGGCGGTTACGAGGAGGAGATCCAGGTCAAGGTCGACCAGGGGAAGCTGGCCCTGATGGGGGTCGGCATCCAGGACGTCAACCAGAAGCTCCTGCGCGAGAACGTCAACCAGGCGGGCGGCAGCCTGTACGAGCAGGAGGCGCGCTACCTGGTGCGCGCGCGCAACGAGTTCAAGGACCTCGACGACATCATGAACACCGTCCTGGTCTCGAAGGACGGTCGCAACATCCTGATGTCGGACGTGGCGGAGGTGACGCGCGGCCACAAGCAGCGCGAGGCGATCACGCGGTTCAAGGCGCAGGAGGCGGTCGAGCTGGCGATCTACAAGGAAGGGGACGCCAACACCGTCGGCGTGGCCCGCGCCGTGCAGAAGCGGCTCGAGCGCGTCCAGAAGGAGATGCCGGCCGGCATCACGGTGACCACGGGCGTCGACCAGTCGCGCTTCATCCAGGACTCGATCAACGAGGTCATCGTCAACGCGCTCGAAGGGGGCGCCCTGTCGATCCTGATTATCTTGTTATTCCTGAAGGACCTGTTCAGCACGATCATCATCGGCGTGTCGATCCCGATCTCCATCATCGCGACCTTCTTCCTGATGTACCAGACCGGCACGACGCTGAACGTCATGTCCCTCGGCGGGCTGGCGCTCGGCGTCGGCATGCTGGTCGACGACTCGATCGTGGTCCTGGAGGCGATCTTCAAGCGGCGCGAGCGGGGGGAGTCCGGGGCCGTGGCCGCCCAGCGCGGCGCGTCCGAGGTCGGCCGCGCCGTCGTCGCCTCGACCCTGACGACCGTCGCCGTCTTCGTGCCGGTCGTGTTCATCGAGGGGATCGCGGCCCAGCTGTTCCGCGACCAGGCGCTCACCGTGTCGTTCTCGCTCATGGCGTCCCTGGTCGTGTCGCTCACCATCATCCCGCTGGTGTCGGCGATGATGGGGACGGCGCGCGACGCGGCGCAGACGCGTCTTCCGGCCGCCGCGCCCGAGGGGGCCGGCCGGTTCCGGCGGACCACGCACACCGCGTTCGTCTCCTTCCCGCCCCTGGCGCTGGGCCACGTCCGCCGCTGGCTGGCGGGGATCGGGCACGGCCTGGCGGTGGTCGCCCGTCCGATCACGGCGTCGTTCGACCGCGGTCTCGACGCGATCATGAGGTCCTATCCTGTCGCCCTCCGCTGGGCTCTGCGCGCGCCCTGGACCGTCCTGGCCACGGCCCTCATCGCCTTTCTAGGGTCGCTGGTGCTGGCGCAGAACCTGGGTGTCGATCTCATCCCGTCCTTCTCGCAGGGGGAGTTCAGCTTCCAGGTCGAGCTGCCGGAGGGAACGCCGCTCGAGTCGACCGACCGCTTCGTGCAGGACGTGCAGAAGTCGGTGGCGGACGACGCGCGCGTCGACGCCGTCTCGAGCATCATCGGCGGCGCCGGACTGTCGCTGTCGAATACGGGGAGCGAGGGGGAGAACGCCGCGCGCATCCAGGTGCGGCTGAAGAAGGGGCTGGGGCGCAAGGACGAGGAGGCGGTCGCCGCCATCCTGCGCGCGCGTCTGGAGGCGTCGTCCATCGCGCGCTACAAGTTCGAGCGTCCGTCCTATTTCACCTTCCGCACGCCGATCGAAGTGGAAGTGTACGGCGACAACCTGGCCGACCTGGAATCGGCGGCCGCCGCCTTGAAGCGGGAGATGGGGACGGTCTCCGGCCTCGTGGACGTGAAGTCATCCATGGAGGTCGGCAACCCCGAGCTGCAGCTGAGCTTCCACCGTGAGCAGCTCTCGAAGCTCGGTCTGGATCTCTTCCAGGTGGCGGCGACGGTGCGCAACAAGGTGCAGGGGGAGGTCGCGACCCGCTTCCTGGAGGGGGATCGCGAGATCAACATCCTGGTCCGCTCGGTCGACGTCGGGAACGCCTCCGTCAGCGACGTGAGCGATCTCATCGTCGGGCAGCGCGACGGCGTGCCGATCTATCTGAAATCCGTCGCCGACGTGACGCTCGCGCAGGGGCCGAGCGAGATCCGGCGCGTCGGCCAGAAGCGGGCCGCGATCATCTCCGGGAACATCTCCGGACGCGACATGGGGGCGGTGGCCGCGGACGTGCGGAGCGTCATCGGGAGGCAGGCGCTGCCGATGGGGGTCGTCGCCGGCCTGAGCGGCCAGGAAGAGGAGATGCAACGCTCGTTCCGGTCCCTGAAGCTGGCCCTGGCGCTCGCGATCTTCCTGGTCTACCTGGTCATGGCCTGCGAGTTCGAGTCGCTTCTGCACCCCTTCGTCGTCATGTTCACCGTGCCCCTCGGCGTCATCGGCGCCGTCCTGGCGCTGGTCGTCACCGGCCACTCGGTGAACGTCGTGGCGATGATCGGGGCCGTGATGCTGGCCGGAATCGTCGTCAAGAACGCCATCGTCCTGATCGACGCCGTGAACATGCTGCGATCCGAGGGGATGGCGCGCGAAGAGGCGCTCGTCGAGGCGGGGCTGAGGCGCATGCGGCCGATCCTGATGACCACCGCCACGACCATCCTCGGACTCCTGCCGATGGCGCTCGGACTGGGCGAGGGGGCCGAGCTGCGCGGGCCTTTGGCCGTGACCGTCATCGGGGGCTTGAGCGTATCGACCGTCCTGACCCTCCTCGTCATCCCGGTGATCTATACGCTTCTGGACCGCAGGGCCTTCGTCCCTCAGACCGCCGCCGGGGCGGTGCCCGGGGATGGCTCCGGAGGCAGGCCGGCGGTCAGGGAGAGAGAAACAGCGAGCGCCGTTCCCGGCGCCGGCTTCCTGCCGCAGCCGGCCCTCGGCAGCCCCCTGGAGTCGCGCACGGAGCCATGAGCCTTCCCGAGCTCTCGATCAAGCGTCCGGTCACCACCCTGATGATCCTCCTGAGCGTCATGGTGGTCGGCGGCATCGCCATGCAGCGCCTGCCGCTCGCCTTCCTGCCGAACGTCGATCTCCCGTTCATCGGCATCACGATTCCCTACCCGAACTCGAACCCGACCCAGATCGAGAAGCAGATCACCAAGCCGGTCGAGGAGGTCCTGGCCACGATCCCCGGGGTGAAGCGTCTCGGCTCGACCTCCACGGCCGACAGCGCCGAGTTCCAGATGCAGTTCAAATGGGGGCAGAACCTCGACATCGTCCGGATGAAGGTGAGCGAGAAGATGGACCAGGTGAAGTCGAGCCTGCCGCTGGGGATCGGCGAGGTCCTGATCTTCTCGTTCAACACCAGCGACATCCCGGTCGTGCAATCGCGCATTGCCGCCCAGGGGATCGACCTGTCGAAGAACTACGACCTGCTCGAGTCGCGCGTCGTGAACCGCATCCGGCGGATCCCCGGCGTGGCCCGGGTCAATCTCGACGGCGTGGCCCCCAGCGAGATCTTCATCGACCTCGTCCTCGACCGCGTCAAGCAGCATGGCGTCGACATCGGGATGCTCCTGCAGCGGCTGCAGGGGGCGACCTCGAACCTGGTCCTGGGGCAGGTCAGCCACGACGGGCTGCGCTACACGGCGCGCGCCCTGGGGGCCTTCGACTCGCTGCGGGCGATCGAGGACCTGACCGTCAACGACCGCGGGCTGAGGCTCAAGGACGTGGCCGAGATCCGCTACGAGGAGCCGCCGATAGCGCACGGGCGGCACCTCGAGGGGACGCAGGCGGTCGCGCTCGACGTCTTCAAGGAGTCGACGGCCAACACGGTCGACGTCGCCACCAGCGTGATGAAGGTCATCACGGAGGACATCGACAAGGATCCCCTGCTGAAGGGGATCAAGGTGTTCACGTTCGACGACCAGGCGAAGCAGATCACCTCCGGCATCGACGGCCTCAAGAACGCGGGCATCCTCGGGGCGCTGTTCGCGGTCGTCGTCCTCTACTACTTCCTGCGGCGCTTCGACTCGACTCTCATCGTGTCGTTGTCGATCCCCTTCTCCGTCGTGGCGGCCTGCGGTCTCATGTACTTCATGGGGAAGTCCCTCAACGTCCTGTCGATGTGCGGCCTGATGCTCGGGATCGGGATGCTGGTGGACGACGCCATCGTCGTCCTCGAATCGATCGACAGGAAGCGCCGGACCGAGCCCGACGCGTCGAAGGCCGCGCTCGTCGGCGCGCACGACGTGTCGATGGCGGTGACCTGCTCGACGCTGACGACGATCATCGTGTTCCTGCCGCTGGTGGTCGGGGCGGGGACGGAGCTCACCACCTGGCTGAAGGAGATCGGCATCGCGATCTCGATCTCGCTCGCCTGCTCGCTGTTCTCGTCCCTGACCCTCATCCCGCTCATGTCGGCGTGGTGGCTGAGGCGGAGGCCGGCGGCGCAGCCGAAGAGCCTGGCCTGGCTCGAGGAGCGCTACGCGCGCACGCTGGGATGGACGCTCAGGCACAAGGCCTGGACGCTGCTCATCGTGGTCCTCGGGCTCGTGGTCGGCGTCATCCCGCCCTTCACCGGCCTACTGCCCGCGGCGATGTTCGCGGCGATCCAGAACAAGCGTCTCTTCCTGCAGTACGAGTTCTCCGAGTTCGCCTACAAGTCGGACGCCGAGAAGGCGGTCAACGTCGTCGAGAAGTATCTCGACGCGAACCGGGACAAGTTCCTGATCAAGACGGTGTACAGCGTCTTCGAGGAGAACGAGGCCCACTCGGTCCTCAACATGTCACGGGAGGACCTCAGCGACGACGAGGTGAAGGAGCTGCGCAAGACGATCCGCGCCGGCCTGCCCCAGGTCCCCGGCGCGCGCATCTTCTTCGCCGACGAGACGGAAGGGGGGGGCGACAGCACCTATTTCGCCGTGAAATTCTTCGGGTACGACAGCGCCATTCTCGCCAAGCTGGCGGACGAGGCGGTGCGCCGGCTGGGGACCGTCGACGGAGTCCAGGACATCAACTCGTCCCTCAACAAGGGGCGGAACGAGGTCCAGGTCGTGATCGACCGCGACAAGGCGCGGCGCGCCGGGCTGACCGCCGAGGACGTGTCGCAGGTCTTCCAGTTCACCCTCGGCGGCATGCGCCTGAACCGGTTCAATGCCGGCGACCGGGAGGTCGACTCGTGGCTCGAGCTGCGGCAGGTCGACCGCGAGAGCCTGGAGGATCTCAGGAAGATCCAGATCGGCCCCCCCGATCACCCGATCCTGCTGGGGGACATCGCCACGTTCCAGATCGTGCGCCGGGTCGATCAGATCGCCCGCGAGAACCGCAAGGAGCGGGTCGCGGTGAACGCCACCTACGAAGGGAAGCAATGGACGAAGTCGCGCGCCGAGATCGAAGGGCTCATGAACGCGTTCGACCTCCCGCCCGGCTACTCCTGGTCGTGGGACGACAAGATCCTCGAGCAGGGGGAGGAGAACGATCAGATGCTGACCAACTTCGTCCTCGCTCTCGTGCTCGTCTACCTGGCGATGGCGTCGCTGTTCGAGTCGATCGCCCAGCCGTTCGCCATCCTGTTCTCGATCCCCTTCGCGCTGCCGGGGGCGATGTGGCTCCTGACCGCCACGCGCACGCCGCTCAACATCATGGCGTGGATCGGGCTGCTCATGCTGATCGGCATCGTCGTCAAGAACGGCATCGTCCTGCTCGATCACATGAACCAGGTGCGCAAGGCGGGGCTCGGGCGCGACGAGGCGATCATTCAGGCGGGGCGTGATCGGCTGCGCGCCGTCCTCATGACCGCCCTGACCGCCATCGTCGGCCTGATCCCGCTGGCGTTCGGCAGCACGAGCGTCGGCGAGGCGTACTACTTCCCGCTGGCCCGCACCGTCATCGGCGGCCTCGCCTCCTCGACGATCCTGACGCTCATCGTCCTGCCGTACATCAACATCGGCGTCGAGGCGGTGGCGCGCTGGTTCGGCGATCTCTGGCGCTCCTCCGACCCCGGGCTGCGCCGGCAGCCGGCCGGCGGGACTAGTTCTTCACCGGCGGTGCCGGGACCGGCGGCAGCGTCTTCGGGGATTTCCTGATCTGCTCCATCACGACCTCGATCCCCTTCTCGAGCTGGGGATCGCGCCCCTGCACGACCAGGTCGTCGCGGTTGTCGACCTCGATGTCGGGGTCGACGCCGTGTCCCTCGATGACCCACTGGCTGTCGATGCCGTAGGTGCCGAACTCGGGACGCGTGACGTAACCGCCGTCGACCAGCGGCGAATAGCCGCGGATGCCGACGACGCCGCCCCAGGTGCGTGTGCCGATGAGCGGGCCGAGACCATACTTCTTGAAGAAGTAGGGGAAGATGTCCCCGTCGGACGCCGAGTAGTGGTTGATGAGGCAGGCCAGCGGTCCGTAGAAGACCTGCGCGGGGTAGGTCGTGACGCCGCCGTTGCGGCTGTTTCCCATGCCGGCCAGCACACGGCGAAGCCGCTCGAGGATGAGCTCGGAGACGAAGCCGCCGCCGTTGTTGCGCACGTCGATGATCAACCCCTGCTTGCGGATCTGCGGGTAGTACTGGCGCACGAACTCGTTGAGGCCGTCCCCCCCCATGTTCGGGATGTGCACGTAGCCGACCTTGCCTTCGGTCGCCTTCTCGACTTTCTTTCGGTTCGTTTCGATCCGGTCGAAGTAGCGGATCTGCTCCTCGTCCTCGAGCGGCCGGACCTTGACCTGCCGCGCCCCCCTGTCGTCCGGCCGGGAGTTGACGGTCAGGGTGACCGTGCCGCCGGTCTTGTTCTGCAGCAGGTCGTCGGGCAGGTCGGGTGATTTCAGATCGACGCCGTCCACTTTCAGGATGTACGACCCTTCGGGCACGTCCACGCCCGGCTCGGTGAGCGGCGAGCGGCGCGCCTCGATCCAGTTCTGTCCCTGCAGGACCCGCTCGATGCGGTAACGACCGGTCGCCTTGTCGAGGGCGTAGTCGGCGCCGAGCAGGGCGATCGGCACCGTCTTCGTCTTCGGGAAATCGCCCCCGCCGACGTAGGCGTGGCCGATGTTCAGCTCGGCGATCATCTCGCCGATGATGTAGGTCAAGGCGTTTCGATGCGCGACGTGCGGCAGGAGCGCGCCGTATTTCGTTTTCATCGCCGGCCAGTCGAGGCCGTGCATGTTCGGGACGTAGAAGAAGTCGCGCTCGAGGCGCCAGGTCTCGTCGAAGATCTGCCGCCATTCGGCCGGCGGATCGAGCAGCATCGACATCGCATCGAGCTTCAAGACGCCGTCCCCGGCCTTGGCCGGCGCCGCCCCCGGCTTCGCGTCCAGAATGCCGTACTGCTTGTCGGCGGCGTAGATCACCTTGGCGCCGTCGGCCGAGAGGTCGTAGCCCCCCACACCGGAGATCAACACCGCGTCCTTGCGTTTCTCCAGATCGAACGCGTGCAGCACGCCCTTGGGCGCCCCGTCGTCATCCCCGCCCCCCAGCGTCGGGGCCGGGCCGGTCATGTAATAGAGGAACGACGCGCTCGCGGCGAGGTGCGACAGCGTTCCAGGCTCCATCGGGAAGGCGACGATCCGATCCTCGATGCCGTCCAGATCGATCCTGATCGGCGCGACCTCCTTCGCGGCCGCCTTGCCGCCCGTCTTCTTCTCCTTGCCGGCGTCCTTCTCCTTCGACGCCGGTTCGGTAGCACCCGCCTCCTTGCCCGGTTCGCCGACCTGCACTTCGTCCGACTCGGGAGCGAACGGGGAAGGGAGGTCCTTGCGCAGCGTCACGGCGTAGATCCGCGTCACGTTGTCGTAGACGTAGGAAAAGTCGAACGCCCCGACACCGGCGCTGAGGTCGCGGTCGGAGAAAAAGTAGAGGTAGCGGCCCCCGGGGTCGAAGACGGGAGTGCGGCTGTCGTTCATCTCGGACGTCAGACGCGTCACCTTGCCGGTCTCGATCGCAAAGAGATAGACCTGCCTCATCTGGTCCGGGTGCTGCTTCGAGTAGGCCAGGTACCGGCTGTCGGGGGACCAGGCGTAGTCGTTGATCTCCGCCTCCTTCGCCTGGTCGGCGAGCGTGACCTTGCCGCCCAGGGCGTCGACCCAGTACAGCCTCTGGTCCTTGTCGGCGAAGGCGAGCCTTTTGCCGTCGGGCGACCAGACCGGTCCGAAGCGCCAGCAGTGCCCGTCGGTCGTCACGCGCCGCGCCGCGGCCGATCCATCTTGAGGCTCGATCCAGATCTCCTCCTCCCCGGTCCGATCGGAAAGGTAGGCGATCCACTTACCGTCCGGGGACCAGGAGGCGCCGCGCTCGTGCGCCCCCGACGAGTTCGTCAGGTTGCGCGTGTTCCCCTTCTCGGCGGGGACGGTCAGGACCTCGCCGCGCGCCACGAACAGCGCCCGCTTCCCGTCGGGGGACAGGCCGAACTCGGTGATCTTCTCCGCGAGCGGGACGAACCCGGGGCGCGCCGCGGGCCGCTCGGCGGGGACGCGGACGACGACCTTGGCGCTCTTCGCGGCCGCGATGTCGTAGAGGTAGAGATCCCCGCCGTTCTCGTAGACGACACCGTCGGGTCCTCCCGACGCCCAGCGGACGTCGTAGTCCTTGTGGTCGGTCAGCTTGGTGACCTTCTTCGACCCCGGATCGACGGAGAACAGGTTGAACGTCTTGTCCCTGTCCGAATCGAAGATGATCCGATCGCCGATCCAGACCGGCTCGGTCGAGTTGCTGTCGTTCTCGGTCAGCGGCTCGAGCCTGTTGCCGGCGAGGTCGTAGATCCAGAGGCTCAGGGTCATCCCGCCGCGATAGCGCTTCCAGGTGCGGAAGTTCGTCCAGATCCGGTTGTAGACGACCCGCCTGCCGTCGGGGGAATACGCCGCCAGCCCCCCCTCCGGCATCGGCAGCGGCTCCGGCAGGCCCCTCTCCAGGCCCACGGTGTACAGCCGCCCGGCGCGGTCCTCCCAGGCCTGGTGCCGCGATCGGAACAGGATCCGCTTCCCGTCCGGCGTCCAGCCGATGACCATGTTGTTCGGTCCGGCCCGCTCGGCGGGGTGGCCGGTGTCGGCCCAGAAGGTCAGACGCTTCGGCACGCCCCCCTCCGCCGGGATGACGTACACGTCGCGATTGCCGTCGTACTGCCCGGTGAAGGCGATCCATTTCCCGTCCGGCGAATAGCGCGGGAAGATCTCGAGCCCCGGGTCGGAAGTGAGCTGCCGGGCCAGGCCGCCGCTGCGCGCCACCGTCCAGATGTCCCCCGCGTACACGAAGGCGATCGAGTCGCGCGACAGCGTCGGAAAGCGCAGGAGCCGCGTCGCGGACGTCGCGTCCGTCTCGGCCGCGCCGGGCGAGGCGGCCGGCCAGGCGACCAGGAGAAGGCCGAGGAGGATGAGGACTGCACAGGTCAGCGGGATGAAACGCAGGGACGGCGCGCGGCGCATCGTGGGCTCCTTGGTTGTCGGTGCGCCCGCGTTTCTACCCGCTCCCAGGGCCCGCGTCAAGTCTGGGGTTCGGTTCGAAGCGTCGGCTGGTCGGTTTGCTGTCCGGACTCCGCGATCGCTGCGCCCCGGAGACCGCGCCTGGAGGGAAATCGGGACGGCACTTCCTGTCGAGTCCTCGTAGATTGAATGCGGGGGACGAGAGAACTCGTCGGAGGTGCCGTCATGAAACAGATCGTCGGCCAATTGTGTCTCGTTCTCCTCCTTCTCCTCGTGGTCCCCCTGGCAGCGCGGGCCGATCAGCTCGCGCCCACCGGCGGCGAGCTGCGCGTTCTCACGCGGGGCGGGCCGGTCGAGCAGTGCCCGCTGAAGCACACGGACGTCGTCGCCGAGATCACCGGCAACGTGGCGCAGGTCGAGGTGACCCAGACCTTCCAGAATCCCTACGACCGGAAGATCGAGGCGGTCTATGTCTTCCCGCTGCCGGATCGCGCCGCGGTCAATGACATGGAGATCAAGGTTGGCGAACGGACGATCAAGGGGCTGATCAAGAAGAAGGAGGAGGCCCGGGCCATGTACGAGACGGCCCGCCAGGCCGGCCATGTCGCCGCCCTTTTGGACCAGGAGCGGCCCAACATCTTCACCCAGTCGGTGGCGAACATCCTGCCCGGCAGAGAGGTGGTGGTGACGATCCGCTATTTCGAGACGGTCCCCTACGCCTCGGGCGATTACGAGTTCTCCTTCTCGATGGTGGTCGGACCGCGCTTCATCCCCGGCGAGCCCACGACGCAAGGGGAGCGCGGTCTCTCCCCCGATACGACCGAGGTGCCGGACGCGTCGCACATCACGCCTCCGGGGATCCGGCCCGAGACGCGCACCGGGCACGACATCTCCCTCGAGGTGCGTCTGGACGCCGGCGCCACGGTGCGCGAGCTGGTCTCCCCCACGCATCAGATCCGCGTCGAGAGCAACGGACGCGGTGGCGACATCATCCGGCTCAAAGATGAGGACTCGATCCCGAACCGGGACTTCGTCCTGCGCTACCGGGTCGATGGCGACGCCCCGAACCTGATCGTCCTTCCCCACCGCGGGGAGGGGGACGGCTACTTCCTGATGCTCGTCCAGCCCGAGGCGAACCCGTCGGAAACGGACATCACCCCGAAGGAGATGATCTTCGTGGTCGACTGCTCCGGCTCGATGAGCGGCGAGCCGATCGAGAAGGTCAAGGAGGCGATGCGATACGCCCTGCAGGGCCTGGATCCGCGCGACACGTTCCAGATCGTGCGCTTCTCGGATCGGGCAAAGACCTTCGAGGCCGCTCCCGTCCTGGCGACCCCCGGCAACATCGAGCGCGCGCTTCAATACGTCGCCCGCCTGTCGGGCGAGGGCGGCACGATCATGCTGGAGGGCGTGAAGACCGCGCTGTCGTACCCGGAGGATCCGGAGCGCCTGCGCATCGTCTCCTTCATGACCGACGGGTACATCGGCAACGAGGATGCGATCCTTGCCTACATGTCGAAGCACCTGGGCGGCGCGCGCCTCTTCTCCTTCGGCGTCGGCACCTCCGTCAACCGGTATCTGCTCGACAAGATGGCGGATTTCGGCCACGGCGCAGTGGAATACGTCCTGCCTGGCGAAGACTCCGGCAAGTCGATCCAGCGCTTCTACGACCGGATCAGAAGCCCGTACCTCACCGACATCCAGATCGACTGGGGAGGGCTCGGTGTGACCGACATGTACCCGGGCGAGATCCCGGACCTGTTCCTCGGCCAGCCTGTTGCCGTCTATGGCCGCTACGGGCAGCCGGGGAAGTCCGAGGTGATCCTGCGCGCCCGACTGGGAGGCAAGCCGTACGAACAACGCTTCACTGTCGAGCTCCCCGACCGGCACGACGAAGGCGAGGCGATCGGCACGCTGTGGGCGCGCGCCCGCATCGAGGACCTCTCCGACCAGCTCATCGTCGGCTCACAACCGGCACTGGTGGAGGAGATCACCCGCATCGCCCTGGCCCACCGACTGGTCTCGAAGTACACCTCCTTCGTCGCCGTCGAGGAGCAGATCGACACCGGACCCGAGAAGCCGGCGCTCGTCGAGGTGCCGGTCTGCACCCCGCCCGGCGTCAAGTACGACATGACCTACGGCGCATCGGGGGGAGTCGAGCTGGCGGAGCGCGTCCGGGTCACCGCCCAGGGCGAAGTCGTCAACGCGGAGACGACCACCACGTCGACGGTCTTCAACTCCGAGTTCATCGAGGCCCTGCCGATCCTGGGGCGCAACTATCAGGACGTCCTGACGCTCGCCCCCGGCGTGTCGGACGTGGACGGCGACGGCAACCCGACGATTCATGGATCGCGCGACACCGACGTCATCACTCTCGTGGACGGGGTCACGACGAACGACCCGCTCACCGGGAAGCGGGGGCAGGAGATCAACATCGACTCGATCCAGGAGATCGAGGTAATGACGGCGGGGGCGACCGCCGAGTTTGGCCGGGGCGAGGGAGGGTTCGTCACTCTGGTCACCAAGTCGGGCGGGAACGAGTTCGAGGGGAAGTTCAGCTTCTACTGGCGGGGCAAGACGTTCGACGGCGACGGAGCAGGGATCGACGACCCGAAGCTGCACGGAGGTCTTGGAGAGCTCGGCCTGCGCGACCTGAAATTCAACGACTTCACGCCGTTCCTGTCGCTCGGCGGGCCGATCAAGAAGGACAAGGCCTGGTATTACTTCACGGCCGAGTACATCCGCCTCGAGGAGCCGGTCAACGCTCTCACGCAGGCGTTCGTGCGTCCCACCACGGAGAAGAGGGTCTTCGGCAAGCTGTCCTGGGACATGTCGACGAACCACAAGCTGCAGTTCACGGCGACCTGGGATCCTCAGGAGTACGGCAACCTGGGAGTCGATTCCTTCACGGCGGTGGAGTCGGGGTACACCGAGAAGCGCGGCGGGCTCAACCTGACCCTCAAGGAGACGGCGGTCTTCAACCCGAACGTCTTCCTCGAAACGACGGTGCAGCACTTCGCGACCCAGCCCCAGACGATCCCGACGCTGGGCGCGGACACCAACCACAACGGGATTCTGTTCATCGACCGGAACCACAACGGCTTCATCGACGCGACCGAGCGGGACCCGGGCGAGGACTACGATCGGGACGGAGCCTTCGACATCTTCGAGGATCTCAATCACGACCGACATCTCGGCCCCGGTGAAGACAGGGATCTCGACGGACGGTTGACCGCGGCCGGCGCCGGGTGCGAGGGCGTCCACCGCGAGGACGTCGATTGCGACGGCCATGTGGACCTGATCTGGGAGGACGACAACAACAACCACCAGCTCGATCCGGGCGAGGATCGGGACGCCGACGGCAGGCTCGATTACATCGACGAGGACCTGAACCACAACGGCATACTCGATCCCGAAGAGGACAGGAACGGCAACGGGCACCTGGATACTTTCGATCCTCATTTCGCGAGCATCCATCCCTACATCGAGGACCGGAACGGGAACCAGAACCTGAACGACCGCTCCTTCCCCAGCAGACTGGATCCCGATCCGTTCTACCCGTACGACGAGCTCACCCCGATCCCGAGGGACCGCGACTACACGATCGATCAGCAGATCCTGCGGACCAGCGGTCCGAACGCCGGAGCGTACCCCGGGGTCCGCGGGTACAGCGACTACACGGCGAACGAGGGGAGGATCACGCTGAGGGAAGACCTGACGGTCTTCGTTCCCGACTGGCATGGCCAGCACGACATGAAATTCGGCGGTGTCGTGGAGCGGGAGACCTACAACCAGGACACCAACCTGCGACCGGTGCTCCTGCCCCACGCGAACCCCCCCACCGCGAACACCATCCAGCCGAGAATCGGCGTCATCCTGCCGGCCGAGAACCAGGTGTTCAACAACGCCACCAGCACCTCGTTCGGCATATACGCGGTGGACACCTTCAAACCCCTCCCGAACCTGACGCTGGGGATGGGGCTGCGCTTCGATCGGGAGGCCACCGACTCATTCGGCTATTCGCCGTTCGATCCGATCGCCCAGAGGAATCTCTACGACCGGCTCAACGCCCTGGGGGGAGGCGAGCGGGCGCTGGACGACAAGCTGCTCGGGAACGACGACGGGCTCCAGAGCTGGGGCTACTGCGCCGACCCGCTCTTCTATGACAGGGGGTCCGAGGGGAACGCGTGCGATCACCCGCGGAGACCGCTGGGAATCGATCCGAACTATGACAGCATCGCCCAGCTCGACCAGGACCTGCTCAACCTGAACCGGGTCGCGCCGTCCCGCCTGACGCAGCATCACACGGCCACGACGCTGGCGGCCGCCAGCCTGAAGAACCTCTTCCCGGAGGCGGTCAGGATCGATCCGGTGACGGGTGACGAGGTCATCGACCGCGAGGTTCTGCGCGAGCGCGGCGCGGCCACCTTCCAGGAGCAGGAAGCCTTCCGGCTGACGAATAACAATCTGGCGCCGCGCGTGTCGGTGTCGTGGGATCCGTGGGCCGACTCCAAGACGAAGGTGTTCGCCAACTGGGGCCGCTACTACGATCGTCTGTTCCTGGATACGGTCATCCCCGAGGAGGGGCCCGACACGATCCAGCGCTACTACATCACGGACGAGAACGGCGTGACGGGGGCCGGTGTGCCCGACAACGGCATCGGCAACCCGATCTCCAAGGCGCCGCCGAGCGCCACCCAGGTCGACCGCGGCCTGCAGACGCCCTTCTCCGACGAGCTGACGGTCGGCTTCGAGCGCGAGCTGGCGCCCGAGATCTCCATCAAGCTCACGTACATCAACAGGAAGTACCGGGACCAGCTGCAGGACCGGGACATCAACCACAGCCTGCGCTTCGACGACCAGACCGGGGCGCCGCTGGACGA
>WNGH01010590.1_pt1 | contig 14417 bp, 12 predicted proteins | sample 5400631 | NCBI WGS metagenome assembly WNGH01 (sample SAMN13153373, study PRJNA577476) | soil metagenome | isolation source: 115 cm soil or saprolite under Garry oak tree replicate 1 | place: USA:California | collected 2016-06-15
AACCGCACCAACTTCTGGATCGCGCTCGCGCCATATTTCTTCCCCCTCTACAGCATCCTCGCGATCGCGATTTATGGTGTGCTCAGCGTTTTTTACAACGTCCAGCCCTACGGCCGATTGCTTTACGCGGTCATTGGCGCGACCTGGGCGTTCCATCTCACCTTCACTTGTTGGATGATCCCAAAAAACCAGACCGACCTGCGCGACCACGGGACGTTTTTTTCGGTGGCTGTGATTTACCTCATGAATCTCGGATTGCTCAGTGCGATGCTGATCGTGGCGTCACCGCACATCACGTTTGTGAGTTTCGGTGCGGACCTGGCGAAGAATCTTGGTAACTTTTCTCAATGGGTCGGCGATTTGAGCGACAAGTTCGTTCAAGGCGCACATCATTGATTCGTCACCATCGCGAACGGCAAACCCGACAGCGCCTCGGCCACACGAATTTGCCGATTCTGAATCGACAACTCGCGGCCGGTAAAAATTTCGCGCCCGCGTTCGAGCAACAAGTTTTCAGGAACGTCGATCACCGTGTCTTTCCAACGTTCACCGATCGGTGGAAAACCAATTCGCGATGAAAGGCGCGGCACGATGACGATTGCCCAGTCGCGATCCAGTTGGCGCACGAAACTGATGGAGCAATCGGCAAATGCGCCGGTCGCGTGCAGCGGCAGATAATTTCCACGCTGAAAGAGATCGACCTGCTCGTTGCGAAACTGGAGCGCGCGCTGGGTGAGGAACATTTTGATGCGACCGTCCGGCCAATTTTGCAGAAGCTCTTCCGGAGTCTTGCTCGATAAACATGAAAGCATCTCGGCGCGAAGTCTGTAATCAACCGCGCGCCGATTGTCTGGATCTACCAGAGAGAAATCCCAGGTTTCGTTTCCCTGATAAATGTCCGGCACGCCCGGCGAAGTCAGTTTGAGCAAAGTCTGAGCAAGTGAATTGATTGCGCCGAATCGCGCAATCTCTTCCGTAATTGGGAGAAAAGCCGGCAAAAACTTGTTCTTTGGAGTCGGATCCAAAACTTTCGCGACAAAATCGCGCGTCGCTGCGAGCCACTCTTCGTTCGGTTGGATCCAGCTCGTGTTTAGTTTGGCTTCATTCAGCGCCTTCATCATGTAAGTCTGAATGCGCTGGGTGTATTCAGGGGCGACGTTTTGTTCCGGCGCGCCATTGCCCGCGATCGGCCAGGTCCCGAGCAACGTCTGGTAGAGCAGATATTCCTCGTTCGGAGCGGGCGTCTCCGCTTCGTTCACTATTTTTTTCCAGCGCCGATTTGCGGTCCGCCAGCGTTGCAAAGAGCGCCTCCACAATTCCGGAATTTCAGAAATCGCAACCATTCTCGCGCGTACGTCTTCGCTTCGCTTGGTGTCGTGCGTTGAAGTCGCGAGCAACGTTGCAGGCCAAGTGCGATGTTGATCCAGGTTGCGTTCGTGAAATGCGTCGACACTCAGGCCGAATTGTTGCGGCTCGCCGCCCACTTCGTTGAGCGCGGCCAGACGGTTGTAAATGTAGAACACCGTGTCTTCGAGTCCCTTCGCCATGATCGGCCCGGTGAACTGCTGGAATTTGAGCACGAAATGCATGTGCTCTTCGCGTGCCTGCGCATCCAGGTTTTCCGGAAACCGGAAAAGCAGAATGTCGCGCAGAAAATTGAAGATCGATTCCTCCATCGCTGGATTGCGACGTTTGGCCGAGGCGATCGCGCGCTCGATCACTTGTCGATCTTCGTCGCTCACCGGTTGGCCGGGCGCGAGATAGGTTCGATACACCGGGAAGCAGGCAATCGTTTCCCGCACCGCCCGCGCGAGCGCTTCAAATGTAAAATCGCGATACCAGCGGTTCTTTTCCGACAACCGGTCAAGCATGTTGCCGAGGACTTCGACCTCGTTGGCCAGCGCTAGTCGCATCACCAGGCGCTTCTTCGCGTAAACGAGATGCCCGAAGTGCATGGTGTGTCCGATGAACCGATGAAAAGTCCTGGTCGCGTCAGCTTCGGCCGATGCGTCGACCAAAACACCGGCGACTTGATTGGCAAAATCGTAACCGGTCGTTCCGTGCAGCGGCCAATCTGCACGAAGCTTTTCCGCGCCGGTCAGAATTTTTTCCGCGATCATGTAGACGGCGCGCCCGTCTTTCGGCAACGGAATGCCCAGCATCTTGGCGCAACGCCGCTGCAGCGCGTCCAAATATTCTCTCGGCAAATACAAGCCGTCGGGATGATCGATCCGCAGTCCGGTCACCGCTCCCATTCGGACAAGATCGACAACCAGCTGGTGCGCGGCGTCGAACACTTCGGGCAGTTCCATCCGGATTGCCGCCAAATCATTCACATCGAAAAAACGGCGATAATTAATTTCCTCGGCCGCGACGCGCCAAAACGCCAAGCGATACGACTGCGCGTTAAGAAGCTGATCCAACCAATCGAAGCTCCGGGGATCGCCTGGGCGACCGTTAATTTTGGCCAGCGCTTTTTCAATCGCGCGCTGAACTTGGGGTGCTTCCTGACAACGCCGCTCCAAACGGCGCTTCACGATTTCCTTTTCCCGCGCGCGCTCGGCGATCTTTTCCGGATCGGTCTCAGTCCGTCGCGGCAAATACTCCAGCGCAGTCAGAATGCTTTGAAACTCGGCGTAAAACTCTTCGTCTTTGTATTCCGCGAGATTTTCCAGCGCCATCTCGAGCACGAAACGATAAGTGCCGGGCGCAATCGGCAATTTTTGATTTCGATAAGCCAAATAGAAGGCGCCCTCTTCGAAATGCACTTGCAGTTCGGCGCGCTCAAGCACGCGACCGTATTGATCGGTCAGAATCGGGAGCAGAACTTTATCGCGCAGATCGGATTTGAGCGGGCGCCAATCGATGTCGAAATACGGCGCATACATTGAGCTCGGCCCGTTCTCGAGCACGTCCGCCCACCACTTGTTGCCGGCCTCGGCGATCCCCATGTGATTCGGCACGAAGTCGAGCACCTGTCCCATCCCGTGCGCGTGCAACTCCGCGATCCACGCATCGTAGTCGGCCTGCGAACCGATCGCCGCGTTCAGCTTGTTGTGATCGGTAATGTCGTAGCCGTGCAAGCTGTTCGCGCCGGCTTGAAAATAAGGCGATGCGTAAACGTCGCTGACACCGAGCGCCTGCAAATACGGCACGATCTCGCGCGCCTGCGCGAATGTGAACCACCGGTTAAACTGCAACCGGTAAGTGCAAGTCGGTATGCGTGGATGCTGTTGCTTTGTCATGTCGAGCCAAGCCGAGACGCGTTTTGAATGACGAAATCCGCAGGACGAAGGGTGAAGGAATGATGAAACTCAAATGACAAATGTTGCGTGGACGACCTATCTCGGGCTTCGGGCTTCGTCATTATCGTCACATTTTCTCCGGCACTTTGATGCCTAGCAAATCGAGGCCGCGCTGCAGAATCCGCCCAGTCAGATCGCATAGCGCGAGGCGCGAGCCGCGCACCGGTTCGTCCGACCTCAGGACCGGACAGGCCTCATAGAACGCGTGGAAGCCGTCGGCCAACTCAAATAAATAATTAGCGAGAATGTTCGGCCGAAAATCGTTGAGCACTTGCGGCACAATCTCGGCAAACTGGCAAAGGCGCTTGGCCAAAGTGATTTCAGCAGATTCGTTCAGAACGAACTTGTCGATCTTCGGCGCGCTCTCGCCCGCCTTGCGAAAGATCGAGCGGACCCGGACGTAGGCGTTCTGCAAATACGGGGCGGTGTTGCCTTGCAACGCCAGCATTTTGTCCCACGAAAAAATGTAATCGGTCATTCGATATTGGGAGAGGTCGGCATACTTGACCGCGCCAATCCCGATCGTCCTCGCGATGTCGATCTTCTCGGCATCCGTTAAGCCCGGATTCTTCTCTTCGACAATCTTGCGCGCGCGGACGCACGCTTCTTCCAATAATTGTCGCAACGGCACATTTTCGCCGGAGCGCGTCTTCATCAGTTTCCGGTCTTCGCCGAGCACATTGCCAAACGGGATGTGACGAAAATCGGCTTTGTAGCCTTCCCGGCGCGCGATCTCGAATATCTGCCTGAAGTGCAAGGTTTGGGGCGCGCCCACCACATACCAAAGCGTGTCGCGCGTTAATTCGTTGATTCGATACTCAACCGTGGCGATGTCGCTCGTCGCGTAATTGAAGCCGCCGTCGCTTTTTCGAATGATGCACGGCTTGTCCGCCAGCTCGGGAACGCCGCGAAAGAAAACCACGACCGCGCCTTCGCTCACTTCCGCGATTTTCGATTTGAGTAATCGATCGACGACGTCGGCCAAGCGATCGTCGTAAAAACTTTCGCCGCATTGGATGTCGTAGTGAATGTCGAGCAACTCGTAAACGTGTTCGAAATCCTGCATTGAGAGCGCAACGCACTCGTTCCAGATACCGGTGTTCTCTTTATCACCGGATTGGAGCTTGACCAGTTCCTGACGACACGCTTCGCGCACCGCCGGATCGGATGTCGATCTTGCATTCGTCTCTTTATAAATACGAACGATCTCCGCGAGCGGATCGCGCTGGAGCGCCTCTCGATCCAACAAATTTTTCCAACCCCAGATCACCATCCCGAACTGGGTGCCCCAATCGCCGATGTGGTTGTCCCGGATCACGTCGTGCCCGATAAAGGTCGCGATTCGGGCGAGCGCGTCGCCGAGCGCAGTACTGCGAATGTGACCGACGTGCATCGGCTTGGCCACATTCGGCGAACCGAAATCGATCACGATTTTTTTTGGCGATGTCGACCTTGCAACGCCTAATCGCTCGTCGGCAAAGAGCTCCGCTGCTTTCTTGGCGACCGCGTCGGCGCGCAGCGTGAAATTGATAAAGCCTGCGCCCGCGACAGTTGGCGATTCGGACAAATCGGAAACATCGAGTCGCTCCAAAATCTTTGCGCCAACGTCTCGCGGATTTTCGCCGCGCTGTTTTCCGAGTATCAGCGCCGCATTCGTTTGATAATCGCCAAAGCGAGAATCAGTCGCCTGCGTCAGCTCGCCGACGTTTGGGAACCCAGCCTTCGCCAGTGCGTCGACCAATCTCTTCGCGAGAAGTGTTTGGAATGTCTCCATTGCTGGTGATCAAACTGTAGCCGCTTGGTTGGGCGAAGCGAGAAGGTGGATCGGGCCACCGCAGACCGCGGCTACAATTTATTTTTGTGCTGAATCGCGAAAGATCGACAAGATTTCTTCAGTCGATTTCGCGGCGGCAAGTTTTTCCCGCGTGGCGCGGTCGTTTAGAAATTTCGCGATCGAGGCGAGGGTGCGGAGATGGGTTTGAAACTGGTTCTTCGGAACAATGAAAAGGACCACGAATTTCACCGGCGCGTTATCGAGCGCGTCGAATTCGATGCCGGTTGTCGATCTCCCAAAAGCTGCCACTACGTCATCAATCCGATCGGACGAGCAATGCGGGATCGCAATGCCGAAACCGATCCCGGTGCTCATCGTTTCTTCGCGCTGTTTGAGTGAGGCGAGGATGCTGTCCCGGTCGTCCGGTTTGATTTTGGCCAGACGCACGAGCAGGTCGATCAGCTCGACGATAGCCGGCCAACGCTCGGTCGCCTTCATCCCGGGGATGATTTGCTCGGCGAAAAGTAAATTGCCCAACGACATGCAGAAGCGCGATTCGGGAGCGCAAGCTTAGCGGTGACACTTACGTTGACAAGCGCATTTCAGTCTCAGGAACCGCGGATCTTATAATTCAAACGGCGCGAGAGCAGCCAGCGGACACCAAACATGTCGACGGTGGCGAGCAGCGCGCGACTTCCGAAACCGTATTTGGTCTGGCCGAACCGGCGCGGCCGATGGTTCACCGGAATTTCAACCAGTCGATAGCCCGCGCCTCTAACGAGAGCCGGAATGAATCGATGCATCCCCTTAAATGGAACCAGCGCGTCAACACATTCACGGCGCATCGCTTTGAGCGTGCAACCGGTGTCGCGCACGTAATCCTTCGTAAACCGGCTCCGGACAAAATTTGCGATCCGACTGGTCAGACGCTTCGTCATCGTGTCCTTGCGTTTTGCGCGATATCCGCAAACCAGATCGATGCCGCGCGAGATTTCTTCGAGCAGCCGCGGGATATCAGCCGGATCATTTTGCAGATCGCTATCGATCATCACAATCGTCTGCCCGCGCGCGGCCCGAACACCGGCATATAGTGCGGCACTTTGGCCGGTATTCTTTTCAAATCGAAGAACTCGCACGTTCGGCGCGGGTTCGATTTTCTCGGCGCTGCGATCGGTCGAGCCGTCGTCGACAAAAACGATTTCGTAATCCAAACCCGCGAGCGCGGCTCGCAATTCCGGTTGCAAGATCGACATATTCTCTTCTTCGTTGAAGACGGGAACCACCACAGAAACAGCGGGCGATGCGATTGCCTCGTTCATAACGGCAGCGTGCGATAATGGCGGCAAAGAAAAATCTGCCAGTAGCGCACGTGTTGGCCAAAACGCCGCAACTCGATTGTGCCCACAAGTTCGGTAGATTCAAACGCGGCACGGATGTTGTGCGGCGGATTCTTCGCGTAATTACGAATAAGCAGCGCGCTGCGTCCCACAAAGAGGTTTTCTCCTTTTTGCTCGGTGAAGGTTTCATCCGGCGATTGACCCGGCTTTGCCGGCTGTTCGACAAACTGATCGTAGCGCGGCCAAAACGAAAACTGGTTTATCAGGTCCTGCGATTCGACAATATAGACAGGCGGATGACCCGGACCTTCGACACGTTTGTCGCGCAGATAGAACGAGATCTCAGAAGCGCGATGGCGTTCGTCGGCAATCAAAAACAACTTCTCACCGAGCTTTGTTTCGAGGTCGTTGCGAATTCGCTCCACTTCGGCGGTCATCGATTTCCAGCCGCGGAGCCGATCGCTGGGATCACTTCGCCGAAACCGGAAACCGGCGCTGCGCAGCAAGTCGGAGTCGAGTGCAAAAAGGCTCACGATGAATCCGAGAAGAATGGCGGCAGTCGCGAAGATTTTTACGCCGCGCGTCTCGACCCGTTCGCACCAATAATGGACCGCGAGCAATCCGAGGCTGAGGAACGACACGGCGTCCCAGTTCGGCGTCGGCACGTGGTTCATTGAGAGCAGGAAATAAAAAGCGAACACCGGCAATCCAAACCAGAATAGAAACAGAATCTTGAATTGTTTATTCACGCGGCGCCAGCTGCCGATTACCCCCCAGACCAAAGCGGCAAAAAGCAGCGGCGAGTAAAACAGGAAATGTTCGCCAAGAAATTTGAATGCCTCGAGCGGTCGAAAGCCAACGTCTTCGCTCAAACTCCCGCGCGTCCGCAGATGAATCAGTGTGATCCACGCATGTTGAGCGTTCCACACGATTGGCGGGATCGTGCAAACGACGAAAGCCCCGAGCAGCCAATACAAACCAGGTCGTTTGAATTCCTGGCGGAGTCGCGGAGCAAAAGCGAGAACGAGCAAGACACACACGATTTCGAAGGCGTTGATCCATCGGCTCAGAAATCCAAGGCCGATAAGCAATCCAGTCAGAGGCCAGTAAAACGAAAACTGCGGACTCTTTTCAACCGCGAGCCAAAACGTGAACGTCGCCGCCATCCAAAAAAAGATTGACAACGCGTCCGTCGTCATGACAAACGCGCCCACGTTGAAAATGGGTGTGACATTAAACGCGATCGCCGTCCAGAAACCGACGTTTTCGCCAAACAAACGCCGCCCGAAATAGAAAAGTAACAAACTCGTGCCGGCGGCGAGGATGGGACTCCAGAAACGGACGCCGAATTCAGTGGCGCCGAAAATCGCGGTGCTGGCGCGAATCGCGAATGCGATTCCCGGGCCTTTGCTGAAATAACCGGGGGCCAGCCGCTCCGACCACATCCAGTAATGCGCTTCGTCAAATTCGAGATCAGTCGATCCCAGCATCGACAAGCGAATCAGCGTCAGCCCTCCGATGAACAACCAAACCGCTCGTGTTTTGCTCATTCGACTGGATTAACTACCAAACTCGGATGCCGCTCGAAAATTCGCGGCGCCCATCTCTTGGCTGCCCAACGCCAGATCAACTCCAATGCCGCCAGAATAAAAAATGTTTCCGCCGCGGCCAAGAACACCGTGCCGATCACGTCGCTCGGCCAGTGCGCGCCCAAATAAATTCGTGAATAGCCGACGAGCGCAGCGAAAATCCAGTAAAGCCAGCCGCGCCGGTAAAACAGCGTCAAACAGATTGCCGCGATCGTATTGTTAGTCATGTGCCCAGACGGAAAGGAAGCATCACCGCGCCTCCGGTCGGATTCGTCCGAACGGCGCACCACCGGTTTCTTGAAGATCGACATAAGCTCCGGCCGCCCTTTCTCCAGTCGGACCATGCGGACGGAAGCCACGTGCTTTGGTCGTTTTCGATTGATCGCCGACTTCAATGTGTTCGTGATCGGCTGAGCAATGAAGATCGTGATCAGTAAACAAAAAATGCAGGCCCGCGCCCTGAATCCGCCAAAGACGAGAGCGGCAAAAAGGACGATGAGGAGGAGCGGCTTCCAAACGTCGGCATCGCTGATCGCGGCCGTGAACAAATCCAGGGCCGGGCTCGTCCATCGCTCGTTGATGAGATGAAAAAGCTGCTGATCCATTTGGCAGGGTTAAAGATAGGTGATTCGTTGAGACCTTGAAAAGGTCAAGCGCGATGCGTGTTACGGTTGTTGTTTTCCCTTTCGTTGTGGCTGTTTTGTCCGCGGCGCCGCCTCCTTCATTGCGCCTCGGTGAAAACGGGTCGCGCCTCGATCTTGTCACCGCTGCGGGCTCGGAAAAATTTCCGGCGGAGAAGTTGAATGAGAAAATTCGCGGCACCGGCATTAGCTACGAGGAGCTCGCCCTTAAATTTCTTTACTGGCCTAATCCGCGCGTGCTCGGCGACGAAACGGTGCGGACGCGCAGCTGCTGGAAATTGCAATCAGTCGCGCCTTCCAGGGATTCGCAGTATTGGAACGTCGTTATTTGGGTCGACAAGGCGAGCGGCGCCCTGATGCGAATGGAAGGTTACGATTGGAACGGAAAGCTCGCGAAACGCTTTGAAGTCATTTCCGCGCAAAAGATCGACGATCGCTGGTTCCTAAAACAGATGCGCGTGGAAGAATTGCAGCCTGGCACGAACAAAGTGCGAGCCCGTACTTATCTCGAGATCAAACGGTAATTACTTTTCGTCGCGCGCGGCTTTGACGATTTGGGCGAAGGTGCGCGGATCGAGGCTGGCGCCGCCAACAAGCGCGCCGTCGATGTCCGGCCGCGTCATCAGATCGCGGGCGTTCTCCGGTTTCACGCTTCCGCCGTACTGAATGCGAATGCGATCCGCCGTCGCTTCGTCGGATATTTCGCGAAGCGTGTGGCGGATGAACGCGTGCGCTTCCTGCGCCTGCTGAGATGTCGCGTTCCGGCCGGTGCCGATTGCCCATACCGGCTCATAGGCGATCACTGTTTCCTGAAGTTCCTTTTCGTTGAGGTCCTGTAAGCTTCCACGCAGTTGGATCGACAATATTTTTTCTACGTTGCCCTTGTCGCGCTGCTCCAATGTCTCGCCGACGCAAACGATCGGCCGCAAGGTCGCTTCGTGCGCCGCGCGCACTTTGCGATTCACAATTTCGTCGGTCTCGCCAAACAACATGCGACGTTCGCTGTGGCCGAGGACGACGTAACGCACCAGCAAATCACGGAGCAACGCCGCGCTGATTTCTCCGGTGAATGGGCCGTTTGGTTCCCAATGCATGTTCTGCGCTCCCACTTTGATGCTCTGCGAAGCACCCAGCGCTTCCATCACCTTCGCGATCGCGGTGAACGGCGGAACGATCACAACCTCCACATCCGTAATATCCCCCAGATCGAGCAACAACGACTGAACAAAACGCTCCGACTCCGCTTGCGTCATGTTCATCTTCCAATTCGCCGCGACAATTTTCTTACGCATAAAACTCTTCTGACAGAATGAACAGAATCTACAAAATTGGTTTCGAGCAAAAAGCCATTCTGATCATTTTGTCAATTCTGTCTAAGTCTTATCAGTTAGCGCCGCCACCCCAGGCAGCTCCTTGCCTTCGAGTAATTCGAGCGAGGCACCGCCGCCGGTCGAAATAAAAGTCATTTTGTCGGCCAGGCCAGCTTGTTTCACGGCCGTGACCGAATCGCCGCCGCCGATGACCGTAGTCGCGCCTGATTTTGCAAGCGCTTCCCCGATCGCGATTGTGCCTTCGGCAAAATCCGGAATTTCAAAAATCCCGACTGGCCCATTCCACAAAATCGTCTTCGCCTTGGCAATTTCCTCCTCAAACAACGCGATGGTCGCGTTTCCGATATCGACCGCCTGCCAGCCGGCGGTGATTCCGTGCTCGCGGGAAAGGCGGCTTGTGTTTCGGGTCGGCGCGCCCGCGCGAATTTCCTGGGCTTCGACGACATCGATCGGGAGAAGCAATTTAACGCCGCGCTCCTTCGAAAGATCGAGAAGCTCGTTTGCCAGATTTGTTTTGTCGGCCTCAACCCGACTCGCGCCAATCGGAATTCCCTGCGCTTTGAAAAACGTGTTGGCCATTGCGCCGCCGATCAGGATTGTGTCGGCCTTTTTCATCAGCGCCTTGAGCACGCCGATTTTATCCGACACTTTCGCCCCGCCCATGATGACGACGAACGGCTTCGCCGGATTGTCCAAGTCCTGATGCAGATATTTCAATTCCTTCTCCATCAAAAAACCCATCGCGCGCTTCTCGAAGAACATGGTAACGCCGACGGTCGAGGCGTGCGCGCGATGCGCGGCCCCGAAGGCATCATTGACATAGACGTCGCCGAATTCCGCGAGAGCACTGGCGAACTTTGGGTCGTTCGCTTCCTCCCCGGGATGAAAACGCAGATTTTGCAGGAGCGCGACGTCGCCATCCTTCATCGCGGCGACGATCTTTTCCGGCACCTCGCCAATTACGTCGTGACTGAAGATGACCGGCTGATCGATCAGGTTGTGCAAATGATCGCCCACTGGTCGGAGCGTGTACTTCTGGACGCGTTTTCCCTTCGGCCGGCCGAAGTGCGACATCAAAATCGTTTTCGCCTTTTGCTGGCGCAGATAATTGATTGTCGGCAACGCTTCCCTAATTCGTGTGTCGTCGGTGATTTCAATTTCGTCGCCGCGCTCTTTGATCGGCACATTGAAATCAACGCGCGTCAAAACGCGCTTCCCGCGAACATCGACATCTCGGACCGAAAGTTTCGCCATTACTCCCCGAGCATTTCGAGCATTTCGACGCAGCGATTGCTGTAGCCCCATTCGTTGTCGTACCAACCGACCACTTTCACGAAACGGTTTCCGAGCATGATGGTGAGCTTGCTGTCGAAAATACACGAATGCGGATTGCCGACGATGTCTCGCGACACGAGCGGCTCGTCACTGTATTCGACCACGCCTTTGTAGCTCTTATCGGACGCTGCTTCTTTGAATGCCGCGTTCACCGCATCGACCGTTGCGTCTTTTTCCAATACCGCGCTGAAATCCGTTACCGAACCATCCGGCGTGGGCACGCGGAAGGCGCCGCCGTTTAATTTTCCTTTCAAATCCGGGATCACTTCGCCAATCGCTTTGGCCGCGCCGGTGCTTGAAGGAATGATGCTGATCGCCGCCGCCCGGGCGCGCCGCAAATCTTCATGAGGAAAATCGAGAATGCGCTGGTCGTTCGTGTAACTGTGGATCGTGCTCATGAAGCCGTGCGCGATACCAAATTTGTCGTGCAACACTTTTGCCAGAGGCGCGAGACAGTTGGTGGTGCAGCTCGCGTTGGAAACGATGGTGTGCTTCGCCGGATCATAAACGTTGTCATTGATCCCGATGCAAAGCGTCGCGTCGGGATTTTTCGCCGGCGCGCTGATCAACACCCGCTTCGCCCCGGCTTTGCTGATGTGCAGTTCGGCCTTGTCGCGCGCCGTGAAAAAGCCGGTCGATTCCAAGACAACATCGACATCCAACTTCCTCCACGGGAGATTTCCGGGGTCGCGTTCCTTGAATATCCTAATCTTATGGCCGCGTACGATGATGTTCTCCTCGTCGAAGCCTATTTCGCCGTCGAATTTGCCGTGGACTGAGTCCCACTTGAGAAGATGCGCGAGAGTTTTGGTGTCGGTAAGATCATTGATTGCGCGAACGCGCTCGACTTGTTGCTGCGTCATCGCGCGCAAGACATTGCGACCGATGCGCCCGAAGCCGTTGATCCCGTAATTAGCCATAAATAAAGTAAGGTTAAGTTTGGAAGGGTTTACACCCTAACGTTCAACGTCCAACATTCAATGTTAGGTTGGATTTTCGTTGATAGGATTATGAGGGTGGTCGCTGTGGCAGTCGCTAGTCTCGCTCTGATCTCTCTTGCGCAATCCGTGACCGCAGTGCCGCGCGATTCCTCACCGATGAAACGAATCCTCGTTCTCGGCGACAGCTTGTCGGCAGGATTCGGCCTGAGACCCAACCAGGCTTATCCGGTGTTGCTGATCGAAAAATTGCGCGCCGCGGGTTTAAATTTTGAAATCACTAGCGCGAGCCAAAGCGGCGGCACGACCGAGGGCGGATTGCGCCGCTTACCCGCACACCTTAAACGCAAGATCGACATCTTCGTGCTCGAGCTTGGGATTAATGATGCCTTTCGCGGCGTACCAATCGCGGAGATTCGAAACAATCTTCAAGCGATCATCGACACGGTAAAAGCGCGCAATCCGAATGTGCGCATTATCGTCTCCGGAATGCAGCTGCCGAATTACACCTCCGACGATTACGTTTTCGCTTTCGGGCAGATTTACGCCGATCTCGCCGCGAAAAATAACGCCGCACTCATTCCATATTTGCTCGAGGGCGTCGCGGGCGATCCGCTTTTGAATCAACCAGACCGCGTCCATCCGAACGCCGCGGGCCAGAAAATTCTGGCCGAAAATGTCTGGCGCGTGCTCGAACCGATTGCGCGGGATGCGGCCGCGGAGCCGTCGGACCGCGTTCAATAAGTGATGGACCCAGCCCGACCAGACGATCCCGAGCCGAGCGATCCGTTCAATCCCGAGGGCGCCGACCACGCAATTGTCGAAACGATCGAAATCGCAACCGAAGGTGAAGATTGCGACGAATGCGTGCGCAAGCTGCGGCCGGTCTTAATGAAAATTCCCGGCGTCCAAGATGTGACCATCGATCTGGAACGCGAACGGGTGATCGTTAAATTCGACGCGCGCAAAACGCACGCGCCCGATTTGCACGACGCCATTCTGGAAACCGGCTACAAACCGGCACCTGTCGCCGATTAAACAGCCGGTTGCTGCTGAGTCAGGCAGTGAAACGTGCCGAGACCCCAGATTAGTTCACGGCAATCGATTCCGATCACGCGGCGATTGGGAAAGCAGTCACGCAAGATCGACAATGCGATTTGATCGGCTGGATCGGCGAAGGTCGGAACAAGCACGCATGTGTTGGCGATGTAGAAGTTCGCGTAGCTGGCGGGAAGCCGTTGACCTTCACGAACCAGTTTCTTCGGCATCGGCAGGATGACGATGTCGATCTTGCGATTGCCGATCCTCATTTCGCGGAGGCGAGCAAGATTTTCCTGAAGCGGTTTGTAATTTGCGTCATCGGAATTTTCCTCGACCACGGTGACGACTTTTGTTTCCGAAACGAAACGCGCGAGATCGTCAATGTGACCATCGGTGTCGTCGCCTTCGATTCCATCGCCGAGCCAGAGAATTTCGCGGACGCCGAGATAGTCACGCAGGCGCCGTTCGATTTCGTCGCGCGACAGATTTGGATTGCGGTTTCTATTTAAGAGGCACGATTCGCTGGTGAGAAGCGCGCCCGCGCCGTTTGCTTCGATTGAGCCGCCTTCCAAAATCATCCGCGGATAAAAAACTGGAGCTTTCAGGATTTCAGCGATGCGCGTTGGAACAGCCTCGTCGAGATCGAACGGCGGATATTTGTTTCCCCAAGCGTTGTAGTCCCAATCGACGATCGCGAGTTTTGGATTGGCATCACGCGTCAAAAAAATCGGACCATGATCGCGACACCACGGCTCGTTCGTCGGGATTTCGTAATAAGTGATGAACTCCTGTGGCAGCGCATCGAGAATTGCGCGCGCTTCAGCTTCGTGCGCGCCGTTGCAAACATTGATACAAACCTGTTCCGAGTCCGAGCCGGCCTGGCCATTGTTGGTGAGGGCCTCGACCATTGCTCGCAGCGCCGGCAGGACGCGATCGAACGATTCTGGAAAACTAATTCCTTCGCGCCGCGGCCATGATAACCAGGTCGCGGCATGCGGCTCCCACTCCGCCGGCATACGATAGCCCATTTCCGCGGGGGTTTTGTTTGCATGCATGAGCGACAAACTAAAGGTAGGGGCGATTGACCTCAATCGCCCGCTAACGCCAATCCGGTCGGATCGTTTCG
>WNGH01008454.1_pt1 | contig 14411 bp, 16 predicted proteins | sample 5400631 | NCBI WGS metagenome assembly WNGH01 (sample SAMN13153373, study PRJNA577476) | soil metagenome | isolation source: 115 cm soil or saprolite under Garry oak tree replicate 1 | place: USA:California | collected 2016-06-15
GATGTGCCATGATGCATGGTAAGATGGGCTGGCCCCACAAGGGAGGCCAGTCCATTGCGGCTTTCGATTTTGAATTAAAATCTCCCACTTATTATACACAGTGGGACCAAATTGGCCCAGAATGAGCGACGATGTCATAGTCCGCGAAGCGGAGCCGTCTGGGCAGCATCAGTCGGGTGTGTGTTCGATTTTTGCATTTAATCCTGATTCCTGGTAAAAGGCCTTTGAGTGCTAACGGAACGAAAAACAACGCTAAGGAAATGCACCCTCATTTTCTACTCAAGCCACCTGGGGCTTCGTTCCTGCCCATGCCATTTGGCTCTGTCCGAACCATGGTTCGGTTTCTTTCTGTGAATCGCCAGAGCGCGAGTCCTGCGATGAGTACTGCAACCAGCACCAGGAAAGCAATCAGCGCACCCACAACGGTGAAAAGCGCATCGTAGAAGAGGAATACTCCGGTTTTCAGTCCGTCTATGACCCATGCTGGTTGATTGAGTGGGATGGGAGCCTGCGTATAATTGATCACCAGCACATCACCATCGCTCTCATAATAATCGCCTCCTCCATTGCGGGCATACAAAATGGGAGGAGTAAATGCCCCGTACGCTTCCTCTCTGACCAGACCGGTTTTTTCCAAGTCAGCGCCGACGGCATTTCTTTCCAGGTCCACGGTCGGAGCAATGTGATGGGTGGGAAGATGGGTAGTTCCGCTCAGCTCAATCCTGCTATCATAGGATGCTTGTCCAATCCAGACGAGTTGTCCACCGATGAGCGTTCCGGTCTTCCAGAGGCGAATGTGTCCGCGGTTTGCGACATCGTTGGTGGGCTTTTCAAAAGCGAGATCCTGGACTCGCCCAAAGACGTAGAGATTACTGACCGGTGCAGTGGGGTAACTTTTGTGAGTGAGACTATCAACGGCAATTTTCTCAGAGGTTTGGAGGGTAATGGGATCAGGAATGAGCCACCCTGCTTGTTGAAAGCTGTGCGTAATCTGATCTTTGCTCCCAACAAAGACGAGATTGAGTGGGTCTCCCTCTGCCCCGGATTTTGTATGAGTTATCTTTGGATAGGCAGGGAAATTATAGGTATACGGGTAAAAACGGAGAAGGGCAACGAGTGCTGTTACAAGCACCAACAACATACCGAGTATGCTCACAGATCTGATGATCGTTTTTTTCATACATCAAGCTGCTTCCCTTTCTCTGCTCTGCTCTTCATCCAGCCAACAGCAAGCAGAAGTGGATGAGATCTGCTTCCTCTCTCGTCGCATCTTCGTGAGTCTATCCTCCGCAGTTTCAGCCAGAGGGCATATAGATGTGCTCGTAGAGCGGCCCTAAGAGCTGTAAAATCAGGCTTGCAGGCGTAAGACGAGAATGAGCGAAGTGGCTGCCGTCTGTACATGCAGCAATTCAATGCCTTCAAAACATTGAAAGACCCAGACAATCATCATTGAGCATGGCCGCACTCATCCCAGCACCCAGCAAATGCTCGACCGGTTTGTTCGCGAAGTACTGCGGCACCAAATACAATTGTCGATTGCTAAACCCCAATCCATTCAGAATCATCGCAACCGTTGCTGTTCCCACGCTCACCTGTTGCCGATTGCCCGGGTCTTGGGCATCCAGCCACGCCGCAAGACCAATCTCTTGGCACACGCCCACCACAATCCCCAGGTGGTCGAGCCGTTCATTCATGTAGCTTTCGGTTGTTGTCATCGGGAGTCCTCCACTGTAGTGGACTCCACACTACCAATTTTCCGAAAAACTGTCAATCATACTGCGGATGTGGGCTATAAGCGACTCATTCAAAAAAATTGCTCAAAGCATAGGTTGGAGGAGTTTTTCAACAAGCTGCGGTGGTTTCTTGAGACTTTAAGGGGCCAACCAATTGTACTTAAGGAAGTAAGTGGGCCAACTGGAAACAATCTACCCTGACCTTGCTTTCTGATCTATAGAAAGGTTAATGATAGAGGAACCTTTCGTTTTCTCGTCGGCGTTGAAGATTGCAAGTGCCCCCCAACCCTCTGTCGCTCCCACTGCTCTGAATTCCACACGAACTGCGAAGAAAGTTATTTTGTTTAGAGCGAGCGCTACGTCCTCCGACAACACCTCGTTCGGTTCAAGCTCTGTTTGAGTTCCAAATATGCCTACCCTTCCAGTGTCAGGAATTATTACCTCGATAGGAGTGATATACTCTGTGTCGTCAAACCACACCGTCACTTCTTTAGCAATATAGTTACATTCGCCTTTCTTAATTCTCGTTTGCCCGGTGTTTTTGAGTTGGACATTGATGATTGCGATTCTGATATTTTCGACCATAGTCACTCCCGCGAGCGTGGTAGTGATTTGGAGGCTCCTAGCAGTTGAAAGTCATGCTATACTACGCAGAGAAACACCACGGGTGCCGGATATCTCATTTGGAATATGGTCTGTTTGCACAGATGGGTGTCTGACTCCCACAACGAAAAACTTCTTCGAGAGAGAAGGAGAAAAGAGGCATGCGCTTTCACAAAACTTTGACCGTTCTGCTCATCGACTTGCCCTTCCGGTTGCGCCTCGGTATCGTCGTGTTGTCTTACCTGCTCTGTCTGGCCATGTTCGCGTTGGTCTTTCTGCCATCGCACAATGGCAGCATCCTCGCCATACCTGTAGCCCTGGCTGCCTGGATGTTTAAGCAACGCGGAGTACTCATCGTTCTCGGCTGTACGATTCTGGCGTTGATCGTGTTGAATAGCCTCTCCGTCGGTGGTATCTTGTGGCCACCTTCGCTGATCCTGACCTTTCTCAGCGGCTCCTTTGCGTTGCTGGTTGAAGGAGCGGTCATCAGTACCTTGCGTCACGCCCTGGATCTGACACGGGCCTTGGATATAGCACAAGCCGCTCGGCGCAAGTCGGAGCAGGCGGAACAGCAGCTAGCCCTCGCCTATAAGCAGCAACGACAGTTGAACGACCTGAAAGATCAATTCATTGTGCATGTGAGCCACGAGCTACGTACGCCACTCACCGAAGTGTATGGATACCTCGAGTTGCTCAGCGACTATCCTGGACCACTCGATGCCGCCACGCAAGCGACGTTCCTCACCACTGCCAAGTCTGGTTGTCAAGAACTCATGCGCATGGTTGGCAATGTGCTCGATGCCACGCAGGCCGGGAGCGAGGTGAACCCCCACCAACTCGAAGCATGCTCAGTTGCCCAAGTGGTGCGGGACGTGCTTCACCAGCTTGATCCACGCGAAGCGCAAGCCTATCATCTCCAGATGGAGATCCCTGAAGACTTAACCGTTTGGGCTGATCAGCACTATGTGCGCCAGATCATAGGCAATCTGCTTTCGAACGCCTTCAAGTATTGCCCCAAACAGACCGCCGTGGTCATCAGTGCGGCACTGCCTAAGCCTACTCCACAGAGAACTGACGCTCCTCCACAGGTGTGTATCAGTGTCGAAGATGCTGGACCTGGTATTCCCCCGGATGAACTTCCCCTGCTCTTTGGAAAATTTGTGCGTCTCAAGCGCGATCTTGCTGGGACGGTGCCAGGAACTGGTTTAGGTCTCTATTTGAGTAAGCAATTCGTAGAAGCGATGGGAGGACGCATCTGGGTAGAGAGTTCTGGGCGAGGTGGAGAAGGAAGCCGCTTTTGCTTTACGCTGCTCACTGCGCCTCCGGCCTCTCTTGAGGCAAGCACACACAACGTGGTTTCGTCTTCGCTGGATGCGTCCTCACTCCATGCTGATTATTCTCGAAACGAGAATGATGCCGCCTCCCCACCGTAGTAGGTACTTTCACAGATCGTGGGTTGGCCGACCAGGCTTACGCAGGGAACAGATAATCAGACACCGCAAGTAAGTACTGCCGCTCCCGAAGGTAATGCAGGTTACCAGGGATCTCAGGCAAGTGTAGCTACTTCTGTACAAGAAGTCGGAGCCCAAACTGCACCATCGACCACAAGTGATTATAATGTAGCGCCTCAAGCTGCCTCACCGGTTGCTTCCGGAAATGGCATAGGGTACCAGGCATCACAAGCAAACACTGTTAGTTCAGTGCAAGAGGCTCAAACGCAGACGACCCAACCAGGTGTCTGTCTTCGCATTTAAGGATGGGCACTGGCGATTGGCATGGAAGAAGGACGAATATACTTCTTGCAGAGGAGGAATGATCAAGGGAGGCTAAGTAATGTCCACCATCCCCGACACAACTGTTCAGCTAAAAGATGGTAGAAAGATGTTTAATCAACGTTGACTATACAAACTTGGAGATAGTAAATGCTTACTCGCCTGTTCGTGCTAGGGTTACTTACGCAGCGTCCCATGTCCGGCTATGCCATTCAGGTCGTCTTGCAGCTGAGTCAAACGCAACAATGGGCACGGGTCCTCCCTGGCTCGGTCTACCATGCGCTCAAAAAGCTGGCCGATGAAGGCTTCGTCGTTTTACAAGCCACTGAACTGGCAGGCAATCGGAGCAAAGCAATCTATGCCATCACGCCAGCGGGTAAAGATGAGTTTCGCAAGTTGCTCAAGGAAGCCTGGTCTACTCCGGTGCTACACTTCCCGGCGGAACTCTATGCCGCCTTGAGCTTTCTTGATGACCTATCGCGTGAGGAGATTGTTTCCGCCATCGATGAACGGATCGCCTCACTTGAACGCGAATTGGCAACCTGGAACGAGGGCGAAACCAGGAAGGCAGAGTTTATGCAGGGGCCGTTTCCTGATTACCTGCAAGCGCTTTTTGCTAACGGTCGCGAGCATATGGTGGTAGATCTACGTTTCCTGCGTTACTTGCGAGAGACGCTTCCATCTGCACCTCGTATCGTTCCACAACTTCCCGATACTATACCCAATATTATAGAGGAGGATATTGTATGAACAATCTACTCGAAGCTCATAACCTTGTAAAACACTATGGCAACCGCGTTGTCGTAAAAGACATTGATCTCATTGTGGCTCCCGGTGAAGTCGTCGGTTTGATCGGCCCCAATGGTGCCGGGAAATCCACGACTCTAGAAATGGTGCTTGGAAGCATGGATACGCCTTGTGCCAGTGGCTATCGGCCTGAACAAGACGTTTCCCAACATCAGCGAGCCTGCGGATGAACGATGCATCTACGATGATGAGATCGTATCGATGAAGGAAACCTCGTAGAGATGGGGCTCGAAGCTTGTCGCAAGCAGTAAGGCGGCGCGCATATGGACAGCGACTTCAGGATTCTTCCCGATGGCCTCAAAGTCTTCTGGACTGCGCCACTGGGCATAGTTGGTTACCCTGGTTCCATCCAAGCTCTTGTGGATATTGGCCGAAACGTAGCCAGGCTGGTTCCTCATCGTGCGTTGGGTCGCTTCAATGAGGAGATCGACCAGGCGTTGCTGGTTTTCAGGGGAAACCGTGAAGACATTGATGAGGGTGACCAGGCTCTTGTCAGTCGTAATGGTTGTCATGGCTTCGCTTCTCCTTCTTCAAGAGGATAGATCAACGCTTTGTCTGAAGCATACCATTTGGTGTGACAACGGTATGGCAGTAGCATTCACTCAATCAGAAGAACACATTTGAGATGCCGAACTCTTACATCATAAATTGGTTGACGTTGCAACGAAAGAGGTGCCGTTGCTTCAAGCATTAGCCGAGTATGAAACAGAGATGCTGCGCTATGGATTTGAAGCAGTGACAAATTCCATCGAGAAACCTTTTTTTGCCCCCACAAATCGGGGAAGCGCACCGACTACGTTTAAGAAGGACTGATGCAGTGCTTGAGCGCTGGCACCCGCTCGCCCTCTGCGGCTACAGGTCGCGGGGGAGAAGCCTGGGGAGGGCAATCCCGCTGATCCAGGCCAGGCCCGTATGCAAGTGAGCATACACGAACAAGGTGGTGGGGCTAGCGTTAGTCCGAAGGGGGCACGTCCCAGCCTACCTGCCCTCAAGGACATCACTTGATCCCATAGCCTCCTGGAAGGTGGAAGGAACGCCGGGAAGGCTGAAGGGAGAAGGGTGGCGCGAATAGTCTGTGTCCAGGTTTGTCAGAGAATTTGGGCAACAGTTGATACCACGAATAGGTAGAAACACAAGAACTCACGTAACCCACGGGATGCGCAACGAGCTGTACCTCTCGACCTACTGTGTGGGCAAGGTGATAGTACCGAGTTGGAGCAGCATTGCGAGAATGTCTTCGGCGAACCATGCGCCGGCGATCTTTCTGTCACGGATCGTGTAAATGCCGATACCGAGCCATGTGGCACTCTTGCCAGTAGCAGGAGTGCCAAAGAACGGGCCGATCTGTGTGCCACTGTTCGTAAAACGGACCACAACCTTGTCGCCAGCCGCGATTACCTCGTGGATGCTCAGGTGCATGTTGGCGAAAGCGCCAGCGGTGTTGGTGGCCATGAACTGTTTGTAGGTCTCGATGCCCCGGATCTCTCCAAGGCTGCCGCCTTGCCAGACCATGTCTGTGGTCCACAACTCGTCGATCAGGTCTTGCCGGCCGCCGTTGACGACTTCGTCGAGGAAGCAGCGCACAATTGCGACGTTGCGGCTGTCGTTCTCATTATTGGTGGTTATGTGAATCATTGCCCTCTCCATCTTTTTGCATGAGCTAATCAGGTCGTCGAGGTCGTTCCATGTGTGTGCTAGCTCATGACCCCTGCTCGGTCCTGTCGAGCAAGGCACTGATCCAGCTGGTTGTGCGGTCGAGTGCCACGGTGGCGAGTGGGGTACCCATGTTGGTGAAGGAGTGCGCACCTTCGGGCCAGACATCGAGGTCTGCTGGGTTGCCGGCGAGCCGCCAGCGGGCGGCCAAGAACAGTGCGTCGTCCCGCAGCGGATCCAGGCTGCCGACGGTGAACAGCGCCGGAGGAAGCCCGATCAGGTCGGCGTAGAGCGGGGAGAGCGATGGGTCGCGGCGGCTCTCCGGATCCACGCTGGGCAGGCCGAGTTCCATCAGCCCGTCGATCAGGCTGCGGCTGAGCACCAGGCTGCTGTTGGTGGAGGTACGCACACTGGGGGTGCCCGAGAGATCGTACGCGCCGCAGTCCAGGTGAACGCCGACGATGGAGGTGAAGCCAGGCTCCGCCGCGTCCCGGAGCCGGAGCAGGATGGTCGCAGCGAGATATGCGCCGGAAGAGGTGCCTGCGAGGAGTAGTCGGCTGGTGCCGAAACGCTCATGAGCTTGCGCCGCGGCCCAGCGGGTGGCCGCCACGCACTCGTCGATCTGGTGGGAGATGGACGACTCCGGCACCAGGCGGTAGTCGGGGCTGACGATCGCCACCTGGCACCGCCGAGCGATCTGGTCGTTGAGCGCCTCGTCGTCCTCGGGGGTGCCTGCGGCCCAACCGCCGCCGTGGATCCGCACGATTACGGCCCGCGCTGAACCTGCTGGGTTGAAGATGTGCAGTCGCAGGTCACCGCCGGGTCCGGCAATGGTGACATCATACGGGGTGAGCTCAGGAGCGGGCTGGGGTGGAGCATTGTTAGCACGGAGTTGCGCCAACCCCTGCGGTGTCAGGACGTCTGGCTGGGGGAATTGGGTCAGCAACTGGTTGACCTGCCGCTGCGCGTCGAGAACCTCAGCACTGATGCCAGTTACGAGTGGATCGATAGAGTGGAATAGTGTCATATGTTCAGTTACCTCCTAAATTATCTCAACTTTTCAAAAAGCACCATGAGCAGACAGCTCTATCATGGCTACCACATCTCCAATGTGTGATAGAATTATAGCGTCACGGAATTGCAGTAACCAGGAGCGTGGTTATCATATGTGTGGAACTAACAGGTTCATAGCGAAAATAATGCATGAGGAAGTGACGGTTTTATGAGCGATGCAATGAGAAAACGGGCAGAACTTGCCGATTTTCTGAAAACTCGTCGTTCTCGTCTTCACCCTAAGCAGTTTGGGCTGCCAGATGTTGGCAGGAGACGAACTCCAGGACTCAGACGAGATGAAGTCGCCGGGCTCGCTGGCGTGGGCGTCTCCTGGTATACGTGGCTCGAACAGGGTCGCGCGATCACGGTTTCCGATCAGGTGCTTGAAAGTCTTGCCCGCATCCTGCAACTTGATGCAGGCGAGCGCCGCCACCTCTTTTTGCTTGCACGCGGCATGGTTCCTGTCTCGGACGGAAACCATGATGTGAACCTTCTCCCCCCAGGCCAGCAAGCAGTGCTGGACGCGCTCGGAATAAGCCCGGCCTATCTCCTCGATCAACGCTTTACTGTGGTTGCCTGGAACGAAAGTGCATGCCGGGTCTTCGAGGATTTCTCTCTTCTCTCCGAAAGAGATCGCAACGCCATCTGGTCTATCTTTATGCATCCTGCAAAGAGAAAACTTTTTGTTGATTGGGAGCTAGCGATACAAAACGCCGTAATGTCTTTTCGCGCGACCTATGATCGACATGCCGGTGAAGCATGGGCAGAGCAACTCGTTACGGATCTCAAGCAAGCAAGTCCTGAATTTCGCAACTTGTGGCCGCAGCACGATATTCAATGGTCGTGCGATCCTCACGAGAAGGAATTGAATCACCCACAGGTTGGGCGTCTTCTCTTCCATAGTGCAATGCTGGTTGTTCCAGAAGCGCCTACGTTCCAGATGACGATCTTTACGCCACGTTCGCAAACTACAGTGGTCAAACTTGAGACATTGTTGAGGTCAGATCTTCAAGGCGTAAGCACACCAATCTTTTTACCTAGAGAGTCCGTGAACCAGAGCGTATGATCCTTTGCCATGACCCACGGGATGCGCACCATCTCGTTGCGCATCCCGTGGGCATAAGGATGAGGTTGACGTGTAATCAATGCATGTTCAATAATATAGCGGTGCTGGGGTTCTTTGGCATTGTGTTGCTGATCGAGGGATTGATCGGTACTATTTAGGTAATCATGCTATTAAGCACTCCAGAGCGCGTACCTTTCTGGACGCGATCTACTTGTACGTGTACAGCTCGAAAGGAGTAAGTAACCATGGCAACTTTGTTGGTATTCAAGTTTCCCACGGCCGAGGGGGCCGGGACTATGCTCTCTACGCTAGAGAGCCTGCAAAAGCAACAGTTGATCCAGATTAATGATGGGGCCATCCTCACCTGGCCTGCCGGAGCAAGTAAACCCAAGACCAAACAACTCGCCAACATGACCGGGGTCGGCGCACTGGGTGGTGCGTTCTGGGGGATGCTGTTCGGCTTGCTTTTCTTTGTCCCCTTCTTCGGCCTGGCGGTAGGCGCCGCGGTAGGTGCACTGATGGGACATTTTGCTCACTATGGCATTGACGATGCCTTCATCAACCAGGTGCGCTCCAAGATCACGCCAGGCACCTCGGCCTTGTTCCTGTTGGAGACCGGTGCCGTAGTAGACAAGGTTGCTGAGGCCGTCAAAGATCAGCAGTTCGAGATCATTCAAACCAACCTGTCCAAAGAGAACGAAGACAAGCTCCGCGCGGACTTCGCGGAAGAATAGCGCAGCAATCACTGTTGATGTAGCAAGTGGGAATGCCAGATGCTATCTGGGCATCTGGCATTCCCATATTTTCCTTGCTTATGGATGAAAAAAAGTAAACACCACAAATCCCCAAATGTTCATAGCCACCGAAAGAACAATCAGCAACTTCTCGCGCCACCCAGGAATCGCTCGCATTCCTAAAACTGCCAGCAACAAGACAAAAGGGAGAAAATCGAGAATGAAGCGGTAGCCAAACTGGTACCAGCCCGTATTGAAATACATCAGCAGGAAAGCCATGGGCAAGAGGCAGGCACAGAGAAGTGCTGCTGCCAGCCAGCGATGCTCTTTGTGCCGAAATGCCAAGAGCCGGTGTGGTCCAAAAAATGCCTGTCCCCAGTGGACTAAAGCTCAGATACGGGAGATGAGGCACAAGGTTAGGAGGTTCAAGTAGCATATAGCGCAGATTGGTCAGGATAAAATGCGGATTGAACTGACCATACGTATGCAGGTTTCCACTGATAAAGATATTGACCTTCATCGTACTATAGCCGAAATCGAACAGGGAACCAAAGCGAGCAAGGTTGTAGATCAGCATTCCAGCGATGAATACCCCCAATACTGCAAAAAAGGAAAAAAGCTCTTTCCACGGCAAGCACTGCGTTCTTCGCATGCCTTCTTTTCGACTGGCGAGGAATGCTGAAATCGTCAACAGTACAAAAAACGGGAAAGTGAAGAGCGTTGTGCTGCGTGACAGTGCCGCGAGACCCAGGTATAATCCTGCAACGAACGGGCGTCGCTTATGCAATGTCTCACCAATATAGAGCAGCAAGAACGTCGTTGCAACGATATGGGCGGTGAACCACACATCACCTTGCATGGTTGCATATAGGTGTTCCGTGCCAAGCGCGAACAGGGCCACGAACCACGCAATGGCTTCAAATCTTAGTTTTGCAGACTGCCACTGAGAGAAGCGCTTCAACACCTCCAGCATCAACCAGATATTGAGTATACCCATGCCCACTGAGAAGACAAGGCTGATGATGGCCGAGTATGAGAGGTGAAAGATTGCCACGAGCGGCAGCAAAAGCACGGCAGGTAGAGGTGGAAAGGCCACATACCAATGACCATTGTGCAGCGTATAGTCTCCTGTATCGGGTGGTACATTGTGCAGATACAGGTGCCCATGCAGCCATCCATCGGCGAGATAAATAGAATGCTGGTTCTCGTCCTGATCCTGCCAGACCCCTGTTCAGCTTGTGTTATGCTCATTGGTTTTGTTTCACTTCATGCATTAGATGAATTTGGCCGGCAAGACAAGCTACCACTTCCTGTCACTGGTCATATCCATGAGGATGGACCTGCAGCCACTTCCAGGTATCACCAATCATCGTGGCGAGATCAGGCTTTCGGGGAATCCAGCCCAGTTCATCCCGGATCCTTTGACTGGAAGCGACGAGGATGGGTGGGTCTCCAGTACGCCGGGGAGCAGGAACAGCATTGATGGGCCGTCCGGTTACTTTACGTGCCGTCTCGATCACCTCGCCTACCGAGAATCCTTTGCCATTTCCAAGATTGTAGATCCGATGTTCCCCAGCCTGGACGCTCTCTAGAGCGAGCATGTGGGCGCGGGCCAGGTCCTCGACGTGAATATAGTCGCGGATCGCCGTTCCATCGGGTGTGGGATAGTCAGTTCCGTAGATCTGCACCTCGGGACGCTGCCCAGCCGCCACCGAAAGCACGAGGGGAATAAGGTGTGTCTCAGGGTGATGATCTTCTCCTAACTGCCCGCTGGCCCCTGCAACATTGAAATAGCGCAAGCTGACCGCTGCCAGACCATGCGCAGCGACCACAAAGCCAATCATCTGGTCGATCGCCAGCTTCGATCCTCCATACGGATTCGTCGGGCGCGGAACGGCCGTCTCGAGAATTGGAATCTCTGCAGGCTCCCCATACACTGCGGCAGTTGATGAGAAGACGAGGCGTGGTACTCGCGCGTCACGCATGGCCTCCAGGAGATTCAATGTGCCGCAGACGTTGTTCCGGTAGTAGCGCTCTGGCTGCGCCACGGACTCGCCTACCAGGGACAACGCTGCGAAATGCAGCACACCATCGAATCCCATTGTCAGCACCTGATTCAGTAATGCTTCATTGAGCAGATTGCCCTCAATGAAGCGAGCCACCGTCGGTACAGCCTGGATATGGCCTTTCGAGAGATTATCAAAAACGGTGACCTCGTGGCCTGCTTCGAGCAGTTGGGCGGTCATCACACTCCCGATGTATCCCGCACCACCTGTAATGAGAAGTTTCATGTCGCGACCTCCGCGCCGGCTGCTGGCTGGAACGGATAGAATGCCGGTTGTTTGAAGCCACATGCTTCGAAGTGTTGCCGAACTCTCTGTGCCAGCATTCCCGTATCTTCACTCCTGATCAGCGCAAGAGCACACCCTCCAAAGCCTGCCCCGGTGAGCCTCGCCCCCAGAGCCGCTGACTGAACAGCTATCTCGACAAAGGCATTCAACGCTGGCGTCGAAACTTCATAGTCGTCGCGCAGGGACCGGTGCGATGCATACAGCAGCCGTCCAAAAGCTCCAAAGTCCTGCCTCTGTAACGCTTGAGCAGCTTCCAGCACCCGCGCATTCTCTGTTATGACATGGCGTGCCCGTTTGCGTTCCTCGCCTGAGAGCTTCTCCAGGTCCTGGAGGTGGGCATCACGCAGTTCCCTGACACCCAGTGTGTGGGCTGCTCGCTCGCACGCCTGTCGACGTGCGTTGTAGCCTGTTGCGCTCAGCTCCCGGGAAACCCGGGTGTCGCAGACGAGCAGTGTGAGGTTGGCCCCTCCCAGGTCTAATGGTACACGCTCCGCTTCAAGTGAGCGACAGTCTATCAACAGCGCCGTTCCTGCCTGGCACAGGAGCGAGGCATACTGATCCATGATGCCGCTGTTGACCCCAACGAACGCGTTCTCGGCCTGCTGGCAGAGCACGGCAAGGTCCTTCTTCGCAATCCCGAGATGGAAGAGCGCATCAAGCGCGAGCGCGGTGGCCGCTTCGATTGCCGCGGAAGACGAGAGTCCACTCCCCAGCGGGACATCTCCGGCAAACGCACCCCGAAACGCCGGAACGTCATAGCCTCGTTTTTTCATTACCCAGACGACCCCGCTCGGGAAGTCCGCCCACGATCCCTCGCGCTTCCCAAGCAGTGGGCGTCTCTCTTGAAAGTCGGCGGAGTAGAGCTGCGTAGCACCAGGTCCTACCGCCACGGCGACCCGGCGGTCTATCGCACAGGGCAAGACGAATCCACCATTATAGTCGGTATGCTCTCCGATCAGGTTGACCCGACCCGGGGCGCTGGCCACGAACACAGGCTCCTCCAAATACTGATCCCGGTATGCCTGAACGGCACGTTGCTCAATCTGCCGCACCGATGCCCCCTTTCGTTCCATCATGCCTCCACCGTTGCTATGGCTTCATGCAGTTCTTGCGCTTTCTGCGACGGCAGCGAATCATTTGTCCACAATTCCCAGAGGGACTCGGACGAGGCGGCGTATTTGAGCTTGCCAGGGGCGCGCCCGATGGCCTGAATTTCGACATGGAGATGGAACCGTTCATCAGCTAACTGGTGAAGACCCAGCAGATACGGCATGGGAGCCATCGCGCCGTCGAACAGCGCATTGTAGCCGCGAATAACACGCAACAAGATTTCGGCGAAATCGTGCAGTTCGTTGTCTCGCATCAAACCCAGGTTCGCGACATGCCGTCTGGGATACAGGTGGGTTTCGTAGGTGTAGCGCACGTAGGGCGGCAGGAATGCTTGCCATGTTGTGTTGGCAGCGACTTCATAGACGTCGTCTGCAAGTTCGGCGCGCACGCGGCAAAATGGGCAGCCACGCCCTGCCACCTCATCCTGAACGACTGTTTCCATCTCACGTTCCAGCGTCGGCGGGATGATGGAGACCCCATACGCCTGCCCATGTGGGTGATGCTGTGTCTGGCCGATGGCTTCGCCGCTGTTCTCGAAGATCATGACCGTCGCGTAGCGCGCGGCAAGATCGGTGTAGAGATCGCGCCACAGATGGGTGACAGCGTTCACCTCATCGACGCTCAACTGCGTGAAGGAACGATCGTGATCGCGGCTATAGATCACAACGTAAGCTTCTCCTATGGGTGGCTGCAACGGTGGGAAGTCGTTCGGGTGCAGCCAGACCTGCGTCTGCGGGTCAACCCGTCCACCGGTGATATCCGCGCAGAAGGGACAGGTTGCTGTGCCCTCGCGCCGGTTCATGCGCTGCGGCGCGTTGACGAGATACTGGCGCGCAATGGGATTCCTGATCAATGCAGTTTCGGCTTCCATATCACTCCTCTGTTCACTTTCCTCTCCTGGCCCTTTCCTCTCCGCGATGACGAGCGTGCGCTGCCTGGCTGCCGAGCAATACTCAACGCCCCTGACGCGCGCAGGCACTACGCGTTTACCGAGCGGGCGTTGTGCGGACCAGATGTATCATGCGACTGTCGAAGTCGCCCACCAGGTTCACTGGTAGCCCCTTCTGGGCAAAGTATGCGCCGCTGTACGTGGCACCGCTTATCGAGTCCGCATAGTGCGCTTCTTCCTCCAGGCCACGCAACGGAAGCGCTACCCGTGTCTCCCCGAATTGCTGTGAGTGCCCCCACACAAACACCACGACCTCACTGCCGTCCCGCGCAACATACTGCGAGGCCGCGACACTTCCTGCCCGCGGCGAGCGCAGGCGGTAGAGCAGGCCGTTCTGGATGGTCGCGCGCACCCGTTTATACGTCGCAATGAAGCCACGCGCCTCCTCTCGCTCCTGTGGCGTCCACCGCGAGAGATCGCCCCCGATGCCCAGCGCGCCCGCCATCGCGACGTGGAAGCGGTAGCGCAACGGCACCGTCCGTTGGGTCACGAAGTTGGGACAATCCGTGACCCAACACATCATCACCCGCGGCGCGTACGCGTAGCTGAACCCCTCTTGAATGCGCAACCGGTCGAGCGC
>WNGH01008453.1_pt1 | contig 14405 bp, 19 predicted proteins | sample 5400631 | NCBI WGS metagenome assembly WNGH01 (sample SAMN13153373, study PRJNA577476) | soil metagenome | isolation source: 115 cm soil or saprolite under Garry oak tree replicate 1 | place: USA:California | collected 2016-06-15
ATGCGTCGGCCTTGGGTAAGAATGCCAACTGCCAGACGTTGGTGTCGCTGACGCTCGCCCGCGGCGAAGTGCCGGTGACGGTGGCGTTGCGGCTTTTCCGTACGCGTCCGGTGAGGGCCGCCTTGCGGAGGTGAGTTTTTGGGTCAAGTCCTAGGACCGTCGCTAGGACTAATCCTATGACCAAGGCGCAGGTTGAGGTGATTACGTCGGTGCAGCGTCGCCGGCGCTGGTCGCGCGCGGAGAAGGAACGGATTGTTGCCGCGGCAATAGAGCCCGGCGCCGTTGCATCCGAGGTTGCGCGTGCAGCGGGGGTCCATGCCAGCCAATTGTTCCGCTGGCGCCAGCAGCTTTGTGAACGGACGCAGATTCCGGCGCTGTTCAACCCGGTTGCGGTCACGCCGGAGCCGGCAGCGGCATCCTCGTCACCGACGGAGAGGGCCGGCATCATCGAGATCGAGTTTGCGACTGGCGGACGGATGCGGATTTCCGGGTCGGTCGATGCTTCGACGGTATCGGCGCTGATGAAGGCGCTGGCGAACGGCAAGCGGCGGCGATGATCGGGCTGCCGCGGCCGGCCACACGGACATGCGTAAGGGCTTCGACGGCTTGGCGCTGCTGGTCCAGGAGCAGCTCAAGCGCGATCCGCACGGCGGACACCTATTCGTCTTCCGCGGCCGGCGCGGCGGGCTGATCAAGGTGCTGTGGCACGACGGGCAAGGGATGTGCCTGTTTGCGAAGCGACTGGAGCGGGGTCGCTTCATCTGGCCGTCGCCAGCGGACGGTTTGGTGACGATCACGCCGGCGCAGCTTGGTTATTTGCTCGAAGGGATCGACTGGCGGATGCCGCAGCACACGTGGCGGCCGCAAGTGGCGGGCTGAGTGCGGTTTTATTGGTTTTGTGGATTCTCAACAGCCGGCATCTGTGCTGATGTTTGTTTGTGAACCGCACGGCTGATTCGCTCCCGACCGATCTGAAAGCTGCCCACGCGATCATTCTCGCGCAACGCGAGGCGCTGCTTGCGGCACAGGCGCAAGCCGCCGCAGCGGAGAGTGAGGCGAAGTATCGTGCGCTGGTGATCGAGAAGCTGAAGTTCACCATTGCCAAGTTGCGGCATGCGCAGTTCGGTCAATCCTCGGAGCATAGCGCGGCGCTCGAGCAGCTCGAGCTGCAGCTGGCCGATCTCGAGGAGGACGCATCCCAGGCCGCGACGACCGCGGAAGAGATGGCGGTGGCGACTGGGGAGAAGGTCGAGGTGCGCAGCTTCCACCGGCGCAAGCCGGCGCGTCGTCCGCTGCCCGAGCATCTGCCGCGCGAACGCATCGTCTATCCAGCGCCTTTGGCCTGCCCGGGCTGCGGCGGCACGTTACGCAAGCTCGGCGAGGACGTGACCGAGACGCTGGAGCTCGTGCCGCGCCAGTGGAAGGTGATCGAGCACGTGCGCGAGAAATTCTCGTGCCGGTCCTGCGAGGCGATCACCCAGCCGCCGGCGCCCTCGCATCCGATCGCACGCGGACGCGCCGGGCCGCATCTTCTCGCACATGTGCTGTTCGCCAAGTACGGGCTGCATCTGCCGCTCCACCGCCAGAGTGCCGCCTACGCGCGCGAAGGCATCGATCTCGACGTGTCGACGCTGGCCGACTGGGTGGGCGCTTGCGCCACAACCCTGATGCCCATGGTCGAGGCGATCCGGGCGCACGTGTTCGCGGCCGAGCGCATTCATGCCGACGACACCACCGTGCCGGTGCTGGCCAAGGGCAAGACGCGCACCGGCCGATTATGGGTCTATGTGCGCGACGACCAGCCCTTTGGCGGACGAGATCCGCCGGCGGCGGTCCTCTTCTACTCGCGTGATCGCGGCGGCGAGCATCCCGAACGGCATCTGGTGGGCTACGCCGGCCTGATGCAGGCGGACGCCTATGCCGGGTTCAACAAGCTCTACGAGACGGCGCGCAAGCCGAAGCCGATCATCGAGGCGGCCTGCTGGGCGCATGCGCGGCGCAAGTTCTTCGATCTGGCCCGGCTGAAGGAGGCGCCGATCGCGATCGACGCCATCGAGCGAATCGATGCGCTGTTCGCCATCGAGCGCGAGATCAACGGCATGACGCCGGACGAGCGCCTGCGCGTGCGCAACGAGCGCAGTCGGCCGCTCGTCGCCGCATTGGAGGCCTGGCTGCGCGAGCGGCGCGCCCAGCTCTCTGGACAAAGCGAGACCGGCAAGGCGATCAATTACAGCCTCAAGCGCTGGGCGGCGCTCGCCCGCTTCCTCGACGATGGCCGTCTGTGCATGTCGAACAACGCCGCCGAGCGCGCGCTGCGCGGCATCGCGGTCGGACGCCACAATTGGACCTTCGCCGGCTCCGACCAGGGCGGGGAGCGCGCCGCTGCGCTTTACACGCTGATCGAGACCGCCAAGCTCAACGGCATCGATCCGCAGGCCTGGCTCGCAGACGTGCTCGCACGTCTGCCCGACCATTCGGCCAAACGGATCGGCGAGCTTCTACCGTGGAATTGGCAACGCGAGCGCCAGCAAAAAGCTGCTGCGTAGCGCCGCCGATCAGATCAATCATGCGCTGTCAAGGATCCGCTCCGCGGTTCTCGCCGGATGCATACTGCGTCCGGCGCCATTCGGCTCGAGCTGCGATACGTGTCGATCGGAACGAGCCGCTTCACACCCTCATCATCGATCTCGAACATCGGGGCGTATTGCTTGAGCTGCATGTCCTCGAGCAGCACCAGCCGGCGGTTGTCGAGCACGAGCCAACGCCCATCCAGGTGCGCGGCGACGACGGCGTGATCCTCACGCAGCTTCGCATCGCGCACGATCAGCAGGCGCAGATCTTCGTTGCCGAGCCCGGCTTCCCGCAGGGCTACGTATTTGGCGATGGCATAATCCTCGCAATCGCCGGCGCCGGCGGCCAGCGTCGCGAGCGGCGAACTCCAGAGATCGACGACGCCATATTGGGCGAGATCGCTCATCGGACGGATCGAAAGATTGATCGCCCGGTTGATTTCGCCGAGCCGGGCGCGACCCTGGCGCGTCCGGGCGGTCTCGATCATGGCGAGGAAGCGCCGCGCCGGGGCGGAGGGGCAGTCGCCGGGACTGGCGCGGCAAAGCGCCAGCAGCTCCGATTCCATCCGGATTTCGTGCTGAACGCCGCGCCACTTGCGCCACAACTCGCCCTCCCGAGCTCCCAGCGCGATCAGGCCGAAGGGCTCGGCGCTTGCGGAACCAGGTTCACCGGAATTCGGGGTTTTCGGATCGATGGCGGCAAGGCGCACGGGATCGGAATGGCGCCCTGCCTCGAGCGATTCGATCGGCTCGGCTCGTCGGCATGGATGCGCTCGGCTGCGAACACGTGTGCCCGGATCGCCTCGACCAGCGGCATCAGGGTTGCCGAGGAAGCGCCGACCCAGTCGGCCAGCGTCGAGACGTCGAGCTCGATGCCTTCGCGCGCATAGGCGGCGCTCTGGCGATGGAGCGGCAGGTGCAGCCCGTACTTGGCGAACAGCACATGCGCGAGCAGGAACGGCCCGGCGCGTCCGCGCGCGATCGGATGCGAGGGCGCCGGCGGCTGGGTGATCGCCTCGCAGCAGCGGCAGGAGAACTTCTCGCGCACGGGCTCGATCACCTTCCACTGCCGTGGCACGACCTCCAGCGTCTCGGTCACGTCCTCGCCGAGCTTGCGTAACGTGCCGCCGCAGCACGGGCACGCCGACGGCGCCGGATAGACGATCCGTTCGCGCGGCAGGGCAGCGGACGGCGCGCCGGCTTGCGCCGTTGAAAGCTGCGCACCGCGACCCTCTCGCTTGCCGCCGCTGCGGCCGCCATCTGCGCCGCCACCTCGGCCGCGGCGGCATCCTCCTCGAGATCGGCCAGTTGCAGCTCGAGCTGTTCGAGCGCCGCGCCACGCTCCGAGGATTGACCGAACTGCGCATGCCGCAGCCTGGCGATGGTGAACTTCAGCTTCTCGATCAGCAGCGCGCGATACTTCGCCTCGCTCTCCGCCGCGGCGGCCTGCGCTTACGCCGCAAGCAGCGCCTCGCGCTGCGCGAGGATGATCGCGTGGGCAGCTGTCATACGGATTCCGGCTGATTGACTCGGAGGATTCCTGCGGGCTGGCGAAGCAGTTAGGTTGGAGCGCCATGAATCGTGGGAGGGCGGGCCATGGCGCATGTTGCGGCTTATCTGAGCATTGGGGAGTTGGAGCGGCGTTATCGCGCGTGCGAGGATGCGTGCTCGGCGCGGCACTACCAGACGATCTGGCTTTTGGCGCAAGGTCATACGGTTCCGGAGGTATCGGCGCTGACGAGCTTTGTGCCGCGCTGGATTGAGGAGCTGCAGGCCCGCTACAACGCGCTGGGGCCGCAGGCACTCGGGGATCTTCGCCGCAACAACGGCACGCTGCCTTCGGTGCTCAAGCCCGAGCTTTTGCAAAAGCTGAAGGTTCGGCTCAAGGAGCCGTCGCCGGACGGCGGCGTGTGGACGGGCCGCAAGGTCGCGGCCTTCATGGCCGATCAACTTGGGCTCAAGGAGCTTGCGCCACAGCGCGGCTGTGAGGCGCTGCAAGCGATCGGTTGGTCGATCCAGTCGCCGCGTCCGCGCAATCCGAACTCGGCAACCGCCGAAGAGGTGGAGACTTTTAAAAAAGCTTGCCGACACACTCGCCGAAGAAGCCAGCAAGCATCCCGACAAGCCGATCGAGGTCTGGGCGACGGATGAGCATCGGCTCGGCCTGAAGCCGATCCATCGCCGGGTCTGGGCACCCATCGGCGAGCGGCCGATCGCGCTTGGCCATCATCGCTACGAATGGCTCTACGTCACCGCCTTCGTCGCCCCCATGAGCGGAGAGACCGTCTGGTATCTGGTTAACGAATTGCTGCCATATACGCGTTGAAGGAATGGTGTGAGTTATGTTGGGTTCTCCGAAACGAGTTCGATTATTGTTCGGGTTCGAGGCCGCGGATTGGCTGTTTCTCGCCGGCGGCGTCGTCCTCACGGCGGTCGTCGCAGCAGTCCTCGTTCTCTAGAGAGCAAATATCGTTAGCACTACCAGTGCTACACTTCCTGCCATTATTACCAAGTCGCCTCGAAGCAATTCGAAACCGCTATAGCGAAGCAGCATTACCCGACCCCCGTCGATCAATGCCCGGCAATTAAGGGTTGGGCAGCAATCCGGCAGAATTGTGGCGATCAACATTCCTGATCTTCGAACGTCCAAGCGGTCCCAATCCGAAGGACTGCACGAGCCCACCTGCCGACCGTTGGAGTGCTAAAGATTCCTCCCCGAGGTGTGAGATTAGTCACAGCCGGCAGCGGATAAAGGGTCCTACCCTCCGAGCGTCGTGCACACCCGATTTGCCCGGTTCACGGCATGGGGAGGAGTAAAATGTCTTTGTATCAGACAGGCCTCGACGAGCTGCGCCCTAGGGCACTTGGCCCTGCGTTGGTACTTGCTAACAGCTTTGCACGTGTGAAAGCTGAATTTCTGCTGGCGGCAACCCGCCGAGTGGCGGACACGCTGTTTGTTTTCGCGCTGGTCATTCTGCCCATGGTTGCGATGATCGCCTTACTGTTTCTGGTGAGCAGCGCTGACCCGACCACGGCGGTGGCGGGCGTGGTTGATGGTACAGGCATGCTCATCCTGCCACCCTGACGATTAAGCGACGGCGCCGAAGATGATCGCGCCGAATTAGATCAATCGCACTCGCTGTCGAAGAAGTCCCCACCCTGTGCGCACTCCTGCCGTATGGCCAGAAGCTTTGCTCGGCAGTCGCTGTACTGGTAGTGGTCTTGAAGGCGCCAACAGGTCGCATCGTCCTCATCATCCGCCTGTCTTAGACGCCGCTCCTGTTGCTGGCGCCATTCCTGCCAGTCCTGCTGCTCAAGTTTCCGGAACTCGTTAACGAGGGCCCGCTCCGCTTCGTGCAGGAACGGAGGGTAATTCTGGGCCTTGGCGGTTGCCGCGCCTAGAATGACGGCAATTATGATTGTGCTCATTCGGACCATGGGAGTCACTCGGCGGGTCATTCACGCGCACCACGATGGCCAAAATCTTAAAAAGCTGTTGAGGTGTGACGCAGGTCACACCCGACTCGCATCAGCACAGGGCAGAACGGTCCCGGCCAAGCAGGGGGCAACCTGTGACCGGGACCGCCCGGCCGGGGAGTAGGTCGGCACGAACTAACTTGCTCCCCGACCCTGGGACCGTAGCACTAAACCAGAGCGAGCGGACTTATTTTTTGTGCAGCGCAATGTTGCCTGCCCTCGGTCGATTTCGCCGGGGCTGCTTATTTTCAAATTCTCAGCCCCCCGCTCCGGGAAGGAAGCACTGAATCTGAAGGCTCGTGCGCGGCTGTAACCACACCACGGCATAACCCAGCTTGTTGGTTTTCGGATCGATCAACGCGAAATTCGGCACGTCGTGCCATTCGCCATCGATCGCCACTTCGGCAGAAGCCCGGTTCGGCGCCAAGTAGACCTCGCGCAGGTCCGTCTTCATGTTCGCCTGTACCGAGAGCGCGACTTTGTTCAACACATTGGCAGTCTTGTGCACCCAACATCATCGGTTAGATTTTTGTCGAGCAAAGCCGCATCGAGTGGCGTGCATTCACCGGAGTCGCTGCGTATCGACCAAATTATGCTTGCGGTTTCACCAGAAGCGGATCGACTGTGCTGCGGTCTGGAAATCCTTTAAAACGCGGCCTGAAATTGCTGAGACTAGACCGGGACCATCGTCATCTCGCGAACGAGCCGGATGACTCTGCCAAATTCATAAGGTTTGCTGATGAAGATGCTGCTGCCCGGAAGAGTTTCGGACTCAAATGACAAATTTCCAGAACTAACGATGATTGCGAGATCAGGCCATCGCACTGACGCCATGGAGGCGAGCATCAAGCCATCAATCGATCCAGGCATATTGATGTCGGTGAAAAGCACTCTGATATGTGGATTGCTCGCCAGTAAGGTCAAAGCATCATGACTATTGCTCGCCTCGAAAACCTGAAAACCGGCATCCCGGAGAACGTCGGCCGCGATCTCTCGAACAGGCGCCTCGTCCTCGACGATAAGGACGATGATGGGCATTTCTGTACCTGCCGATTCGACGGAGCGCGAACCGACGAGGCGCGAGCCGGTTGCCCGGCTATATTCCATGGTTCTCATGAGACTGTTTCCCGTTTTCGAGCTGTGAGCCTGCTCTCAACTCTCTTGCGTTCCTTCGAGCGATTGAACTCCAGTTAGTTGGCATTTTCGACAGCTTGCAGAGATCGTCCCTAGTAATTTATTAATTTATAGAGGATCGATGGACACGGGGACTCGACGATCAGCAGTCCCCGGCGGAAAGACGATGGGCGCGGGGCAAGTCGGTTCAGTGCGGTTACCGCAGGCGAGTCAGCCGGTGAAATCCCGGCATCGTCATGGGATCGAAAGAGGAGCGGGGAATTCTCAAGCCGGCCGCGGATGGTGACCGAAGCGGTGTAGACGCACGGCCTCGGCGATGATGGCCGGTCTTGGGGCTGCTCGGCGTGCCGACCGAGGCCCAGCTCGCCGCCCTGGAGAAAGCCAAGCAGGAGAAGGAGGCGCATGGCGAGTTCGAGAGCGAGCATCCGGGTTATTGCGGCGCCCAGGATACGTTCTATGTCGGCAATCTGAAGGGGGTTGGACGCATCTACCAGCAGGCCTTCATCGACATCTATGCCAAGGTGGCCTTTGCCAAGCTCTACGATCGCAAGACGCCGATCACGGCCGCCGATCTCCTCAATGATCGTGTGCTCCCCTTCTTTGACAGCCACGAGGTCAAGCTGCTGCGGACGTTGACCGACCGCGGCAGCGAGTACTGCGGCAACCCGGAGCGGCACGAGTATGAGCTCTACCTCGCGATCGAGGACATCGATCACTCGCGCACCAAACCAAGAGCATGCAGACCAATTTGTGAACAGTTCTACAAAACCGTGCTCAACGAATTTTACCGCGTCGCGCTCCGCAAAAAGGTGTATCGTTCCATTGACGAGCTGCAGGCCGATCTTGATGCTTGGATGCGGGAATACAATGAGGCCCGCCCGCATCAGGGACGCTGGTGCTTCGGCAAAACACCGATGCAGACCTTCCTTGACGCAATGCCAATGACGAAGGAGAAAATGATCGCAGCCTAACGGCATCGGACACTAAAATCCGACGCTCGCCCGGGCAGGCGGCATAGTCAAGGACGCCGTCACTCTCGCCATGCAGCAAATGCTTCTCGGAACGCCTGTTCGCCGGAAGGGCCCTTTTCTACTGCAAGGATCGCGCGGCGGCCGTTGTTATAGATGACTGGAATGTCGAACCAGGACCGCTCCTTCAATAGTTCCAAATTGCGCTGCATATCGCTCTCGGAGAGTCCGACGAGAAAGAACCCGGAGATCACTTTCACCGAGAGCCCAGCGAGCGGCGCCCCACGGGTTTGCTCCGCCTGCTTCATCAGAATGGCAGGAACGTTGGAAATACCTCCGAATGGAAAATCGGCCGGCAGATTGAAGATGATCTCGATCATATGGCTCGCCGGCAGCGTCTTATCGGTGTTACGGCGAAGCAACATGCTCATACTGATGCGGCGTTCCGGAACCTCGAGCAGGGCGCGAATGGCGACCTCGGGCACCTGCCCCGGCCCGGGCGACACGGCCTCGGTTCGCCACACCACCGATCCGACATAGCGCTTGGCCTGGGCGTCGGCCGGGTCGCCCTCGTAAAGCATCGCGCGCGGCGCCACGGGAAAACCCCGAGCGGTGGTGGTTTCTCCAGTCGCGGACGAGCCCTGCTGGGGGGATTGGCCGACACTGTCCTCATGTTGGGCCTCCGTGGCCGGGCTCCTGACCAACAGCGCTCGCAAAAAATCGCGCTTCCAATAGAGCCCACTCGCAAGCGCCAGCACCAGGAGCCCGCCCAGGAATGCTGCGATCAGCATCCTGAGCGAGCCTGTCGGCTCCGGCGCGACGGCTTCGACAGCTTGCCGCTGCAGTGCCGGCTGCAGGCGGGGCCTACGCAGGGAAGGCTCTCGCCTGGTCGGCGCGCCGTCCTGCTCGGGTGATAGCGGCTCCCACTGCGGCTGCTGCTCCCAAGGATTCGGCACGGGTGCCGAAGGCGCCGCTTCACCTGTGAGCCCTGCGCCGCTCTCGGCCTCCACCTTGCGGATTGCTTCCTCGAGTGACTCACACTCGCACGCGATGTCCGATTCCGGGAGGGGCGGTGTAAGGCTGCGGAGGTGACCCCGAAGGACCGTTCGCGCTCGCTCGTAAAGCGCGTGCCGAGCGTCGCCGGTATTCTTGTCTAGATCAGCGACGGCGTCGGCGATCAATGGGTAATAGTCAGTCATCAGCGCCTTACGATCCCATGTCCAAGCGATTGTGGCTTGATTGTAGGCTTCGCAGGCCGGCGGTGCCATCTGGCCACCTATGCCCAGGTTGATACCTACGCCAGCCGCAAGGTCTAGACTAGCAGGCTGCCATTCACGTGTTGCATGAACTCTCAGCCGTAAATTCTGGCCCTACAGCGGCAATCCCGGCCTAGCCCTCGTGCGGAGTGCGGTAACACGCGTATGAGTTTGTCGAGGCAGCAATCCCCGAAGTCGCCAAGCATCAAGCGGCAGCGGCAACGACGATCAAACGGGCGCAGGGGCTGATGCTGCAGATAGGGATCGGTTAACCATCGGGGAGGCTGGAAGTAGCGGCCTGCGCGCAGCATGGCATGGTGTCCCGCCGTTTCCTTCACGAGAAGATGTCTCCATGATCGAACCAATCATGTATTTCGGGTTCGGGTTTCTCGCCGCGAGCCTTCTTGCCCTCGTAATCGTGCCGCTCGTCCATAACCGCGCGGTGCGCCTTACGATGCGTCGGGTGGAGGCCTCGATGCCGCTGTCGATGGGGGAGACCTGGGCCCAAAAAGATCAGCTGCGCGCCGAATTCGCCATGTTGACGCGCCGCCTCGAGATAACCGTTGAACAGCTCAAAACCAAGACAACCAATCAGCTCGCCGAACTCGGCAAGAAGACAGACGCCATCAACCGACTGAAGCTCGAGCTCGTCGAGAAGACCGCTACCATCTTCGCGCTCCAGGCGCGGGAACAGGAGCTCACCAGGCTCACGGCGGGCCTTCGGGAGCGCTCAATCACCGTGGACAACGAGCGTACCAAGGTCGCGGCGCCGAAGACCCAGGTCGGCTCGCTTAGGGATCAGATCGCTGGACTGGATAACGATGTCGAGAAGGCCCAACGTTTTCGCCGCGAGCGGCTCGGCGCCGAGGAAGCGGCCTTATACTCGGAAGGCGTTCGGTCCCCGGTAGGGCTAGCTGTCCAGCCCCGGGGACGCTGGTGAGGGCCGAGCGATCCAGGCTACTCTCCCTTCAAAATTCGACAAGAGGATGGGCGGCTAGGCGGTGTTTCTCCCAATTGATCGGGCTGGCGCGGACCGGCGGATAACGCTGTGCGATCGCCGCTAATTCATTATATTGTTTGGAATCACTGCTCGCTTGCGCCGACGAGGTGATCGAATGAGACCGTTGCCGGACTTGGAGTTTCTGCGCTAGTCTCTTGGCTTCAGCCAACTTGGAGAACACCACCTGGCACGCAGCTTGTTCAAGGCAACGCCGTCACAGAGGGACGCCTTGGAGCTGGCCCGCAAGACTGGAATGCTGCGCCGAATCGACAGCGGGTGGCTTTCGATCGAAAGTCCCGACGGATTGCCCCTAACGATGAGACCTTCAGCCGGCACTACCACTGTCCGGTCGTGCATTAGCCGCGGCTGGCTCGAATTGACGAGGCGAGATGTTGTAACTCGGCACGCGTGTGTTGGCGGGCTCGCGACCGAAGTCCCACAGAATGAAATGAGAAAAAGTGTGTTGGTTGGCAGGTAGGTCGGCCAGATGTTTCGGGGCACAGCATCGCAAGGCCTAGCGCCACAATCGTCGCTGCTTTGTCAAACGAGTCTGCGCCCTACTGTACGCCGTAATGCGCGAATTCCTCGGCGATGGCCGGCTTAATTGCCTTTGCGGCCGCGATGTCGGCATTGCGGCCGCTTCGGTCGCCCTTGTTGACCCTGGCGAGACCGCGGCCGTAGAGCGAGGTAGCCATCTTCGGATCGTGGCGCAGGGCCGAATCGTAGTCTGCGATCGCGGAGTCCCATTGCCTCATCTTGAGATAGGTGAATGCACGCGAGTCCACGATCGCGGCGACGTTGGGATCCAAGCGGACTGCCTCGTTGCAGTCCGCAAGCGCCGCCGCCTCCAATTCGCCGAGGACGGCGCGGTCCCAACAACGCCGGTTCCACATCATGACCAGACCCGCACAAAGCGTCGTTCAAGGAAAACTGATATCAGTTTGACATTTTCGCCGGCTGTTGCCACTGCGTACCGCTGCCGAACCGCACGCGATAGGCCCGCAGGTTCTCCATTACGCGCTGAACGTAGTTGCGCGTCTCGGCAAACGGAATCCGTTCGACCCAGTCGATCGGGTCGATCTTGGGGTCGCGCGGATCGCCGTACCCGCTCGATCCATTTTTCGACCTGGCCGTGGCCGGCATTATAGCCGGCGAAGACCAGGAGGTAGGAGCCGTAGTAATCCCGCAATAGCCCCGCGAGCTCGGCGGCGCCCATTTAGAGAGTTTTCCGAATAGGGGTATGTGCGCCTTTCCGAGCTAGGTGGAACCGCGAAGTTGGGGGAGATGACGAAAGCATTTCGACATCCAAGCGTTGCCACGCGCACGGCGCGGTATGGGCTCAAGGCGCGCCCCAAGCCGTACTATTTGCTTATCAAACCGGGACTGCATCTTGGATATAAAAAGCCGTTGAGTGGCGCCGGTACGTGGGTGGTCCGGCATTGCGTGGGCGCCCACGCGTACGCCGTGCAGAGGATGGCAACCGCCGATGATTACTCCGACGCCGATGGCGTCGCGATCTTGAATTTCAGGCAGGCGCAGGAAAGGGCCCGCGCATCTACGGGGCACCGTCCCGCTGCGGCCGGCCAGCATAGCCCTCTCACAGTCGCCGATGCTATCGGATGTTATCTTGAGTTTCTTGAAAGCAGCCGCAAGTCGGCGCGGGACGTGCGGTATCGGGCCAACGCGTTCATCCTGCCGCAGCTTGGGAACATCAGCGTCGACGTGCTGACCACGGACACCCTGCGCGATTGGCTCAGCGAACTTGCCTCAGCGCCCGCCCGGTTGAGCACAAACCCCGGCCAGAAACAGCGACACCGTCAGGCAGCGCACGATGACGAGGCCCGGCGCCGCCGCAGAGCAACAGTAAACCGCACCCTGACCGTACTCAAAGCAGCGCTCAATCGTGCTTGGCGAAACGGCCTCGTTACGTCAAAAGCCGCCTGGCAGCACTTCGAGCCATTCAAAAACGCTGATGCAGCACGCATACGCTATCTCACAGCCGATGAAGCAAGCCGTCTAGTCAACTCGTGTGAAGGTGATCTTAGGAATCTGGTGGAGGCGGTACTGCACACCGGTGCACGAGCTTCTGAGTTGACCCAGCTGATTGTTGGAGATTTCAATCCGAATGCTGGTACGATCGCGATCCATCAGTCGAAAGGCGGAAAGCCGCGGCATATCGGATTAAGCGACGCGGGTCTGGCGTTCTTCAGCCAGATTACTGCTAATCGGTCAGGGGCGGAGCTCATTTTTAACAAGAAATCGAAAAACTGGCAAAAATCGCATAAAAGTAGCGCCTTGGCGGAGGCTTGCACGCGAGCAAGCATCAGCCCACCAATCGCGTTCCATGAACTGCGCCACACCTATGGTTCCCTCAGCATCATGGCGGGCGTACCGCTTGCCATCGTTGCGAAAAATCTCGGACACGCCGATACACGGATGGCGGAGCTGCATTATGCCCATCTCGTGCCATCGCGATCCGAGCAGGTGCGCGAAGCCCCGGGAAGCGGCCCGGCGCCCAAAGCTCTCGCCCTCTGAGGGTTCCGGAGTGAGGCTATAGGCAACTGCAACGCAATCCTGCCAGATCTTGCGGTACTCTCGAGCGAAGATTGCAACCTATCAATTAAACAACGTTAACTACCGTAACCTTTGCGCCACACCCGGCTAAATTTTCAGTCCGCGGCGGCATATTGAACCAATTCTCCCCCAGAAAATCTAAAATCCAGGGTACAAAGCGTGGCGGGCGGTTTGCAACACGGGCGGAAAGGTTCGGAGGGAACGGGTGTGATGATTCGAGCCCTGTTCCGTGCAGCCGGAGCAGTCTTGCTCGCATTCCTTATCGTTTTCGGCACGAGCCCCTCCGGCTCGGCCGAAACGATGGCGTCTGCCCTGGTCCAGGCCTACCAGAACAATCCGCAGCTCAATGCGCAACGCGCCAGCGCCCGCGTCACCGATGAGGCCGTCCCGCAGGCCCTGTCCGGCTATCGCCCAAGAATCAGCATCACCGGGACGGCGGGCGAGCAATACACGGATACGGTGACAAAATCGTTCGACGAGAAGACGGGTACCCACGTCTATACGCACGCCCACGGCACGACCTCGCCGTGGACTGCCGGCGCGACGGCGACCCAGACGCTGTTCAACGGCTTTCAGACGGCGAACCGGACCCGGGCCGCGGAAAGCCAGGTGTCGGCGGCGCGCGAGGGGCTTCGGGTCATGGAGCAGACCGTGCTGCTCGCCGCTGCGACCGCCTATATGGACGTGCTGCGCGACACGGCGAATTTGGAGGTCCAGCGCACCAACGTGCGGGTGCTGGAGGAGACGCTCAAGCAGACCCGCGACCGCTTCAATGTCGGCGAGGTGACCAGGACCGACGTGGCCCAGGCGGAGGCGCAGCTTGCGGCCGGGCAATCCGCCGTGGCTGCGGCAGAGTCCGTTCTGAACACGTCGCGGGCAAACTACCGGCAAGTGGTGGGCACCGAGCCGGTCAATCTCGCTCCGGGCTCGCCCGTCGACCGCTTTTCCCCGCGGGTGCTGTCCGCCGCGATCGACACCGGCCTCACCGAGAACCCCAACGTGACCGCCGCCATGTACGGGGTCGACGTCGCGCATTTGCAGGTCAAGATCAACGAGGGCGCGCTGTTTCCCAATCTGAGCCTGCAGGGCAACGTGCAGCACGCGAGCTTTCCCCAGCTCTCGATCGTCCACCAGTTCACCACCTCCATCATTGGCCAGATCACCGTTCCGATTTACCAGGGCGGCGGCGAGTACTCGCTGGTGCGCCAGTCCAAGGAAAGCCTGGCTCAGCAGCGGCTCAATCTCGATCTGGTCCGCAACCAGGCCCGGCAGGCCGTGGTGCAGGCATGGGGCCAGCTCCAGGCGGCCAAGGCGCAGATTGCCGCCGCGCAATCCCAGGTCGCTTCCTCGGAAGTGGCGCTCAACGGCGTTCGCGAGGAGGCCCGCGTCGGCCAGCGCACCACGCTCGACGTCCTCAACGCCCAGC
>WNGH01003836.1_pt1 | contig 14403 bp, 8 predicted proteins | sample 5400631 | NCBI WGS metagenome assembly WNGH01 (sample SAMN13153373, study PRJNA577476) | soil metagenome | isolation source: 115 cm soil or saprolite under Garry oak tree replicate 1 | place: USA:California | collected 2016-06-15
AAGAAAATGAGTCCGACGGACTTGTGCTCCTGGGGCCACTCGTCATGTAGTGGGGTACGCGTAGAAGGACCTCCTTTGCCGCCGACTGACTTCACCTCTCGTGATTTTGCCCGTATCAAGGCGCACTCTGAAATGATTCACTCGGACGTATAACAGCGTACGCGTACATGTGGAATCGGCCCGAAACCACTTCTCCGCGAACCCCACTATACGTGAAATTGGATTCTCGAGAGATCTATCGCGGGATGCTCATAAAGGAAGAAATGGATGTCGGATGGCGGCAGTTTTCAATCCAAAATGGCGATCTTGGTTCGGTCGATACCTCCGCTTACACAAGATTTGCTAACATTGGGAAGTAGGCCGATGTCCGGAACCTTGGGATTGATCTTGATGCGATTACTTCGGTTATTCATCGGTTGTTCGCTCTTTCTTCTTCTTGCGTCGCTCGTGCTCGCACAGTGGCAGCGCACCGTATTCAGTGGGAAGGGCCAGTTCACAGACGTCCCCACACCTCATCCCCTGAGCTACTTCACCGCAGACCCATTCTTGCGGGACGATGGCGGTGATTTTTGTGAGGTGTGCACTCCCCCAGACAAAGAGCGCTATGTCATCACGAGCGAAGTGCAACGGCTAGGCACTTTGGCAGGCTTCCCTCTCTCCGAGGTGCTCTACAGAATTAGCAGCCGCGAGAAAGGTGAACCGGCCGAGATAAAGTGGAAATCCATTTTAGTGCAGACCGGGGACGATTCTTATCGCGAGATCTATCACCTCCAATCCAGCGGCGGCGGGCCCAGCACGCTAACCCCAGCCAAGATAGTCAAAGTCGGGGATGAAGAAGTACTCGCGACCAATGACCCCGATGGTGGAAACGGCGGCGGATGTTGGGACGCATACTGGTGGTTTGACTCATCCGGACCTCACCAACTCGATTTCTCTAAGGTGAGAGCGGCCATCACAAAGCAAGTCGCTTCGGGCGCCTTCTTTTGGACGACGTGCTGGGCGATGAATCTCGAACAACAGGAAATCAAAAGCGTTGTGCAGAAAGGTGATGCACGTTGTCACGCCTGCGACATGCTGGGAGAGGTGACGGCACATTTCCGCTTGCACGGGGCTGTTGCAGAACCAATCAGCGTGGAATTTGTGGCTGATCCACCGGTCGCGCATTAAACATTGCGCAAGTCACGCTCGGGAAGTATTGCTCCACTGGGGCTTGGCGCTTGTGCGAGGTGACGAACAGCAACGAAATGTAGTGCTCCCCGCTAATCTACACAGTTAGGGCTTCGTCTTCTTGTCCGCTTGCCGGTGCAATTTTGCCTAGGTCCTGGTAAACGCGCTACTCGTCAATGTGAACTCAGCCGAACGAGCGAGAAGTACCGTTGGAGGAAATGCGTGATATGGAATGCTGCTCGCGCTCCCATCTCCTCGAACCCCGTTTCCGGCCAACTTCCGGTTGGCCGACAACACGCCCGCAATCGGCCAGACAGATCGGCTTTGGCTCACTTGCTGATAGACACTCGAACTTTCAGTCACCCACACGGGCACTGACGCCTTGGCCGTGCTGGTGCAGGGTGGACTCAAATTCGTCCACGCGAACCGTTGCCGAGGCCGTGACCGTATTGATGCCGGTGAGAGCCGCCGGGCCGCCATTCAGCACCACGATATCAGTCACCGTAGCCGGTACGCCGGCCTGCCCAGCGTTTATGGTTACGTGAAAGACGCACTGACTCGCCGTCGTGGAGATGCCGGTGTTCGTAGTCTTGTCCATTACGGACACCAACGCCACACCTGCCTGTCCAACCAGGACCTTGATGTTGTCAGGAGGAGCGGCACCGGGGTGGCAATCGCTGCTGGAATCGGTTATGGCGATGTGGGCCTGAGCGATTTTGTGAGGAGTAGTGTCGATAAATGGAAAGGCCGCGCCGGGCGCTAAGCCGGCAAGTAAAGAACTCTCAGCGATGAACTGGCTGTCGCCACCATGTGCAGACGCCTTTTTGGTCGGGTACGCAATGGCGACGGCAGAAAGCACGAAACCAATTAGGAAAAACATGAAATACTTTTGACGTTTCATTGAAATACCTCCTACGACTCAGTTTTTGATGCGACTTAGTTCTTGATGAAGGTGAATACCATGGCTACCTTTGGTCGTGTGGCACGCTGACCATTGTTGCGCAGTTCGCGGTGTTGCCTGCTTTGTCGGTCCCCCGGTAGGTCAGGCTGTAAACGCGACCTGAACCCAAGCCTGAGCGTTCGGCCCGCAGCCACCCACTAATATCTGGCGTGCCGATGTCCCAGCCTTGAATATCGTTCGCTGTATCGCCGTCGCCCAACCCATCATCGGGTTCGTTGCTGGTAGTCGACTGCAACAGAAATCCTGCCGAGCCCGACAAACTGTCAATTACGTTTACCGCGGTGCTCACGTTTACCAGCTTGTGATCCGGCGGCCAGAGTACGCTCGGCGTGGCGCTGCATGCTAAGGTTGGTGGTGTCCTATCGATGCTGATTCCATTCACAGTCACGCTCGCAGTGTTGCCCGCAAGGTCTACGGCGCTCGCCGAGCGCGACTGATTCATTCCATCTGAAGTTACAAGCTGCGACACAGGCCCACAGGTCGCGATTCCCGAAAGGGAATCCGAGCAAGAGAAGTTTACCGTCACATTTGTATTGTTCCAACCAGCGCTGTTTGGCAGTGGAGTCCGTGAGCCTGTGATCACCGGCGGTGTCTTGTCGATGTTGATGTTCGACAAAGTTGCGGAAGCCGAGTTTCCTGCGAGATCTGTGCAGGTGCCGCCGACCGATTGTCCTACACCTTCACTCGCCAGCAGAGTGTCCCTGGGCGGGCTGCCCGCCGACAGTCCGGAGAGGCTGTCGGAGCAGGCAAAGCTGACCGTCACATTGGTGTGGTTCCATCCGTTCGAGTTAGCAGCTGGTACGCGCGAAGCGGTGATCGTAGGCGGTGTTTTGTCGATGTTTATTCCCGACACAGTTACGGAAGCAGAGTTGCCGGCAACATCCACGACCGTTGCGGTTAAACTTTGATTAGCTCCTTCCGAACTTAGAGTCTCGGGACCTGGACACTGTTTCACCCCAGATTGCTGATTGCTGATCTGAGCACAAGAAATCCACTGTCACATCGCTGTTGTACCAGTTCGCCGCATTTGGTTTCCGCATCCGAAATGCGGTAATTGCCGGTGGCGTCTTATCAATTCTCACCGTGATCGAACGCGTGGCGCTCAGACCGGCAGCATTGGTCGCGCTGCATGTCAGGGTAGTACTTGGATTCTCATCGCTCAGTGTAGTTGCCTGACAACCCGTAGATGAGGCGATTCCCGATTCAGGATCCGCGACTGTCCATGTAACCGTTACAGCACTATTGTGCCAGCCAAATGCGTTGGGAAGAGAGGAAAGCGAAGGCGCAATCACTGGTGGAGTCGTGTCTTTGCCGGTCACCGGCTGAACGCCTGCGGTGAAGTGAGTGAAGATAACGCCGCCGGTCAGCGGAACTGACAATCCCGTTGCCCCACCTTTCCAAACCAGGAAAGCGTCATTTCCTGAAGCGGTGATTTGCACTGCATTTCCGTCACCCACATTAGTGGCGCTGCCAAAAGATGTTCCAGCATCAGTACTGAATTTGACGAAGAAACCCGGTTGGGCTGTGCCATCAGACCCCAGCTGAGCGTCGTGCCATACCACAAAGACGTTCTGGCCGGACGCTCCTAGTGCCATCGGTCCGGGAGGGATGAACGAGCTGGCAGAGTTTGAGCGAAGACTGACCGGCGCGCCGAAACTCACTCCAGCATTGGTACTCGATCGAACAAGCAAGTCCCCCGATGGTGATGAGAAGAGAGTCTTAAACCAACTTACGTAGACGTTCCCAGCAACCGCTATCAGGTGTGATTCTCCCGCACCAAATGGAAACGCTGTGTTAGTCAGGTTGATCTCACTCCCAAAAGTCGCGCCGTTGTCATTGCTGGCCTTCAATAGCAGGTTTGCAACTGCGTCCAGGTTTCTGCGCCACAACAGATAAATGTTGCTTCCGTCGTTCGCGATATCCGCGAGCTGATTGCTGGGACTGTCCACGTTTACAACTGGTTTGACAACGTCGCCAAACGTGGCGCCGCCATCGCTACTGGTTCGTACAAAAATGCCATCCTCGCCGGGAGAAAACTGGAACTGGTGAGCGATGCCGTTCCACGCCACGACCACTCGGTTTCCCGCGGCCGCAATTTTGGCCGAAGCGTCACAGGAAGATCCGATTCTCACGCATTCGCCCATGAAACCGAGGTTCGATACGGGAGCAAAACTCTGCCCGTTATTGCTACTCGCTCGCAGAAAAAGGCCGCCGCTTCCAGTGAAAACGACATACACATTCGCGTCAGATGCAGCCACTTTGGGCAGGACAAAGTTCTCTCCGGAAAGATTAGTGGTGGGTCCGAAGGTCACGCCAGCATCTTGACTAGGTTTGAAGAATACGGTGGGAATTCCTGTTGGGTTAGCGGGAGTAATCTGATTTCCTGCCCATGTAACGTACACGCTGTTACCAACAGAGGCGATATCGACGCGTGTTTCCTGATGGAGCGGATCGTTGCTGAGGTTCAGAGGACTACCAAACGTGGCTCCGCCGTTGGTGCTGGCAGCGAAAAATACATCTTGCCCAGTTCCAGCTCCCCCAATCCAGGTGGCATAGACATTGTTCCCAGAAACGGCAATCTTTGGAGAATCTGAGTTACTTATGACCATATCGCCGCTGAGCTTGATCGGAGTGTTGAATATTTGTCCCGACTGGTCGATTACAACGTGCACGGTTGCGGGAGCACTTTGGAGGCTGCCATCGCTAACCCGCAACTCAAATGTCAGAACAGTTTGTGTAGTGACAGCGGGAGCGTTGAAGGATGGATTCGCTGTGGACGCGCCTTGAAGCGTGATGGTTGGACCAGCGGTCTGGCGCCACGAAAAACTGATCTGATCTCCGTCTGGATCTGAGCTCGCGCTGCCGTCGAGCACAACCGTTGCACCAGGATTTACTGCCTGGTCCGCACCGGCATTCGCTGTTGGCGGCCGGTTCGCAGGCGCGGGAATCGGATTTACGGTGACATTCACAAATGCTGGTGAGCTGATCGGTCCACCCGCAGAAACCACGAGTTCGAAAGTCAGCACGCTGGGAGCGGAAACGTGTGGAGCAGTGAAAGTCACGATCGCACTTGCATGGTTGCTCAATGCGACCAGCGGCCCGCCAACCTGAGTCCAAAGAAACGACAGTGGATCACCATTCGGGTCTCTACTCTGCAGGCCGTTCAATTTGACGATTACGCCCTCCTCTACCGTCTGATCCATCCCAGCGTTTGCACTCGGCAGCTGTCCTACGACCGGCAGCGATTCTTGGAGCACTGCAACCGTCTGGTCGAGGATTCCTCGAACGGTACTTTGAGCGTTGGCTTCAACAATCCAGTCGTCAGAGGGTTCGCCCCCGGCCAAGCGGTCCATTCTGCCTCGTATTCTGAATAAGGCACTTACGGCACTCTGTACGTCATCGACTTTGAGGAAGGCTGTAACGCCAAGGAGGGCGTTGTGAAAGTCTTGCTTTCGCTGCGTGGCGGATGTCGCAATATCAAAGGCAGAATCTGGCAGGTCTTGTATCGTTTCATCGAAAGCTTCGATGATGCCAATTCTCATCTCCCTAATGTCAAAGTTCGTGACCTCACGAGACTCGAAATCTAGCTGCTGAAAATCATCAAAATGCTTCGAGCCTCTGAAGTTGTACTTCAATGACGCCCAGTCATTAAACCCAGCGAGAGCGGTGAAGTCCTCTACTCCGTCCCCATCGTCGTCGCCGTTGCATGCAGAGACGCCCAAATTGTTCAAATTCCGGGGTGGCAGCTTTCCCGCTTCGATGGCTCCCGAGCTGTTCCAATCGATGGCACCATTCTGAAATGGATCGCCGACGGTTGCGACGTGGATTGGGCGTGGACCGAACGGCGCGGTCAAGAGATAACTCGGATTCAAGAGCGTCACCGGCATGCCGCCGACAGTAGAGCCGACTGTCTCATCTAGTGCCGTCTCATCAAGGGGATCGAGTGCTTCGCGGGAGTAGTCCAGCGGCGTGTAAGTCAGAATTGGCCTGCCGGCAATGATTTTCGTGGAAAACGAATAATTCATAACGCTGAGGTAGTTTGGCTTGCAGCGAATGCTGTCAGCACCGCCATGCGCCAGTCCGAGGTTGTGCCCCAATTCGTGCATAAATACCCAGGCCTGCTGCAACTCGGTTCCATTGCCTTCTCCTGCATCAGGGCCTAGCCCCACTACCAAATCATTTCCAGGCAGCCTTCCTTTGCCGAGCGCGCTTCCTCCCTCGGGCGGGGGATTTATGAACGAGTGAACAAACAGCGCGTAATGGAATGCAAAGTTCTTTGCTTTGAGAAGACTTCCACTATTTGAGCTAGCGCGCTCCGAAGGCGTCCCAAACGACAGCGCTTTGAACCCAGCAAAATCCGACCACAGTGTGATGGAAGAAAGGTGGCCAACATCCTCATCCAGCTGTATGTGCAAGTTAATGCCGCTGGTTCCGTCAGGATTTGTCACAGGCGCTTTTTTGAACGCTCTTACGACGTCATCAAGGGCAGCCTGCTTCGGTTGATGGCCGGTCATATAGTCTACTTCCACGTAAACGTCTTTATGCTTTGGATCAGGGCACACCGGGTCTCCTGTATCCGGGTCTGTGGTGCACGGCAGGCGAAAATCAATGACTCCGTCGCCATCGATGTCAATTCCATTCGTTTCCCAAATGTCTGGTAGTCCGTCACCATCACTGTCCAGTGCGCCGCGGAAGAAGATGTCAAAATTTCCCACGCTGTTGGAATCAATTGGAGGAGAAGTGAGCGCGGTCCAGGCAATGAAGCGACCGAAATTCGAAATCGCCACCGCCGGCAAGAAGCCGCCAGGAACAAAGCCTCGGTTCATGCTGGGATTGGTCACTGGGCCAAAGCCCTGTCCAGCATCGGCGCTGACTCTAAGGAAGACCTCTTGTCTTCCCAGCGCGACCACTCCTGCATCCCATGCCAGGAGTACCGTTTGACCGAAGGCCGCAAGGCTGCGTCGTGCGGTTCCAGGCGCCTGCGGAAGCGGACCGCTGATATTGTCTTGTGGGGGCGAGAAAGTCCCTCCAAAGTCGTCGCTTCGGCTAAAGAAAATTCTGCTGACGGTAGGACTATTGCCATTAACGGAGTCGGCGGGAAGGCTTCCGTTCCACGTAAGATAGACGTTTGCACCTGAGGCAGCAAGTTCCGGCGGGGAAGTTTGAATGTTTAAGAGGCTTACTGCTTGCGGAAGGCTGAAGGTGCGGCCACGGTCAATACTCCCGGCAACGAAGACCTTCCTCCGTACAGCCGGATCAGGTGCCTCATCGTCCCATGCGATGTAAACGTTATCTCCCCAGGCAGCGATTGCTGGTGTCGAGCCACCACGAGAACCAAACGCTACTGCTGCACCCGTCGGGGTTGCTATCTGTCGTAGGTCGAAGCCGGGGCCATTGTCGCGGCTGATTGCGAGCCAAATGCCGTTATTCGCTAGCACCGGATTGAAAACTTCGGCCCAGACCACATACACCTTTGTACCGGAAACTGCGACCCGCGGGTTTTCAGACTGGTGTCCGCCCAAAAGACAGAGGTCATTGCTCAGAACAGCCGTGGGTGACGTGGGAAGTATAGGCAGGCTGTCTCCATTGTCGGTGCTGGAGTAAAGAAGTATGTCCTGACAAGACGACGAGGCGGCATTCTGGGCCGCGAAGACAACCTGAACATTGTTGCCAGACGCTGCTACATCCGCGCGGATGTGGGTGTTGGCGCCACCGCCGGCGGCTAGAATTCTCTGGAAGTCGAATGTCTTCCCACCATCGGCGCTCTTTCTAAAGAGGACGGCTGGCTCCTCATTCGTCCACACTACATAAACGTGGTCACCTGAGGTAGCAATTCGCGGGGCGAAATCAGCGTTCGGGTTATCGCTTATTTGCTGAGGCCGGTCGAAACTTGGGTCGTACTGCTGCGAGTACGCCGATTGCAAGCCAAGCCCAGCCACAAACAAGAGCACGAGGAACCGAATAGCGATCCTAATGCGTATGCAAGCCATGGGAACCTCCACTGTTCGTCATCAGTGCGGATTAACCTTGCTGGCCGTGCATGAGTTGATTCCCGAAATTGGAACCGTGCCGAGGGTGGATTCGGTCCAGGAGTTGGTTGCCGGATAAACATCAATGGCGCCGCTCGGATTCGTGCCGGGGCTGAGATATAGCTTCAGCGTGGCCTTGGCGACGCTCCTCGCCGCTCCCGTCGTCGGCAGAGAAGACAGAAGCTGAAATTTGATGTACGTCTTGGTTGTTCCCACCGACGCCGAACCTACCGTGGCGCTTGAACCTGCCACGATCAGCACGATCCCTTGGCCGTTCAGATTGAACTGTTGCGTCGCCGAACTGCTCGACAAGAATCCATCATCGCTAACCGCGCCGGATTGGGCGGAAGCGCGGAACGGCAGCAGAAGAGGCGCCGCGGCGAAGACGGCAAGGCAAAGAATCTTGTGGGGCTGGGTCATCGAATCCTCCTAAAGCAACGTCTCAATCCCGAGACTGCTTGCCGCACCGGGCAGGTGCAGCGGCTAATGTGCGTAACGGTAAGGGGTGCGGTGCAAGCGTGCAACAGGTATCAGCGGGCTGCCCGCTAATGACCGCTCGCTTGCGTTACTTTCGTTGCGGGGACCGCGGCGTTGGAGTACAATCCCCGCAAATTCGGGCAGGATTTCGCCCTATCTCCCGAGTCGGCCTATGCCAGGTCCCGGTCCACACAATCGGGAAGAGCCTTCGGAGCCCCACGTTTCGGATCGTCTGGACTCCTGGAAAGAAATCGCTGCCTACCTCAAGCGTGACGAACGCACGGTCCGGCGCTGGGAAGAACGGGAGGGCCTGCCAGTCCACCGTCACCAGCACAAATCACGCGCCGCCATCTTTGCTTACAAGTCTGAGCTCGGCGCGTGGTGGGACAACGGGCGTAAGCGGCTGGAGGGGCAGGAACCAGCAGCGGCCGCGAGGCGAAGGGCGTGGTTCCTCTGGCCCGCGGCGGCAACGGCGACAATCCTAGTGTTCGTAGGTGGAATGTACGCACGCAACTGGCTCCGCGGCAGGAGTGCCTTGGCGCACGTCGAGTCGATTGCGGTTCTGCCGCTTGCGAACCTGTCTCAAGACGCGGCGCAGGACTATCTTGCGGATGGGCTGACGGAAGACCTGACCACCGATCTCGGGAAACTCAGCGTCTTCCGCGTTATTTCCCGGACCTCAACCATACAGTACAAGGGCACGAAGAAATCCATTCCGGAAATTGCGCGGGAGCTTCACGTAGACGCGGTGGTGGAAGGCGCGGTTCTGCGTTCCGGGGATAAAGTCCGGATTACGGCACAGTTGATCGACGCAGCGGCTGACCGGCACGTATGGGCCGAAACCTACGACCGCGACCTTCGCGACGTGTTGGCCTTGCAGGCCGATGTGGCGCACGCTATTGCCGTGCAGATTCGTGGGAAACTTTCTTCCTCCCCGCCGCCTCATGGAGCGAGCCCACTAAACCCTGAAGCTTACGAGCTTTATTTGAAGGGCCGCTATTCGCGGGATGAGGGCACCGAGGATGGGCTAAAGCTGGCCTTTGAATACTTTCGCCAGGCACTCGAAAGAGATTCGCAGTACGCACCGGCATATGCTGGACTGGCCGATTCTTACGCCCACCTCCCGTTCTATTCGGAGACCCGTCCGGAGGAAGCTTTCCCAAAGGCCAAGGCTGCCGCAACGAAAGCCCTGCAGCTGGATCAGACGCTGGCGGAAGCGCATGCTTCGATGGCCTATGTGAAAACTTACTACGATTGGGACTGGGCGGGTGCGGAGGCGGAGTTCAAGCGGGGTCTCGAACTTAACCCAAACTATGCAGATGTGCACCATTCCTACAGCAGATTCCTGGCTTCGTTGGGCCGCGTCGCGGAAGCGCGTGCTGAACTCAAGCGCGCTCAAGAACTCGATCCGCTCTCCTTATTGGTTCAAGTAAACGCCGGAGTCATCTCATACTTTGGCAGGGAGTACGACCAGGCCATTCAGGAGCTGCAGAAGATCAAGGAAGTTAACCCGAAATTTCCCGTGCCTTACTGGGGGATCGGACTCTGCTACGAACAGAAGGGCATGTACCAAGAAGCCGTTGACCAACTGCAGAAAGGCATTGCGGTCTCGGAGGGGAGAGGAGCCAATAGTATTGCCTCTCTCGCTCACGCATACGGCCTCGCTGGTCAGCACGGCGAGGCGCAGAAAATACTCGCCGAATTAGAGAAGCGCTCCAAGAAGACTTATGTGTCTTCCTACCAGATTGCGCTGGTTTATCTTGGTCAGCGCCAGAACGATAAAGCAATGGAACAGTTGGAAAACGCCTATCAAGAGCACTCCACGCTACTTACCTACCTCAAGATGGACCCGAGGTTCGACCCCTTACGGTCAGACCCACGCTTCCAGGATCTCGTGCACCGCATTGGGCTCCCGCAATAAAGCCGACAGTCCGCAGCGCTAGACTGCTTCACGTTCCAGCCGCCGCTCGCCAAGACTGGTGGTGCCCTCATTTGTGCTAACTGTGCTGAAATCTGCATGTCACGATCACTCTCATATTGGCGCCAGTACCCGATCGCATTGGGAATGACAAGTCCGGTTGTGCAAGTTGGGAGCTCCATTTGAACCTTGCCGATTGCGGGGCGGATAACGGGCAATCCTTCCATAACCCGGTTAAGTAAGGTTTGCCGACCGTGAATACATCAACCCAGACGTCTCGGAGGTCACATCCACGCTTCCACACAACAGCTCGCTCATTTGCGACGGACCGGTACTCGGAGATGTAATTACGGTCTATTCATCATCAGTTTCGCCGCGATGTCTGTCCTTGTGGCAGCGGCGCCAGCTGTGGATGCGGAGGCGACTGCTTTCCAAGTCCGCGAAGGTCCCGCTGAAATAGCTGCTGCTCCAATAGGCCTTCTTGGCGATCTCTGAAGCAACTTGCTTTGCAAGTTGAGGATCATCGGCAAAGACGACCACGCGCGCACCCTTGTCCCAGAGCGGCAGGCGGCCATCGTCATTCGCGGCAGTCGCTTCGCCCGGCTGGACGTTCACGGCGCAGGCGACCGTATCCGCTTGGAAGTCCTGCGGGGTACGGGCATCGACGAAGACGGCGGAGCGGTCAAGATTAAAGATGTAAGCGAATCCGTCGAAATCGGTCTGCACTGTGTTGCCGAGTGCGCGCCACACCGGTAAGCCAAGCTGATACCGGTAGAAATTGTCGTAGCCGGCAGCGGCCAATCCGGCGGCCACACGCTTGCTCTTGCCGCAGAAAGGGCCGTTGCAGGTGAGGACGAACTCGGCGTGCGGGTTGTTGGGGAAAAGAGCAGAGATCAGGCTCACTTCACGGTCCGCCGAGGTGTTGTTGAGGGGAGGAATGTTGACCGCGCTGGGAATGTGCGATATCGCGTATTCCAGCTCAAAGCGCACGTCGAGGACGGGGATCTGGCCGTCGGCCAAGATCTGCTGAAGCTGTTGGGTGCTTAACTCCTTTCCGGGTTGGGGCGGTTCGAGCAAGCTGGTTTGAAAGATGTTTGGGGTTGCCGGGCACTGCGCCTGAACTGGTAACAAAATACTGATGCAGATGGCTATCAAAGCCCCAAAGATCAGCGGGGGCTGTGCAAAGTGATTCTGGATATTACGCATGGTGTCCTCCTAGGCGGTCACGGTGCACCGAGGTCTTCCGCGATGCAATGTTCAGCCGATGCTTTATGAGTGATGGAGACGTGATGAGGTAAGCCATACGAGTGATGGGACTTTTGGGCTATAATCCCGGCTCAGCGTGATCACCCCATGCATCTGGGGACGCAAAATCCGAGCGTCATCCGTTTCGAGAACTACGAACTCGACCTCGCTGCCGAGGAACTACGGAAACAGGGCTCTTCTCTAAAGCTGCAGCCTCAGCCATTCAAAATCCTGGCATATCTCGCAAGCCATTCTGGCGAGCTGATCACCCGGCAAGAGCTGCGCGACCACGTTTGGCCGGGCGACACTTTCGTCGATTTCGACCTGGCCATCAATCAGGCCATAAAGCAGATCCGAGCGGTTCTCAACGACGACGCAGAACGTCCGCGGGTCATCGCGACCCTACCCCGGCGCGGGTATCGGTTCATTGCGAAGACTGCGTCCGCGGCAGCGGCTGAAGCTCCGTTACCGCAGGTCTCACCTGAAGGGCACGAAGAAAACGCGAAGCACACGGCAGTGAGCAAACCTTCGGTTCCTCATATTTCGCATGCGCGACCATGGGTGGCGCTGGGCGCCGTGGTGCTGTTGATCGCCACGGTGATCGCCTACCGCTTCGCGACGCCAAAGCGTCCGGCGGCGCAGATGCGCATCGTTGTGCTGCCCTTCCAGAACCTGACAGGGGACCCGAACCAGGAGTTTTTCGCTGATGGCATGACGGAGGAGATGATTTCACAGCTCGGCGCGATGAATCCGAACCGGCTTGGAGTTATCGCGCGCACGTCGGCAGTGAAATACAAGAACAGCGGCAAGGGCATCAACCAGATTGGGCACGAGATGGGTGTCGACTATGTGCTGGAAGGTAGCGTGCGCGAGGCCGGTTCGCATGTGCGCGTTACCGCGCAGCTTATCCGCGTGAGCGACCAGATGCACGTCTGGTCGGAGAGCTTCGACCGCGGCTTCAAAGATGTGGTCGAGTTGCAATCGGATGTGGCCCAGGCGATCGCGCGCCGTATCGACGTCGGGCTGGGCCAGCGCCGCGCCGCTCCTCCGCCCGCCACGCAAGTCAGTTGGGAGGCCTACTCCGCTTATCTCAAAGGACGCCACCTGCTGCTCGACAACAAGACCGAGGCCACCATCATGGTGGCCTTGCAGTACTTTCAGCACGCCATCGAACTCGACCCGAATTTCGCGCTTGCCTACGCCGGCCAGGCGGACGCGTATGCCGAACAGGCCGACGCTGATCTGGCTCCTGAAAAGGCCTTCGTCCTGTCGAAGCAGACTGCGTTGCGGGCACTCAGCATCAATCCGGATTTGGCGGAAGCCCACGTCTCCTTGGCCAACGCGTTGTTCTATAGCGAATGGAAGTGGGCCGACGCGGAGCGCGAATATAAGCGCGCGCTGGAGCTAAAGCCCACGTATGAGGAAGCCCATCACTCCTACTCTCATTACCTCACGCTGGCGGGACGCCATGCGGAAGCGATTGAGGAGTCCCAACTCTTATTGCGACTGGATCCGCTTTCGTCGCACATGAACTCGCACTTGGGATTGGCCTATTTGAAGGCGGGGCGTTTCGACGAAGCGCTCGCCCAGTTCAAGAAGACCATCGCGCTCGACCCGAACTATATGCGCGTCTACGTGCACCTGGGCTTCGCGTATGAGTGGCGCAAGATGTTTCCGGAGGCGATTACCGCATACAAAAAGGGCGTGAGCCTCGCAGGCGAAACGCTGGAAGGACAAGCAGACCTGGCTCGGGCACTCATCGAAGGCAGCGAGAGGAAAGAAGGACTCTTGATTCTGCGCCGCCTGGAATCGGAAAAGAAGCGGCGTTATGTTTCGCCCGTGGATTTGGCTGGCATCTACACTGTGCTGGGCGATCATGAAAAAGCGATGACTCTGTTGGAGAATGCTTTGGAGCAGCACAATGGAAGGTTGCTGTTCATCCATCAGTATCACGAATTTGATCCGTTGCGAAATTCTCCGCGTTTTACGCGCATCTTGCAGGCGGTAGGAGCGCCGGCCGCCCTGTAACTCGTAAAGGTGCGGCAAGGACGCTTCCGTGCCTTCATCCTGCAGATTGCGGGCGGATGTCGGCAACCCTGAAGTTATGGCCAGGATGGACTGGCGACTGCCGGCCACGCGGTCCGGAAGTCCCGATCTGGGAAGTCAGCGGATGTGGATTTGGCGACTCTTGACGCGATTGCATTCTGTGCTGGTTGATGGGAAGCGTAGGTGAGCAGGGATCCGGGTAACGGATGCGAGCAAGCAGACATCCCCTACAGTGTTAGGTTGATAGCGGCGACTGTCACGAAAATGTAACGCAAGTTGCGGAAAATAGCGGCAATTGTGAAGCAAAGGGCGACAAATGAAGGAGAAAGTGGTTTGCGGAAATTTGTACCAACTTGCTGATTCCGTTCGATTAGCCACTCCTCTGGCAAGATTTGGCAAAGTAGTTCGAACGGCTTCTAACCACCCCCGATCATCTGCTTTTTTGACAGATGGTCGGAGACGGCAGGACTCTCGCGTTTTTCCTTTTTCTTCTGTCGATCCAATTGCTTACGTGAACTGAACCCGATCCGGTATCCGCTCAGAATCAGGTCCTGTCATAG
>WNGH01005857.1_pt1 | contig 14403 bp, 15 predicted proteins | sample 5400631 | NCBI WGS metagenome assembly WNGH01 (sample SAMN13153373, study PRJNA577476) | soil metagenome | isolation source: 115 cm soil or saprolite under Garry oak tree replicate 1 | place: USA:California | collected 2016-06-15
GGGGAGGTCGTCCGTAAGCCCAGCGAGCGCCGCCGGGGAGCCCGCCGCCGGGTCCGGTGACCGGACCAGATGAGGAGCGCCCGATGAGCGCCGGATACCCCATAGCCCGCCCCCGCAGGCTCCGCCGCACCGCGGCGATCCGCCGGCTGGTGGCGCCGGTCAGCCTGCGGCCCGCCGATCTGGTGCTGCCGCTGTTCGTCAAGGAGGGGATCAGCGAGCCGCAGCCGGTCTCCTCGATGCCCGGCGTGGTGCAGCACACCAGGGACAGCCTGCGCAAGGCGGCGGCCGACGCCACGGCGGCCGGGGTCGGCGGGCTGATCCTGTTCGGCATCCCGGCGGTCAAGGACGCCCGCGGGTCGGCCGCCGACGATCCGGCCGGGATCGTGCAGCTGGCCCTGGGCGATCTCGCCGCCGAGGTCGGCGATGACGCCGTGCTGATGGCCGACCTGTGCCTGGACGAGTACACCGACCACGGGCACTGCGGCATCCTCACGCCGTCCGGTGCGGTCGACAACGATGCCACCCTGCAGCGCTATGCCTCGATCGCGGTCGCACAGGCCGAGGCCGGGGCGGCCATGGTCGCGCCAAGCGGGATGATGGACGGGCAGGTCGCCGCCATCAGGGCCGCGCTGGACGCGACCGCCTTCCCCGACGTCGCGATCTGCGCCTATTCGGCGAAGTACGCATCGGCGTTCTATGGCCCATTCCGCGAGGCGGCGGAGTGCGCACCCCAGTTCGGTGACCGGGCGTCCTATCAGCAGGCCCCCGGGGACACCGGGGAGGCCCTGCGGGAGGTCCTGCTCGACGTCGACGAGGGCGCCGACATCGTGATGATCAAGCCGGCCCTCGCCTACCTGGACATCATCAGCCAGGTCGCCGCGACCGTGCGGCTGCCGGTCGCCGCTTACCAGGTCAGCGGTGAGTACGCGATGGTCGAGGCGGCGGCCGCCCAGGGCTGGCTGGACCGGGACCGGGTGATCATGGAGACGCTCACCGCCATCCGCCGGGCCGGGGCGAGCATCATCCTTAGTTACTGGGCGACCGAAGCCGCACGGCGCCTGGCCTAACCCGCGATGCATCAAGCAGAATGCAACAGTCACCCCGCAGCCTCCGTTCATCATGGGTGTTGCGGTACCGGGGGGCGCAGACCGGCGTTCCGGGCTGCCGGACATGATCGGCGCGATGCGCATGCGGGCCGGGCGGGAGTGGGAATCTGATGGTGGACACCATGCTGCGCCGGGGCCGGCGCAGGGCCGTGGAGCGGATGGCTGTCGCCGCCGCCGGCTATGCCGCCATGGGCTGGCCGGTGTGCGCGGGCGCGCATCCGCCCGGCCGCCCGCAGCGCGGTGCGGGCGCCAGCCGCGCCTGCTCATGTGACCGGCTGGGCTGCCCGGCGCCCGGGGCGCATCCGATGTCGCCTGCCTGGCAGGTAGAGGCGTCGGCCGACCCTGCCGCGGTGTGGACCTGGTGGCTGGCCAGGCCGGAAGCGAACATCATCCTGCCGACCGGCCGGGTGTTTGACGTGCTCGACGTCCCCGGGCCGGCGGCAGCCATCGCCCTGCGCCTGATGGCCGAATCGGGCGTGCGCCCGGGCCCGGTCGCGGTGAGCGCGGGGGACCGGGCGCTCTTCTTCGTGCGGACTCGCGGCGCCCCGGCCGACGAGTCCGAATGGTGGTCCTGTCACCTTGACTGCGAGCCGGAGACCGTGACGCAAGTCATCAGCCTGCGCTGGCACTGCAGGAACAGCTACGTGCTCGCGCCGCCATCCCGCTGCGGCGGGGCGGCCGCCGCGCACTGGCTGCGCGGTCCGGCGGAGCATCCGCTGCCCGACGGACTGCTCTTGCTCGAGGTCCTGGCCGACGCCTGCGAGGGAGCCGCCGGATGAGCGGATCGCAGCGGTCCGGCGAGCTGTTCGCCCGGGCTTGCGCCGTTACGCCTGGTGGCGTGAATTCGCCGGTGCGCGCGTTCGGGGCGGTCGGCGGCGTCCCTGTGTTCATGGCGTCGGGCCGCGGCGCCTACCTGACCGACGTGGATGGCAGAGAGTACGTCGACCTGGTGTGCTCGTGGGGGCCGATGATCCTGGGCCACGCGCATCCGGCTGTCACCGGCGCGGTGCGAGCCGCGCTGGCCGGCGGAACCTCGTTCGGCACGGTGACTCCCGGCGAGGTCGAGCTGGCCGAGGAACTGATCGCGCGTGCCCCGGTGCAGCAGGTGCGGCTGGTCAGCTCGGGCACCGAGGCCACCATGTCGGCGCTGCGGCTGGCCAGGGGATTCACCGGCCGGCGGCTGGTGGTCAAGTTCGCCGGCTGCTACCACGGTCACGTGGACGCGCTGCTGGCCGCGGCCGGATCCGGGGTAGCCACCTTCGGGCTGCCCGACTCGCCCGGCGTGACCGGCGCGGTCGCCGCCGACACCCTGGTACTGCCCTACAACGACCCCGAGGCCGTCCGGCAGGCATTCGCCGAGCACGGCAGGCAGATCGCCTGCGTGATCACCGAGGCGTGCCCGGCCAACATGGGGGTGGTGCCGCCGGCCGCGGGCTTCAACGACCTGCTCGCGCTGCTCTGCCGCGAGCACGGGGCGCTGCTGATCATGGACGAGGTGCTGACCGGATTCCGGGTTACCCGGTCCGGCTGGTACGGCCGCGAGGGCACCGACGCTGACCTGATGACGTTCGGGAAGGTGATGGGCGGCGGCCTGCCCGCCGCGGCATTCGGCGGCCGGGCGGCGATCATGGACAGGATGGCCCCGGCCGGGCCGGTCTACCAGGCGGGCACGCTGTCCGGTAATCCGCTGGCCACCGCGGCCGGGCTGGCGACGCTGCGGGCCTGCACCGGCGAGGTGTACGCCCGGGTTGACGAGGCCGCGGCGGCGGTGGCGAAGCTCACGTCCGACGCGCTGGCCGCCGAGGGCGTGCCGTTCCGGCTGCAAGAGGCGGGCAGCCTGTTTTCGGTGTTCCTCGGGCTCGACACCCCGGTACGCGATTTCGGCCAAGCCCGCGGCCAGTCCGCGGCCGCCTATGCGGTATTCTTCCACGCCATGCTCGATCAGGGCGTCTACCTGCCGCCCTCACCCTACGAGGCGTGGTTCGTCTCCGCGGCGCATGACGATGCCGCGGTCAGCCGGGTGGCCAGCGCGCTGCCCGCCGCGGCCCGCGCCGCCGCTGTCGCGCTGGGCTAAGAGGCCCCGGGGCCGCTAAATCACCGCTGCCTGGCTGCCCGCCGCGGCCTGTGGCCGGCGGGCCGGTGGCGCATTGGCGGCCGGCTGCCGCGGCGGCTGCCAGCGCTGGTGGCCGGCGCCTGACCATCCGTTAATCGCGCTCTGGTCTTGCCTTTTCCTGGATCAGCCGACGGCGATGGCGACGATGCCGGTCACGATCGCCGCCGCCGCCAAGAGCCGGCGCGCCAGGCGGCCCTCGCCCAGCAGCCTGCGGCCGAGCAGCACCCCGAACAAGACGCTGACCTCGCGGGCGGGCGCTACCGCGCTGACCGCCGTGAAGCTCAGCGCGATCAGCACCAGGATGTAGGCCAGCGGGCCGAGCACGGCAGCGCCGAGGATCTGCGGCCGGTAGTCCCGCCACACTCCGGCCGTCCGGTCCCTGGCCCGGTGCACCTGCGGGGCAAACAGCAGCGCCATGATCGGGAAGGCCGCGTAGCCCTGCAGCAGCGGGGGCGTCCGCAGCGCGGTGACCGCGTACTTGTCCCACAGCGTGTAGGAGGCGATGAATGCCCCGGTGATCAGGGCGAACATCGTCGCGCTGACCGCGGCAGGAACCCGGGGCGCGCGATCGCGGGTACGGCCGGGAATCCCGATCACGACGATGCCGCCCACGATGCAGGCGATCCCGGCGACGGCCACCGCACCTGGCCGCTCGCCGAAGGCCACGATGCCGGCCAGCGCGGCCAGCAGGGCACCGGTGCCGCGTCCGATCGGGTAAACCAGCGACAGGTCGCCCAGCCGGTAGCCGTTCTGCAGGAAGAGGAAGTAGCCGGCCTGCAGCACCCCGGTGCCCGCCAGGAACATCCAGCAGAGCCCGGTCAGGCGGGGCTGCTCGACGAGCACGCTCACGGCGACCGCCGGCGCGTAGATGACCGCGGCGGCGGCCGACATCAGCCAGATGAAGGAACCGGCGCCGGTCACCGATGCCTGCTTGCTGAAGAGGTTCCAGCTCGCGTGCGCGACGGCGGCAACAAGGATCAGGGCAATGGCGGTGGGGGTCACGCGGCGGCTCCGGCCGGATCTGGCCCTATGCGGGCACGGCTAGCAGAGCCCTCGAGGTTTCTATCCCGTGAGGTGTTCACCCGCCGCCGGGCCGGGATCGGCTCGCCGAAGGTTCCTGGCGCCGCTCGGTCCAGCCCGTGCTGCCCTGATTGTGGTCTCCGGGGCGGGCAACACGCGGAACCCTAGGCGCAACCACATGCTGAGTTCAGGCTAGCCGACCTGAGCTGGCCGGCCGGGACGGGAAACGACTGCCTGCGGCGGCCGTTGACCTCAGCGGCATTACGCAGCCTTCCCCGGTAGGCTGTGCTCGCCATGACCGAGACCCGCCTGCCGGCTGATCGCACCATCGTCCACTTGGTCCGGCACGGTGAGGTCGCCAACCCGCGCGGCATCCTGTACGGGCGCATACCGGGGTTTCACCTGTCCGAGGACGGACGGCTGATGGCCAAGGCGGCCGCCGACTTCCTGGCCGGCCGGGACGTGACCGTGCTGATGTCCTCGCCGCTGGAGCGGGCGAGGGAGACGGCGGAGCCGATTGCGGCGGAGTTCGGGCTGACGCCGGTGATCGACGACCGGCTGATCGAGCCGTGGAATCATTTCCAGGGCATGACCTTCGGCATCGGCGACGGCTCGCTCCGCCAGCCCAGGCACTGGCGCTACCTGGTGAATCCGCTGCGCCCATCGTGGGGCGAGCCGTACCGGGAGGTCTTGGCCAGGATGCTCAGCGTCGTCGGCGACGCGGCCCGGATGGCGCACGGCCACGAGGTGGTCTGCGTCAGCCATCAGCTGCCCATCTGGGTGACGCGGCGGGCAGCCGAGGGCCGCAGGCTCTGGCATCATCCCGCCAGGCGGCAGTGCGCGCTGGCCAGCGTGACAAGCTTCACTTATGCCGGCGGCGAACTGGCCGGCGTGACCTACGCGGAGCCCGCCGGGCCCGCGCCGGGCCGGATAATCTAACCCGGCGCCTGACCCTGCGCCGCCGCCTGGCTGGCCCTGAACTGCGCCGGCTAACGCAAGCGCAGCGGTCAGCCCGGTCGGCCGCGCCCAGGCCACCCTGGCGCAAGGTGATGGATCGCGGGATTCATCACCATGGAAGGTGCGCGATCGCGGGATTCATCACCTTCGCCGGCCGCGCCCGGTCTGCCAGATCCGCCGCCGGGCTGGCGGTTAGGCGCGGGTGCGGCGTTCCGCGATTACCCTGGCGGCCGGGCACACCGCCGGGCGCCACTCGCCGCGGTGCGGAAAGGCCGGCCCCGCCACGCCCGCCGCGCCGGTGGTCCGGCACAATAGGGCCCGATACTACTGCCTGTAGGAGATCACCCTGTGTTCCGCCTGCCGCGTTCCCCGCGTCGTGCGGCTCGCGCTACTCGCGCCCGGCTGGCGTGCCCGGTGCGCCAGGCCAGCGGCGTAACCGCCGGAGCCGCGCTTGCCGCGGTCACCGCGCTTGCCATCACGGGCTGCGCCGGCGGCGCGATCGGGCAGAGCACGGCAGCCAGCAACGGCAAGAGCTTCGTCGCTGGCAGTTATGACACGACGGTCTACGCCCACGGATCCGGCCCGGTTTCGCCGGACGTCAAGGGCACGACGCTGACGGGCCAGAAACTGGCCCTAGCCGGTTACCGCGGTGATGTCGTGGTGCTGAACTTCTGGGGCTCATGGTGCGGCCCGTGCCGCCAGGAGGCACCGGCGCTTGCCGCCCTCGCCAGGCATTTCAGGTCTCACGGCGTCCGGTTCGTCGGGGTGGACATCAGGGACAGCCCGTCCGCGGCCGGCGCCTTCCAGCGGACCTTCCAGATCAGTTACCCGAGCCTTAACGACCCGGGTGACGAGATAGCGCTCGCCTTCCAGAGCACCGTCCCGCCGGCCGGTATCCCCACCACACTGGTGATCGGCCGGACCGGGCGGGTTGCCGCGCGGATCGTCGGGCAGGTGACCTACTCGGCGCTGGGCCGCCTGATCACCCACGTGTCCGCGGAGGCCGCATGACGGCTCGGCCTCCCGGCGGTGACCGGATGACGGAGCTGCGCGCGCCGGCCGGCTCAGGCCGCCGCGATTCGGCGGCTGGTGGCAGCGTTGTGCCTGGTGGCAGCGTTGTGTCTGGTGGCGGTGGCGTGGCTGGCGGTCGCGGGGCCGGCGATGGCGCCGCCACTGGCGGGCCCGGCGATGGCGCCGCCGCTGGCGGGCCCGGCGCTCCGGCGGCAGCATCCGGCGATGGCAGGCTGGCCCGGCCGCCTACCCCGCCGGGGGCCAGGCGCACCGTCGCGGGCTGGCTGCGGTGGAGCTGGCGGCAGCTGACCTCGATGCGGACCGCGCTCGTACTGCTTTTCCTGCTCGCGGTGGCGAGCGTGCCCGGATCGGTGATCCCGCAGGAGGGCATCGACCCGGCGGCCGTGTCGCAGTATTACGCCGCGCATCCCACGCTGGCCCCGATCCTGGCCAGGCTGTCCCTGTTCAGCGTTTTCGCCGCACCCTGGTTCGCCGCGATCTACCTGCTGCTTTTCCTGTCGCTGGCCGGCTGCGTGCTGCCACGGACCGTCCGTCTGGTCGGCTCCGCGCGGCAGCTGCCGCCGCGCGCTCCGCGCAACCTCGCCCGGCTTCCGCTGGCAACCAGTTACCAGACCGCCCGCAACCCGGCCGAGGCGCTGGACTCCGCTGCCGGGCTGCTCGCTGGCAGGCGGTTCCGGATGCGCACCGGCGATGGCTGGGTGGCCGCCGAGAAGGGTTACCTGCGGGAGGTCGGCAACCTCCTGTTCCACATCGCGCTGCTCGCCCTGCTCGGCTCGGTCGGCATCGGCGGGATCTTCGGCTACAAGGCCGACCGGCTGCTCATCTCCGGGCAGTCCTTCGCGAACACGGTCACCGACCTGGATCAGTTCCGGCCGGGCCGCCTGGTGTCGCCATCGGACCTGCAGCCGTTCTCCATGACGCTGGACAATTTCACGGCGCGTTACATCGCCTCGGGCAACCTCCGCGGCCAGCCGGCCGCGTTCAACGCCGCCATCCGCTACTCGGCCCGGCCCGGCGCGCCGGAGCGGAGGGGCGTCATCCGGGTCAACCATCCGCTCAACGTGGATGGCGTGCAGGTGTTCCTGATCGGCCACGGGTACGCCCCGGTCTTCCGGATCACCGACGGGGCCGGCCAGGTCGTCTTCGACAACCCGGTGCCCTTCATCCCGGTCGAGCAGGGCGGGCTTACCTCTGAAGGCGTGATCAAGGTGCCCGACGCGCAGCCGGACCAGCTCGGGTTCGCCGGTGTCTTTCTGCCCACCGCCGTCGACGTCAGCGGCCGCCTGCAGTCCGCCTTTCCCGCGGCCCTCGCGCCACGGGTGAGCCTGGTCTCCTATGCCGGCAACCTCGGCCTCGACCAGGGACAGTCGCAGTCCGTCTTCCAGCTCGACACGGCCCGCCTCCGGCGGCTGCCGATCGCGCCGCGGCCGCTTGCTCCCGGCCAGTCGATGAAGCTGCCCGGCCATGCCGGGACGCTCACCTTCACCGGATACCGGCAATGGGCGAGCCTGGCTATTACCTACGATCCCGGGCAGTTGCCCGCGCTGATCTCCGGAATCACCGCGATCGCGGGCCTGCTGCTGTCCTTCGCCGTCCGGCGGCGCCGGATGTTCGTGCGGGCGGCGGTCGGGGCCGACGGCGCGACCCTGGTGAACGTCGGCGGCCTGGCCAGGTCTGACGCGGCGGGCGGCTTCGAGACGGAGTTCGCCGAGCTGGCCGCGGAGATCAGGGATGCCCATGGCGGCGCCTTGCTGCCGGGCCCGGCCGACTATCTCGCCAGCGATACGGCCGCAGCGTTCGACGACGACCAAGAGGCAGCTGGTAACGACGGCAACGCCCCGGCCGGCCGCGACGACGTACAGGGCGCAACCGGCGGTCCGGCCGCAACCGGCGACGACGGTCCGGTTCCGGCCGCAACCGACGACGATGGCCTGGCCGCAGCCGGCGACGTCGGTCCGGCCGCAACCGGCGCTCCGGCCGCAACCGGCGCTCCGGCCGCAACCGACGACGACGCTCATGCCGCGACCGGCAACGACGCTGCGGCCGCGACCGGCAGCGAACCATCCCGCGGTCACGCCGAGGGGGAGTGAGGCATCAATGCCCATCAACAGCGGACTAGCTCAGCTCAGCAGGGATCTGCTGCTGTCGACCGTCTTCATCTACGCGGTCGCGATGCTGGCCTACGCGTGCGACTTCGCCTTCGGGCGAGTGCGGGTCGCCCCGGAACCCGCCATGGCGGGCCGGGCAGCGGCGAACGGCAGCACCGCCACCGCCGGTAGTGGCGTACCGGCCGACGGCGCCATGGCGGCCAGCAACGGTGCGCCGGCCGCCGGTGCCGTGGCAGTTCGCCGTCGTGCCGATGCCGCTGCGGCGGGCCCGCCCGCCGCAGCGGCCGGGTCCGGTGCCGCCGAGCGCGGCCCTGGCCGCTGGGTACGTTCGGCGCTCGCCCTGACCGCCATCGGGCTGATAGCGCAGGTTGCCGGGATCGCAACCCGCGGTATCTCCGAGGACCGGGTGCCCTGGGGCAACATGTACGAGTTCATCACGGCGATCACCTGCATGGCGATCATCGTGCTGCTCGTCGCGGCACTCAGGTACAAGGCCCACTACATCGGGCTGTTCGTGCTGGTGCCGGTGGTGTTCTCGCTCGGCCTGGCCCTGACGGTCATCTACACGCCGGCCGGCGCGCTGGTGCCCGCGCTGCAGTCCTACTGGATTGCCATCCATGTGACGTCCATGATCGTGGCCGCTGGCCTGTTCATCGTCGGGGCGGTCACTACCGCGATGTACCTGGCTGCGGACCGGAATGAACGTCGGCTGGCGGCCGGCCAGTCCTCCGGAACTGCCGGAATCATGCTTCATCTTCCGCGGCCGCTGGTGCTCGACCGGCTTTCCTACCGGGCGGTCTTGTTCGCGTTCCCAGTGTGGACCTTCGGCGTCATGGCGGGCGCGATCTGGGCGGACCATGCTTGGGGCCGGTACTGGGGCTGGGACCCGAAGGAGACCTGGTCCTTTATCACCTGGGTGGTGTACGCGGGATTCCTGCACGCCAGGGCCACCGCGGGCTGGCGCGGCCGCCGAGCCGCCTATATTCAGCTCGCCGGGTTCTGCTGCCTGATGTTCAACCTGGTCGGAATCAACCTGTGGGTGACCGGCCTGCATTCGTACGCTGGCCTGGGCTGAGTGCTCCGGGGCTGGCGCTGGCCTGGGCTGAGTGCTCCGGGGCTGGCGCTGGCAGGCGGCCGACTGCTCCGGGCTGACGCCGCGCGGGTTGGTCGGCGAGCAGTCAGGTGCGCTGCCGCCTGGTGCCGTTAAGAGACGTTCGTTGCCCGGCGCCCTTGATCAGAAATCGTCGTGCTCGGGCCCGTCGCGGAACCTGCGCTCAAGCTCGCGCAAGAACTCCGGGTCATCGTCCGGCCCGATCGGCCGGAGACCGTCGGCTGCCGGGCACTCCCACGATTCCAGCTGCCCGTCAGCGTCAGGTTCCATAGCCCGCCCGGCCGGATGCCGCCTGATGGCTTCCTGCGGTCCGAGCCTTGGCATGCCCGCCAGATGCGGTGGCATCATCGATGTCCGCCAGCGCCGGTCTGGCCGTCCGGCGAGCAGCCACGCGACCGCGCCAATGACCGGCAGCACGGTGATCAGGAGCGCCCATCTCATGGAGGTAAGGCTGCGAAGCTCGTCCTGTGGCGTCATGATGGCATCGATCAAGCAGTATGCCCAGACGCCCACCGCGAACAGGACAAATAGCACGCCAAGTGGCAACATGGCCGCAGCCTAGCCTCTGCCGTGGGTCACTCGTCGGTAAACTGGGCTAGTCATCCTAGCCTGTCCGTACTGGCCGTAATACCTAACGTTCGGTGACGGGATATGACGATTGAGCTGATCCGGCATAGCCTGTCGGCCTGACGCAACCCAGGGAGTGCAGGACATGCGGCTGCGGTTATTCGATCGGCTCCGGCGCGCGTACCGTCGGCGGGCGGCAACCGGCACTCGGGCGCGCACGCGGCCCGAGCCGACGGCCAGATCTGGCCGGCCTGCCAGGCCGGCCAGGCAACCGGGAGCGCCCAGGCCGGCCAGATCGCCTGGGCCATCGGGATCACCCGGATCTACCGGGTCGCCTGGGTCAAGCGGGTCGGCTGGGTCAAGCGGGTCGCCTGGGCCAAGCGGGCTTGGCGGCCATGGCCCCGGAAGTCACCGCAGGGTCGGCCCGGCACGCTCCCTCCCCGATGCAGGCAGCCGAGCGGGCGGACCGCCCAGCCCAGCGGCTGGCCAGCCTCGCGGGGGCCGGGCGGCCGCCCGCACTGCGCCGCGCCGGTGGGGGGTCGCGAGAGCGGCGGTCCGGTCACAGCCTGCGGCGGCTGACGCCAAGGCGATCCCGGCAGCGCAGCAGCGGAAGGCCACTCGTGAGGCGGTGGCCCGGCGCCCGTGGTACGAGGTTGCGCAGTCCAACCGGACAGCCGCGGGCCGTCGGCACTGCGGCAGGCTCGAAGAGGTGGTCTGCCGCGAGTGGGCCGAGGACGCGGCACCTCCGCCTGAGGTTGTCCGTGCCATTGACCGCCTTGCTGAACTGCCGCAGCTGATCAAGGAGAAACTGGCCGCCGGCCTCGACGCGATCTATGTGGGCGCTGGCGGTGTTCCCGATCTTGATGACATGTCCAGGCTGAGCGGCGTACCGTTGCCTTCAGGTCGGGCTACCTGGGATGCGTGCGCGGGTGCCTACGGCGAGCGCAAGATCATCGTAGGCTCGCGACCATCGCCGAGCCCGGATGTCATGTGTCACGAGATCGGGCATGCCCTTGATGACATCGACGGATCAGACGGGCAGTGGCAGTCGGACTCCGCTGAGTTCCGCGCGCTGTACGAGCAGTGCGCGCCGCATGTGGTCAGCGACTTTCATCAGCAGCGAGGAATCCTGGGCCGCCGGGAGTTCTTCGCTGACGCGTTCGCGGCGATCGCATCGAGGCAGCGGCCTGCCCTCGTGGACATGCTCGGAGGCGACACCAGGGCAGCACTGAACGTGATGCTTTACTTCAATGTGCGTTACGGCATCTAGGGTGGTCAGACGATGTTCGTGATACGGCTACCAAACGGCAATCTGATGGTTCCTGAGTCCGCGGTGAGCGACGGCGGGCAGCTGATGAGTGATGCGTATGTCGAGATCGGGCCCGAGGACGTGGACTACGCCCGGCTCGCCGTCCGCGCCGTGACGGAGGAGGAAGCGGAAGAACGGCGGCGCAAGTGGCAGGAAGGAGACGAACCGCTGCGGCGAGAGTTCCTCGATTTCCTTGCGCGCCACGGCCATCCGGGCCGCGGCGGCGGCGGCGGGCCTGCCTGAGGCCGGACGCCCTGCTGGGGTGAGCCGGGCCCCCGAGCCGGCTAGGAGTTCATAGATTTCCTAGCGGGCCACGGCCATCCGGGCGGCGGCACCGCGGCCGCGGCGGCGGGCCTGCCTGACCCGCCTGACGTGAGTGGCCGCCAGAATCGGGCGGGCGGGCTCACCCGCGGGCGGGCACCTTTCGCGTCACAGGACCGAGCGGCCGTCCGCAGTCGGCCTGGCGTCACCGCCAAGCAATGCCCGGACTTCCGACTCGCGGAATCTCCTGTGCCCGCCAGGCGTCCTGATGCTGCTGATGCGTCCCGATGCCGCCCAGCGGGTGACGGTCTTCGGGTCTACCCGGAAGAGCGCAGCGACTTCCCCCGGAGTGAGCAGACGCTCACTGTTGCCGTCCATTGCTATGACCCTCCCGGGTGGCCGATTCAGCTTGTCCTAAGTGTTGCGACAAACATCGGTTTTATCCTTAGTTTCCGGAAAATCTGGTCTGGGAAATCTCAGTTCGGGCACGAGCCCGGGCATGAGCCCAGACTCGAGCCCGGGTACGAGCCCGGGCCGCCGGGGCGGATGAGACCTCCGGGGAGTGCCGCGGCGGCACCGGAGCTGGGCTGCAGCTGCAATCGCCGGGCTGCCCATTGCTCATGCAACGTAGGGCACGGCGGGCGCCCCACACCCGCCCGCAGGCTGCTCCGTGTCCCGCGCCAGCGCGGCCCGGACACCTGCGAGAGGACCGCCCATGCCCAGTGAGTCCGGACCCGATGGCGACCCTGTGCCCTGGCGTGGACGGTCCGGCGTCTGCGCGAAGAGCGTGGACGGGACTCTGCCGTCGTTGTCATCGCAGCGGTGTGCTATCCAGGCTGCTGGAATCGGTGCGGGAGGGTCCGCCACCACCCGGGCGGGCGGCCCGGGCCCGGGCGCCGTGTGGCTGGATCGCTGGTACATATCGACACTGTCGTTGTCCCTGCCCTATGTGCCATGAGCCGACGGGAACCCCGGTCAGCCGTCACGAACCAGCGGCGGCGCGACGACGAGTTCGGTGACCGGGTCGCAGGAAATCTCCGGAGTGCCGCAGACGATGAGGCCGGCGCGTTCCCAGGTCCGCTGCGCCGCGGTGAAAGGTATCTCTTCTGCCATCCACTCGCGCAGGTGCCCGGCGGTCTGCGGTCCTCCCGGCGCTCCCACCCTGGCCAGGCTTCGCCGTCTGGCCTCGTTCTCATCAGATTGCACCCACACCACGGCATCGGTCAGGTGCGCCGCTTCCCGGCGACCGGCACCTACCCCCTCGATAAGCAGCAGCGGGCATCCGGCCGGAACCCGGATGGCCCCCTGGCGGCCGTGCTGAGCCCATCGCGGCGGCCGGAAGGTGACCGCGCCGCCCTGCCGCACCGGCACCAGGATCCCTTCGATGAGCAAGTCGGCCCAGCCGAAGCGGGAGTGCTGCCACGCGATGTCATCGGTGTGCACGACCGCCGATCCAGTCACGAGGCCGCCGATCCTTGCCGCCAGCGCGGTCTTGCCGCTGGAACTGCGCCCGTCCACCGCCAGGACGCAGGGACGGCCAGCGGCGGGCCTGACCGGGCTGCGGCCGGTCAGCATCTCGACGACGAAGGCCAGCAGCTCAACACGCCACGGCCCCGCTTCCGGCTCCCCGGGAGCTAGCCGCATAGTCATGTCCTCATCCTGCCGCCAACCCGCAGGTCCAGCTCCGGCAGGAGTTCTGATGACCGCCTGGCAGAAGCGATGGCGAGCGGGATTCAGCCAGCGGGCAGCAAGGTCAAGCGCTCCCCCTTGCGCAGGCGGCGCGGCGCGACAACAAGAAAATCCCGCCGGTCAAGGGAAGCGACCTCGCGGACGTCGAGCCGTTCGGCGAGCGCTATCACGCACGCATCGACCACCTGCAGGCGCAGGGACGCATAGGTGGCCAGCAGCTCGGCCATCCGCCGGTAATCATAAGGAGTCGCTTCGATGACGCGAAGCTCGTCCTCGGCGATCGCTGCGCAGAACTCGGCCGCCAGGCCGGGGCGGCCACGGCGCTGAGGGTCCGCGAGCAAATGACAGATCTCGGTGACGGCCAGCGAGGGCACCACCAGCCGCGACCAGTTCCCCCGCAGAAACTCCGCGCAGCGAACGTGATCGCTGTCCACGGCATTGAAGGCAGCGACCAGCGGGCCCGTGTCACATAAGATCATGCGGACGCAGCCCCGCCGGCCTCCTCACGATCCGCATATGTCAGGTACTTGTCGTGGTTCCGGCCAAGATCCGGGGTGCCTCGCAACGAACCGACTAGCGCGGACAGATGCTTCGGCAGGCCAGGAACATCCGCTGGCTCACCCGCTTCGTCACGTGGCGGCGCATCATCGGTCATATCTGCAGTGTAGACCGCGGGTGACATCGAGAACGGCACAGCCGCAACCCGGCGCCAGCGAGCTGCGGCCAGCACCGGCTGTTGCCTCCCACCAGGCAAACGACAGCCACCCGCAAAGATCATGAGCGGATTTGCTGGTACATATCGACACCGCTGCTGTGCAGTCGGCAATTGTGTCGCCGGACGCCGCTGAGATGCCGGATCCGAGTAATTCGCGGTGCGTGCTGGTTTGCGTGGTGCCTGTGGGTGTCCGTGGGGAGCGGACATCGGGGAATCGGGGGTAGGAAACGGTCACAGTACTTAGTCCCGCGGTGCCGGGAGCCGGACCTCGGCGCTGCTCCAGGCTGCGTGCAAAGAGGTCGCTCTATGCCGCAGCGAAGTCTTAGCCGGGGAGGGCCGCGGCCCGGCGCGACCGCGCAGCGCGGCTCTCACGGCACTCGCGGGGACCCGGCGCAGCGTGGCCTGGCATGGCGCA
>WNGH01013919.1_pt1 | contig 14401 bp, 17 predicted proteins | sample 5400631 | NCBI WGS metagenome assembly WNGH01 (sample SAMN13153373, study PRJNA577476) | soil metagenome | isolation source: 115 cm soil or saprolite under Garry oak tree replicate 1 | place: USA:California | collected 2016-06-15
CGAGCGAAGTCGCGTGCTGGTGGCGCTCGCCCACGCCGGCGCCATCAGCGATCGGCTGCTGCTGCCGGCGCTCGAGCTGCCGCTCGGCGTCGGCGCGCCGGGGATCGCGGTCGCCGAGCGGCGCCCGGTGGTGAGCGCGCGGCTGGACGACGATCCGGCAGCGGCCTCGGCGATCGAGATGGTGACGCGCTGGCCCGGCGAAGGGCTGCGGTCGGTGATGGCGATCCCGCTGTCGAGCCCGACGGGCGCGATCTACGGCGCGCTCTCCGTGTTCTACCGGCGTCAACGCGAGTTCGCCGCCACCGACGTCGAGCTGCTGGAGGCGTTCGGCACCCAGGCATCCGCCGCCCTCGAGAACGGACGCGCCTTCGGTCAGCTCGCGGTGAAAGCGCGCCACGACGAGGCCCTGCACGACTTTTCGCAGCGGTTGCTCGGGGCGACCGGCGAGGAGGCGATTCGCCAGGATGCGCTGCGGCTCACGCGGGAGTTGCTCGACCATCGCGGCGTCCGCCGATTCGTTCACGGGCTACGCGTTTCTGCTCAAGGCGCCGATGTCGGTGGAGGATTTGTCGAGTGAACCTCGCTTCACGCTGCCTCCGGACCTCATGGCCCACGACATTCGGGCCGGCATCGCCACTCCGCTCGGCGTGCGCGAACAGCCGATCGGGGTTCTCGCCGCGTATTACCGGGCGCCGCGCCGCCTCAGCGACGACGAACGCCGCGCCCTCACCAGCATCGCCCACCAGACGGCGCTCGCTCTCGAGAAGGCGCGCCTGCATTCGCAGCTCGAGGCCAAGGTGGAGGAGCTGCAGCGGACGCAGCATCAGCTCATCCAGGCCGACAAGCTGAAGGCCCTCGGCACGCTGCTCTCCGGTGTCGCCCACGAGCTGAACAATCCGCTCTCGGCGGTCCTGGTCGCGGCGAGCCTCCTCAAGCTCAAGTACCGGCCGAGCGACGCCGCGCGGGCGCCCCTGGACGTCATCGAGCGCCAATGCGTGCGCGCCGCGCGGATCGTGGGCGAGCTACTCGCCTTCGCCCGGCGCACGCCGCCCGAGCGGCGCCAGGTCGATCCCAACGAGGTCCTGCGGGCCGCGCTCAGCTTGGAGGCTCCGGAATTCGATCTCAACCAGATTCGCGTCATCACCGCCCTCGATCCACTGCCGACGATCTGGGCCGACCCCCCGCAGCTCCAGCAAGTGCTGCTCAACCTGCTTACCAACGCAACGCACGCCATGAAGTCCGCCGGGCGCGACGGCGTCCTCACCGTGCGCTCGACCGTTCACGCAGGCGAGATCACCATCGTGGTCGAGGACAACGGTCCCGGCATTGCGCCTGAGCACCTCGGCCAGGTCTTTGACCCCTTCTTCACGACGAAGCCGACCGGGGAAGGCACCGGGCTCGGGTTGAGCGTGTCCATCGGCATCGTAGAAGCACATGGCGGGCGGATGTCCGTCGAGAACGTCCCGACCGGCGGCGCGCGATTCACGATCCAGCTGCCCGTCGGTCAGGGCGTCGAGGTCCTCGCCGCGCCCGCGCCGCGACCGGCGGCGACCCGGAGCGCGCACATCCTGGTCGTCGAGGACGAAAGGTCGCTGCGCGATGTCCTCGTGGAGGTGCTCGCGACCCTCGGTCATCAGGTGGCGGCGGCACCGACGGGGACGGCGGCGATCCGCCTGCTCGAGCGCGACACCTACGACGTGGTGCTGCTCGACCTCGTGCTTCCCGACGTCGACGGCCAGGGGGTCTGGCAGTGGATCCGTACGCATCGTCCTGGCCTCGCCAGCCGCGTCATATTCATGACGGGCGACACGATACGAGTGGGCTCCCAGCGGTTCCTGCGGGAAGCCGGCCGGCCGGTCCTCAACAAGCCGCTGGCGCTGGCCCACATCGGCGAGGTGATCGAGGAGCTGATTGCGGGGACGAACGAGACGGCGACGACCAATGGTCGCGAAGGGCACACGCCTCAGGGCACTGAACACGATGCGATGCAGCCTCTCCCGCAGGGCCCAAAGCTATGAGCAAAGGTATGATGAAAACAAACCGTATGCGCGCGCGCCCGTCCGCGATCATCGTGATGCTGCTGATACTCGCACTGCCGGGGCTGGCGTCCGCGCAGTCGCTCGGGGGGCTTTTCGCTCCGGTGAAGGCTCTCGTCACCGGCCTCGCCGCCCCCGTGCTCGGGACCGGCCCGTTCGTCCTCAACTTCGAGCCGACGCCGAACCTCTGGGCGGCCCCGAACGGGGCCCAGCCCGCCGTGTGGCCGGACGCCGCGATGGGCACGATGGTGCTGTATCTCTATAATGGGCAGACCGTCCTGCAGTTCACGCTGACCAATGCCCGTCCGAACACGATCTACACGATCTGGACGGTGTTCTACCCGCTCGCCTGGCCGATCGTGCTGCCCGCGGGAAGCATCAGGCCGCCCTTGGATCCGAATTACCCCAACGGACCTCCTGGGTACTACGTCGACGCGGGCGTGGTGGCGCCAACGGCCTCGATGAATGCCCAGTTCACCAACGGGATGGGACCGGACCCGGGCGCCACGTTCGCCACCGACAACGTCGGCAACGGATACGTTCAAATCACGCTCGACTACAACATCCTCGGCAACACGTACGACGACGGGCCGCCCGTGGGGAACAAGGTGCTCGTCACGCAGTGCGTGGTCGATAGCCCCGGGCCGCAAAGTGGCCCCTGCCCCTCGCCCAGCAATATCCTGCGCGTGACAACGACGTGGCTGAGGAAGTACATCGCGCAGGTGCTCCCGGAGGGCCGCGCATCATACTGCGCAAACTACAATGCTTCGGATCCGGCCAGCATCTACTGGCAGTGCATCGACCCGTCCACGGTGGACTCGCAGTCTGGCAACGGGCTCCCCCGGGTGTGGCGGTTCCCCTTCGATCATTTCCGGCTCGCCGCCCATCCGGACGGGCTCACTCACGGGTTCATCGGCGGGAACGAAGGCGAGCACGTGATCGATATGGTCGGCCGACGGTGCCAGCTCACGAACAATTGCCCATAGTGGCCGATCATCGTTGCCTGCGCGGCGGCCAGCGTGTCTCAACGATGACGTCGCGCCGACGCGAGCCAGGTTCTTCACGCGCAACGCTGTCAATTGAGGGCTGCTGAAGGACCTGTTCCTCGCCAAAACCTCATCCGACTCGCTCAGGAGCACCGAGATCCGTCAATCCGTCCCACAGGCCCAAGACCCCCAGCCTGGTTGGAGGTAGGGCGACCGGCATCGTTAGACCGTCGGGCTTGCACGGTCACACCGGAGTCGCCATGGTCTCGACGGGCCCGACGTCCGGCGCATCCTTGTCGAGCGCGAGATGCGTGCGAGCCCGGTGATAGTAGGAGACAGCACGACCCAGAAGGAGTCGGTCGCTCCTGCGCACCTGTGACCATCGAGCCGAAATTTTCTCTGGATCAGGCCCGCCAGGATCAATCACTTGGCGCCGGACAGAGTTTTGGCGAAGGACACGAGCGCGATCGACCACAGGATGACGCGAGCAGCGTCAGCCGCTCCATACCGATAGCAGGAATGTAGACGCCTTGCGGCGGCTCGTGTATACTGCGCGGCGCGCCACCGCAGGGGGTCCCGCCGGCAGGATGAGCGAGATGGTCTTGCCGCACGAACTCCGCGCGGGTGACGTGGTCGAACTCGCCGGTTCAGCCTGGCGGGTCGTGCACCAGCCGCGCACGCGCGCAGGGGTCAAGTCGCTAGAGGTGGCGTTGGAGCACGTCGCTCACCGCGACGAGTGGCTGATCTGGCCGCTCGATCAGCACCGCCCCGTGAAGCGCATCACCGAGACGGAGGCGTCGAGTACGCGCGGCTGATCGGGCGGCTCGCTCCACGCGGCGACGCGCGAGGAAGATGCCCCCTGCAAAGGTTGCCGGTTTCAGGAAAGTGTTTTCCGGTCTTGCTGGCGACTGGGGCAGGGCCTACGATGAGTTACGCGGACCTTTAGTTACGCGACAAGCCTCACACCGACGAGGGTCGACCATGCCCCCTGAAGTAGTTCGAGCGGGTCCAAGCCTCGTAGCGATCGCGACATATTTCGCGCACTCGGACGCCCTCGCTGAGTCGCCCAAACAGGCGCCCCGGCGAGCCCCATTGCGTGCCGTGAGATAAAGTAAAGGATCGTGTGCGTGCGCGATCGCAATATCGTCAACGCGGCCTGAGGATGCACCGTCAGTGCTACGAGGAGGACCTCCGGCGAGGGCGGTCGTGACTAGTGGCAATGACCTCAGCGTGGAAGTGCCGCGAGATCGTGGTGACGATATTCCGGCCGGGAGACAGCGGTTGATGTCGCCGACGGAGCGACGGTACTGGAGCATCGGTGCCGTCGCAGGGATCGTGATCGGCGCGTTGGTCCTCATCTCGGGCGACCGATCGGGTCACCATAGCATCCGCCTCCTCGGCGCGCTCATCATGGCGGGCGGCTGTCTGTGTGCCGTCGTGCGGCTCGCCCGCGACTCCCATCGACACTGATCACCCTACCGCCACCTTGTATGTATTGCCGTCAAAGATGGGGAAGGTTTTTCCCACGCGGAGCCCAGTTTCGCCTACCCCAAGCGCGCAAGTAGCCATCAATACTCAATTGGCGCGCACCTTGTAGAAATTCTGCGTTTCTCTGGCTGCACGACCGGGCCACCGGGGGGAGTTTTTGCGAATGGGGGTTGAGCGCGCCGCTGGTAGCAATAGCCTCATCGAGGTTCTCGATCGGGTGCTCGACAAGGGCATCGTCATCGATGCCTGGGTCCGCGTCTCGCTCGTCGGCATCGACCTGGTCACGATCGAGGCTCGCGTCGTTGTCGCCTCGATCGCGACTTACTTGCAATTCAGCGACGTCGTCGGCACATCGTCGGCATCGGCGTCGGCACCGAGCACCGCAAGCCTCGCTCCTCTGCTCTCCAGCGTCACGACGCCCAACGGCCGTGGCCGTCACAGGGTGCAAGAAGGCAGCCGCCTGAAGTCATGAATCCGCTCGGCGACGTGCAACCGCAGCCGGCGGTTGAGGTTGCCATCACCATCGCCTTCGCCCAATCGACGCTGCGCGAGGCGACCGACGAACTGTTACGAGAACTCCACCAAAGTCCGACAGACTTGGCGAAACTGGTGACGCGAGTCCACCAACGACGCCGCAGCGTCGTGGCGGTCTCGGCGAAAGCGATCACGCGCTGGAACAGAGACGATCCCACGTCATGGGCACGTGTGCGTGAGTGGCTGACCACGCGGGGCGTGCGCATCATACGCACATAGGCCGAGAGGTTTACTCAGGCTTCGCGAACTCGGAGGTTAGAGCGCCGTCGCGGCGGCCCTTGTAATACGGATGTGACTCAGCGGCCGTGCTTTCTCAGACACTCACGCCATTCGCCCTCGTCAGCCCGCGCCTGCTTGAGTGCGCGATCGAGTTGCTGCTGCTGGCGCCGCGTGAGTTCCCGTTCCTCAGCGCAGCGACGATTTGCGAAGTCGGCCGAGCGCGGCGATGGGCGGCTTCTGGACCGACACGCGCAGTCTGGCGGTTAAGTGCGCCGGGCTGTAGAATCCGGGTCGAGCGAGCCAGCGAGTGATGGCTGGACCTCGGGAGGTCGCTATGGTGGAGGGATTCACTGCCCGGGCCCGACGCATGCTGGAGCGATTCACTCCCCGTGCGCGACGGGCAGTCGTCCTGGCGACCGAGGAGGCGCGCAGCCGTGGGCACGAGAGCATCGAGCCCGAACATCTGCTGATGGGCATCCTGCGCGACGGCGAGGGCATGGCCGTCAAGGTGCTTGAGCGGCTCCAGGTGCCCGAGACGCTGCGTGCTGAGGTCGAACGCCTCCTGAGCGAAGCGCCAGGCTCGTCCACGCCCTCGGAGCCCGGCTTCTCTCCCGAACTGAAGGCCGTCCTCCAGGCAGCCCTCGAAGCGCGCCTGCAACCGAACCATGTGATCGGCACCGAGAACCTTTTGCTCGGTCTGCTGGCCTGCGAAGGCTCTGAAGCGAACCGGGTCCTGCATGCGGCTGGCGTCAACGTCGACGCAGCCCGGAGCGTCATCTCGCTCTTCTACAACAGCATGGCCGCCCCGATAACCGCCGAAAATCTCCGCTTCATCGCGACGTCGAAGTGGCGGGTGCAGAGGTAACGACAAGCCAGTCGTTGGCCTCGGCTCCTGCTCCGTGACGTTCGCATGAGTGGTAAGAGTCGCCGCGATCACGCCGGGGTCACCACTCCTCTCTCCCCGCCGCGCGGTACCCTGAAGCTCTCGTGCTACCATCGCGCGTGCCCGACGCCGGACGACGCTGGGCCTGGATCTTTCTCGCCGCGGCGGCGGTCTTCATCGCCTCCGCGGCCACCGTGTCGCTCGCCGGCGTGCCCACGTTCGAGCGTGGGTTCTACGAGGCGCTGACGACGGCGGTGCCGAACGCGCTGGTGTTTCGTCGAATCACGCGGCTCGGCAGCGTGAGCGTGCTGCTGCCCCTCGCGGTCTTCCTCGTCGTGCTGCTGCCGCGACAGTTCCTGCGTCGCTGGTGGGTCTGGGTCGTCGTGATGCTCGCCGTCACCATGCTCGAAGGCCTCGGCAAGATCGGCATCGGGCGGCCCCGACCGGGCGGCATGCGACTCGGGTTTCCGAGCGGCCACACAGCGGCGGCCGCCGCGTTCTATCTGATGGCGTGCTATTTCTTCGAGGGCGTCGTCCGGCGGTGGGTGAAGCACGCCCTCTACGGTCTCGCGGTGTTCCTCATCCTGCTGGTCGGATTCTCGCGAATGATCCTGCGCGTGCACTGGCCGCTCGACGTGGTGGGCGGTGCCGCGATCGGCGTCGCCGTCATCGCGGCCGCCGCGTGGTGGCACGAGCGCTATCCGCTGGAGGACATCGTCCCGTCGGCCGTGCCACCGACCTGGCGTCGCTGGATCTATCGCTGGCAGAACGTCCTCCCGTTCGCCCTGCTCGCCGTCCTGTTCGTCACCCCGCCGCTGGCCGTGGCCGGGACCCCGTTCGACGGCGTGCTCGACGTCGCGGGCGCTGTCTGCATGCTGACGGGGCTCGGGCTTCGCCTCTGGGCGGCCGGCCATCGAGACGAGCCGCGCGTGTTCCCGGCGCGCCCGCCCACGCGGCTGGTGACCACCGGCCCGTACGCGCTCATGCGCCATCCGGTACCGCTCGCCAATCTGCTGACGGGCGTCGGCGTCGCTCTGATCGCGGAGAACGGGCCAGCCTTGATCGTCCTGCCCGCGGCGCTGATGGCGATGTACCGCATCACCGTGCCGCTGGACGACGCGTGGCTCGCCGAGCGGTTCGGGCGCGCGTACATCGACTACTGCGCGCGCGTGCCCGCGTGGCCGCGGGTCACGCTCACGACGTTCGCGGCCGTGTGGTCGGCGATGGCGTCCCTCGGCACGCCGTCGCGGCGCACCGTCGTCCGCGGGCTCGTGGCCGCGGCGGGGACGCTGGCGCTGGCGGCGCTGGCGGAGATGAGCGAGCGCCTGCCGCACCTGCTTCGGTAGCCTCCGTAGTTGTACCAACTTGACCCCGTCCGCCGACGGTTCTAGAGTCTTGCCACGCAACTCGCGGGCATCGTGCGCAGATTGCTCGAGCAGTGTCCCGGGGAACCCTTGTGCGACGCCTGCCTGGCCTTTGCCTGTTCGGTGAGCCTCACGGAAATGCACGCCGTCTCGGCCGCGGTCGCCACGACCGCGTCGTTCAGTCGTGGCACCGCGACCTGCGCGAGCTGCCGGCGCCAGACCACCACGCTCACGTGCGGAACGGGCGGTGTCGTGGTCGACAAGTGCACCCACTGCAGCCAGCCGATCGACCCGGGGGAGGCGGTCGAGGTCGTCGACACCGACCGGTTCCATGGCCGGTGCTGGCGGCGGCTGACGACCGACGGCACGATCCGCGACTCCAAGATCCTCAGCCGCCGATCGAGGGAGCTGATCCGCAGAAGCCGTGAGTTGATGGGACTCCCGCCGCTGGAGAGCGCTCCCGAGGCCTGAGGCCTCGCCCTCCTTCTATCGCCGTCCGCCCGCTTCTCGGGGGCCTCGTATAGGAACGTTCGATTTGACCTCTCGGCCCGCACCTTTACCATGCGATCCGCATCTATGTCTCCGAGGGGGACTGCCATGGAGCGCCGCACCTTCATCAAGACCGGTCTCGGGGCGTCGGCCGTCGTCGCGCTGGGGCTCGCTCCGCGTTTGGTTCGAGCCGCCGAGTCGCCGACCGAGGCGAACCCGTGGCGGAAGTTCGAGGCCGTGACGAGGATCGAGGTGACCAACCCGAGCGGCGTCACGCGTGTGTGGGCACCGGTGCCTCTGCTGACCGACACCGATTACTTCAAGCGCGGCGGCGACACGTGGACGGGCAACGCGGCCGTGACGCGCTCGGTGAAGGACGCCAGGTACGACGTCGGCCTCGTGTATGCCGAGTGGCCGGCGAGTGAGAAGGCGCCGGTGATCGAGATCACCAGTCGCTTCGCCACGCGCGACCGCGCCGTCGATCTCGACAAGCCGCCCGCGAAGCCGGTCCGCGAGGACCGCGCGGTGCTCGCGCGCTACCTCGAGCCCACGCTGCTGATCCCCACCGACGGCATCGTGCTGGAGACGGCGCAGGGCATCACGCAGGGCATCGCCTCCGACGCCGACAAGGCGCGCGCGCTCTACGAGTGGATCGTGGAGAACACGTTCCGCGACCCCAAGACGCGCGGCTGCGGGCTCGGCGACATCAAGACGATGCTCGAGACGCGCTACTTCGGCGGCAAGTGCGCCGACCTCAACGCGCTCTTCGTCGGCCTCGCGCGTGCCGTGAAGATCCCGGCGCGCGACGTGTACGGCGCGCGCTGCGCGGACTCCGCGGAGTTCAAGAGCCTCGGCAAGGGCGGGGACATCTCCAAGGCCCAGCACTGCCGCGCCGAGTTCTACCTCAACGGCTACGGCTGGGTGCCGGTGGACCCCGCCGACGTGCGCAAGGTCATCCTGGAAGAAGGCGGCGGGCTGCCGGCCGGGCTGGCGGATCCCAAGGCGCAGCGCGCGCGCGCCAAGCTGTTCGGCGCCTGGGAGATGAACTGGCTCGCGTACAACTACGGCCACGACGTGCGGCTGCCGAACTCTGCCGCGGGGCCGGTGCCGTTCCTGATGTACCCGCAGGCGGAGACGGCGGAGGGGCGCAAGGACAGCCTCGAGCCGACGAGCTTCAAGTACCAGATCACCTCGCGCGAGGTGCGAGGCTAGCCGGCGTCAGAACCGCGTGGTGAGGTCGACGAGCCACGCGGGCATCGCGTCGAGCAGGCGCGTTTCGAGGGCTTTGTCGCTGCCGGTGACGCTCAGCAGGCCGAGCACCACGAGCGCCAGGCCGACCGCGGGCTTGCCGACACGCGTGACGAGCGCCAGGCGATCGGGGCGCGCCACGAGCCGACGCGAGCCGTAGGCGAGCAGCAGCACCGGCACCATCGCCCCCAGACTGTAGGCCGCCATCACCGCCGCCGCCGCGCCGAGCGAGCGCCGCTGGGCGGCCAGACCGATCGCGGCGCCCAGCGTCGGCCCCCCGCACGGCGTCCACAGCGCGCCGAGCAGCGCCCCCACCACGAACTGTCCCGCGAGCCCCCGCGGACCCAGCCGCGCCAGCAGCGCAGCCGCGCCGGCCGCGATCGGCGCCGTCGCACGCGCCACGGCGACGTCGAGCCGCGCGGTCAATAGGATTACGCCGAACACCACGAGGAGCGCGCCGGCCACCACGCGAACGAGGTCGCGATCCAGCGTGAATCCGAGCAGTGCGACGGCGAAGCCGACGACGGTGGCAGAGACGGCGAGTCCGGCCGCGAGGACGAGGGGCCCGAGCCGATGGCGCTCTACGGCGCCGGCGAGGGCGACCGGCAGCAGCGGCAGCACGCAGGGCGACAGCGCCGAGAGCGCGCCGGCGGCGAAGCCGAGGAGGCAGGCGCCCACGCGGCGGCGCCGGCGCGGCTAGAGCGCGCTCGAAAAGAGCGCGCGGATCTCGCCGGGATCGGTGCTGAACGACGAGCGGCGGCGCTCGGTCTTGCCGTGGAAGGCGACGAGCGTGCTGCGCTCCGTCACGTTCAGCTCCTTGAGCGTCGCCTTGTCCGCGTAGTCCACGACGAACACGACGAGCTTCTGGCCCTTGAACGCGCCGTCCGATGCCAGCTCCTGCACGATCGGCTGCTGCTTCCGGCAGGTGACGCACCACGAGGCGTGGACGAAGACCACGATCGGCCGGTTCTCGGCCTGGGCGGCCGCGAACGCGGGCTTCGAATACTCGACGAGCGGCGGCGGTGGCGCCGCGGCCGCGAGTGACGTGGACGCGAGGATCAGGACGAGGACGCTCAGCACCGAACGCATACGCAACGTGGCACCTCCTCCGAGGGCCCAGCGTACCATGTCCGCATGACCGCGCTCGGGGCCCTCCTCCGGCGGCACCCCGACCGCGCGGCCGTGGCCGTTCTCGTCGTGCTGCCGCTCGTGCTCTGGGCCCCGGCGCTGCGTCCGGGTCACACGCTCTCGCCGCTCGACAACCTCTTCACGAGCGCGCCGTGGCGCGCGATCGCGCCGGGCCCCGTGCGGCCCAACCAGGCGCTCGGCGACGTCACGTCGGTCTTTCATCCGTGGACGCTGTGGGCCGCCCACGAGGTCCGCGCGGGGCGCGTGCCGCTCTGGAACCCGTACGCGTACGCCGGCGCGCCGTTCTTCTCGAATCCGCAGACCGCCTGCGTGTTCCCGCTCACGTGGCTGGCGTGGGCGCTGCCGCCGACGTGGGCGCTCACCGTGCCCGCGCTGCTCAAGCTGATCGCCGCGGGGCTGGCGACGTACTGGTTCCTGCGCGGGCTGGCGCTGCTGCCGCTCGCCGCGTTCGTGGGCGCCGCGGGCTTCATGCTGTCGACGACGCTGATCGCCTGGCTGCCGTGGACGCTCGCCAGCACGATGCCGTTCCTGCCGCTGCTCGCAGGTCTCGTCGACCGCCTGCGCGCGCGCGGGGACCGCCGCCTCGTCGCGCTGCTGGCGCTCGCGGTCGCGCTGGACCTCGTGGCCGGCTACCCGCAGGCGGCGCTCCAGGCGCTCGCCGCCATCGCGGCGTGGGCGCTCGCCCGCGCGCCCTGGCGCGCGGGCGCGGGGCCGTTCCTGGCGCGCGTCGCCGCCGGCGTGACCCTCGGGGGCGCGCTGACGGCGGTGCAGGCGCTGCCCGCGCTCGACTACGCGCGCGAGAGCGCCGTCTACGCCTTTCGCAGCACGTGGACCCCGCCGCTCTCGGTGCCGCCGCGCGCGCTCGTGACCGTGCTCATGCCGTACTTCTTCGGCACCGCCGAGGGCACGTGGTCCACGTGGCAGTTCAACATCACGTCCACCTACGTGGGGCTGGTTCCACTCGCCGCGCTGCCGCTGGCGGCGCTGGCGTGGCGCCGGCCGCCGACGCGCTTCTTCGCCGGCCTCGCCGTGATCGCCGGCCTCATCCACTACGGCGCGCTCGCCGCGGTGGCGCCGGCGCCGGTGATCGCGTTCGGGAGCAACCTGCGCCTGATGCCGATCCTCGTCTTCGCGCTGGCCACGCTCGGTGGCGGTGACGCTCGCCTCGGTCGAGCCCGCCGCGCTCGCCGTGCGGCCGTCGCTCGCCGCGCAGTACGTCGGTCTGCTCGTCGGGCTCACCGCCGCCGCGTGGCTCCTGCGGCGCTGGCTCGTCGACGGCCGCGCGCGCTGGGGCGTGGCGCTCGCCGCCGTGCAGGTGGCGACGCTGGCGCCGCTGGCGACCTACCTGCCGGTCCGCGACGCGCGCTGGCTCTATCCGACGCCGCCGGCGATCGCGTGGCTCCGCGATCACGCCGGCTCCGCGCGTGTTCTCATCGCCGATCAGGTCGGCCTTCTCTACGGCCTGCGCCAGGCGCACGGCTACGACGGGCTCTCGCCGCGGCGCATCGCCGAGCTGGCCGGGCCCATCGGCACCGGCCGCGCGCTCGCCGCCGGCTATCGCGAGAACACGATCGCGCTGCACGGCAGCGAGCCGCTGCCGCCGATCGCCGTGCTCCTGGCGCCGACGCGCGAGCTGCTGGGCGTGCGCTTCCTCGTGTTGCCGCCCGGGATGACGGCGGCGGAGCCGCGGCTGCGGCCGGTCTACGACGGCGCCGACGCGCGCGTGGTCGAGGACCCGGCGGCGCTGCCGCGCGCGTTCGTCGTCCCGCGCGCCCGTTGCGTCGACGATCGCGGCGCGCTGGCGCTGCTGCGCGCGCGCTCTCTCGCGCCCGCGGCGGAGGTGCTGCTGGCCGACTGCGCCTCGCTGCCGCGATCGACTGCGCCGGAGGTGCGGACTGCAATGACTGCGCCGGAGGCGCGGACTGCAATGACTGGGCCGGAGGCGCGGACTGCAATGGCTGCGCCGGAGGCGCGCATCATGGTCGACGAGCCCGCGCGCGTCGTCGTCTCCGCGTCCACCGGCGCGCCGGCGTGGCTCGTGCTCACCGACACGTGGTTCCCAGGCTGGCGCGCGCGGCTCGACGGCGCCGACGTCGCCGTCCAGCGCGCCGACCACGCCTTCCGCGCCGTCGCGCTGCCGCCGGGGCGTCACGAGGTCGAGTTCGCGTTCACGCCGCGCGGTCTGCGGCCGGGCGTAGCGATCTCGCTCGCGGCGCTCGCGATCGTCGGCGTCCTCCTTCTGCCGCGTCGCCGCGCCGCCGCCGCGATCACCACGGCCGTGCTGCTGCTCGCGTCGACGCGGGCGGAGGCGGCGCTGCCCGCGCCGCCGTTCGTGCTGACGGCGACGCCCTCCTCGGTGAGCGAGGGCGACACGGTCGAGATCGGCCTCAGGCCGCGCGCGGCGACGGGCGGGCCGTGGGACGTGTACGTCGTGTGGCTCTTCTCCGAGCGCGCGGCGTTCCTCGGTCCCGATGGCGCGTGGGCGCAGCAGCCCGTCCCGTTCCGCGCGCGGCTGGCGGCGGGGGAGCGCGTGCGCGGCGCCTGGAGCCGCGCGGGGCCGCCGGCGGACGTGACGCTCGCGCTCGTGGTCGTGCGTCCGGGCGCGGATCCGCTCGACCGCGCCGAGTGGACCCACCAGCCGGCGCTGGCGACCGTCCGCGTGACCGCGCCGCCGGGCGCGCGTCCGCCGCGCCCGTGGACGACGCTGACGGGGCTGCTCCTGGCCGCCGTCGCCGCGACGGCGCTGGCGTGGGGACGGGACCTTCCTCGGCCCCGGCCAGTCTGATATGATCCGGGCGCCATGGCTCAGCGACTCCCCGAGTTGGTCGGCCGCGTGATGATCGATCCCGAGTTCCTCGCCGATCTCCAGCGCGCGCCCGACTCGATCCTCGCCGAGTACGACCTGACCGACGACGAGCGCGCGACCGTGCTCGCCGCGCTCGCCCGCCTGGGCCAGACCTCGGCAGGTCAGCGCGCCACGGCGCTGCGCAGCGCCCTGATCCGACGCGTGGCCACCTAGGCGACGCGGGATCCCCGCGCGGTGGGCAGCTCGGCCGACACGCAGGTCTTCCTGAGGAGCGTGCGTCTGTTCCGCAACGTCGAAGGGCCCGAGCTCGGGATCCTCGCCGACAGCCTGCGCGAGCGTGCGCTCAAGCGCGGCCAGGTCCTGCTGCGCGAGGGTGACGCCGGCGACGAGATGTTCCTCGTACGCTCGGGCTCGCTCGTCATCTCCAAGGCCGTGACCGGCCGCGTCGAGCAGGTGCTGGCGCGCGTCGGGCCCGGCGATTTCTTCGGCGAGATGGCGCTCTTCGACCGCTCGCCGCGCTCCGCCACCATCTCGGCGGACAATGACGCCGTGCTCCTCGTGCTCGACCGCGCCGCGCTCGCCAAGCTGACCGAGGTGAGCCCGCGCGCGGCCGCTGCCTTCTTCGAGTCGCTCGTCCTCATCTTCATCGAGCGTCTGCGCGCCTCCGGCGACCTCGTGGCCGAAGTCACTCGCTGGGGTCTGGAGGCGACCGGGCTGGACGTCGAGTCGCGATGAGCGAGGGCTCCACCGCGCCGCCGCGACGCGCGCGCCTGGAGCTGCTCGTCCGACCCGAGGAGGGCGACGGGTTCGAAGTCCGCCAGATCGGCAGCGGCGTTGCCTTCATCCAGTCGCGGCCCGCGCGCGTGTCCGCGGGCTCGTTCGAGCTGGCCGAGGTCGCCTCGAAGGTGGACCGCCAGCGCTCCTTCATCCTCAAGAACACGGCGACCGACCGCTTCCTGCTCCTGTCCGAGCACGAGAAGTTCCTGTGGGAGCAGATGAACGGCCGGACGTCGCTGCAAGACATCGCGACGGCGTACGTGCTGCGCTACGGCGAGTTCGACTTCGAGATCATCCCGAACCTGATCCGCAAGCTGCAACGCGCGCAGCTGCTGACCATGACGCCGACGTCGCGCCTGCGGCAGGCGCTCGCCCGCAACCGCCGCCAGCCCGTCGCCAAGATGGCGGAGTCCGCGCTGTTC
>WNGH01005640.1_pt1 | contig 14397 bp, 10 predicted proteins | sample 5400631 | NCBI WGS metagenome assembly WNGH01 (sample SAMN13153373, study PRJNA577476) | soil metagenome | isolation source: 115 cm soil or saprolite under Garry oak tree replicate 1 | place: USA:California | collected 2016-06-15
AAACGATCGAAAAGGTATTTCGCTTTCTTTCGCCACTGGCGGTTTTCGCGAGATCAGAGAGCTGGCCGAAGGCAAGCTCTCCCTCGCCTGGGTCAACCCTTCGGTGTGCTTGACCATGGCTTACCGAGGCAAAGGCCCGTTCCCTAAGCGCCTTCCGCTCCGAACGATCGCGGTATTTCCCTCCTACGACGTGATGGGCTTTGCCGTGCACGAATCGACCGGCGTCACCTCCCTCACGCAAATCAAAAAAGAACGCTTTCCGCTCAAGCTTTCGACCAGGCTGGTAACCCAGAATGCTCTGAAGGAAAATTCAACCATGTTTACCGTGGCGGCCGTTATGCGGGCCGCTGGGTTTACGTTTGGTGACATTCGCAAGTGGGGCGGAGAAATTCATTTGGCCCCTAGGCCCAGCGATCCGGCTCGGCGTGCCACCATCGAGAGCGGGACAGTCAACGCGATCTTCGATGAGGGGATCAAGAGTTGGGCGGGAACCGCTCTGGATCATGGTTTTAACTTCTTGCCCGTGGAAGGAGCGGTTCTTAAGCGTCTGGTGGCGATGGGGTATCGCCCGGCCGTCATGCCCAAGTCCCGATTCCACGGAATGGCTGAAGATATTACAACCATCGATTTCAGCGGCTGGCCGATGATCGTTCGCGCCGAGATGCCGGACAATGTCGCCTATGCGATTTGCGAGGCGATTGACAAGCGTAAAGAATTCATTCCCACCGATAATTATAAGCCGCTCGACATAGCGCAACTGTGCGCCAACGACGAAGAGGCGCCTTACGACGTGCCCCTTCACCCGGGAGCATAACGCTTTTACCGCGAGAGAGGCTATCTCAAATAAAAACCCTGGCGAAAATCGCGAATACTGGCTTTTCTTCACCCCGAAAATGATGGTGATGAAGAAAAACGCTCTCTACTCTCTATCGCTCGCGATTCTCTCTTTTTGTGCTAGCGCGTGTGGACAAACCTCAGTGCGGCCCCTAACCTGGTCTCTGGATACGAGCCTTTCGCCGCCATCGCGAATTCTCGTACAAACTTTTGCGCTGAGCGCAGCTCGGGTCACGGAATATCAAGGCATACTTCGCCAGCAACCGTCTAATAATAATCCGCTGGAACGCCAGCGGGAAATCGGTAGCAGAGTGGCTGAAGCGCTGACGATTGACTTGGTCGATGGGCTACGGCATCTCGGTTTTAACGTCGAGCGTATGGGGCGGGAGACGCCGGTCATGGATAACGACCTGGTAATCGACGGGCAGTTCCTTAACGTCGATGAAGGCAGTCCGCTGCGGCGACTCCTGTTTGGATTCGGCTCGGGAAGGTCAACGGTTGAGACGCGGATACAGGCGTACTATGGAACTCAGCGACGCAAACTGCTCGAGTTCACCATGTATGCCGACAGCGGGAAGATGCCTGGAGCGGCGGCCACGGTGCCGGCTGGGGCGGCCGTTCACGGTGGAGTTACTGCCGGGCTGGTCGCCGGCACCGCGCTGACCACAGGAATTAAGGCGTATAGCTCGGAAGTGGCCCGGATAGCCGAATCAAGCGCGGAGCAAACAGTTTATTACCTCTCCGAGTTTTTCGCCAAGCAAGGATGGATCCGTCCCAATCAAGCGAAGAAAGCCCGGATCACTAATTGATCCGCCTTAAGGTTGTGTGATGACGGAGTCGGGTGTGCGGACTAGGCGGTATAATTTTACTGTCTGCCCATGGCATTCAATAACTGAGCCATCGCTAATTTGTAAGAAACCAAAGCGTTAACGTAGTTCGTCTGCGCGGTTGTATAGGTTGTCTGGGCATCCGTGACTTCGACGATGGGCGCATAGCCGACCTGGTACCGCCCTTCGTGTAGCTCTAAATTCTCCTTGGCTGCTTTCACGGCGGCCTCGTTCGCTTTAACAACTTCTCGCGCTGTGGTCAGGTTGAGATAGCTTTGTTCCACCTGTAAGGCGACCTGCTGTCTCTGCACGCGGGCCTGTTCCTTAATTGACTGATACGTATACAGCGCCTGCTGTAGCTGATAAGTGGTTTGGAAGCCGTTAAAAATTGGGACGTTCAGACTCAGTTGCACCTGCCAGTTATTGTGGGGCGACTCACCGGTCACGCCTTGGCGCCCGTAAATCGAAGAAAAAAGAAGATCCGGCAGGTGATTGCGTCGGGCGACAGCGATCAGCTGATCTTCTGCTTTAAGCAAAGCCGCGAATTGAAGAAGCTCTGGGCGCGCCGCAAAGGCTTCCTCCTTTGCCTCGGCGAGCGCCATGGAAAACGGCGTGACCGCAAGCTCCTCTGCCAGCGGCTGTCTCGGATAGTCGTCCACTCCCATCGCGTTCCTAAGGTTAGCCCAAGCAACGTCTACGCCGTTGCGAGCTAAAATAAGGTTCGCTTGGGCGAGATAGAGATTTGCCTGAGCCTGTGTGACATCGCTTCTGGGTTTGGTTCCGACGTCATAAAATCCTTGCGTCTGACGCAGCGTTTCTTCACGGTCCCTGCTTGAAGAACCCCGTAATAAGCTTGCTTAACCGCCAGAACTATGTTGTTGGCGGTGGTATTGTAGGCGTACTGAGTCGCATCGAGCGTGTCCCGTGCCGATTGTACCGCTCCTTCGCGTTTACCGAAATTATACAAGGTCATGCTCGCGTTGCCTGCACCGGTGAAAGAATCAAAACCTTTTGAAGCATTTGAAGATGAACCACCACTGTTGGCAGTGCGGTAAGTATTGCTGAAGCTGATGGTTGGGTAATACGCTGCCATTTGCTGGTGGAGAACCGCGTCTTGTGCTCCGACCTGATACTGCGCGGATTTGACGCTTGAATGGTTTTCAAGAGCGGTGCGCACGACTTCATCAAGAGTCAGCCCTGTTCCCTGTTGCATCCCCGCTGAAGCGGTGACGGTTCCTTGAGCCGGCGCTAACACGTCAGCCGACTGCCCCGTGACTGGAAACAAGAACCACGTGACCGCTAAAAAGTAAAGCACCTGAAGCCGCAGCCCGTCTCTTTTGAATTCCTTCATATGATTCCTCCCTGCCCGTAAATGAAAAAGCTATAAATCATAACGCCGCCATAACCATGCTTTGTAGCAAACGAAAATAACACAGAAGAACACAGTGCTTAATGGGCGGATCTTTTCGTTACAGATAAACACCGTCGCGTTCTTTCTTGCGCGGGTTCATCCGTTTTTATATATCTAGTTGTGGCTTTCGTTGGGTGTCGGTAGCCCTCAGTTTCAATCGTGAAACACTACGGCTAGGAGCAAATGTTGATGAAAAACAATCATTTTTCAGGAGGAACGGATCGTGAACTTCAAAACTGTTGCACTGCTGCATCCAGGTAATATGGGCGTTACCATTGGCACGGCCGCTGCTACAAGTGGTGTGCGCGTTATCTGGGCCTCGCGTCAACGTAGCAAGGCAACCCAAGAACGTGCCAAGCAGGCCGGGCTCGCCGACGTGGAGAATCTTACCAATGTGGTCCGAACGAGCGATGTCATTCTTTCTGTCTGCCCGCCGCATGCAGCTCTGGAACTCGCCCGCAGCGTGGCGGAGCACAACTTCAAAGGCATTTATGTGGACGCTAATGCGGTTGCTCGAGCCACGGCCGAGCAAATCGGTGAGACCATAAGCCAAGGGGGAGCAAGTTTCGTCGATGGAGGCATTATTGGATCGCCGGTAAAGCGAGCCGGAACCACTCGTCTTTATCTCTCGGGTGTTCGTGCCCCGGAAGTGGCGGAGTTATTCTCCGCGAGCATGCTCGATGCCCGGGCCATCGGCGAAGATCCTGGTGCCGCCTCCGCTCTCAAGATTGTATATGCGGCGTGGACAAAATGCACAGACGCCTTGGTCCTAGCGATTCGTGCGCTCGCGACCCGGGAAGGGGTCGACAAAGCCCTGCTCGATGAATGGACTCTGTCCCAACCTGACCTCGAGCGCAAGAGCATCCGGGCCGCCGCCATGGCAGCGCCCAAGGCATGGCGATACGTAGGAGAGATGAGAGAGATCGCCGCCGCCTTCGAAAGCTCCGGACTACCGGCTGGCTTTCACAATGCTGCTGCTGATTTCTATGAGCGACTTGTCCCCTTCAAGGATCGCACCGATCCGGCTCCTACAGTCGCCGCCGTTATCGATACGCTCCGTGGATCACCGGAGAAACACCGTTAACGACTCGTTTAACGCCCAGAGTAGCTGGGCGACTAATGTAGCTCGTGAAGGATGACGCGATCCTTTACGGTGATCCCCACCAGAGAGGTTTCATCTCGTTTGTCCAGATACGCGGGCTCCGCGCAGAGTCTGTGAAAGGCTGTAGGGATCCGGCATCTGGTTTTGATCGTCCTTCGCAATCCAGCCGATCGATCTCGTCCGCCGAAGAACGCAAATTTATATCCACTTTTGTTGTCTGGAACTGTAAATGAGAAGAAAAGCTCCGAGCTATAACGAAGCGCACTGACCAAATCAGGGTAGATCCGTGCTACCCATAAGATAGCGATCGCACTCCCTTGCCGCGCCGCGACCTTCGTTGATCGCCCAGACCACCAGGCTTTGACCGCGTCGGCAGTCACCCGCAGCAAAGATTCCCGGAACATTAGTCGAAAACTGTCCGTACTCGGCTTTGGCATTGGAACGGGGATCGCGCTCAACGCCGAGTTGCGCCAGCACTGTGTCCTCGGGACCGAGAAAGCCCATCGCGAGCAAAACTAGGTCGGCCGGCAGCACTCGATCCGTGCCAGGAACTCGCTTCGGTATGAAACCGCCCTTCTCATCTCTCGTCCATTCCACGTCGTAGATGTGGAGCTCTTTCACGTGGCCATTTTCATCACCGACAAACTTATCGCCGGTAGTGAGATAAATGCGCGGATCGGCGCCGAAGCGAGCCTTCGCCTCCTCCTGACCATAATCGAGATTGTAGACCTTGGGCCATTCCGGCCAAGGATTATCGGGCTGGCGCGTGTCGGGCGGCCTGGGCAAGATTTCCAGCTGCGTGAGAGTCTTGCAGCCGTGACGCATCGCCGTACCGACGCAGTCGGTTCCGGTATCGCCGCCGCCGATGACAATCACGTGCTTGTCTTTAGCCGAAATGTAGTGTCCGTTGCGGTGTTCCGAATCGAGAAGACTCTTGGTGTTGGCGTGGAGAAACTCCATAGCGAAATGAATTGCTTTGAGTTCGCGGCCGGGAATCGGCAAGTCACGTGGCTTAGTCGCGCCTGAGCAAAGCACGACGGCGTCGAATTCTTGTTTGAGTTTCGCCGCTGAAATATCGACTCCGACGGCGGTGTTGGTGACAAACTTAACGCCCTCTTCGGCCATAACATCGAGCCGCCGCTGCACGATGCTCTTGTCGAGCTTCATATTGGGAATGCCGTACATAAGCAGGCCACCGCTGCGATCGGCCCGTTCATAAACCGTCACCCAATGACCCGCGCGGTTCAGCTGTGCCGCGCAGGCGAGGCCGGCCGGCCCCGACCCAACAACGGCGACTTTCTTGCCGGTCCGCTTCTCGGGCGGCTCCGGAGTCACCCATCCTTGGGCAAAGCCGTTGTCGATGATCGCGCATTCGATGGTCTTGATCGTCACCGGCAGCTCATTCAGGCCGAGCACGCAGGAGCCTTCGCATGGAGCCGGACAAACGCGACCGGTGAATTCAGGAAAATTGTTGGTCTTGTGAAGTCGATGCAGTGCCTCTTTCCACAGCCCACGGTAAACCAGATCATTCCATTCCGGGATCAGATTGTTGATCGGACAGCCCGAAGCCATGCCGCTGATCAATTGACCGGTGTGGCAGAAAGGAATGCCGCAATCCATGCAACGCGCGCCCTGCTGCTGCAGCTTCGCTTTGGCGAAGTGCTCGTGGAACTCCTGCCAATCTTTCACCCGCTCAAGCGGGGACCGGTCTGCGGGGAGTTCCCGTTCGTATTCCATGAATCCGGTTGGTTTACCCATCTCTCAAGCTTCTCCTAACGATGCGAATCATTCAGCGCCCTCAGCGTTCGGGCCGGAAACCGCCCCGGCTTCTGATCGCGTCCTCTGTTCCTCTCTGAACAGGAAGCCAACGCCTAAGAACGTGGCTGGTGAGCAAATAGCCGAACCGCGGATGATGGCGGAATAATTAACAGGTCTCACCACGCTCGATGGACAATCCTTTCAATTGCCATCATGAGCGCAGCGAGGAATCTCGCTGTTTTCAGTTCCCGCTGACGCGAGCCGCGTCGTTCTTATTAGCTTCGAAGGCAGCCATGAGCGCCTCGTCCCCCACGAGTCCTTGACTCTCCGCCTCCTGCAGAGCCTCGAGGACCCGCCGGTAATCTTTCGGCATTACTTTGACGAACTTCGGCGCGTTCTCTTGCCAGAGCGCGAGGATCTGCCAAGCCCTGGCACTACGGGTATAGACCGCATGGCGTTTGAGCAGTTCCTCCACTTCTCGCACATCTCTTTCGTCGAGCCGCTCCAAGCTGACGGTTTCCAGATTGCAGTGACTCTTGAAGGTGCCATCTTCATCCAGGACGTAGGCGATGCCACCGGACATGCCCGCGGCAAAATTGCGTCCCGTCTTGCCGATGACGATCACGCGTCCGCCGGTCATGTACTCGCAACCGTGGTCGCCCACGCCTTCGATAACTGCCCGAACCCCGCTATTGCGCACGCAAAAACGCTCGCCGGACATACCGCGGATATACGCCTCGCCGCTGGTGGCGCCGTAAAACCCCACGTTCCCAACGATGATATTTTCCTCGGGAGCGAAGGTCGAACCTTCGGGCGGATACAAGATTATTTTGCCGCCTGAGAGCCCTTTACCAAAATAATCATTGGCGTCTCCCTCGAGTTCGAGAGTCATGCCCTGCGGCACGAACGCGCCGAAGCTCTGCCCGGCGGAGCCTCGGAAATGGAAGTGAATCGTGTCTTCAGGAAGTCCTTGCGGTCCAAACCTCCGGGTCACCTCGCTGCCGAGGATGGTGCCGACGACGCGATTGGTATTGCGTATATCCAAAGTAGCTTTGACCTTTTCCCGCCGCTCCAAAGCCGGCGCGGCCAAATCGAGCAGAACTTGATTATCGAGCGCGTTTTCAAGCCCGTGGTTCTGCGGAATCTGACAGTAGCGTCCGACGTCCGCGCCAACCTGCGGCCGATAGAGAATCGCCGCGTAGTCCAAACCTTTGGCCTTCCAATGCTCAACGGCACGGTGCACTTCCAGCTTATCCGAGCGTCCAATCATCTCGTTGACGGTCCGGAAGCCAAGCTTCGCCATATACTCGCGCATTTCCTGCGCGATGAAACGCATGAAATTCACCACGTGGGCGGGATCGCCGTTAAATTTTTTGCGTAGCTCAGGATGTTGCGTTGCGACTCCCACCGGACAGGTGTCGAGATGACACACTCGCATCATGATGCAGCCCAGGGTCACCAAAGCGGTGGTGGCGAAACCAAATTCCTCGGCGCCGAGCATCGCGGCAATAATGACATCTCGGCCGGTTTTCAATTGCCCGTCCGTCTCGACGGCGATGCGGCTGCGCAAATTATTGAGCACCAACGTTTGATGGGTTTCCGCCAGGCCCAATTCCCAAGGGAGACCCGCATGTTTGATGCTGGTCTGCGGGGAAGCGCCGGTGCCGCCATCATGCCCGCTGATCAGGACGACATCGGCATGCCCTTTCGCCACACCCGCGGCGATAGTGCCGACGCCGATCTCGGAGACGAGCTTGACGCTGATGCGCGCGTGATGGTTGGCATTTTTGAGATCGTGAATCAGCTGCGCCAAATCTTCGATGGAATAGATGTCATGATGCGGGGGTGGCGAGATGAGCCCCACGCCGGGCGTCGAGTAGCGCACTTTTGCGATCCATGGATAGACCTTGCGGCCCGGCAGCTCGCCGCCCTCCCCAGGCTTGGCGCCTTGCGCCATTTTGATCTGCAGCTCCTGCGCTTGCGTCAGGTAATAACTGGTGACGCCAAATCGTCCGGATGCGACTTGCTTGATAGCGCTGTTGCGCGAGTCGCCGTTGGCATCAAGAACGTAACGCGCCGGATCCTCGCCGCCCTCGCCCGTGTTGCTCTTGCCGCCAATCCGGTTCATGGCGATGGCGAGTGCCTCGTGTGCTTCCTTGCTGATAGAGCCGTAGGACATAGCGCCGGTCTTAAACCGCTTGACAATGGCATCCACGGGTTCCACTTCGTCGATAGGAATCGGCCGTTGGGTATACTTGAGCTCCATCAATCCGCGCAGGGTCGCCAGTTGCTCCGACTGAACGTCGATCAGTTGGGTGTATTCCTTGAACGTCTTGTAGTCGTTGTTACGGCAGGCCTTCTGCAAAAGGTGAATCGTTCGCGGATTAAATAAATGTAGCTCGCCGTCTTTCCGATACTGGTACTGGCCATAAACTTCCAGGGTGTGCCCATTGAGCGCGTACGCTGGAAAGGCTTTGGCATGTTGCTCTCCCGCTTCGCGGGCGATCTCCTCCAAGCCAATCCCGCCGACGCGAGAAGGCGTCCATGTGAAATATTTGTCCACCAGCTCTTGACCCAAGCCGACCGCTTCAAAGATCTGCGCGCCGCAATAGGATTTGATGGTGGAAATCCCCATCTTGGCCATGACCTTGACCACGCCCTTGACTGCCGCTTTGACGTAACCTTTAACCGCGTCATCATAAGCTATGTCTTTGAGCAGGCCCTCGCTGATCATGTCATTGAGGCACTCGAAGGCAAGATAGGGATTGATCGCCTGCACACCGTAGCCGATCAGCAGGCAAAAGTGGTGTACCTCGCGCGGCTCACCGGATTCGAGCACCAACCCCACCCGCGTGCGCGTGCCGCGGCGGATAAGATGATGGTGCAGCCCGGACGAGGCCAGCAGGGCCGGAATCGGCGCATAGGCGCGATCGAAGCCCTTGTCTGAGAGAATTAGAATAGTTGTCCCACGGTTTATGGCCTGATCTGCCGCCTGAAACAATGCTTCCAGCGCCCGCTCGAGACCAGCTTTACCTTCCTTTGGCTCAAAAAGGATCGGTAAAGTCACCGGCTTGATTCCCGGCTGGTTGATCTGCCGAAGCTTTGCCATCTCCGAGTTCTTCAGAATCGGAATTGAGAGCCTCAGCTGATGGCAACTTTCGGGCTTCGGATCGACCAAGTTACCTTCGGAGCCCAATGTCAGCGTTGTCGAGGTGATCAACTCCTCGCGGATTGGATCGATCGGCGGATTGGTCACCTGGGCGAAGAGCTGCTTGAAATAATTGTAAAGCAGCTGCGGTTTGTCGGACAATACGGCCAGCGGGGTATCCGTGCCCATAGAACCCACTGGCTGAATGCCGTTCTGCGCCATGGGTCCGATGTTGACCCGAAGATCTTCGAAATTGTAGCCAAACGCCTGCAAGCGCTGCAACGTCGCTGGATGATTGAGTGCCGGCTGTTTTTCCGCAACGGCGGGGAGTTTGTCAAAGTGCACGAGGTTATCCTTCAGCCATTTACCGTAAGGCTTCGCCTCGGCCACCTGCTGCTTGATCTCTTCATCGCTAACGATGCGGCCTTCGCTGGTATCGACAAGAAACATTCTTCCGGGTTGGAGACGGCGCTTTTCCAAAACCTGCTCCGGGGGCACGTCGAGCACCCCGACTTCCGACGCCATGATGACGAGATCGTCCTTGGTCACGTAGTAGCGCGACGGCCTGAGGCCGTTGCGGTCCAGCACTGCACCGACCACTACCCCGTCGGTGAAGGCGATGGATGCCGGGCCGTCCCACGGCTCCATCAAGCTGCTGTGGTATTCATAAAACGCCCGCTTCTTCTTATCCATGCTATCGTGATTTTCCCAGGGCTCCGGAATCATCATCATCACGGCGTGAGGCAAAGAGCGGCCGCTTAAAGACAGAAATTCTAGGCAGTTGTCGAACTTTGCGGAGTCACTGCCGTCTTCCTGGATGATAGGAAAAACCTTCTTCAAGTCGTCCCCGAATAATTCTGATGCCAGCATGCCTTGCCGCGCGTGCATCCAGTTTTCGTTGCCGCGCAACGTGTTGATCTCTCCGTTATGGATGAGATAGCGATAGGGGTGCGCGCGGCCCCAGCTCGGAAAAGTATTCGTGCTGAACCGTGAATGCACCACCGCAATGGCGGATTCTACCGCTTGATCGGAAAGATCCGGATAAAACGTCATGAGCTGCCGGGGCGTCAACATGCCCTTGTAGATAATCGTGCGGCAGGACAAGCTGGAAATATAAAAGAAATCCCCTCCCGGCAGTCCGGCATAGCGGATGGCGTTTTCCGCGCGGCGGCGGATCACATAGAGCTTGCGCTCGAAAGCCAGGTCGTCTTTGACGGCTTCTCCGCGTCCGATAAAAACCTGGCGCACAAAAGGTTCGCAAGCCTTTGCCGTATCACCGAGATACAAGTTATCCGTGGGGACCTTGCGCCAGCCGAGAAGCTTTTGCCCTTCCTGGGCAATGATTTGTTCAAGAATTTTTTCAAACTGACGACGTTGCTTGCGATCATCCGGCAGGAAGATCATGCCGACGCCATATTCAACGGGATCAGTCAGGTGAAAACCCAACCCCGCACAGGCATCTTGAAAAAACGTATGAGGGATTTGTATGAGTATCCCGGCGCCATCGCCAGTATTTTCTTCGCAACCGCAAGCGCCACGGTGATCGAGATTCTGCAGGACTGTCAATGCCTGCTCGACGATTTCGCGTGACTTCTCACCTTTGATATTGACGACGAACCCGACGCCACAGGCATCGTGCTCGAATTGGGGATCATAGAGACCTTGCTTAGGTGGCAAACCGGCCTTAGTCATGCTTATTCCCTTCTTGCGATCTGAGTTTTTTAATAGACCCGAAACACTCCGCGAAATCCTCTGAAACATTCAGGCCAATGGACAAAAATAGTTTGACTCATCCACAGAAATCATTTTCTCTTGGCGTTAGAATTTTCCGCCATTCCACTATTTAGCTCCAGGGTCTGGCTTTCCTTGGCCGTCGATAGAACTATCTTTGTGACGGTTCGCGTAACCCCTTCGACTGAGCGAATCTCGCCCAGAAGTTTTTCTAGCGAACCCGTGTTCGCCGATTTGACCTTGAGAATGAAACTTTCGTCGCCAGTAACGTGATGACACTCCAGCACGTCATGATGCTGCAGCATCTGCGCCGCGAACTTGTCAATATCTCCGTGATTACCGACTGAGACGCCGATAAACGCCGTGACGTCTTTGCCGACTTTCTTACTGTCCAGAAGGGCCTGATACCCTTTGATGACCCCGCCTGCCTCAAGCTTCTTGACCCTCTCCATTACGGCGGGTGCCGATAGTTCGACCTCCCCGGCGATATCGGCCAACCTGGATCGTCCGTTATTTTGAAGAATATAAAGTATTTTTAAATCTATTACGTCTAACAAGTTAATACTTTTAGGCTATACGATGGTTAAACCTAATGTTCTTATGTCATCCCGCGATTTCGATGTCAAGGGCCATTTTCGGAAAATTTGATATTTTTTGGCGAAATTGAACTGTTTCACCTCCGCGGGTTTGTCAAAGATCGTGTCAAGCCGACGAAGATCCCAAAATGCGGCTTTTATGACACAGAAAGGCTAGAAAACGCCCTTGGGGGCTCAAACATGGGAAGCACAGAACCATTAGCTGGTGATATAGCGCTCGAGTTGCTCGATAATAAACTTCTGCTCATCGATGATAGATTTTACGAGATCTCCAATGGAGATTACGCCGCGTACTTGGCTTGCTTCCATGACCGGTAGATGTCGAATTCGTTTCTCGGTCATCACGGCCATGCACTCTTCGATGTTCTGCCCGGGCTCGGCATACGCAACCCGAGACGTCATAATCTCCTCGACAGATGTCGTTCTCGAAGAACGTCCTTGGAGAATAACTTTCCGAGCATAGTCGCGCTCAGAGATGATTCCCACCAGCTTTTCCCCTTCCATGACCAACAGCGCCCCAATTCCCTTATCGGCCATGAGCTTCATCGCGTCGTAAACCGACGCACTAGGCGAGATCGACCAAACATCATTGCCTTTCCTTGTTAGGATGTCTCGAACTCTTTTCACGGGAGACCTCCTTTTAGAGCTTACGTTGTTCTAGCGGGGATGTGGCAGTAGATCGAAAGCGTCGGTAGCGAATCTACTGCCAACGAGTCGGTTTGTAAAGCGCGACAACGGACAGTAAATTGACGATACCCTTGTATCGGTTGCTTTCTTCCGTGAAGACGTCGCGAAGATCAAATTTGGGGACGGATAGAACCTTGGTTGCGTGCGGCAATCGAGGGAATAAATACGTAGGAGGTTTGCGACGGAATGCTAATTCCGTTGAGTAGAATTCATATTCGGGTTTAAGGACTGATTTAAACGAGAAGAGTGGCGGCCGCTGTTTTCAGATCCGGGTACAATCCTTCTGCGATCCAGGGACATTGAACAACAATCGCGGGATGTTCGGCGAGGAGCTTTTCCAGCGAGATTCGCGCGCGCGGATCGGACACCTCCGCTTTCGCTGCTTCCACCAACATCCACGCCGCCCCCTTGAGATTGCCTTGACCCTCCAGACTGACGCCGAGGTTTCGGTACCCGCTCGCGCGTCTCGAATCGATGTCTATCGCCATACGACAATACTTTTCTCCCTCCGCATAACGCCCGAGCATGTTGAGGCAATAACCGATGTTATTGTGGAGGACATAGGTGATTTTCTTTTTACAGCGGAATCCAAGAGCCGCTCGGAAGTGACTCAAAGCAGCCTCGAGACGATCCTCATCAGTCGCTATTTGCCCTAAGGCAAGCTGACAGTGAGCCTTCTGCTCATCGTTATGGCTCTTCTCAATGAAACTATCGAGCAATGCGATAGCAGCTTCAGCCTTATTGACGCCGCGGTAGAACCCAACGACAAAAAGCAGCCAACGAAAGTAATCCTCCTCCGTGATGCTGTTTTTAAGCCGTTCAAGGAGCAGTTTTTCACTATGCTGCTCTGCTGAAGCGGGTTGCGGCAATGTGGTCTTTTTATCCATCGTGCTCATAAGGATTGAAACATTGAGCAAAGTCAGTACCAGGGCACAATTGGAAGCGAAATTGCCAACGTTGGAATAGAATTCCGAAAAGGTGCGAAAGCAAGCGGTAAGAGAATGGGAGAAATCTCTTCCGAAAAGGCTGAGTGGGGCGATGCGGCCCGATCGACTCGTCTTTGGCTCCTCTGGTTCGCCACTACGCCGACGTTATTGGTGGGAAGAAGTTGGTGGGCCCACCTGGATTCGAACCCGAACGGGGAAAAAATCCTCGTGAAAACGTACCGAAGGAAATTTTCTAGGCTTTTCCTCGACGGAGCGACCGGCGAGCAAAAATCGCTCACCCCTAAACGTCCCTCTTCACCTTCCAAACGACCCCAAAAAAGTGCAACGGTTTCACTTTTCCTGCGCGGATTGCATGTGATGGAGAATTTCAATTCGATTCTGCAATAACCGCTCTGGCTAAGCGGAGCAGTCAGCGCGTCCGCTTCAGCCGCTTGTTATATCTGCCGGTGTCAAGCCTATGGTGCTAGGTAAAGCCTCCTCCGTCTTGGCTTTCCCTTCAGGAATTGGATGAAAGGGTGACGGAAAACCTTGAACTTATCTGTCGGTCTCGCTCGATTCCGCTAACGGCGCAAGGCAGTCTATGACTGTAGCTCAAACCCGGTTCTGACCTCTCTGCCCGATCCTCAGTTGACTGGCAATGCCGCCCGACAGAGGTGTCATTCAACACTTCCGCGAGTTCCAACGATTACTCACGTCGGCAATGTCTTCTATGGCGCGTACTTTGCGCTCAAAAATCGCGCATGAGCTCGTCCATCAGGGCGCCACTTCCTCCCGGAATACCCGCCACACGTACGCGCGTTGAGCAAGAGATTCTTAAAGCGATTGACGCAGCCAGTGAAGCTCAGGAGCGCAAAAGAGCTCTCTGGCGGCTCGCTCTTTTTTATCACGAACAGGCGAAGCGTAGTGATCTCGCAGGAGCAGTTCTTCAATTGATGATTCAGGAATTTGACGATCCCCTGGAGAACCCATACAGCGGCTCCCAAGTCCACATAGATCGTGGCGTAATCATCGCCAAGATCGCCGACCTGCACCGCCAGCTCGCCCTGCGCGACGAGTACATTCGATGCGCCGAGGCGCTTCGCGGGTATTATGGCCCCAACGCATTCGAGGGGAAGCGATTATTTGACGAGCTTCAAGCCGCCCGCAACAAACTCGTGGAGGCGGGGGTGATCCGGTGACTACTCCCTTGACCCCAGAAAACATTATCATCGCCGTTATCGCGGCGGCGGTGTTGCTGGCGTTGCTGGTGGCAATGTGGCGGTGATCAAATGATGATGTTGCTCTGTTTTGGTTTCCTCTGCTTTCTTGGCCTGTGGCTGGGACCGGCTGGTCCGGATAGAGCTTGCCAAAGGCCGC
>WNGH01015300.1_pt1 | contig 14395 bp, 13 predicted proteins | sample 5400631 | NCBI WGS metagenome assembly WNGH01 (sample SAMN13153373, study PRJNA577476) | soil metagenome | isolation source: 115 cm soil or saprolite under Garry oak tree replicate 1 | place: USA:California | collected 2016-06-15
TTCAGTTGCCCGGCCAAAGCCCGACGCCGTACGCCTTCGGAATCGATAAGAATCACTACTTGTGGTACTCCTCCGATGAAATGGATCTGGTGGGGCGCCTGGATCCGAAGAGCGGACACGTGACTGAGTTCCCTTTCCCTCATTCTGAAAACATGATGAAGGAGTTTTTCCTGGATGCTCAGGGACGCATGTGGTACGGCTCGCCAGCGAATAACAAGGTAGGCTATTTCGTTCCGCCAGCCGTGAATTAGGAGCGTGAGATTTGGTCTGGCGAGCGAGAAAAGTCTTTGCCACAAAGGCCTCACCCCAGAGATCGGTGACAAGCCGCGAAGCGCACAAAGGAAGGTTCGTCATTGGATCGCGGCAGTCCTTGATGGGGGTTTAGCCGGGCGTGGGGAAGGCCCAAACATGATCCCCGTTTCGACTTCGACTGCGTGTCCGTCGCGCATGTAAGGTTTGAATTTCCAGTGCGAGAGAGCTTCCGAAACGGCCTGAGCTTGATCGGGAAAAGCGCTGATAAAATGAATGTGCTTTACCCTTCCTTGTGTGTCGATGATGATTCGGACCGGAACCAGATTGAACCTGCGCTCGGAAAAGGCGGGATCGACTCTCTCCGTTAAATTTTCCTCGTTTGCGTAGTCCTGGATGCAAACAGGCACATCCCCGCCCCCGGATCCCACCGTGGGACTAGCGTCATTAGGCAATTTTATTTGGTTCATCCTTTGGATCAGATTCTCTTCTAGATTTACGTCCCGGCTTGTAATTATGAATTGAACGATGTGGCAGCGGATTCGTGTCGCCAGCACTCGCCAATGCAAGTCCGCCACGGGGGAACTGTAGTCACTACGCTTGCAGGAATGGCTGGCGATCCTGACCTCCACCGGCGGTCTTTCCACTTTGTATTCCGCATTCAATGTGTCCCTGATGTAATTTGTCAGTTCCAGGGCGGTCTTTGCCGGGGTGAGCGTGAAAAATGAGTCTTGGGCGGCAATCAAAATCGTGCCGCGACTCGTTCCCTTGAATGTATCCGCAGGCCGGAATTGCGCGAGGACGTAGTACCCGCTGTCCGAGGGAGGCGGGCCACTGTACTTCTCGGACCACTCCGGGGGTAAAGTGTAGGTGAGCCCAAAATACTGGTTGCTGTAGACATCGGCGGCCACTTTCCCGCCTTCCGGCAGAGGTGTCACCGAATCGCTGGCACTCGACCATGCCCCCTTAACGAGGATAACGTCTGTCGGCAACTTTTTCCCAACGGGACTGCTGGAAAAGCCTACGTCACTCTGTGGCGTTTCCTGCGCCCGGGTGGCCACCGATGTGGAAAGTCCCCATAGACCAAGAAGTGCAACGGAGCGCAGGAACATTTTTTGCATGACAAGGACCTTTGTCCCACATAGGAAAACCCAGGCGAGGCACTTCTTCGAGCCTCGCCCCGGGAAGTCTTAATGAACGACTACAGCGAGCGCAGGAAGTTGAGGAGGTCCTGCTTCTGGCTGTTCGTAAGCAAATCAAAGTTCTCCTCGACCTGCGTCGATTCCGAGCCACTGCTCTCATGAGCCTGGATTGCCTGCAATAAATCCGTGGTACGGCCATCGTGCATGAAAAAGATCCGCTGTCCCAGACCCCATAGCGGAGCCGTACGGAACTGATCGCCGCCAGCACCGCCCTGGGAGACATTGTCCGTCAAGCGGAAACCCATGTGATGAATCTCTAAATCAGAGAACAAGTTGGCCATAGCGTTGCCCAGACCAGCAGTCAAATTAGAAGGCTGGGTCATGAGCGAAGGGGTATGGCAGGCAGCGCAGCCGATGGCGCGGAAGAGTTTGCCCCCATTATCAATCGAGGTTTTTGCATCTCCTGGCGGGGGAGTGAAGGGCGTGGGCTGGTCCAAGAACTGCATTAAGACATTGAACAATCCGACGTCACTGGTAACCTTGGAGGGGCTGGCTCCGTCAGAGTGGGTAATGTCTTCCGGGTAGCCGGTCCCAGCGAGATTCAGGCAGTTCGCCGGCAACCCGCTTTGCATTTCCTCCTCTGGGAGCGGCCGATCTTGCGTGAACAGCTCGTTGGATATGCCCATCTCCACGTTGTAGGCCTCAGCAGCGAAGATCATCAGCGACTTGTTCTGGGCCTTCCAGCCAAAACGGCTTATGGTTCCGTCATTACCATTGTGATTAAAGGCGCCACTGATGCCCAGCCGATTGTGCAACTGTGCCGCACGATTGGCCAGCAAGGTTGAGTCGTCAATGTTCGCTATCAGTCCCGCACCAAAGACCGGCGTGGGGATGCGGAAGATAATGTTGTTCGTCACCCGGGCGGCATCAAAATTGGGCTGCGTCAGGCTGCAGCTGCCTGCGTCAGGCCGGCTGGAGACGGTGAACAGATCTTCTACTCCGCCGTTGGGTGCGTTCAGGTTCGGCCCACCGAATCTGTTAAAGAAAAACGGGAAGCGTGCTTCGCGCACCGGGCCGTCGAGCAGGACGAAATATGGGATACTGTTCGTCGAGCCTATCACTAGCCCGTTATTGATCACCTGGCTTTGAGGATTCGGCCCGACATTGGGGAAGATGCCGGAGGCTGGGCTGGATCCGCCCGGGGCCGGTTGCGAATGACATGCCCCGCACGAGTCCATGTTGAACCGCGGTCCCAGACCTGGGTTGTCTCCCGAAACGGTTTGGTGCTCGTTGAACTGCGCGAGTCCGGCCTGGAAGAAGTTTAAGTCGTTTACGTTACCCGTGACGGAACCAAACGGTTGGCCCGCGTTCCCTCCAGTGGTGCTGCGGACTCCAGGATCGGCCTGAGCAAATGTCGGTCCCGGAAGTAATAACGCCGCCAATAATGCTAGAACCGAGACGAGCTTTATCGTTTTCATTCTTGATATCCTTCGCTTTGGAATTGGAGCGCCTGTGGGTTCCGGATCAACCGTGGTCTGAGCGAAGGCGCTGCCGGCGCCTATGGCCGTCCCAAGTTCAAGCAGCGCGAACGTCGTTGCTTCTGCAAATTTCAATATAAAGCGTTTCATGTGTTTGCCCCCCGTGGAGACTGAGGATAGGCCGTATTCGGGGTGGTCTGATTCCCATCATGGTTTTTTGCGGCCATACCGGGCCGGGCATCGAAGAGCGCCCCGATTCCCACACGGTCCCTGTGAGGGGCTACCCAACGTGAGGAAAGCCTATCTTCCTGCTTGGTATGCAACAATTGGTCAGAAGTACAATTTTGGTACAGGCCCGAGGAGGACAGGTCACGATAGATGCCAAATTTAATCTACAGATTTACTTACGAGGTATTATATGGAGTGGTTTCAGCGCGACGTCGAAGGCGACCCAGGCCCAGACCTGGTCTGCGATGCGATATTGTTACGCAACTTGTAAACTGAAAGCGGAACCGTCAGCAACCCAGAAGAAACCGTGTCCAGAGCAGTGGAAGGCCGGTCTATTGGAGAATTCAGGCTGGGTAGGGGGGAGAAATGGCAAGCACAGTGCCACGTTTGAAACCGTGGTATAAAAGGAAGCGTGCGGCTGTAGCTCAGATGGATAGAGCGCGTGCCTCCGAAGCACGAGGTCGAGAGTTCGAATCTCCCCAGCCGCACCACTTTCCCGAGTAAAAGTAATAGGTCTTGTCAGGCTGGCTTTCCGGAACGTGACCCTTACTTATCCCCGAGAACGACTTCATGCCGCGCATGACAATTGGCTTGGGGATCGTATGGCACGCTTTTGCTTTGGTCTCCGTGCGAGACCTTGAACTCGGCTGATCCCTTGATTTGTTCGGGCAGACCTTCGACGCGCGCTTTGCCCTCAAAGTTCGTGCCGACCGTGAGGTCCAGCTTGCGAAGGCCCATAAACCCGTACTTAATCTGGATGCCGATCTTGGCGTCGTAGACGCCCTTTCCCGATGAGTCACTTACCACGAAGTCGGATGTGCAGGATCCCGCCCCGCCTTTCAAAACAGGAACGTCCGCGCTGCCCGGCGCGTGCGGCCCAGGAAAAGAGCTATGTGCAACGGCCGAAAGCGACGCAACAAACAGCCCCGCCAGCCAAATTCGTTTATAGGTCCGCATAAGAACTCCCGTTGAACGGAGATTGTGGTCCAGATCCCGACGATGCTTTCGCTCGCTCTCGAGTGTATACCTGAATCAATCATTAGCCAGCGTGGTCAAAAATTCGGGGAGTGGGGTAGCTTGGCAGTAGCACAGCCACTCTTGGCTGTGCGCCACGTCACGTGCTCTACGAAAGGACTGCGCAGGCAAGAGTCCTAGTGAAGCCCACTTTTGAAGCCTATGAAGTCCATTGCCAAAACTCGCTTCGATCGAAGCGTCATGACGCGCGAGCAAGACTTTTGATCTGCCGGGCGAGTTTTTCAACTTCCTCGGCTTTGTGGACCAGCGAAAGTGACAGCACATTGGTTTGTTCCGTCTTGTCTGCCTCGTCCTTCAGTTCCTGGGCCAACTGGAGCAAACGATCCACATCACTTCTCAGATTTTTTTGATTCTCTTTCAACTGCTCCTTTGGATCGCGGGGTGGCAAGGCAGGACCTTCATCCCGTGATCCGTTGGACTCGCCCGCATCGGGAAGGTGAGGCACGCGGGGGCTCTGCCCCTTCGGCCCTGTTTGTCCTGCGAATAGGGCCCTCACTCCGACCAATGTTACCACCAAGGCCGGGAAAAACGACCTGCGTCCGGTTTTCATTGGATTCTCCTGTGGGCTGCGAGCCAGCCGCCACCCCTCGATTCCCTGGGGGCTGCTGATGCTATAATCGCACCCGAATAGTATGACCCCAAACGTATTCAAATGGAGTGATTTGATGCTCGGCCGCGGCCTGCGGCTGACGAGCATCGTGCTGATCGCCTTCATTCTGAACCGTCTGTTACGCGCGTTGACACGCCGTTTGATCCCAGTTGCTGGCGCCGAAGGCCTCGGCCGGATCGCGCGAATGCGCGAGCAGCACGCCAAGACCTTGGCCGGTCTTCTCTATAGCGCCGGAACGGCCGTGATCATAGTAGGCGCGATCCTCATGGCGCTGCCTGAATTCGGGTTCAACATTACGCCCATTGCCGCGGTCGCGGGCCTGGCGAGCCTGGCCTTCGGTTTCGGCGCGCAACACCTCGTTCGCGATCTGATCAACGGCTTCTTCGTGATTGTGGAGGATCAATTCGTCGTGGGTGAAACAGTGCGGATCGGCGCGGTCGTCGGCCGCGTCGAACACCTCACCCTCCGCCGCACCGTGGTACGCGATATCCAAGGCGCGTTGGTGAGCATCCCCCATGGCGAGATCTCCCAGGTCGCGAATCTCAGCCGGGATTGGGGCCAGGTCTTTGTGGACATCGCCCTGCCTTCGAACGGCTCGTGCGACGCAGCGCTCGCGGCACTGGAACGCGTGTCCGGGGAACTCCGGACCGATCCCTCATGGTCGCCAGTTCTCGTCGATGGGCCGCGCGTACTCGGAATCGAATCGTTTGGGCTGAGCGGCGTCACGCTGCGCCTGCAGCTTCGCACGATTCCAGGCCGGCAGGATGATGCGGCCCGGGAGCTCCGCCGCCGAATTCAAAACCGCTTCGATCAGGAACAGATCTGCTGGAACGGAGTGCAGCGTGTGGAAATCATTGGGAGCGAGGCGCTGCAATATCCGCGGGAAAGATCGAATTCCGCAACCTAATTCGGGAGGATATAACTCTATGGGACAGGTCACGCATGAACAAGCAAACCTTCTTTTGCGTTTGTACGAATTGCGGCGCGAATCACGGATGCGGCAAGCACGCGCGTGGTTCCACGGCCAGTTTGAAGCCAACACGCCGCAGGAATTGTTGTCGAAATATCCGATGGGCAGCGAGGAGAACGCCAGCCTCCGAATGGTCCTATCGTATTGGGAAATGGCCGCCGGAATGGCGAACCGGGGGCTGATTGACGATGAGATGTTCTTTGAAAACTCGACGGAAGGCTGGGTCGCCTGGGAAAAAATGAAGGCTATCGTGCCCGCCCAGCGCGAGGCGATGAAGAACCCGGGCTATTTACTGCAACTCGAGAATTTTGCGAATCGCTTTGAGGCCTGGCGCGAGCGAACCGCTCCTGGATCGGTCGAGGTATTTCGTCAAGCGCGAGTGAGCGCGCGTCGCGCGGTTGCGCGGTCGGCAAACTGACTTTTCCCCGCCGAAGATTGTCATTTTTCCTCCGGCCCATGGGACGAAAATTCGAGGGATGGCTGGTGCGCCTCCTCATGCTCTGCAGCGCCGGCCATCACAACGCGGTTCCGGCCTTCCTCCTTGGCGCGATAGAGCGCAGCGTCAGCCATTTGCAATACCTGATTTGCGTTGTCGTCCGGCCAATTCCCGGTGGCAACTCCGCCGAGGCTCATGGTGATCCTCAATGGCCCGGATGGCGTTTCGATGGGCGACTGAGAGATTGCCGTGCGGAGTTGCTCGGACTTATCCGCCGTCTCCGAGGCGTCACAACCTGGCAGAAGGACCAAAAACTCTTCGCCCCCGTAACGGCCTACCGCGTCATAAGGCCGCACCGAGGCCTGCATTCTTTTGGTGGCTTCCCGCAATACATCGTCCCCCGCGAGATGCCCGTAGGTGTCGTTGACTGACTTGAAGTGGTCCAGGTCACCGATAATTACACCCAACGACACACCTTCCCTCCGGGAGCGGCTGATCTCCCGGTCCAGCGTTTCCAGAATTGTGCCGCGGTTCCAGACCCCGGTCAACGCATCGTGTGTGGCTTTGAACCGCATCGCTTCGCGGGCCTGTACGAGCGTATCTTCAAGATTGAGCAAGCGAAGCCCGACGCGAAGTCTGGCCTTTAATTCCTGTGGATGAAACGGCTTGGTCAGGTAATCATCCGCGCCCGATTCCAGGCCCTCCACGACGCTCTCTTTGGCGTCCTTCGCGGTGAGCAGAAGGATGTACGTATAGGGTTCGGGCCGGTGCGCCCGCATTTCCCTGCACACATCGACGCCGTTCTGCCCAGGCATCATCCAATCGAGCAAGGCAATGCGAGGCGCGTCCGGTGCATTCAGCTGCTCCCAGGCGCCTTTGCCATCCTCTGCCGAGACAATGTCATAGCCCCATTTCGTGAGGAGTCCTTGCAGCATCCGGCGCGAGACGGGCTCGTCATCGGCGATCAGGATCTTCATTTCGAAACCTCCTGGCACAAATCCGCAAGTACTGGAAGCAAGCGTTCGACCGCGGCTTCGAGTGCCCCAAGATTTACTTTTGATGATTCCGCATCTCCCTTTTTCGCGTAACCTGCGCCGACATATTGCCGGCTGCGCCCTTCATGGAATGTGCGGACCGCTCCAGCAAAATCATGTCACCCTGCTGAAGCGCGCTCCGCATCGCCCCGAGCAATTGCGGCGCATCCGCCAGGAACAACTGGATCATTTCGGCCAGCAGCTCCCGGTCGCCTTCCACTCGTTCCAAAAGCGAGGCCCGGTCCAGTTGTTCGCCGTGCTGCGTAGGATTTTCTGTCATTGTCGAGTTCCTTTCGATTCCTGCCAGGCATCTTTCAATTTCCGCCAAGAGGCCGCGTGAATTGATCGGTTTCGAGATATAGCCGTCCATTCCTCCGCCGAGGTATCGTTCCCGATCACCTCTCATGGCGTTCGCCGTCATCGCGATGATGGGCAGGTGTTCGCCCGAAGACTTTTCACCATCACGGATTGCAGCTGTGGCTTCCATTCCGTCCATCTCGGGCATTTGAATGTCCATGAGCGCCAGATCAAAGCCGGGGGGACGGACTCTGCCCAGCGCTTCGAGCAGTTCCCTGCCGTTGGCCGCCAGGACAACGTTATGGCCCGCTCTTTCGAGCAGCCTGATCGCCAGCTTCTGGTTCACTGGATTGTCTTCCGCAAGTAGAATGTTGAGATTGCGTCCTTTGGGCGTTTCCTTGATGAGCAGGGGGGCTTCGATTGCATGGCCTTCGACAGCACGTAGGCCCAGCGCCAGCAAGATAGCGTCAAGCAACTCAGACTGGCCGATGGGTTTAGTGAGGAACGCACTCACGCCCAACTCCCGAGCCCGCGCCTTGTCGGCCAAATTGCGCTCGGAGGAGAGCATCAATATCACGGAGCCAGCCAGCGCGGAATTGTCTTGAATCTTCTCCGCCAAGTCGAAACCGTCCATCCCCGGCATTTTTGCGTCGAGCAATACGATCGGGAAGGCATGGCCCGCGCCTTGTGCCGCTTCCATCGCTCTCAGCGCGCTCGCTCCGGTCTCCGACAATGCCGGACACATTTGCCAGTTGGCCAGCATCTCGGCGAGAATGCCCCGGTGGGCATCGTTATTGTCCACGACAAGAATAGGAAGTCCCTGGAGTGTCTGCCGCTCGAGCCAGGCTCGGTCGAATGCGGGTGTCACGGCATGCTTAAAGGTTGCGGTGAACTGAAATACGCTGCCGCGTCCGACTTCGCTCTCCACCCACATGCGTCCACCCATCATTTCCACGATTCGGCGAGAAATGGTCAAGCCCAGGCCCGTTCCGCCGAACCGGCGCGTGGTGGACCCGTCCGCCTGCGCGAAGGATTCGAAAATAGATTCCTGTTTTTCGGATGGTATTCCGATTCCCGTGTCCGAAACACGGATGTGCAGGTGAACACCCTCGCTGGACTCATTTTCGAGTTCCGCGTCAATGACGATGGTCCCTCTTTCGGTAAACTTGATGGCGTTCCCAACCAGGTTCACGATCACTTGCCTAAGGCGCGTCGGATCTCCTACGACTGTCTGCGGGACTGCCGCTGAGACGCGGGCTAAGAGCTCCAGTTGTTTCTTGCTCGCTCGGACGCCCAGCGTTTTGAGGGTATCGCTGAACAGATCGCGGATCTTGAATTCCGTCCCTTCCAATTCGAATTTCCCAGCTTCAATCTTCGAGAAGTCCAAAATGTCGTTGATCACGAGCAGGAGGCTGTCCGCCGACGACTTCACCAGGCTGAGATACTCCCGCTGTTCGCTGGTGAGGTCGGTATCGAGCGCCAAGTCCGTCATCCCGATAATGCCGTTCATCGGAGTGCGGATCTCGTGGCTCATGTTTGCCAGGAATTCACTCTTGGCACGGCTGCCCGCTTCGGCCGCCTCCTTGGATTTTCGCAGGGCCTCTTCAGCCCCCTTGCGCTCGGTGATGTCCAGGAACGTCACGACAGCGCCAACCACTTCGCCTTCCTTACGAATAGGATGGGCCCAGTATTCAACGGGGAAGTTCGTGCCGTCGCCGCGCCAAAAAACTTCTTCATCCGAGTGAATGCCTTGGCCCTTGCTCAGCGAGGCGGAAATAGTGCAATCCTCTTGCGCGTAAGGGGTTCCGTCGGCATGGGTATGGTGTATGACACTGTGCACCTTCTTGCCGAGAAGGTCTTCCGGTTTCTGATAGCCCAGCAGCCGAAGCGTCGCGGGATTGCAGAACGTGCACTGGCCGTCCCGATCGATTCCGTAAATCGCTTCCGCGGTCGAGTCCAACAGGAGACGAATTCGCGCTTCGCTCTCGTGAAATGCCTCCTGGGCGCGCTGGCGGTCGCCCACTTCCTGTTCCAATTCGAGGGTGCGTTCATCCACCCGGCGTTCCAGGTCGTCGCGCGCGCTGCTCAACTCGGCGTCACGAATTTGGATCTGGGCCAGCATTTCATTGAAGCCGTCGATCAGGACGCCGACCTCGTCCTCGGATTGTTTTCCAGCGCGGATGGAATAATCCCTGCTTCCAGTAACCATCTTGGCCGTCCAGGCCAATTGCAAAATCGGGTTGGAAATGGGGCGCTGCAGCCGTTCAGCCGCTGCAAAGGCCCCGATTGAAACAGCCACCACAATCAGGCCGAAAAACAGGAGGTAAGCCTCCAGCAGTTGCCGGTATTCGACGGCGTCCACTTCGAAAAATATGCTTCCGATTTTTTCTCTCTCAAGAGTGATCTCATGGAAAATCAACACACGGTCCGCGGTAAATCGGCTGGATTCGTTTTCAACGGGCGGCGGATTGTAGGTTTCTTTGGAAGCCTCTCGATGATAGACAGCGAACGGCTGGCCATCCGGGCCGTAGATGGTCGCCGCAAGGATATGCGGCTTGGCCGATAACGCCTGCAGAACGTCCGTGGCGGATTTCTGATCCTTGAACGCCAGCGCCGCCGTGCTGTTGGTCCCCATGACGTTCGCCAGCGCGTTCAGGTCTTGCATCTGCAATTTCTTGAAGCGGTATACTCCGTACTCGGCGAACGCAATGCTGGCCACGCATAAAGCCGCAAACGTGTTAAGCATAATCACGTACGTGATCTTGCGGCGAAGCGAAAGTTTGCGTGACCATCGCATGTCAGTTGCTGCCTACCCGTTCCACTCCCGTGACCGTGCGAGCGAGAGAAAGTAATTTCGAGCTGACTTTCAGCCGCGCCCGGCCGGCCGCACCGACGTCAATGCCGAACCGCACGCGCTTTTCCTCCATCACGAACTGAATCATTCCGCCGGACTCGAGGAAATGCTCCATGTCCGCAACGGTCAAGGTGCTTGAACCGTTTAAGGCGGCCAACATGGACGGAAGGCGCTTCTTCTCGGAGGCGCTGATAAATAAGACATGGCAGGCGCGGAGATCCTCGCCGGCTTGAAATCGCCTTACCTGCAATTCGTGCCCTTGCACGGTCTTGCCCGATATAATTTGTGTCAACTCGTCACCGAAGGGGTTGTCCCCGACGATTCCGATCACCCAATGCCCGTGTGTATCCTCCTGCGGATCGCCGGGCCACTCCACGAATTTCAAAAAGTTGAACAGGTACGCAGCCTTCAACTGATACTCCGTAGGGGCTTCCTGCGCGTGGATACTTCGGAAGGGAAACGGCGATGCCCAGGTCAACAGCAGGACAGCGCATGCAAATCGTGAGCCGATCCGCTTGGACCGGCACTGGGCCGCTTCGAATTCCGAATTGCGGTGAAAGGCCGCCGTAGACGAGACCTCTACGTGAAATGCCCATAGTTGTTGCGCCTCACCATAGGGACGATCTGCTGCTCCCGATGCAGTGCCCGTGCGTCCAAAAAAACGACGGACCTTGGTCCAAAGGTGCATCTCAAGAGCCACCTTCCTTTCTGTTGTGCCCGGCTAGTCGCGCCAAGCTCAACAACTTGGCTCGAATCGCCGCGTCCACGTTAACGGCGGACTGAGTTCGAACGCGAGCGGTTTCGGAGCGGTTACGGGTCTGCATGGCTCCCAAAACCTCCAGGTCATTTTTGTGTAGGCGGAGCGCTTGACCTGAGACGAATTCACACTAGTGGCTATATCGTTGGACTCAACGTGATGGTCTTGGAGCAAGTTTTGCCCGGCAACGCTTAGCTGCCAGCGTTCTCCGAGCCGCCAGCTCAGTTGCGTGTCGAGCCGCGTATAAGAAGGCACGAATTGAGCGGGGAGGCGGTCGACAAAGTAGAGGTTCGTATCCCAGCCAAATCCCCGAAACATTTCCACATGAGACCGGACCTGGGCCTGGTGGCGCGGGTTTGACCCCTCGAGGTCTGGGGCGGTCGTCGTGTCCAGACTCATCGTGTCGGGGTGCATATGCATTTGCAGAAGCGTGTAGCGAGGGCTCAGAGTCCAGCGATCTGTTACTTTCCAATGGACCGCCATTTCGACGCCGTCCGTCGTCCCGTGTATCTGGTCCAGTGAGTTCGGCCGTAGTTCCGTCTAGTAGTCGAAATACCGCGACATTAAATTCCCCATCCGCGTCGTTGCGGGCCGGAGTGCGGGCAGCCTCCGAGACAGACGTCCAGAACTTCTGGCGATCACTCGGAGTCCAAGTCACGCGGGCACTCGGCTCAAGCTCAAAGCCAGTGAAATCGCTGTGCTCCAGCTTCGTACCAACCGTGATGAATATACGATTGGGTATGAGGGTGATTTCGTCCTGCACAAACGTGCTGTAGAGTTGGATCGTTCGAGTGGCTGGAACCCAGGCCTGGTCAATTGTGCCGATGGTTTGATCCGCGCTTCGGCGATAGCCCGCACCCCAGCTCAAGTCCTGCCGCCCGCCCCAGGCCATGCGATGCTGGAAATCAAGGTCGAAAGTGTTCCGGACCTCGTGAGACTCCGGACCCGACCTCGTGTACCGATCGAAATAGAACTGGAGCGTCGTGTCGGCCCGGTCTGAAAAAATGTGATTCCAGCGGTGCAGGACATTTCCGCCGGAGAGATTCGCTCGTCTCGTTGCATTTTCATTGTCGGGAGGAGAGAACGAGACAATATGATCGATACTTGCTCCCTCTCTTCCGGCGTACAGGTCGCCCGGAACCGTCAGGGAATCCTTTGGGGAAGGGCTGCCATCTGCACGGAACCCACCATGTAATAAATGCCAACCGTCGGCTGCGTCCTGCCCCGGCAAGCCTGAGAAATGATTGTGATCGAGGTATTTTGTGAAGACTCGATAGCTTGTATTTCCCTTGATGGCGCCACCGTATTGGACAGTGCCAAAGGCCTGATCCTGTGTCCCGCCACCGCCCGTCACCAGGGTACCCAGTGTGTCTCCGGCTTTTTTTGTCAGGATGTTGATAACGCCGTTCACAGCGTTGGCTCCCCATACAGTGGCGCCGGGTCCGCGAATTACTTCAATCCGGTCAATGTCCTCCAGCGGAAAATCCTGGGTGTCCCAATAGGCGCCTCCGAGAATCGGCGTATAAACGGTCCGGCCAGCTATCATGACGAGTAATTTGTCGGAAAACTGATGGTTGAAACCGCGCGCGGATATGGCCCAGGTATTGGCGTTGATCTGGGCCACGTCCACACCCGGCACCATCCGCAGTAGGTCCGGAAGATTCGTTGCCCCCGAGCGGCCGATATCCTCCTGGGTGATGACAAACATTGCCGTCGCCACCTGTGACATTTTCTGTTCCTTATTTGAGACGGAAGTGACTTCAATGTTCATCAGGTCTTCGATGTTCATCGCGGCCAGGTCGGCCGTCTGGGCCACCCGCGCCTGGGGTTGTTGCGCGCCAACAACGCCGCATACAGCGCAGAACATCAACAAGCCGCCGATGAGCGCTATCGATCTTTTCATATGCGAGCGCGAAGTTCTCCGCCGTAGCCGCTTCGGACTAAGGTCGCACCAGCCGATGAGGACATACCCTAGATTTGGTTCTCCCCTGGTGGTTGTGACGAACTTCTGGTACCCCCTAGATTCAGGTGCACAAGGTTCGCCAAACTGGGGACGTTAACTTGATGCTAAGTTATTTATTTTCAGTTAGTTGTGAGATAAGGAGGGACTTATGAAGGTGGACTTCCCGTTTCCCAGTTCCATATCGGTATCGTCAGCACCGGATTGACTCACATGTGCGCCAATCTAGGCCGCCCACATTCTACCCACAGCTGTCGCCAACTCAAACTTTCCGCGGCGGTTGCCACGCTATGCGGATAAAAACGAAGACTCGGGGCAGTTGCCGCTTTACTTGCTGCTTGCACTCAGTTTCACGACCCAATCGTGCCAATCGTTTCTATCCTTCTCGAATACAGGCCGCGCAAGCGAATTAGCGATAGGCAGCCACATGGAACCTCCCTGCTGTATGTACGCGGCCTTTTGAAGGTTTCCCTCGGGCGAAACGAGAAAAAAATATAGGTCGGAGACGGTCTGGTGCTCGAGAATCACGGCATCAGGGTTCTTCGGATCTTTCGTCCCGCTCAGGAATAGGCCCCTTGCTACCGGCTGGCCTCCGTCATTGGCGCGAGGCAAAGTAACAACCTTCGGCGCCCCTTTGTCCTCGCAGACCTTGAACATCTGGCATACGTCATTGGGAATTCCGGGCGGCGGCGCCTGTCTCCATTGCATTTGACCCTTGTGTTCGAGCACGTCCTTGAAAAGATTTGCTGGCTGGTTAGCAGGGGACGAGGGCTTGGCCTGGCCCGCGATCGCCGCAGGAACAACTGAGAAAAAAAACAGCAAGAGAGTTCCATAAAATCTTCTCGGATTCATCATGGAAGTTCCTCCTCTTTCGGATTGAACGGTCCTCCGCGCGAGGTGTTGAGAATTGCCCAATCCCACCATCATCTCCCCGCGATCCTAAATCGATCCCCCAATTGCCAATCCTCTGCCTGTGTATGGGTCTCTAGTAATCCATCCCCCAGTAACTTGTCAAGTCAGGGCATTCGGAGCGCGTCGCCAGCAGGCCATATTGTGGAGGCCGAGCAGTGTCGGATCAACTCACGGCCAACAAGCGGAGGAAAAACCAAACCCTCCGACCCCTCGAAGAGCCGCGAGGGATCGGCCACCCGAAAATTCAACCCGAAAGGCTGCGCCACCCGCGGTCTCGTGTCTCATCCGAAAGACTGGCCCTGGAGCAGTTTTTCATTCTACTCAAGCCGGAACCCGAGTTTGGTGCGAATCGATCCGATCAGTTGATTCAGACTTAGGATGACGCTGACAACCCCCCCCGCCCTTCCAACAACGAAGGGCAGGGCACCCGAAC
>WNGH01003840.1_pt1 | contig 14392 bp, 13 predicted proteins | sample 5400631 | NCBI WGS metagenome assembly WNGH01 (sample SAMN13153373, study PRJNA577476) | soil metagenome | isolation source: 115 cm soil or saprolite under Garry oak tree replicate 1 | place: USA:California | collected 2016-06-15
CAGCCGAGGAACTGCCAGATCGCCCGGAAGTCGTCGATGTCGTTGATCAGCGGGGTGCCGGTCAGCGCCATCAGCAGGGGCCGCGTCGCACGGGAGCGGATACGGTCGGAGAGCGCGAGGACGTGCTGCGAGCGCTGCGAGGTCTTGTTCTTGATGAAGTGGGCCTCGTCCACGACCATGCCGCGGAAGCCGAAGTCACTGAGCCAGCCCAGGTGGCGGTCGAGCACCTCGTAGTTGAGCACGACGATATCGGCGAAGCCGTCGACAGCCTCGCCGTCGCCCCGCACCACGGTGGCCGGGCGGTGGGGAATCCAGCGGGCCGCCTCACGGGCCCAGTTGGTCTTGACGACGTTCGGCACGACGACGAGCAGCGGGTAGGCGTTCGCTGCCTCCGCGGCGAGCAGCGCCTGGGCCGTCTTGCCCAGACCCGGCTCATCAGCGAGCAGGAACGTCCGGTGACCGGCAGCGGCCGCGGCGACCAGCTGCCCCTGGTACGGCATCAGTTCCAGGCCCGCCGGGGTGAACCGTGCCGTCGGCGCCGGGAGCGCCATGCACGCCGGGGTCCCCCCGCCGGCACGCTCGAAGGAACTCAGCAGCGGACCAAGCAGTTCCCAGTCGGCCAGGCGGCGCGGACGGGAGGTGAGCTGCGGAACGGCGGAGAAGTCGGGGGCGAGAAAGGGGTTCGCCAGCTGCCGGGAGATCACCGACTGCGGCACGACCCGCCGCTCCGGGCCGGCGGAAGCTGTAGCGGTCTGCGTCGGCGCGATCTCTTCGGGCGCCGGCGCGATGCCGAGGTCCCGCAGCATCTCCCGCTTAAGCGACCGGGCCGCGTCGGAGACGCCGGAGCCCTCGGCGAGCAGCGCCAGTAGCCCAGCGTCCTGGACGGCGGTCGTCGCGAGGATGGCCGCGATGCCGTCCAGGCGCTTGAGCTGCTCGGCCCGATGACCGTCGCTTCCGGCCGCCGCCCGGACGCGGGCGCGCTCGTCCCGCAGCAGCAGGGCGACGGCCTGGAACTTCGTACGCACGGCAGGCGTCACGCGGCCGTGCCGGGCAGCCGCCTCGACCTCACGCACAGTTCGGGCGAGCACCGAGACGACGTCGCCGCGGTGGTGGACGCGCCGCTGCTTCCGCGGGGCGGTACGGCGAGCGCCCGTCTGGCGCTGGCCTGGTCGAGCCACAGACTTCTCCTCTGGAATGCCGGGGCACGGTGGCCACGGCAGCATGCCGCACAGTCCCGCGGCCGGGCGAGGAACGTCCCGGGCACAGGGCCTGCGCTTCGAACGCCGAGCCGGCTTGCGGATCTCCAAGGATCGACGCAGCGAGCCCCGGCAAGCGTCTCACACGGACCCGGGAGCCGCCGGTGGGTGGGCTGGTGACCACAGCACAGGGAAAAGTCGTCGTCGGACGACCGGCTCGGTTCTTGGGTGCCTCTCATGTTAACGCATGCGAGGGCGCATAATTCCCGGCCGCACTGTGGGTGAACGTCCTCAGTTGCCGCGATGAGGGGTCATTGGTAAGCGGGGGCCACTGGCGTGGCCTTGTCGGCGGCGGCGGTCGGTCGCGGTGCCTGCGGGCAGGTCCGGTGCGGGCGATCCGGGCCGGCGGCTCGCGATCGATGTCCGGCGTGCCCGTACGGGTGGCCTGGCCTGCGGATGCGCCGTGGCAGACTGCGGGATGTGGAAGCTGGACTGCGGGTTCACCAGGGCGGCAGCGGGGAGCCTGTTCTGCTGCTGTTGCACGGCCTGGGCGCTACCGGCGACGTGTGGGAGGGGTGGCGGCCGTTGCTCGCCCGGCGGTGGCCGGGGCGCTGGCTGGCGCCGGACCTGCCCGGTCATGGCGGCTCGCGGCCGCTAGCGAGCTACACGTTCGGCACTCTGGCCGCCGCAGTCGCCGGTATCGCCGGCGACGGTGTCCGCACCGTCGTGCTGGGACATTCGCTGGGCGGTGTCGTCGGCCTGGCCCTGGCCAGCGGCGAGTTCACCATATCGGCGCAGGCGGTCATCGGCCTGGGGATCAAGGTCGCCTGGACCGGGGAGGATCTGGACCGTGCGCGCGCCGCGGCGCACCGCCCGCCGGTCTGGTTCGCCTCGCGCGATGAGGCTGCCGCCCGCTACCTGCGCATCTCGGGTCTGGCTGGCCTGCTGGCCGCCGCCGACCCGGCCGTGGATGCGGGCCTGCGGGAGGAGCACGGGCGATGGCGGCTGGCCATGGATCCGGGCGCGTTCGCCGTCGGGGCGCCCGACATGACGCAATTGCTGGCACGATCCCGGGCCCCGGTGACCCTGGCCCGCGGCGAGCACGACGCGATGAATACTGACCGGCAACTTGCCCAGCTGGGCGTCCCCGCGGTCACGCTCCCAGGCCTGGGCCACAACGCACACGTCGAGAGCCCGGACCTGTCGATCACCCTGCTGGATCCGCATCGATGATGCCTGGCGGCCAGGCCAGCTGCATCGCCGCCCTCCGTGTGGAACGTCTGCTTCTGCGATGCGCGTTTCGCCTGCTCATCGTCGAGTGCACGCTCCGTCGTCAAGAGGATAGGTGCCCGGCGCGGCGGTTCCCCGACGTTATCGTCGAGCCGCCCGGACTCGCTGCTGCCTTGTCCGCGCACCGGGCTGTCGCAGGGCTCGTTGACGATCGGGGCGGATGGAGTAGAACTGCTTGTTAGGTACCAGCTCTGCGGACATCGCGGCCACGCTGAGGAGAAGAGCGCGAAATGACACAACCAGGCAGGCCCGCGGTATTTGTTCATGGCCTATGGCTGCATGCCAGCTCGTGGGGCCCGTGGCTAGAACTGTTCCAGGAGGCGGGTTACGCACCGGTAGCACCGGGCTGGCCAGGTGACCTGGACACGGTGGAGGAGAGCCGCCGCGACCCCAGCCGGGTGGCGGGCAAGGGCATCGACGATGTGGTCGGCCACTACGCCCGGATCATCCGCGGGCTTGAGGCCCCTCCGGTCGTCATCGGCCACTCCTTCGGCGGCCTCATCGCGCAGCGGCTGCTCGGCCAGGACCTGGCCGCTGCCGCAGTGGCGATCGACGCTGCGCCCATCAAGGGCGTGCTTAACCTGCCTGTTTCCGCGCTGAAAGTCGCCTCGATCGCGCTGCGCAAGCCAGCCAACCGCAACCTGGCGATATCACTCACCCCGGAACAGTTCCGGTACGGCTTCGGGAACGTGCTTCCCGAGCAGGAGTCAGCTGAGCTGTACGACCGCTGGAGCGTGCCCTCGCCGGGCAAGCCACTGTTCGAAGCCGCCCTGGCCAACTTCACCCCGCGATCGCCAGCGAAGGTGAATACCGCAAACAAGACCCGCGGGCCGCTACTGCTCACGGCCGGGGGCAACGATCACACCGTGCCGGCGGCCATCACGACGTCGACCCGCAAGCTCTACCACAAGTCACCGGCCATCACCGACTTCATCGAGTTCCCCGACCGCGGCCACTCGCTGACGATCGACCACGGCTGGCGCGAGGTCGCGCAGGCAGCACTGGACTGGCTCAGGCAGCGATCAGTCTGACGCCACAGCCGCGCAGATCGGTAGCGTGCGCATGACGCCAGTGACTCAGCCAGGCGGATCCGCGCCTAGATCGACTCGGCCATGCTGTCGGCGTGATCGATCGGACATGGCAGCAGGATTTCAGCAAGCGGAGCAGCAAACCTGGGCGACGAAGCTGTGCTATCAGGAAGCGGGGCCGCGAGGACACGCCGGAAACGGCCATAAACCGTACTGTCCGCCGGTGTCTGTGTTTGTCATCTTCCCCGGGATCCGGTGCCGGGGCACGATGGCAGGCGGCGAGGTCACCACCGTCGGGAAGGACGCGATGCACCGGGTCTGGCCGGACAGGAGCACCGGGTGAGTGACGCTGGCCTGCCGGGCAGACCGAGTAGTGACGTGAAGGCGCTCGAGGCTCTTGGCGATGCCTCCCGGGAGAGATTAGGTGCGATGGCGGCCCGGTGGCCGGCGCGGTGCCGCCGACTGCGGCGTCCTGGGCAGGTGAGGGTCTTTGGACTGCCGAACGGGTGATCCTGACCAGCCTGCCGGCGCTGCTTGCCCTAGCTGGGCGGCGCCGGCCCGGGGGACCGGCACCTGGACGCGGGTGCTGACACTGGGCAGGGTGGCGATCGCGGGATCGCACTCGACCGCCTGCAGGTGCGGCCCGGCCGGGCCGCGCGCGGCGAGGAGCAGGGCGTGGTCGGGGAGGTTCTGCAGGACCGCGGGCTCGACGGCGTATTCGTAGACCCGCTGGGTGGCGGTGGCGTCGCTCCAGCTGGTGCCGTCGGCCCATGACTGCCCGGCAGTCCAGTTCCGTGAGGTGGTGGTGCCACGCGTTCGGCTGCCGGGGCCGAGGTGGAATTCCTGCCAGCTGCTGGAGGAGGTGTCGCTGTCGCCGTATCCCTTCGGTGTCGCTGCGGGTGAAGCCCCGGCGTCCAGGGCCAGGCAGGGTGTACCAGGCCGGTGCGGGAGGCGGGCCGGGCGGGGTGTGCCCGGCGTACCGGGCCAGGTCGGCCAGGAACGCATCGAGGCGGACCAGGTTCGGGTCGATCTGCTGCCGGTAAGAAGCCGGGAACAGGTTCCCGCCGATCATGGCTTCTTCCTGGGGACTGAGCAGCCCGGACGGGATGGCCGAGCGCGGCTTGCGCGGCGGCGGCCAGCCGGGCCGGGGTGATCCAGCCGCCCAGCGCGGCGGTGAGCTGTTCCAGGACCCGGACGTCGACGGCGCGGTCGGCGCGGGCTGCTGTCCGTATGGTCCGGGCCTTTTGCCTGGCTGGTGCTCGCCGGACCCGTCACTGGCGGCCGGCTCGGCGAGCTCGCTGAGGTCCGCTTCGCGGTCGGCGGCCCGGCACCGCAAGCGGCGGCGCAGGTCGCCGGGCTGCTGTGCGCCTCAGCCGACCTTGAAGGCCTGCCGTACGCCCTGAGGCCGATGGCCGGATGCGCCGCGCTGGAGAGATCCTGGACGATCACTGCGCTGCAGGACAGGTGCTTTCGCCTGTAGCCAGCGGCGACCCCCGGCGGCCGGCCGCCCGGGCGGTGCCGTGGCCGCCTGACGTGCCCGGCCCGGTCCCGCAGGTCCGGGGCGCGCGATGACCCGGATACCTCCGCCCCGGCCTCGCCGTTTTACGCCTCATCGAGGCTGGTGGCCGCGCTGGCCCGGCCCCCGGCCCGGGAGGTACCCGGCATCCGGTTCGTGCTGCGGCCCGACTTCGACGTCACCCCCGAAACCCCTGATACCGAACGGGCTGGCGAAATCGTCGCCTGTGACCCGGCGGTCCCGCTCGGAACGGTACTGGAGGTTCTCGCGGCGACGGACACTTGCCAGGGCGCTGACCTCCTGAGACTCTCGTCAAGAGTCGAGGCGAAAATCTTTTAGAGAAGCTTGACATATCTCCCGCCGACAGTTCCCATATGGCACACTTGTCACGCGATTCACCCAAGCAACGGAGTACTTAGATGCCCACTCCCGGCAGCCCAACGGTCCGGCGGCGGCGTCTTGCCGCCGAGCTTCGCCGTCTCCGCACCAGCACGGGAAAGACTGCCGAGGACGTCGGGAACGTCCTCGGCTGGTCGAAGGCCAAGATCAGCCGCTACGAACTAGCGCAGGGCGGCCTCAAGCCCAATGATGTCGCGAGGCTCCTGGAATTCTACGGAGTCCAGGACAGCCACCGCGAGCAGTTGCTGGCGCTCGCCGAGGAGGCCACCCACAAAGGCTGGTGGGAGGCATACTCCGACATCTTGACCGAAGGGCATCTGGAGTATATCGGCCTGGAAGCTGAGGCCACGTCCATCCTGGAATGGCAGATTAATGTGGTTCCCGGGCTCCTGCAGATCGAGCGGTACGCGCGAGAGGTCCTGGCTGGCTACCAAGAGGTGGCGACCATCTCTCCCAGAGCAATCGAGCGACGCCTGCAGACCCGCCTCATCCGCCAGCAGCTTCTGACTCGCGATGAGCCTCTGGAATATGTGGCGCTCCTCGATGAGTCTGTCCTGCACCGGCAGCGCGGCGACAGATCGGTGATGCGTGCACAACTTCAGCGGCTAGTAGAGCTCTCCGAGTTGCCGAACGTCACGATTCAGATACTGCCTCTCAAGAGAAATCATGGGCTCGCGGTGGACTCGTTTTCCATTTTCCGGTTCGGCAAAGCTCATGAGACTGTGCTGCACGACGTAGTCGGTCTGGAGCACCTTGTCAACCAGTTGTATGTTGACGGCGATACCGACACTCACCAGTTCAGGCTCGCTTTCGACCATCTCGCCGAGGAATCCCTCTCTCCTGAGGAGAGTCGAGAACAGATCTTGACAACCTCCGGGCAAGTGTGGAATAAAAACTAGCTGTGCCACTCACGGTGGTGGTGATCAGATTATTACGAAAAGTCACAGCTTATTTGCAACTGGACCGAAGGGGTATAAATGGGCAATAGAACCCCAGCAGGGGACAATGCGGATGAGTGTAATCCCGGCGAGTGCTGGCGGAAGAGCTCCTACAGCATGAGCAATGGGCAGTGCGTCGAGACTGCCCGCCTCGCAGGTGGCTGCATCGGTGTCCGCGACAGCCAGGCGGCAGCAGGGGTCGTGCTGCGCTTCGAACCAGAAGCCTGGGGCGCCTTTCTAGCAGAACTCCGGACTTCGCCGTCCTCGAAGGGCTGATCTGTTTAGCGGAGAGGCCGCCGCCCTGCGGGTAGCGGCCTATCCGCATATCCGCTATCACGGTCGTTCCCTGCCGAGTCTATACCAGCACTCATGCCATCCTTATCGAATGCGCGGCAAGGAAATTCGGAAACCGAGTTCATTGGGCCTTCGGTGTTCCTGATAGCTCACGACAGGTATGAAGTGCAAGCGGGTATCTAGGATCGATGATGCGTGCCTTAGGTTATTCCTGCTTAATTGATTCAGGCTATACGCGGCCGGTGCAAGTTGCGCACAGCCTTGCAATGCACAAGGCCTATAAATTTCCTTAGCGGCATGCAGTAAACATTTCATCGCATAGATAATTGATACTTTCCCCGGTCTTCTCGTTGAGGTCTAAGAAGCTCAAAAAGATTCTCGCCGGAACGCATGAAAACACAGAAGAAGGGAAATAACGCTACGTAGCGGGATGGATACATGCTGGTGAGCAATGACCATAGTTGCCCGATGGCCTCCGTTCCGCATGTGATGTAAGGCCGCCGCGCCGTGCAGCCCATGGCGCAACGGACTCACAGGGTGACAACAGCACTACGAAGTCAACAGAGAAGGTAGAAGACAAGCGAAGCGCCGCCCTTGGCTCCCGGACAGAGATCGAAGAGCGGCGCCCGCCCGGACCATCAGTGGTGAAGATCCATGTCTAAGTTTCCACGGCTTCCGCGCTCCGGCAAGCCGGCTCCCCAACCCCGCACTTCAAGCCCCTGGATCGATCTGATCGCCTTCCTCGGTGTTCTCTCTCTCGGCGGGATCCTAATAGCCATCGGGCACACAACTGCGGGCTCTCTCGCCACTATCTGTGCGGCGCTCGGCGGCCTGTACGCCACCTGGAAGCACCTCCGCTTGCCGGATGAGTCTTCGTCTACCAGCGAACCGGACAGTAAGGCAGACGAACACCCTCGTCGGCCTTAGCTGCTCGGTTCCGAAGGGGCACCTGCGCCGCGCTAACACGTCGCGGTGCTGGAGCGGGCCGGCTTGGTCACCAAGGAGCGCCGGGGGCGGGAGCAGCTGGTGCGCACCGCCCCCGACGTGGTGAGCAGGGCGCGGCGGGTCCTCGACGAGCTCGAGACAACCTGGCGCGGGCGTGTGGACCGGATGGCCGATTTGCTCGCACAGGTTCCGCTGGCTGAAAAGAGCAAGCCGTCTACGGGGCACGGCAGATGAGCGTCATCAGCGTCGTGAAGGACTTCGACAGCCTGAGCCTCATCCTGGTGGCCGACTTCGACGCCCCGATCGAGCGGGTGTGGCAGTTGTGGGCCGATCCTCGTCAGCTGGAGCGCTGGTGGGGGCCACCGACCCACCCGGCGACCGTGGAGAAGCATGACCTGGCTGCCGGCGGTGAGGTCATCTACGTCATGACCGGTCCAGGGGGCGAGAAGTCTCGCGGCTGGTGGCGCGTGAGGTCGGTCACCCCTCCCAGGTCGCTTGAGTTCACCGACGGATCCGCCAACCAGGACGGGACCCCGGATGCCGAGATGCCGAGATGCCGACCACCGCGGTACAGATGCGGCTCACCGGAGGTGCGGGAACCGCGATTCGTTCGTTTTGCCCAGATCTCTATACCGAACGGAGCGTGGTTTCTCCTCCCGCGCCCACCGTGCCGCCCATGGTCACGACGGCGCGGGTTCCGCCGCCCGGGGCCTCGGTGAGCACGATGGTGGCGCCGTGCGCGGCCGCGATCTCCCGGGCGATGGCTAGCCCGAGGCCCGCCGACCTGCTGGCCTGCTCCCGGCTGGCGTCCAGCCGGACGAACCGGCCGAATACCCGCTCCCGTTCTTCGGCCGGGATGCCGGGGCCGTCGTCGGCGATCTCGACGACGAGGCGGTCCGGCCCGGCGGCGGCGGTGATCAGCACCCGGTGGCGGGCGTACCGGACCGCGTTGTCCAGCAGGTTGCGGAACATCCGCGACAGGTCCTCCTGGTTCCCGGCCGTGGCCGTCCCGGCGGAAACGGAGAGGTCGATGCTGATGCCCGGCGCCGGGGTGGCGTCGCGGAGGTCGGCCAGCAGCGCGGCCAGGTCCACCGGCTGGCGGTGCGCGGCGAGTTGCTGCGCGTCGGCCTTGGCCAGCGCCAGAAGCTCGGCGATGAGGTGTTCCAGGCGCTGCGATTGCCGCACGGCCCGGCGCGCGATTTCCGGCCACGGCGCACGGTCCGGGTGGGACAGGCCCACCTCCAGCCCGGCGCGGATAGCGGTTAGCGGGCTGCGCAGCTCGTGCGAGGCGTCGGCGGCAAAGCGGCGCTGCCGGGCCGCCGAGTCATCCAGCCGGGCCAGCATGTCGTTCATCGTACGGGCCAGGCGGCCGATCTCGTCGTCGGTGCCGGGCTCCGGCACCCGCTGCGACAGGTCGGCGAGGGTGATCGCGGTGACGGCGCCGCGGAGCTGCTCCACCGGCCGCAGCGCGCGCCCGACCACCAGCCACACTGTGCCGCCGGCCAGCACCAGCAGGAACGGCACGCCGATCACCAGCAGCCGGGCGAACGTCTGGTTGACCTGGCTGCGCAGGTAGGTGCGCGTCGTGGTGATGATGGTGACCAGCTGGCCGCCGGCCGTGACGTGCTCGCCGTAGACGGACAGATCGCTGGGCAGGACGCGGTCGGCGGCCCGCTGCCGGACCGGCGTGGCGGAGCCCGGCGCGAGCGTGTAGAGCACGGGCCGGCCGGCCAGGTTCCGCGTGGCGGCCAGCACGGTGCCATCCGAGGCCAGCACCTGCGCCTGGGCGGTCGGGTCGAGGACCGAGGCAGGCAGCGTCCGGGGAAGCGTGCCGCCGGCCGCGGACTGCTCGATCTGGGTGGCGTAGGTGCGCAGCTGGCCTTGTATCGTGCGGTCGGCGGAGTTCAGCTGCAGCCGGTACATCACCACCAGTCCCAGCACCACGGCCGCGGTGAGCGCGAGGCCGGCCACTGCGGTGACCCGGGTGCGCACCGTGCCGGGGGCGCCCAGGCGTACCAGGCGCCTCCAGCCGCTGGGCTGTGCGGTCACGCGGCCGGGGGCCGCGGTCACGTCGCGCCGTCCCGGATGACGTAGCCCTCGCCGCGGACGGTCTCGATCACCGGCGGCCGGCCGGGCACCTCGATCTTGCGGCGCAGCCGGTGCATCAGGACCTCCGCCACGGCCGGCTCGCCGTCGAAGTTGACATCCCAGCAGTGCTCGAGCAGCTCGGCCTTGGACACCACACGTCCCTTGTGCCGCAGCAGGTACTCCAGCACCGCGACCTCCCGGCCGGTCAGGTCCAGCGGGGCGCCGTCCCTGGTGGCGGTGCGTCCCGCCGGATCCAGCGCCAGGCCGGCCGCGGCCAGCACCGCCGGCCGGGCGCCCAGCGTCCGGCGGGTCAGCGAGCGCAGGTGCGCGAGCAGGACCGGGTAGGAGAACGGCTTGGGCAGGTAATCATCCGCCCCGCTGTCCAGGCCCTCGGCGTGGTCCAGGTCGTCGTCCATCGCGGTGAGCATCAAGATCGGCGTCCAGCGGCCCGCCTCGCGCAGCCGCCTGGCCACCTGGTAGCCGTCCAGGCCGGGCAGCATCACGTCCAGGACGATGACGTCGTAGGCGTTCTCGGTCGCCTTCCACAGCCCGTCGACGCCGTTGCCGGCCACGTCGACGACATAGCCCTCGGCCGCCAGCCCCCACGCCAGGGCCTCGGCGGTGTCCCGCTCGTCCTCGACCACCAGCACGCGCATGATCTATGATCCCCCGGCCCGCCAGTAGCGCGGCGGATACAGGTGGAGGTAGTCCCCGGCGGGAGCGGCGAGGACGGCTACGGCCACGAGCACGTACGGGCGGCCCCTGACCCCGGCCAGCGGGGCCCGCGACCGCGCGAGCAGGTCCGCCGGGGCCAGCCGCATGGCCGCGGCGAAACAGGACGCCGCGGGCGCGATAAAGATCAACAGCCAGGGGGAGAAGATCCTCTTGTGCATGGTGAGCGCGGCGCCGTACAGCCAGTACGGCCCGGCGAAGGCGAGCATCCCGCTGGCCACCAGGACCACCGTGCCCGCGATCAGCACCGTGCCCGCGATCAGCACCGTGCCCAGGATCCGCAGACAGGCCGGGAGCACCCCGCGCCGGACGCAGACGCGGTCCCTGCGGTCGTGCCGCACGAAGCGCCAGCCGGCACTGCCGACCTTCGGCAGGACGGCGGGAATCAGGGCCATCCCGATCGCCATGTGCGCGGTCAGGACGCCGGAAACCCGAAGATCACCGGCACGATCTCGGCGGTGAACGGGGCCAGGTCGGCGAGCTTGACCCATAGGGCGGTAAACCAGGCCCTCCCGGCCGCCTCGCCAGCCACTTGGCCGGCGGCCGCCTCGCAGGGCGGCGTCGTACACGTCTTGCCAGGCGATGCGCTGTTCATGGCCATTCCTCCGGTATCTCGGTTACGGGTAAGGGCCGGTCAGCGCGCCGCGGCCCGCTCGCTGGCCGGATCGATCCGCGGCGGGTCCGGGAAGGCAGCCTCGGCGCACTCCTCGAGCCGGCGCATGACCTTCCGCTTGACCAGGGCACCGGCGATGATCAGCGCGCCGGCGACCGCCAGCCCGGCGATCGTGACGGCGGTTCCCACCTGGGTCGCGGCACTGCCCAGCGCGTACGCCCCGAAGGAGCACCCGGCTGCCCATAGCACCCCGGCGGCGGCGTTGGCCACCAGGAAGCGGGAGCGCCGCATCCCGTTCAGGCCGGCCAAGAACGCGGCATAGGTGCGCAGGACGGTGATGAACCGTCCGAAGAACACCACCTTGCCACCGTGGCGGGCGAACAGGTACCGCCCGACCTTCAGGTTCCGGGCGTCCAGCCGCACCCAGTGGCCGTAGCGGCGGACCAGCCTCGTGCCGCCGTGCTGGCCCAGCCAATAACCGCCGTTGTCACCGGCGATGGCCGCGACCGCCGCGACGAGCGCAATCAGGCCGACATTGAGCTGGTGCGCCGAGCCGGCGTAAAGCGCCGCGGCGATCAGCGCCGTCTCCCCGGGCACGGGCACCCCCATGCTTTCCAGCGCGACGAACACGAACACCGCCAGGTACCCGTAGGACTGCAGAAGATGATTGATCAGCGCCATGCTCATAACGCCAAGCTAGAAAGCGGGACCTTTCCGCCCGCTTACAGCGCACCGCGCCGCCATTGCCGCCGCGCCTGGGCCGGGCTCACCCCGCTGCTCGCGGCCGCCCTGGCAGGAGCGCAGGCGGTGCCCTCAGGAGATCCGCCGGTTCAAGCCCTCGACCGTGTCCCGGCGGTTCTCGGTTACGGCCGGGTAGGTCCAGGTGTGGTCTTTGGGCGGCCAGCGAGTCCAGGCCGCGCTCAGCGCACCAGGCAAGGTAGCTGCGGAGGCCGGGTTCGGTGTGCTCGCGCGGGAGCCCTTGAAGCGGGCGAGGTAGGCAGCCGTTGCCAGCGGCAGCCGGCCGGTGAACGGCGCCAGAGGATCGGAGGGCACTAAGGCCAGGTCGGTGAAGCTCATCATGCCCTTGACACTGCGGACGCTCGCCATCTCCGAGAAGGCGCTCGATGCGGCCTGAGCGGATGACAGCGCGAAGGCAGGGTCTTGATAGGTGGCCTGGTGCTGCGCACAATCGGACGGTGCTCTCGCCCCGTGCGGTCCTGGACGGCACTGACTGGGAAAGCCTGGAACACGCTTACGGGCCGGCCGCCGATGCGCCTGCTCACCTGGTGATGCTGCTGAGCGGGGACGCGGAGCAGTGCGGTGAGGCGCTGGCCTACCTGGATGCGGCGATCTTGCATTAGGGCACGATCTACTCTGCGACAGCCCCGGCCGCGCTGTTCGTCGCGGGCATCCTGGACGACCCGCGCACGCTCGTGTCCTGCCAGAGTGCCTTGCCCTGGGATGACCGGCGGCAGCCAGTGCGGGCGGCGCTGCTGGAATGGCTGGGCCTTGTGGCCGAGGCCGCCGCATACGGCGAGGCGGACGGCGGTGAAGCCGGCGAGGCGGTTCACGCGTGCCGGTCAGCGCGGGTCGGCCTGAGTTCCCGCGCCGAGCCGTTCCTGGCAGATGCTCACCCCGCTGTGCGCCAAGCCGCGATCGGCGCGGTGTCATATCTGCTACTGGCGCCCGGCTTGTCGGGCCGGCGCGGTGAGATGGCCAGCGTGCTGCTTCAGTCGCTTCCGGCCGCGGCGCCGCGGGAACGCACCACGGTTGCCCTGGCCATGGGCGCGTGGGCCATCCCGCCGGTGTCGCTCCTCGCCGATGAGCATCCGGGGGGTGCGCGCCTGTGCCGCGCTCGCGCCGGTCCTCGATGGCGATCCGCCCGCGCTCGAGGAGATCAGGTCAGCCCTGCGCGATCCGCTTACCCGCCGACTCCTGGCTCGGCGAGAACCCGCCGCAGTTCGACGGCAGGCTGCGGTTCGCTCTGGTGGCCGCGCTGCTCCGCCGGACTGCCAGTTTCAGCCAGGTGGCGGAGGAGGCTCTCGCCATCGCCAGGGTAGCCAGCTCCTTCACCGTTGACCGGGACTGGGGACCGCTGCTGGTCCGGGCGTTCCCGCACGGCTATCCGGCGCCTGGTGAGCTTTCCCCCGGCCAGCGCCAGTTCCTCACCGCGATCGCGGACAACGATGCCTGCTGGGGTCCCATCGCCAATCCGCAAACCTGGTTCCGTAAGGCCGGCCTGCCATCTGGCCGGGCTGAGATCCGCGCTCCTCGCCGCCTCGCCCGGCAGGCCCGCGCATTAACCAGGACCAGGCAGCCCGCCAGCGAGGAAGACACCCCTCCACTCCCACCCGGCATGCGGCATGCGGCATGACAGGATGCTCGACAGGTTACGCGGCCGTCGCCCAATGGGTGAACCGTGCGGTCACGCCACGGCAGGCTCATCCTCCGCCTCGGGGTCGCGCTCGAAGGTGAAGTAGACGGCCAGGGTGAACGGCTCCGGCTCGTCGTGCGCCCAGGTCCACGAGACGTCGACTAGGAACACGTTGTGCTCGCTCACCCGCTGCTGGGCCTTCGCGAACACCTCTGCGGTGGCGTGGGCAGAGAACAGCCGGCAGGCCATCGGGTGGACCTGGGCGTCCTCGTCGGAGTCGTCGAAGCCAGGCGGGACGTCGATGCAGTAGCCGGGATCCATGCCCGCATTCTGGCCGGGAGCAAACCGGCGTGGGGCGTCCGCGTCGAAGCCCGGCGTCCGATGGCCGCCACACCCCCAAAGGACGAGCTGCAGCGCAGGCAGGGCGCTTTCAAGACACGTGCCCTCCGGCAGATCTGGACTGTCCGCGGCATGACCGGGTATTGGGCGGGCATCGCGGGCGTTACCTGCGGCTGGGCGGGAATGATCTGGTGGTGGCAGCGGCTGCTGCGGGCTTCCCGGAAAGGATTACGCCGATGGCCGAGGATGAGAAGTCCGCATCCGGCGTGGTTCCCCGCCTGGTCCAGGAGTTCACCGCCCAGTTCGGCGCGATCACCGGGAGGCTGGCGGACCTGGCCGGACCGGGTGGCGGAAACCCGCTGGCACCGGGCGCGCTCCCGTTGCCCGGCGGCCTTTCAGCTGCGCAGATGACGTCGATCGCCGGCAGCATCGCCGCGCAGCGGCGCAGCATCGCGGCGCTGAAAGCCCAGTTGTCCTCCTTCGATGAGCAGCTTGCGGTGCTGGAGCAGATCCTCGGCCCGCTCGCGGAGTGGAGCAGGACGTGGGCCGAGCTTGAACACCGGCTGCTGAACCTGGGCCGCAGTCCCGGAGCCGGGAAGTAACCCCAGCGGTTCGTCACCCGGTAGCCCGCTGCCGGCCG